>Ga0265338_10000921_pt1 | contig 49568 bp, 49 predicted proteins | sample 42126metaG_FD_193579 | JGI IMG/M metagenome (GOLD analysis project Ga0265338, IMG submission 193579) | Rhizosphere microbial communities from Carex aquatilis grown in University of Washington, Seatle, WA, United States - 4-21-26 metaG | ecosystem: Host-associated > Plants > Roots > Rhizosphere...
TCCGGAACCAGGCCAGACGGATACGAGCTCCGTAGACCTGGAGTTGTTTCTTGGTCATGTTCTTGGTACTCACTTTCATCTCCTCCTACCTTAGGTGAAAGTGTCCAACATGTGTGGTGCCTGGAAGTATAAGCATAAGAGACTATTGACAAAAGCCTATGTTGTTGCTAAAATATAGGCCGTAAAGTCGCTTGCGACCAAACGCTCCCCACATCTGAAGTACTCCAAGAGCCCAGGAGGGCCTGCCATGCTTACCGACAACCATCAAACTGCCGGTTCGCCGGCCGCCCCAACTCCCCGTACGCCAAGGTGGCGCACAAAAACCACCTTGGCCGAATCGCTCGCTATCGGAGTGGTTCTGGCCATCATCGCCCTGGTGGCGATGCACAGCCAGCAGTCCCAGACGGTTCACCTCGGTGCCTACAAGCCCGCGGCGGCCAGTCCGGCCCCCGACGGTAGTGCCGCCCCCAAGGGCAGCACGCTCTCCCTGCCCACCGGCTGCCCGCTGCCGACCACGTCGGCCGATCAGCGTCAGGTGGCCGAAAGCTACCTGGAGATCATCCAGGCGGCTTGGGCCAACCAAGACCCGGGTTGTCTCGATCCCATCCTGACCCCGATTGGTGGCTATCAACCCGCGATCTCGGGCCCGTCGCCGATCGGACCAGGCGGCATCAACGTCACCAGCGTCAAGCAGTCGTCCGACGACGTCGACGGCACCAGCTGGGACATCTCCTTCCTGGTTGGCTCCAACGGCATCCCGCGTTACGCCGAGGTCGGGGTAACCCAGAACGGCGGTGTCACCACCTTCAACCAGGTCCCCGACTTCAGCGACACGCCTCCCAGCAACGTCGCCTACGGAGGGTTATAAGAGCATTTGCAAGCGGCTTCGGCCCCGGATTCGTCCGGGGCCGTTGTCCTTTTAATAGTTTATGGTTGTCAGTTTTTAGGGAATAGTGGGAGCCTGTCCGCAAACCTATAACCTACAAACTAACCACTAAAAACTTGGAGAAGGGCTATGCCCGACTCCCTGATTGTTGTACCATAAGCACTATGAGAGCGTTCCGAGTGAGCAAACGCTGGGGTTTTGGATTAGCGGCGGTATACGTCCTGGTCGTGCTGTCGCCGTGGCTCGGTTCGTTCCAAGCTCCGCTGGCCGCTCCGCCCGCTGAGGCCGCCGGCATCTCCACGCATTTCCAGGGTGGCCACTGGGCCTTTATTAACCGCATGGAAATCGGTTACTACGATTCCACCAACGCCCTCATCTATATTGCCGGCGACAACCAGCTCGACGGCAACTTTACCTACAACGACTTTGCCCTGGGCAAGCAAGAAGATAATCAGGGCGATATCTGCAATTTATCAGTTGAACCCCAGCACCACACCGTTACCACTGATAGTGGTAGCAACCCCCTAGGAATCAGTCGGCTTGGCGATTCCGTGCCAGCCGATAAATTATCCCAACTTAACCCTTTAACTGTTACCTACCACATCTGGAATGCACCCTCGTTAACCCAATCTCAGGGTCAATGCGACTCTAGCTCTCAATCATTTACCGTTAGCGCCCAAGATCTGAGCAACTTTAACATTTCGTTTAGTTGGTTGAACCCAAATACAATCGAGTCCGTATTCCCTAATGGCAGTAGTAGTAACGAAATCTTCACGGCACCCACAACAGGAAGCTATGAGGGTCAAAAGGAATCGATTACTGGCCAGAGCGGACAATATCCCAATATTAGTGGGACTTACAACGTTTGGTTAGACGGGCAACCTGGCACGCATTGCGTTGATTACTTGCTCGTACCAGTTAACCCCAACGCCAATTCTGTCATCTATTGGGAGAACGACGACACCAAGGGTGGCGATCAGGCCTACTTTGACCATAGTTGCCAAATTTCCGAAGATGGTAACACCAACCTCGATGAAGCCGGCACCTCAGTAGCTTCCAACTACACCGCCGCCCAAAAACAACTCGCCACGCCGGCTCCCACCAACAACGTTAGCAATGCCTGCCAGATCACCGGCGGCTTTGGCTGGATTCTGTGCCCGCTCATCGACATGGCTAACAAGATCTACATTGGCGACACTACTGACCCAACCAACCCGGGCGGACTCGAGGGCCAGGTTACTAATATTCTCAAAGTTAGCCCGCTCGACAATACCACCTACGCCGGAGCCTTTGCGGTTTGGGGTGCCTTCCGTAATTTATCGAATCTTCTCTTTATCCTGATCTTCCTTGTCATTATTTTTTCCAACACGCTGTCTATCGGCATGAGCAACTACGACATCAAGAAGGTGCTGCCCAAGCTGGTGATAGCGGTAGTCTTCGTACAGTTCTCATGGGTACTGATGCAACTAGCTGTCGATATAAGTAATATTCTTGGGGCCGGTATTGGCTCACTAATTCATACCGCCCTGGCCTCCGCTCACGTGCCGATCGCCACAACACCCCCGGCTGTTATTAATGCTGTTGGTGGCGTCCTCTTTGGTCTCGCCGGCGCTGCCGTCGGCATCGCTTTTGCCCTGCCGTTGCTGTTTGCGCTATTCGGTTTAATCCTCGGCGTTATTGCCATCTTCCTAACGCTCGAATTCCGTCAGCTACTGCTGTTGATTCTAGTGGTACTATCGCCGATCGCCTTTATTGCTTGGGTGTTACCAAATACCGAAAACATCTTTAAAACCTGGCTCAAAACCCTTACCAGACTGCTGTTAATGTATCCGCTAATCGTCTTAATCTTTGCCATGGCCGGCATTGCTCAAGCTATTACTCACGGCACTGCCGTCGGCGCTTGGCCGCAAATTCTAACCTCCCTTCTCCCCATTGCCGCCTTTTACGCCGTACCCTGGACCTTTAAATGGGCCGGCGGAGCCATGAACGCGGCCGGTGGGTTCTTCGTCGGTCGGGCCGCTGGCATCAACCGCAATTTCCAGACCAGCCAGTTCGCCAAAGACAAATTACAACAACGGCGCGAGAAGGGTGCACTGAATGCTCACGATGAGAATAAGTCGGCGCCCAGAAGATATCTCGGCAAAATCCAGGCCGGTGCCGGCATGCCAGGAGCTGGTTCAAATCGAAGGTTATCGGCCGCTTATGCCACCGCCATGAAGGCTAGAGGCCAGGACTATGAGTCAGACTTTCAAAATCGGAAGCTGGACAAGAGTCAATTACGACAGATCGCTATGGGCAAAAATGGTGCTCGCATCAATGGTGTAAAAGTTGACGACGCAGCCAGGGCCAAAGCTATTGAACTGCTAGGCAGGAAGGGTGAATACAAGATATTGAGGCGTGTGCAGGAAAGCATGTCTGATGCTCAGGGCAATATGACGCCCGGGCAGTCGCGGGTTTGGCAGAATGGCAGTAGTAGCAATATTGGAGACTTGCTGGCCAAGGCGCCCGACCTTGTGAGTGGTGCCGGTGCTTTCCATAATGTTACCGCCGACAAGATGGCTGGCTTCCACTCTTCGACTTTTGAAGCTATGACGCAACATCTGGCTACCCCGGGAGGCGCCCAAGATATGAAGGGTATATTGCGAGCCCTGGAAGGTATTGCGGCCAGTCCGGCCCTAAGGGGTAAGGTCGACTCATTGGGACTGGGTAAAGTTATTGAGGAGAGACATATCTTTTCGGGAGAAACAACTGCTAGTGGCGAGCATGGAGACGCTTGGCTCAACCCAGCTAGAACTAATGCGGCCGGCCAACCTGATCCCGCCGTAAGAACCAGCACAGTTAACCTTGCGGGACCGGGCGAGCCTCCGGAGAATGCGACTTCAGCCACCTTCTTGTCGTGATCTGATAGGATATAACTATGGGTCAATATAAAGTTCCCCAAAACGTAGAGGCCGAAGACAAGATCATCGGGCCGTTGACTTTGAAGCAGTTCATTTATGCCGTGATTGGCGTATTGAGCGGGTTGGTGAGCTTTTTGCTGTTGCGCAAAGAACCGGTGGTAATGCTGATTGTCGGTTTGCCGCCGACGGCGTTGTTCTTGCTGTTGGGCTTGTACCAACGCCAAGACCAACCGTTTGAGGCGCTGTTTCTGTCGCTAGTGAGCTTTATGGTGAAGCCACGGCAACGGTTGTGGATTAAAGAGCCGATTGAAGAAGTTTTTAAGATTGAGGCGCCCAAAGTCGTTAAAGCCGTGACTCAACGCGACCCGCGCGAGGTCCGCGGCCAACTCGAACAGCTCAGCCAGGTGGTTGACACCAGAGGATGGGGGAACAAGAAGGCCGAGTTGCAGGAACCCAGCGACCAGCCGACATTGGAAAGTGAGGGCCGGTTGGTGGCGCCAGCTCTGCCCGACGTTGGCGAGCCAATCGAGACCGACGTTAGTTTAGCCGACGACATTTTGGATGTCGACAATAACGCCAGCGCCCATAATATTGGCACTTTAATCCAAGACCAAGCCCAGCACATCCGCCAAGAGGCGATGGAGAAACTCCATGCGGCGACGCGGAAGACTGAAGGCAGCCCACAGCAACCGGTGGCTGGTGCTACGCCCGCTCAATCCACCAAGGCCCCGAGTGCCGATGACATCACGCCGGTCGGCTCCAGCGACCTAACCACCGATTATGTACCACTGCCCGGCACTACTTATAGTCCGGCCGCCCGGCCAGTAGCCACCAACGTCGTCGCCGCTGAAGCCGCTAGCCAAACGGTGGCTGCTGCCGAGATCTTGAACCATGGCCAGTCTAGCGTAAGCACAAGCGACATGACGGCTAACCCGTCGGATGGTATACTCAAACTAGCAATGGAGAATGACGATCGGACGGTTAGTCAGGTCGCGGCCCAGGCCAACCGTAATTCCGCCGTCGGCGGATTGGCAGAGGGCCAATCTGTTAGTTTGAGGAACAATGGCAGGAGCTAGCGCAAAAGAACAGCTAAAGAGTACCCAAAACAGCTTGATCATCAGCGAGATCAAGGATGGTATGTTGATATTAAAAGACGGCACCTTACGGTCGGTGATTCTTGCTAGCGCCATTAACTTTGATTTAATGAGTACGCGCGAGCAAGACGCCGTTGAGTATGCCTACCAGGGCTTTTTGAACGCCCTGCACTTCCCTATCCAAATTCTGATTAAATCCCAAAAAGTCGACCTCGATGGCTACATCGAAAAACTGTCGGCCTTAAGAAGCCAACAAGATAACGAGCTGCTCGGCTTGCTGATGGAGGACTACATCGCCAACATTAAGGGCTTGGTTGATGAGGTTAACATTATGAGTAAGCAGTTCTACATAACGGTGCCGTTCTTCCCACCGCTAACTTCCAAAACTGGGTTCTTTACTACACTGGCTAGCACCCTCCGGCCAACCCAAGTCACTACCGTCACCGAGCAGCAGTTCGATGACTACAAGAAAGAGCTGACGCAGCGGGTGTCGCTAGTGGCTGGCGGACTCAACCAAATGGGTATCCGGGCGGTACCACTGAACACCCAGGAGTTGGTTGACCTGTTTTACAGCGCCTACAATCCTGATGTGGCCCAGAACCAGAAGCTGATCGACCCAGCCCAGCTGCAGGGCGCCTTGGTGACGAAGGGCGAGGGCCAGGCGCCCAAGCACACCCTGCCCGATACGCCCACCAGCGGCTCGTCGGAGCCGGCAGGCGGGGAGGGGGAAGCCCCGTAATGGCGATCTTCGGTAAAAAGTCCAACAAGCAACCGCCCCTAGCACCCGGTCAGATCCAGCAAGTTCAGGAACAGCAAGAAGCCGAGCTGATCTACCGGCAGGGGATTGTGACGCTGCGCGACTTGATCGCGCCACCGTCATTTGAGGTTGAGTCAGCTTTTATCCGCATCGGTAAGCGCTATGCTCGCACCATTTATGTGTACGGCTATCCGCGTCAAATCTTTACCGGCTGGCTGTCGCCGATTATTAACCTCGACGAAGTTATCGATATTTCGATCTTCGTTTATCCGGTTGAGAGCCGGGTGGTGTTGGAGAATCTGCGCCGCAAAGTCGGCCAGCTCGAAGCTACTTATACGATTAACCAGGAAAAGGGTCGCGTCCGTGACCCCGGGCTAGAGGCCCAGATTCAAGACGCCGAGGAGCTGCGCGACAAGCTCCAAGTAGGGGAGGAGCGCTTCTTCCGCTTCGGTCTTTACGTCACAATGTACGCCAATGATTTGGATAGTTTGAATCAAGTCCAACGCAAGATTGAAGGCATTTTTGGCCAGTCGCTGATTTACACCAAACCGGCGACACTGCAAATGGAGCAAGGCTTCGATGCCACGCTGCCAGCCGGCGACGACCAATTGCAAGTCAGCCGCAATATGAACACCGGCGCGCTCTCAACCACATTCCCGTTTACTTCGGCCGATCTAAGCCAAAACGAAGGCATCCTGTACGGCCTTAACCGTCACAATAATGGTTTGGTGTTATTCGACCGTTTCAGCTTAGAAAACGCCAACATGGTGGTGTTCGCTAAGTCCGGCGCCGGTAAGTCCTTCGCCGTAAAGTTAGAGGCATTGCGATCTTTAATGATGGGTACCGAGGTGCTAGTGATTGACCCCGAAGACGAGTACCGCACATTAAGCGACGCCGTTGGCGGATCATATTTACACCTGTCGCTAGCCAGTAACACCCGCATTAATCCGTTTGATTTACCTAAAGTGATCGACAGCGATGAAGCCGATAATGCCCTGCGCGCCAACATTATTACTCTGCACGGCCTGCTGCGCCTGATGATGGGTGGAGCGCTACCGAGTAGTGGATCGAGTGCTCAGGGCGGCACCGTCCTAACTCCGGCCGAAGACGCCGACCTCGATGTCGCCATTATTAACACCTATGCCAAAGCCGGTATTACCAACGACCCGCTGACGCACACCGCCGCGCCGCCCACGATGAATGATCTTTACGACACCTTGCTAACGATGACGGGCAACGGACCCGAGCTAGCCCAGCGCTTGCGTAAATACACCGCCGGTACGTTCTCGGGCATCTTCTCGCAGCAATCCAACGTTGATCTGGATAACAAGTTCATTGTCTTTAACATCCGCGATCTGGAAGACGAACTGCGACCGGTTGGTATGTACATTACCTTGAATTACATCTGGAACCGAGTAAAGAGCGATAAGCGCAAACGCATCCTGATCGTCGACGAAGCCTGGCAGCTCATGAAGTATGAGGACTCAGCCAACTTTATGTTCTCTTTGGCTAAGCGGGCTCGTAAGTACTATCTTGGTCTCACCACCATTTCGCAGGACGTCGAAGACTTTTTATCCAGCCGCATGGGCCGAGCGGTGGTATCTAACTCGTCGCTGCAGCTACTATTGAAACAAGCGCCCTCGGCTACCGACATCGTGGCGCAAACCTTTAAGCTGACCGACGAAGAGGCTAAACGCCTCAGCCAATTCCCGATCGGGGAGGGGTTGTTCTTTGCTGGCCTCAACCACATTATTATCCGCATTCTAGCCTCAGCCACCGAGAGCCAGTTGATTACCACTAACCCGCAACAACTAGCCGATCAGAAGGCCGCTAACTTGGCCGACCGGTCCGCAGCCAGTGTCGTCGAACCGGATCAATCGGCGCCGCCGTTGCCACCGATCGATCAACCGACCACACCGACTCAAACACCAGCCGCCGAGCTGCCCGAAGAGCCGGCGCCCATTACCCAGATGCCAACTGAGGCCCCGGCCGTGGATACCGCGCCCGGAATTTCACCACAGCCGGCTGCGCCAGCCACGCCTAGCCCTGTTCGGTCAGCCCCAATCCAATCGAACCCAGCACAGCCGCAGCCGCTCCAACCGATCGAGCCTCAGGCTGCCCAACCCCAACCGATCGGGCCTGAACCTGCCTCCGCACCACAGCCTGAACCAGTCGCCGCAGCTACCGTTGATAGTCCGCCCGAGGTTAGTTAATGGCCATTACGTCACCTGGCGACGTCGAAGAAGAACAGGGGACACTGCCGGAAGCAGCGCCGCTGAGTGTCGCCGAGCAAGCCCGGCTTGATCAGATCGAAACCGGCCTCAGAGAAGGCGACACGGCCGAGGAGCCGCAACAACAAACTGCCACTAGTAGCGGCAAAACCAGCGGCTCCAAGTGGTCGCCACGCAAAAAGTTACTGGTTGGGGGTGGCATCGGCGGATTTGCCGCTACTGTAGTGGGGATCATTTTCTTTTTGCTGTTGTTTAAGAATATTCACATTAAAAACCTCTTTATTGCGGCGGAGTTTGCCAGCTTTAACAGCGCCTTTGGCAACCGGTTGGAGCAGGCCGTCAACGATCCCGAGGCGCAACCGGCCGCCAATTCCGATGGCCTAGTCCAGCCGACCGATTCGCCCGAGCAAACTCTTGATAAAATCAGCTCAACCGACCTCGACGAATTGAAGGGCAGTCCTGAGGCCATGGACCAAGCCATTACCCAAACTGAGTCGCTTGATCAAGACGCGGCTATTGGTGGCACTACCGCTAGCGAAGTTGATCCGGTGCTGGGCATCGACGATTCGATCGCCTCTGTCGACGGGGAGAGCGACACCCAAATTCAAACCGACACCGATACTGCGATTACCGACGAGGTAAACCAAGGTCTTGATCCCGGTGCAAGTGCGCCCGATGCAGCCGTTAGCGACGCCGTCACAGATACCGATACCGCTATTGCCGCCGATGCCACCAGTACCGGTTTGGCTAGTGCTGCCCAAGCCGGTTTTGCCCGCGGGCTGAGCAGTGTTACCTCGACGCTGTCGGGGCCGTTTGTAACTATTACGATCGCCTGTATTGCCCGTGATATCTTTGCCGCACCGGGCCACATAATTACCGCAATCCGGTTCCAGGGTCTGGCCCGTTCGGCTGCTACCGTTAACAAGTACGCTGATTGCCAAAAGCAAAGTAAGTGTTCGTTGCCGCAAGTAGCCGATATCGCCCAAAAGTTTGACAACAGTTCGCAGTCGTTTACCCAATCCTGTGCCTATTTGCGTGACTCGGGGGAGGTGGGCAGCAATTGTACTGAGCTTGATTCTAATTACCAAGTGATTCCGTCGGCCAACAGTATACCGGATGCGTTAGTTAGCCTGTCCAATGCTCTCGACGGCCATATTAATATTCCGATTATTGGGTCTGTCCATGTACCGATCGATACGGCTTGTTCGATCTTACTGAAGCCAGCCGTACAGGCGATTGCAGCAGTAGTGAATGTTGGCGGCGCCACGGTCGCGGCCGCCAGCGGTGTAGCCGACTTTGGCTTGAGCGACGTAGCCATTGGAGCTGTTGAGGGCGGCTCGGCGGTACTGGCAACTACTGCCGGCAAGGCTTTGGCGGTTGATGCCGCATTGTATTACGGCGGTAAAATGTTTGACCGCAACTTTTCGCCACCAGACTGGGGCAATTTGATGGGCGGGGGAGACAAGGCCATGGCCACCGCCGGTTGTGTGAATGTTGGTTGCCGGCAACTGACTCCTCAAGAAAATACCGCTCTCGAACTTCAGATCAATCAAGACGTTATCAAACAGAATCGGGCGCACGGTTTGGCTTGGCAATTGTTCAGCCCGGAGAATCCCACCTCCACCATGGGCCTGGTAGTTGATAAAATGCCGTCGAGCCCCCAGGCCGCCACCGCCGCCATTGGCCAGTTCTTCGGTACCGTGCTTAGTCCCTCTCGTATCACCAAGGCATTCTTTGGACTGATCAATCCAATTAGGCCGGCCTGGGCGGCTGATGTTCAGGCTGATACTTACGGCATCCCAGATTATGGCTTTACCAATGCTGAACTAAGCCAGTGGGGAGTGGTCGAAAACAGCCGCTGGGTCCAACAAAACATTATTGATCCTGCCGGACCGTACCACGCCCAGCAGGCTGGCTATGATAAATGCTTCAACATATCCCAAACTAAGATCTCCGACCTCCTAACCAATGATGTTGGTGGCTGTGATAGCACTACCATGCAGACTACCGCCATGGAGCACTATCGTATCTACAAACTTGATCAGCGGGTCACCCAGGACCTGGCTCTGCTCAACAATGACCAAGCTGGCGTCGGTGGCACCAATAGCCCTGGCCCAACCACGGCGGGCGGCTGTGTTAATCCATTTACCGATCCTGCTTGGGGATTATCGCGCACCGATGAGGGTGTGGACTACAACAGCTCTACGCCACTGCCGGTCTATGCGATCTGTAACGGAACGATTCAGACCGTTGGTCCAGCGCACGGCTGGCCTGGCCCGAATTGGATTATTTACAAACTCACGAGCGGACCGGCCGAAGTAATTGGAAAATGCATTTATGTGTCCGAGAATGTCCAGCCCGTTCCGGGCCTCGGAACTACAATCGTTAATGTCCAGGCGGGGCAGCAGATCGCAACCACCATCCCGGGCTCGCCAAACACCGAATGGGGTTGGGCGACTAGCTTGGGGGTACCTTCAACCCCGTATAACGGCGACCCGGACGGCACAGCTGAGCCAGGCGGCAAAGCCTTCGCGCGGTTCATCCACACTTTAGGTGGGCCAGTTCGCGATAATCCCGACCCGACAGGCTTTGCGGCTGGCCCACTATTTGCTGGAACCCCCTGCCCATGAAGCGGCTTATTCTGATCTGTGCGGCTACCTTGGTGATGAGCGCGCCGGCTCTGGCAATCTCTGCCACCGACAAACAAATCATTAATTATGATGCCGTCTATTATGATCCTAATGGCGGGATTTGCGGCACTAATTTAGGTGTGGTTGGCAGCGGCAGCCAAACCGGAATTTGGAATAGCGGCCTACAACCACCCTACATCTTGCAGGAGTTTATGATTGAGGTCTTAAAAGACATTGCCGACAAAACCGACAAGCCGGCGAGCAACGCCGTTACCAAAGAACATGTGTTAGCGCTAGTGGCCATGGCCGATGGCGAGGGTGGCGACATTACCAATCACGACCTGTTTAACCCGCTTAACACCGGCATCAACGCACCTGAACTACTGGCCACTGCTAATGCCGGTAACGGTGTCCAAAGCTTTAAGTCGTTCGACGCTGGCGTCGAAGCCACCGCCCGAGCCCTAACCGACCCAAACCATACCCGCCTGGCCGCCGCCCTCACTAATCAATCCAGTACCGCCGAAGAGTTTATGTACGCCTTAACTTACTACCAGAACTACCCCGGCAATGCTATCTGGGCGGCTGCTTCCGAACCGCCCAACCAGGACAACTACTATCGCAAGGAGCTGAGCTTCGTGGAATCCACCCGCTCGCATTATAACAATATTGCCGGTTTGGTAATCGGCACACCAGCCGAAGAGCAAATTGAGAACCTAACGGATTTTGCCAAGCTTGATAACAGCCTACTCCCGGACGGCTCTAGCTCCACGCCCAACCCCTCCAACGACATCAGCACTAGCGGTGGTTGCGGCACCACAAGCACATCAAATTCAACCCCGGGAGGGCAATAGTTGTGATAAGTAAGCGCTGGATTTTGATTGTTGGTTTTGTTGTATTGGTTGTTGGCGGAGGAATACTACTCTATATAAGATCAAATAGCGGCCTATTGGGCTCAGGTGCCGCTAAAACCGCCTATATCAATGTTACCGCCGCGCCGTCTACCAGCAGCGTAACCCTTAACGGCAAACCCGGCCAGCTAGGTGTCAACCAGGTAGTCCCGGGTAACTATACTGTTATCATCAGCCATAGTGGATTCGCGAGCGTTAGTAAAACAGTTGCTGCCGTCAAAGGCCAGGATGTATCTGTAGCCTTCGCCCTCACACCGAACAACAACGCCACCGCCAATTGGTACTCCACGCATCCCCAGGACGCTACTATTGCCCAGCACATCACCGATCCGCAGTACTCGTCGGCTCCGTCAAACCCCAAAACACCAGCCTCATTGGAGAGCCTTCTGCCGTATCAAATTGGTGGAGACTATCCATTTGTGATCGTGCAAGACCCCGACACCGACGACCCCACCAACCCGCTTTATTATATTGAAGCCGATAGCCCAACAGCCCAACAAAACGCTCTTACTTGGCTTAAGAACCAGGGTTATGATCCTAGTAAGTTGGATCTAAGGTACATCTCAACCACCGACCCGACACGGCCGTAGCTACATCGCCGCGATTACAATTTGCAGCCGCTCAATTTCACCCGGCGCCAATTTTAAGAGTATCGATTGGTTCAGGCGTAATTCCGAGGCCACCGGTGCCGATGGGGTAATGATCTTGAGTGTGCCGCGGTTGAGCGAGATTACGTGGGTTTTAGCCGGGTAGAGTCGGTCGAGGGTTTTCTGAGCAAGCTCAATGATATTGGCTCTATCAAGCCCTAATTCGTATGCCTTAGCCTTAAAGTAGTGTTTATCAATTGGCTCCATAACGGGCGAGCTCCATGGTTTTAATAACGGCATGGTCGAGGCCAATTAGCTGGGCAATGTCGGCGTCGGTGGTAGTAATGACGCTCTGGTAGTCTCCCAACCGGCCTATCAGGTATTGGCGGCGGCTGGCGTCGAGCTCGCTAAACACGTCGTCGAGCAGCAAGAGGGGAGTCGCACCATCCCTGGTGAGCAACTCGAGTTCGGCCAATTTGAGCGCCAGAATGACGCTACGGACCTCACCGCGGGAAGCGACTGCCGCCACATTGCTACCATTAAAACTCAACCCAAAGTCCTCACGGTGCGGGCCAATCGTCGTAAACCCAGCGCCCAGGTCCCGCGGTAAGTTTGTTACTAGTGCGGTCATGAATGCTTCGGCATAATCGTTTGTGAACTCAATGGTCGGCACATAAGAAAAGGTGAGTGTGGCTGCTTGCCCAGCCACGTCGCGATACAGCTGGCTGGCGGTTTGATTAAGCCGCCCGAGTAAGGCCAGTCGGGCGCTAACAATGGCGGCGGCTTGGGTTGTTAAGTTCAAGTCCCAGGCAAACACCTGGTCTTTGACGGCGGTAATATCAAAGCGCTCGAGCAAAGAATTGCGCTGCTTTAAAACCCGTTGATAGTTTGCTAAGGCCTGGCGGTAGTCGGGACTGGTTTGGGCCAGAATGCCATCGATATAGCGGCGCCGCAAACTCGGTGATCCTGTTAATAACTGCAAGTCTTCCGGCTCGAACAACACCGTCGGCATTGTGCCGATGTGACGGATAAGCGGGCGTTTGACCCGGTCGTAATCGATTTGTTTGGTCAAACGCGGTTGGGTGCTAAAACCAAGGCCAATCTTGGCTGTTGGAGTGGTCGCCTCAATCCGGAAGTGATCGCTGCCATGTTTAATCAATTCTTGGTCTTTAACACGGAACGACTTAGTGTTAGCCAGTACGTAGAGTGACTCCAGTAGATTAGTTTTACCCGTTGCATTAGGACCAACCACCACCGTCGCGACCGGGTGCAGCTCAAAATTGTGGTTGGCGTAAGAACGGTAATTACTGAGAGTTAGTTTGGTAATCACGCTTTAGTCTGGATCCTAGGTCCTGAGCGGCATGATGATATGGAGATAGTCGGGATGCTCGATTAGGGGTTTAATAACACAGGGGTTAAGTTTGCCGCTGAGCGCCAGGCTGAGTTTGGCACTACCGATAACACCAAGGGCGTCGGTAATATAGCGAGCGTTTAAGGAAATCTCACCGTCGTCGCCGTCAACTTGGCAGTCGGCACTAGAGGTACTCTCGCCAACCTGCGACGGATTGGCCACGACTTCGATTCGACCCTCGGACTTAACGTCCAGGCGCACACTTCCGGCATTCTCACGGGCAAACAGGCTGGCCAGCTTAGTAACGCGAGCGATCTCACTCGTATCGATCTCAACCGTGGTCTCAGCAGTTTTGGGAATAATTTGGCGGTAGTCGGGAAACTGGCCCTCAATCAATCTAGAAGTCAGTTGGATGCTGCCAACCTCAAACATCACCTGGTTGTCACTAACGTATAGTGCCACAGTATCCTCGCCGTCGAGTAGCCGTACCAATTCCTGAATCGTCCGAGCGGGAATAATGACTTTTATATCATCCGTTAGCTTCTTTTTTAAAGCTAATTTGCGTTCGGCTAAACGATAACTATCGGTCGAGACAAAGTTCAACTTGGGGCCTTCATTATAAATGTAAACGCCTGTTAGTACCGGCCGGGCCTCATCGGTCGAAGCCGCCACTACCACTTGGGCCAAGGCTTCTTTGATGTCGTCTACCGGCAATTCTAAAGTTGGCTCTGTCGTAATTTGCGGGATCAGAGGGAACTCTTCGGCCGAGATGCCGTTAATTGTGGATTGAACATGCGGGGCCGATAATAACAGATTTTGGTCGTTAGTGCTCAGCTCAACATTGCCGTCGGGCAAACTGGTAATAAACTCGGCAAACAGGCGGGCGGGGACTGTTACCGAACCTTCTTCGGTAACCTTGGCGCCAATCCAGTAGTTAATACCAACTTCCAAATTGGTAGCGCTGAGTTTAAGTCGACCATTGTCGGTTGCGATCAAAACGTTGCCAAGCACCGGCAAACTGCTACGTGCGCTCACCATACGTCCAACCGCATTAAGAGCCTTGGCTAAGTTTTCTTGTGTAACGCTAAGCTTCATTTTTCACACCCCCTATTATCTTCTTTATGTTAAGTAAATACGTAGTAGTAGTCATAGTAGTAGTTGTGGACAGCGGGGATAAGCCGGTTTTTTGGCTTAGGAGCTCGGTGAAGTTCTGCACTATGCCTGCTAATAAAAGCACTAAAAAGTTGTGCAGACGGGTAGGTAAAACGGCCGCAGTTTGAACAGTTGTGTGAAGTTTGCGTTCGTCAACGGTGGATTCACCAGCGTTTACCCCCAGCTTATTCATACCTTTCCCACACACGTTATGCATACAACTGCTCCTTGATTCCGCTCAGTTCTTGGCGCAGACTCTCGTCGCTTTCGATCTGGCGCTCAATTTTTGACACTGAATGCATGGCAGTAGTATGATCACGGCCACCAACAGCGCCGGCGATCTTAGGGAAGCTCAAATTAAGCTCGTGGCGCATGATGTACATGGCCACTTGCCGCGGCAGCACGATCTCTTTGTCGCGTTTGGCGCCCACTAGGTCGGCCATACTCAGATCAAAATAACTGGCGACGCGCTCTAGCACCAGCTTGGGCGTTGGCACCTTTTGGCGAGGCCGGTTACCGGCCGAACCGAGCAATTCCTGCGCCACGATTAAAGTTGGCTGGTATTGGCGCAGCTCGCAATGTGCCATTAACTTGGTGAGCGCGCCCTCGAGCTCGCGAATGTTGCTCATAAAGGTTCGGGCTAGGTAATCAACTACTTCCGGCGGCAGTTCAAAGCTCTGCTCATTAGCTTTATTAATCAGAATGGCTGAGCGGGTTTCGAGGTCGGGTGCTTGAATGTCGGCCGACATACCCCACTCAAACCGCGACTTTAACCGATCCTCCAGACCAACGATCGACTGGGGCGGCCGGTCGCTGGAGAGAATAATTTGTTTACTGGCTTGATGCAGGGCGTTAAAAGTATGAAAGAATTCTTCGACGGTGCGTTCCTTGCGGGCTAGGAACTGGATGTCGTCAACGATCAACACGTCAACCTTGCGGTACTTATCGGCAAAAGCGTCGGTGCGCTTGCGCTGCAAACTGGCCAAAAACTCGTTGGTAAAGGACTCGCTGGTTAAATAGGCGATCTTCTTTTGCGGATCGGCGTGCCGGATCTCATTGCCAACCGCCTGCATGAGGTGAGTTTTACCTAGGCCCACCCCGCCATAGAGAAACAGAGGATTATATTTAGTGCCGGGGTGTTTGGCGACGGCTTGGCAGGCAGCATAGGCTAGTTCGTTGCTGGAGCCAACCACAAAAGTTTCAAAAGTGTACTTACTATTAGGATTAAGGTTTTGGTCGGTGTTCTTAACTTCGGTTGGGGTGATTGTACGAACCGGTGGCGCTAAAGTCTCCGCTAAAATCGGCTCAGCCTTTGTTGGGGTTAATGATCGCACTTGGTATTCAACCTTTTGGAACCCATCGCAGACATGTTCTAAGGCTTGGCAGATCTCGGCATTAAACTTTTTCTCCAGCCACTCTTTAGTAAAGATGTTGGGCACAGCGATCACGACCAAGCCGTTATCATTAGCCACAATGGCCGTGTGTTTCAGCCAAGTCGCGTAGTTGGCGCGGCTAATGCTAACCTCTAGTTCGCCGAGGACAGCTTGCCACAGCCCCTTCGTTTTCTCCATCTGGCTCCACCAATTAATGCTTGTTCGTTGCTAAGATAATAGCGCACCATAAGCCTTATCCACAACCCGAATATTCACCGTACACCTTATCCACATAATGATTTTTGATCTGGAATCACGGTGGATAAACACTTTAACGCTGTGGAAAGCCTGGTTTGAGATTTTCTCCTGAAGCGATCTTATGAAGTATATATAATCATCGAATTTGTTTTGCCGCGGCCCTGGGATTTTACTTCCAGGGCCGCGGCGGTGCGACTAGGCGAGGGCGTCGTAGGTGTACTTGATCATCTCCTCAGTTTGATCCCACCCAATACAGGCATCGGTTATGGAACAGTCTGGGTCGAGGGTACCCGGTAATTGGTTGGGCCAATCAAAAGGTTGTTTCCCGCCAGTTGTGAAGCTCTCAATTACCAGCCCGGCAACCCGTGGGCGGGTTCTTGGTAATTGATCAACCACTGCCTTCCAGACACGCAGCTGACCAGTTTCGTCGCCGTCGTGTTGTTTGTGGTTGCAATCAACTAGCAGTCTTGGCGGAAGTCCAGCCCGCTTTAACTTCTCCGTGGTTGCGAACACGTGGTCACTGTCGTAGTTGGGGTGATCGTGACCACCTCTTAAGATCAGGAACCCGCCTGGATTACCCTTACCAATGAAGAGGGTCTCGATGCCGTCTTCATTTGAGCCAGTAAAGGGCAGTCCTGGGGTGCCGGCAACGGTAAGGGCCTCGATCGCTGGCTCGACACGTCCGTCAACGTCGTTCTTGCCGGCGAAGACACCAGACTCACCGCTCGCCAGGAAACGCGCCCCCTGATGGTTGATTGAGCGGGCGCCGGCGATCGAAAGCGTTAGTAGGTCTCCCAAACGAGAGCCAACTAATGGGTTTATCACCTCCGCTGCTATTGGGTATCTCAGCTCGTTGACCTCTACCAAGAGCTTGCGGCATAGCTCCAACCCCAAGTTCAGCTCGAACGATGCATCCATGCCCGGATCCAGCATGTAGCCCGGCCAGCCCATGCCGGTGCGGTGCTTCTCGATGAAGACTCGAGCAATGAAAAGGATGCGGTCGCCGTAGCGCTCACGTAGGACCGCCAACCGCCGGAAATAACGCAGCACCGCTGCCGGATCATGAACCGAGCACGGGCCCATCACCAGCATGAAGAGATGAGACCAGATGTCCCAATCTTGACGTAAGAGATCTCGGCCGTTGTAGACGGTGATGGCTGCCGGTGTCGTTACAGGCACCAACCGCTTGAGTGCCCCAGGCGTTATGAGCACGTCCGAGCGAGCAATATTGATGTTATCGATTCTCATGCCACGCTTTCTCTGCGCTCGATGTGAAGGTTTAGAGAACGTTAAAACCATACCATAACCCGTTGGGAGCCGATAGCATAACAACGATCCCGGACTATCCTCGAACTCGTTAGATTGACTCCCGAAGCGTTTTAGCGTAACCTATCTTGGTACAAACCGCCTGAAAATAAGGTTACTTATGCCAAAACGAACGTATCAACCAAAGAAACGCCGCCGCCAGCGGGTTCACGGCTTCATGGCCCGCATGAAAACACGCGCCGGCCAGTCGGTGCTAGCACGCCGCCGCCTAAAGGGGCGTAAGCGAGTCGCGGTCTAATGCTTCAAGCGGCCAATCGCCTGCGTTTGGGCCGCGACATCGACCGTGTGTACCGCCAGGGCCGCTACGGCCGGGGCGAGTTCTTGGCCGTCAAAATGCTTAAACGGCCGTCGGGTGAGAGCCGGGCCGTGGTCATCGTTGGCAAGAAGGTCTCCAAGAAGGCTGTGGTGCGCAACCGCATCCGTCGGCGTTTGGTGGAACTCTTAGCCGCCGATTGGCAGCAGATTTCGCCTGGGTGCGATATAGTAGTAACAGTCTATAGTGATACCTCGGCGGTTAAATCCGAGTTGTTGCACCAAGATCTTTTGCAGGCTCTCACGCACGCCGGCGCCATGAATAAATAGTTGAGGTAAGAATTTCATGTTCACCACCATTCTAGTCAAACCATTGTTTAACCTGTTGATGTTGCTTTATTCGGTTATTCCCGGTCACGATTTTGGCGTCGCCATTATTGTTATGACGATCTTGGTCCGGTTAGCGCTGTGGCCAATCTTGTCTTCCCAATTGCGCTCGCAGAAGAAGCTGCAGGCCCTCAGTCCTGAAGTTGCCAAGATCAAGAAGCAAGCTAAAGGCGATAAACAACTCGAGAGCAAACTGTTGATGGAAATGTACAAAGAACGTGAGATCAACCCGTTTGCTTCTCTGATCCCACTATTGGTTCAATTGCCATTATTCCTCGCACTCTACATCGCCCTGCGCGACGTCATTAAACCTGGCGAAATCGCCCATTTAATCTACCCGGGCTTGCGCCATCTCGGCACCATCAAAAACATTCTGGCTCAGCCAAGCACCTTTAAACCTTGGTTTCTGGGTATTTTTGACCTGGCCAAAGTCAGCCCGGTGTTAGCATTAGTAGCTGGTGTAACCCAGTTCTTCCAAACCAAGCAGCTGATTCCCAAGGCTGCGCCGGGCGATTCCCAGGCCCAAGCCATGGCCGCCACTACCAAGATTTTCCCGGTGCTTACGTTTATTATTGGCCTACGCCTGCCTTCGGCGCTGGCGCTGTACTGGGCCATGGCTTCGGGCGTAGCTATCATTCAGCAATCAATTGAACTACGCGAAGACGTCCAAGATATGGAGAAACAAGGCGAGAAGCCTAAAGTCAAAGCCGAGGGCAAGGCCACGTGAACCGCGAGGACGCCATCGCTCTTGCCAAGGTGCGCTTGGAAGAGGTGCTGACGTTCTTCGGCGTTAATACTAGTGTGCGGATCGAGGAGGGGGACGACCGAATTGAACTGCTGGTAGAAACTGCCGACAGTGCCCAGCTCATTGGCCACCGCGGCGAGAACCTGCGCGCCTTGCAACATGTGCTCAACATGATTCTGCGCAACCAGTCCGACGAACGGATTTATTGGGGCGTCGATATTGCCGGTTATAAAAAAGCTCGTGGTGAGGCCGTCATGGCCAAGGCCCGCGAGCAGGCCCTCAAGGTCATTGAAACGGGCGACAGCATCACCCTTGCCCCGATGAACGCCGCCGAACGCCGCCTGGTACATATGGTGGTGAGCGAACTGGAGGGCATTGAGAGTGAGAGTGCTGGCACCGACCCCAAACGTTATGTGATTATTAAACCGGTTTAACTGCCTTATAAACCGCAACTGTTTCAGCGGCCATTTTTGCCCAAGAAAAGCTTCTTAGTCGGTTATAGCCGTGTTGTTGTAGTTCGGCCAGTCGCTGCGGAGCGTCTAATAAGCCATTGATCTGAGCGGCCCAATCCTCAGGTTCAGCCGGGTCTGCGAACACGGCTGCATCGCCGAGCACTTCCGGTAGGCATGAGGCTTTGGCCGCAATCACCGGCACGCCCGCTACCATGGCCTCCAGTGGCGGCAGCCCAAATCCTTCTGACAGCGACGGGAACACAAACAGCGTGGCACGGCGGTAAGCGCCCGCCAGCTCTAGATCACTCACGAACCCCGGCATCTCAACGCTTGTCCCGATTCCAAGCTGGTTAATCTGAGCCTTAACCCGGTCGCTAAACCGCGGCGTGGCACCGATCAGCCGCAGTTTGGCACCGGGATGTTGGGCAATCACGCTAGGCCAGGCCTGGATGACTACGCCAATGTTCTTATATGGGTAGAAGTTACCGACGTAGAGCACCAGCGGTTGATTGGTTGGCAACGCCCGCGGTTCTAGCGGCTCAGTATATGTAGCGGCCTCATGCGTCACCGTCATGCGTTTGGCTAGTCTGGCGCCGTAGCGCTTCACCAACGCGTTCTTAGTGCCCTGGGACGGGGTAATTATCTGTGTGGCAGTAGTAGCCGCCCGATAGGCTAACAGCATGGCCGGGTGCATGATCCCGTACTTAAGAGCACCCGCTAGACCACCGGGCGAAAGGCTAAAGTCGATCATGGTGGTGTCGTGGATGGTTACCACTCGTCGGCTGCGATAGAATACAGGCACATTAAAATGCAGAAAATGCACAACATCTGGCTTTAACCCACGCAGTTTCCAAGGCAGAGATAGTTGCTCCCCAAATCCATAAACCTTGTATGATGCCAGCACCTTACGAAAATTAGGAGCGGTTGGGGCCCAAGTTTTAAACATCTCATCGTCCACCAATACGATGTATTCATTGGTGTGGTCGAGTTGTTGTAGCTCGGCGATCAGTTGGCGGCTATATAACCCAATACCAGTCCAGCGCGGGCTCATCATGCGGGCATCAATGACGATTCTCATGTTGAGTATTATAGCCCATGGGCTGGTTCGGGGTTATCTAATGCTCGAACGGGGCTTACCAACCCTCGGCATCACCCAAGTCACAACGATAATTGCCAACAACACCGCGAAGCCGCACATTATCGAAGGAATCCCATTGAGGGTAGCCCGGTCTAGCAGGTTAACCGTGGTCGTAGGCACGAGGAAGACGGCGTACCCGAGGGTGAATCCATAAAGGGCTTGGCGCTGCCGCTTGAGCTTGGATTGGCGGGCGTACCATAAACTCAAACACAGGCCAATCAGGACCCAGCCGTAATAATACAGAGCATACAGCCAGGTCAACCCATTATTAACTTGGAAGATGACGTAATTTCCGAGGCAGGCGTGGCCGGTTAGCGAGCCGGCCGAGAGGGCAAAATAAGCCACAAAGGCGGCCGCGGTAGCATAGCCAGTCAGGATTAATAAGCGGTTACGCCTGCCCCAAATAGTTTGAGTAATATGGATACCAAGCGGTGGCAAAAGAGTAATGGCTACATAACCGAAGTGCGACCACTGCGCCAAACTGGTGGATCCGGCACAAACCCGGAACTCCGATAGCTGGAACAAGGCTAGCAGCAACAACAGCAGAATCACCAACCGGGACAGGGGGTTAAACCGGTAGCGCCAAGTGGTATAGATTAACAAGCCGAGCTCAGTAATACAGGTAAGAATCATGACGGGTGGGGAGAAACAGAACAGGGTATTATGGTAGCCTTTGCCCATAACAGCTAGCCGCGGATTGGCAGTTGGTTTCATAATGCTTATGCTCATTGTAGCAAACCTATGCCTTCATTACGCTCATGCTTGCTTCTCAGGAGACTCTCAGGTAATTTGGGGTAACGGGTTCAAAAGGACTCATTCCGACACGTGCTGCAAAGGGAGGTAGCAAGTGTCATTCAACAATCAGGGTAACGGAGCGGTGCAGGTGCTGCTCCGTTTTCGTTCTCGTTCGAAGTGCCATCATCTGCGTCCAATGCGCTATCTGGCGCTGCTGTTGGTAGTGCTTGGCCTGGGCTCGATCTTCATTCAGCCGGCCGGCGCTGCCAGCGGCTACATCGTTACCAACACTACGAATCCCGTACACACCTACAACCGCCCCGATCCGACCTCCGGCATTGTGCGCTCGCTGGCCCGCGGTACCAGCATCGGCATTACCTGCCAGGCCGACGGCAAAACCACGACGGTCCGACACGTCAGCACCAATGTCTGGGACCAGGTGACGGTCAACGGCGCACCAGCCGGCTTCCTGAGCGACTATTACGCCAGTACCTCGGCCGTAAATGCCTTTTCTCCGGGTCTCGTACCGTGCGGCGGATCGACGTCCCCGCCGTCATCTCCGCCGGCTGGACCAGTTCTCACGCCCAGCCCCTGGCTGGCGGCTCCCAACGCCGTTGCGGCCTTCGCGATGGCCGCTAGCCAGATCGGCCACACCAACTCACCGGCCGGACATAGCTGGGCCGGTTGGTGCGACAACTTCGTGGCCTTCGCCTATGGCTTGGCCCACAGCGGTTATGCCACCGCTACCGATCAGTACAACGATCTCGACAGTCGCGGCCTGTCGCATCCCGGCGACGTCAATCCACCCCTGGGCGCTTTGGTCTTCGTCGACTACTGGGACACGTCGTTGCAACAGGACATCGGCCACGTCGCCTTTAGCTTCGGCGGCGGTCAGCTCATCAGTACGCCGCCCAAAGACGGGGAAGGCGTGTACGTCACCAGTATCGCGGAGCTATCCAAGTCGCTGACCTACCGCGGTTGGACCTACGCCTATTTCAGGACGTAAACATCAAAACAAAATAGGTGGTGATTGGGGCGCTAGCGTGAGCTGGCGCCCTTCACCTTTGTGGTCTTAGCGGTGGTACTCAGACCGGCCAGGAGGCCGAGGGTGCCCCAGGTGTAGGTGAGGCAGCAGAGGAAGCCAGAGAAGGTTTGTGATTGAACTACCATAGCAACTGTGGCGGCCAACAAACCGGCCAGCATCGCCCGTTGTTCGCCCTCGGCCTGCCTAAAGGCGCGCCAGCCATAGATTAGTAACATTAATAAGAACAGATGGAAGGTAGTAAAACCGACTACCCCGCCCTCCGCTAGGACTTCCAACGCCTGATTATTCGGACGATAAACGCATTTGCCTATCTTGCAGCCGTAATAGGCCGCCCCAAACCCGCCAATACCAACGCCAAATACTGGGTGCTCGTGGAAGATCTTTAGTGCCAACTTTTGATCGCGCACGCGTTCGGTAAAGGAGCCGGTTTCAAACACCTTGGTCACCAGGAAATTCTTTAAGACCGTCGGGGCGCTAAATTGGCCCTTTTTGGCGATACTCACCGATAGGGTGGTAGCGGCCAGCACCAATATGACCGCACCGAGTATTAGTCCCGCAATCAACGGACCTCTTTTCTTGGCCCAACCAAAGAACCGTTTGCGCAGCAGCACCATTAACACCACGAGGCCCACCACGCCCGAGGCATACGCCCCTCGCGACAACGTCAATACAAAGTTTAGAAACACCAGCACCGTGGTTACGCCCTCAAGTTTATTATCAAAACCAGTCTCAACTTGGAGCGCCAACAACACAAACAACGGCAAGAACAAATAATTAGCGTAATACAGCGGCTCTAGGGCTGGGCCCTGAATGCGCGTGAAGCCCAAGCCTTCCTTAGTGTAGCGCACCCGTAGGCCAGTCGCTTGGGTTGGTAGCCCGACCAGATCACCAACTAGTTGGTACAGGCCAAAGATACTCACTAGGAGCGCCGTTATGACGAGCGCCTTCCTAACGATGCGCTTGTCTAGCTTAGCCACCAAAGTGGCTATAGTAACGAACAGTAGCGTGATAAAGATCAACCAAACAAAGATTTCCCAAACTTCTTGGACGCGGACCAAATTGGCGCTGATAAAGGCTGATCCCAGGAAGGCCAACAAAAACCATAGCGACTTTGGTAATACCAACTGGGTCCGCCTTGCCAGTAATCTTAGAACCAGACCGCCGATGAGCCCGGCGCCAATAATTTGGGCTGGGTGAATTAACGGATAGCCGGTAGCAGGGTTTAGCGCGTACGAGCCAATCCTTTCAAACGGCAGGCTGAAGATGAATAGGCCCAGGCCCCAGCCGGGCCGGAGGTAGAATAATAGCCCCAGCAAGCCGGCCGCTAACAGTGTTGCCAGAGTTAAGATAAATGCTATATTCATGCCGTCCGCGGTTTAGCCTTAGGTCGACTAAACAATGTTATGCTCATAAGACTCCAAAACAGGATGTGTACGAACCGGTCGTCGGCCCAGATATGGAGAAAGAGGGCGTTGATCGACAGCGCAATCGTGACAAAAGCCAGGATCGGCTCGCCCATATCGAATAGCTGGTTGGTTAGTACCAGCATTATGGCTATGAATAGGCCCAGGCCGATTACGCCCATTTCTTGGAAGAGCTGAATGTACCAACTCTCGGCAATTCGGGGCGGTTGTTTACTGTTCAGGGTGGCGGGTCCAGCGCTACCAATGCCATCACCGGTAAACCAGGTAATATCGAAATTAGTAAAACTCTGGGCCGCTCCGACATAGGCGGTTTGGTGCTGAGCGGTAGAGGCGTCGTGGGTAGCGGCCGATTCAAAACTCCCATGATAGCGCATGATTCCTAGGAGTGTGCCCAGTGCTAAACCGAGCGCCAGAAAGCCGACCGACCAGGCAAAGATGCCGCGGCCAAGATAGTGAAAAAATATCGCGGCACCCAATATGGCCAGAGCCAACCAGGCGCTGCGCGAATAACTAGAGCCAACCAGTATCCCGAGCCCCAGTGTCATCCACCAACTGGGTCGAGCCAGGCGTTTATAAACCAGCGCAGTCAAAAGCACCATGGCCGAGCCGAACATGTTGGGCGTTGGCAGGAGAGAGTGAACTTGACGGATCTTGCCGGCAAAGAATTGATAGGGTGAGAACCCGAGGGCGTGCAAGAAGCCTGGTCCAAAGACAAGCTCGATCAGACCGACTACGGCAATCACAATACAAGCCCAATAGGCTAGCTCAAACAGCGGTTTCGCATCATCCCGCTCGGTCGGCACCAGCCAGACCAGCACTAAAATACCTAAGCCCAAAAAATCCAGGCGCAACCCGCGTAAGGCTTGGCCAAATCCAGCCGGTGTATACGATAGCGTTACCAGGCCCCAAATAACGAGGGTGATTGCCAGTTTGATGATGCGCGGCCATTGCCGTGGAGATCTTAGTTTCGTCCACACCGTTTTATAGTTGGCCGCCAGCAGATAAATCCCAGCCAGCGCAATATAGATCTCTGAGAGCAGCTCGATTAAGTTGGTGTGTGGCAGCCCTATTTTAATGGCCAAGAAGTAAATGACGAACCGAAATGGCAAGTACGCTAGTAATACCGCTACCACCTTGGCGGTCGCTGAATGCAATCGCTTCATATCCCCTAGTCTAGCTTTACTGGTTTGAATAGACAACTTTAGTCTAGGCTCAGGATTAGTTCTTGAAGCCGCTTGGCGCTATCTAGCCAACTAAACTTTCCGGCTCTGGCCAGCCCTTTCTTAGCCAGATCTTGAGCTAATTTGGGCTCAGATAAAATCCGTTGCATGGCATGGGTAATACTGGGGGTATCGGCTGGGTTTACGGTTAGGGCGGCATCACCAACCACTTCGGGCAATGATGAAGTATCGGCTGTCACGACCGGCACCCCACAGGCCATAGCCTCTAGCGGGGGGATGCCAAAACCTTCGTAGAAAGATGGATAAGCAAACAATGCCGCGCCAGCATAGAGCGCCGGTAAATCGGCGGCTTCGGCGTAGCCAAGTGTTATCACATTGTCACCAGCGGTCTGGGCAGCGGCGATCGCGGCCTGGATGTCATCGTCCTTCCAGCCGCGGCCACCAGCAAGCACCAAAGCGTGTTTTGTTTTGAGTGCTGGCGGCAAGGCCTGATAGGCTTTAACCAAACCGTCGACGTTTTTGCGCGGCTCCAATGTGCTGACAAACAAGATGTAGTTCTTGGGCAAGCCTAGCCGCTTGGTAGTTGCGGCAATGACTTGAGGGTTCGGTCGATTCATTACGGTTCGGTCGACGGCATTAGGAATAACGCTGATGCGGGCCGGATCGACTTTGTAGCATTCGATGATGTCGCGCTTGGTGTGCTCCGAAACCGCGATAATGGCTTGGGCGCGGGCGATCGAAGCCGGCATAAACTTAGTCAGGAATTTACGGTTACGCTCCGGGCAGTACTCAGGAAACTTTAGATACGTTAGATCGTGGACGACGATGAGACTGGGTACGCGATGCAGCAACGGGTAGCGTACAAAGTTTGGGAAGATTGCTAGGTCTGGCTTGAGCCGGGCTAGCACATCGACTGGTACCGGTAGGCGTAGCACCCGGTGCAACAGACTATAAGCTTTGATTGGTAGTGGAATATAGCGGTAATGGATATTGGCGCCCACAATCGGTGGCTGGACGAATCTTTTTAACCGCATCACATAGAAATAATAATGATTGTCGTCATTCAACGCGGCTATTTGCTGAAACAAGTTAATCATATATTGAGCTACGCCGGTATGCGAACGCACCAGCGGAGTGCCGTCAACGAGGATTTTTTTCATCTGCTACCTCCTCTAGGAATACTAGTGTTGCCGTGGCCGTCTTGGCCCAAGTGAACGCGGCTGCCCGGGCCCGGCCTTTTTTGATCAGCTGCTGCCGGTCGTTGCCGTCCGTCAGGAGGCTTACCATGGCGGTCGACATGGTAGCAGCATCATTCACGAGCAGAGCGGCATCGTGAGCTACTTCGGTTAGGGCCGTATTATTAAAGCAGATCACCGGGCAGCCAGCGGCCATAGCCTCTACTAGCTCCAAGCCAAAGCCTTCGGCTAGCGACGGGAACGTTAAACCGGCGGCGTGTTGGTATAACCAAATTACTTCGGCTTCGGGTAAAAAACCAGTCTTCATAATGTCACGAGTGTAGGGTGAATCCGCAATCATCCGGCGCAGATCCGCCTGTTCCCTAATCTGCTCGTTGGTAAAGTCACTCCCGACTAACACTAGAGCTGCATCATGAGTCTGGCGCAGCTGGTTGTAGGCCGTAATGAGCGCCGGTAGGTTCTTTCTGGCATCGGCCCCACCAACGTACAGAAAGTAGGGCTTGGTCGGTACGGCTGCGGGTTTATGGCCGTCCGTGGCATAACCTGACTTTACGCCGAGCGGGATGGCGGTGGTGGGCTTGTCGGCCGTGGTCGGAAAACGCTTCACCAACTGCTGCTTGGTATATGTGGAGATCGCGACCAGACCATCGGCTTTCTGAATATTCTTAAACTTACTGGAGATTGACTGCTTCCTAAGCCAGTAACCGATGCGCGACTTAAGTCCAGTAGGTGGCGGCAATGGATAGTCCTGCTCAATAAAGTCGTAGACCACGCAAACGGTCCGAGAGCCACGCGCCGGTAAACCGTAACTCGGATCGGGTTGCAAAAACACATCCCAACCTTGCCGGCTCAACTTTGGTAGTGTCATCAGCCGGTTCATCAACCGGTCGACGAGAGGATGGTGGTAATGTGCCACTCTCAAAATGCTGTGATGCTGCGGCAATTCGATGTCGAGCTGCCGTGAGCCAACAATCAAGGTATATTCATTCTTGTGATCAATCTGGGCTAAGGCTTCGATCAGATTCAGGCTGTAGATACCAATGCCGCGGCCGCGGTTGTCATTGCCCAAAGCCCTGAGGTCGATCGCGATCTTCAACTCTTGGCTCCAATGCGTTTGTAGCCTTCCAGGCTGGCTAGGGCCGCGTCGGTCCAGGTGAAGTGAGCGAGGATATGCTGGCTCAGGCGGCCAGTTTTGGGCTTGGCGTTAGCTTTTTTTAAAGCTGCCACAATGCCAGGGTAATTAGTTGGATTGCAGTAATAGGCTAAGTCGGCAAAGTATTCGCGGGTAGTGCCAATCTCGGTGGTCACGATGGTGCAGCCGGCCACGGCCGCTTCCAGGCTGCTAATGCCCGGTGTTTCAAACCAGCTCACCAAAGCGTGCACCTTGGCGGCGTGATAAGCCGAGCCGAGTTGCTCGTGCGGCATTTCCTTAATAACTAGCAGCTTGTCGCCAGCGGCTTGTTTAACCGCCTCGGTGTAATCCGGTTCGACACTATCGTTACCAATTAATACCAGCCGCAAGCCAAGCTCATTGGTAGCCTTGGCCAAACCCAAGACATTCTTGCGGCTTTCGATCCGGCCAACTGAAAGTACAAAGTCCTTGAGGCCATACTGCTTAATAAAGGGCTCAGGCGAAACATCTTTAAACTCGCTGGTCACTCCGTTGGGCACAAACAATGATTGCCGCGGTTTGGCAAAATCATGGGCCACCATGTCGCCCTCGCTGTTGCCGTTGGGCAAGATGATACCAACCCCGCTAACCAAGCAGCACTTCAAATAATGGGTGGCTTGGCCGGATGAGGGCTTGGTAAAGGCCATTACCAACCAGCGTCGTAATTCGGGCGATTTGGCCAGATAATACCAAAAAGTGGTCAGCGGCACGCCTTTGAACTTGTAGCTAAACAGCGCCTTGAGTTTGGCGCTCAGTTGGTTGCCGCTAACCTCCACCGGAGTGTCATCGTGGCGCTTCCATTCATCAGGATTCCAGTAAATGGTTGATAACGCTACAGGCTTGCCGGCGGCCTTGGCGTGCAGCAGATAGATCATAAAGGAGTGCGGCTCAATCTGCATATTAAATAAGTGCACGACGTCGTAGGGCTCGAGGACGCGCACAAAGCGGCTGGCAATTGTAACGTCGTGGCCCAGATCATGCAGCGCCCGAGCCGTGCTCTCCAGTTGGACCTTGTCGCCGCCGCCAAGCTTTTGCAGGGTGCTCCGGGTTTGAATCAAAATCTTCATGACATAGCCTTTCGCTTAATCATCTGATACCGGGTCAATAGTAGGGCGCTCATGAGCCCGGCCAAGCCGTCCCGGTATCCTCGGTCTCGCGCGAACTTGCGGTAAAACGTTTTTGCAATGAACATGCGAGTTGGTCGCTGGTTGTCCGATTGGGCTTCCAGCCGGGCGTAGTAGCCAACTTTTTGATTGTACTCCCGGAAGTCCCGGTAAGTTAAGTGCACAACGTCTCCTCGGAGCGTTTCAATTTTGCCCTTATACTCCAACTGCTCGTGGACCTGGCGAGCGCCGTAGCGAGCCTTGGTTCTATTAAACAATCGGATGTGGTAGTCGGGATACAGTCCGCCGTGGCGTAACCATTTATCGCCGACATAGTTGCGAAAGGCCATTTGGTAGCCGCTAACACCGGGTGGCGGATCCAGCTTAGTTATCTCCTCGGCTAACTCCGGGGTCAGGCGCTCGTCGGCGTCTAGGACTAGAATCCAATTATTATGGGCTTGATCGATGCCAAAGTTCTTTTGGAAAGCAAAGCCATCAAGTTTGCGATGGAATACCGCGGCCCCTAGTTTCGTAGCGATACCGGTAGTCTCGTCACTACTGGCGCTATCAACCACCACGATGACTTCGCTGGCACCGACGGCTGAGGCAATGCACTCGGCGATACCAGCGGCCTCGTTCTTAGCAATCGTTACAACGCTGTACTTCACCTAACCAACCGGTTTGAGTGCCGCAATTGCGCTTTGTGGGTGGCGCCGTACCAGAACCCAAAGATTTGTGACAAATCGTAGGTCATCATCAGGATCGGCATTAGTAACAGCGACTTGAGCTTCGGCAGCTTTTTAAAGCCGCCATAAACCCGGCGCAATACCCATAATCCGAAGCCGACCAAAGGTAGTAAGAACAGGAAAGATAGCGCCAATCCGGCTAGTGAAATGACCGCGCCAAAGTAGATTAAACTAAACCGGATGATCTTTAGGTGGTCAATGCCGTCGAGTCCGTCACCAACGGCATAAAAGTAGTATTGACGGTAAAAGTCCCGGAGATTTGAGCGCGGCCGCCAATACACGACTGCCTTTAAACCATCCTCAAACCGGTAGCCAGCGGCTTTTAAAGCCATGTCAAAGGGCGTGTCTTCATTAAAGTTGGTGTGCTCGGGATATCCGCCAACCTTTTCCCAGGCGGCTTTTTTGTAAGCAATCGACCGGCTCGATGGCAGCCAGGTAGCTAAGTTGATCTGGTCGTTGCCCTGAAGCATTAGTGTGGCCGAGATGCGCTCAAAGTCGGATTGGGGCTCAGCCTTAAAGCTGCCGGCTACCGCCATGGCCTGGGGGTCGCTTGCAAACGGGGCCGTAATCTCTTTGAGCCAATCCCGGTCGAGTCGTGAGCCAACATCAGTACAGGCGATGATGCTATTGGCTGCGGCCTTGGTGGCGGCGTTACGACCGACGGCCCGATTACCCGGCGCTTCCACCAGTTTGATCGGTGCGCCCTTATCGATATAGGCGCGGATAATGTCGACAGTGCCATCGGTGGAGCCGCCGTCGGCAATCACGATTTCCGTGGGCGGTAAGCTTTGGGCCAAGGCCGACTCAATAAAGTCCTTAATGGCCACCGCTTCGTTGCGCTCGGTTGTAATCAGGCTGACTTTAAGGACAGGGTGCTTGTTCACGCTGGCTATTTCCCCGGCTTTTGGGCGGTTAGCATAATTTGGGCTTCTCCGAACAGCGGCGTCATTAAGGTGTCATCGATCCATTCAAACAGCCGGTTGAGTCGGAATTTGAGCAACAGATCGTAGAATACATGCAGGCGGGTGGTGAGGAGCAAGTTACGGAACGGTCCCTCGCCTTTGGCCAAGTAATCTTGCTCTAGGCCAGCCGCTTTAACGAGCGCCGCCAGCGTCTTGGGTGTGTAGCGCCGGACATGGCCGACGCGCCGGTCGAAGTCGTCGTTACGAAACATCAGCAGGCGCAGTCGGTGGGCCAGGGCGTAACTGGTTGGGGTAGTAATATAAACCTTACCACCCGGTTTTAAGATGCGGGCAATCTTCGCCATAGCGGCCGCGTCGTCGGGAATATGCTCGATTACCTCCGATAGCACCACCAAGTCGTAGGCCTGGGTATCCCGCAAGTCTTCGAGCGGCGAGGCCTTGAAGCTCGCCAGTTTAGACAGCCCCAAGTTCTTGGCAGCGATTTGTGAGGCCTCGGCCGCCTTATCGGAAATATCGATGCCGAGCACCTGGCCACCGTGTTTGGCGCAGTACAGCGACAGCACTCCGTTGCCGCATCCAATATCCAGTACGTCGGCACCGGGCTTGAGATCGCGCGCCAGATTAGTGAGCAAGTAGTGATACATCCAGTCGTTAGTTGCGGGCACATTCGCGATCGGCTGAACGTGGGCATGAAACTCTTCGTGGACTTCTTTAAACTTATTGGGTTGTGGTTCGGACATGGTTTCCTCCTGATTGGTATAACTGCAAATATTGATTGCTCAAATGGGCCCAAGTTTGACGCCTCGCCCAAGCCTCGGCAGTATCCGTTGCCCGCTTGGGTTTTAGCATTCCAGCCGCCAACTCCTTGGGGGTCCCGCCAATGTTGAGGGATTTTGCTAGGGGATGGCAGTCTAGATAGTCGCGTTTAATCGGCGTGTTGTAGTTGGACACTATTATTTTACCCGAGTAGGCTGCCTCAAGGATAGCTAAATAGCCCGACACACAGGCAATCCGCGACTGATTAAGCAGTTCGAGCACCTCGGCGTGCGGCATGGTGCCCATAACTTCCACTTGGTTGGGGTATTGGGCCTGCAAGCGCCTCACAGCCGACCCTAGCGAGCCCGAACCAACCAGTAGAATCCGGTAGGTTGGCTTAGTCTCAAGCACCAACGCAAACGCCTTGAGATATTCACGTATCCCGGTATCGGGCTCAAACCGGCCATAATACATCATATCCCAAACGGGGGCCTGGGCCGGGAGTTTTACTGGGTCTATGCCGCCGTAGGTTACCAAATCGCACTTGGTACCGTACCATTGCTCAATGAATGCGCCCACGGCTACGGAGGCATTAACAGTCTCGTTAATCACCCGGCGGATTATAATGGCCTCTTTTTGGATCGGATAGCCCTCGTAGCCATGAAAGGTGTGGACGAACCGTTTGTTTGGGTATAACCGCTGCAATTGCAGCAAAAAATAATCGTGCGAATGAAACACATCGGCTGCCGCTAACAACCGCCGATGGGTCAACAGCCATGACCGTAGCGCCAACCGGCCGACGGGTAGCCGCAGCACCTGAGCGCCGCCATGGGTCAGCCGAGCCGGCCGTTTGCTATGACGCACCAGTATTACCACTTCGTGCCCACTACCAGTAAGCTGGCGCGCTACCGCCTCAACGTGAGTCTCGACGCCACCGCGGTCCGGGTAAAACGACGACGTAATCAGGACAATCTTCATGCTGGAATCTCGCTCACAACCTTAAGCGAGTAGGCAATAATAAAGATGGCTGCAATCACGTTGGCCACTAGGAAGGTAAAGGCGGCACCAGCAGCACCAAAGCGTGGGATTAAGATAATGTAGGCGATGAAGCTTAGTACCAAGCTGCCGTAGTTGAGATAGGTCAGGATCTTGTGGCGGCTGCGGGCATACAGAACCACGGCGATGGTATTTGAGAAAAGTGCCACTAAGTAGGCGGTTAGAAATATTTTAAAGATGCCGATTGACGCCAAGAACCGGTTGCCAAAGATCAGCTTAATTGGGATCTGGCCAAAAATGATGCCGGGGGATAAAACCAGCGCGATGGCGGCCATTCCAACCAGCAGTTTTACTACGATCTTCTCATACTCGGCGCGGGTTTCGAGCTGGGTTAATTTGGGCAGAATCACCGTACTAATGGCGCTAATAATCATCGGCATAACGGTTACTAGCTGTTGCCCGGCAGTATAAATACCAACGGCGGCACTGCCTTTGTAGTGCGAAATCAAGAAGGTATCCATGTTGCCGCCGATGCTGGTGGCCACATAAGACAAAAAGATCCACTTACTATAATGAAAGATCTCCACCACCGCCTCCTTTTCCTCTTGCTTGGTGCCTTTGTTGTGGAAGCCGCGGGGGACAAATAAGTATGCCACAGCAAAGAACAGGATCGGCGTTAGGGTGTAGGCGATAATCACGTGTCGCAGCGACAGAATCGATAACGCCAGCATCAAAACCACCGAGCCGGCTTTAAAGACGCCACCGGTAAAGTTAACTAAGGCATTCTTAACGAACTGTTTATGGGCGGCGAAGAACGGTCCAAAAAAGGCCGCCGCCGAGGTTACGGCGCCAGCCAAAAAGCCCATGCGGACGGCAAACAACAAGTGGGGGCCGCCTAAGGCATTGGCAATTTGAACCGAGAACAAAATACCAATGAGAGCCACCACCGCACCCGAGGCCAGCTCCATAAAGAAGATTACCCGCATAATCACATCGGCGTGATGACGGTCGCGGGTGAGGTTTTCGGATATTAACTTAACGGCCGCTGTACTAAGACCAAGCTCGGTCAGACCGACCATCGTGCCAAGAATGGTGTTAAAGATGGCCACCACCCCAAAGTCATGCGGACCCAGCGCCCGCGAGATAATAATTACGGCCACCATCGACAGTAAGGTGTTAATTAGATTGCCGCTAAACAGAATGGCCGAGTTGCGGGCGGTCTCGGTTTTGGCCAACCCGATGGCCTGGCCAGTGCGTTCCTTAACGGTATCTTTAGCCTGACCCGCCCGCTCCTTCATATTGTCGGTGTTAATGGGATCGGTGATATTCAACGATGGCCTCCACTATGCGCTCCGCGGCGCGCCCGTCGCCGTACGGATTTTGAGCCTTCGACATACGCCTGTAGGCGGATGGCTCGTCTAATAGCTGTTTTGACTCCTCTATAATCCTCTCGTAGTTGGCCCCAACTAACTTGGCTACGCCGCTCTTAATTCCCTCTGGGCGCTCAGTAGTATCACGCAGCACTAAAACGGGCTTACCGAAAGTTGGCGCCTCTTCTTGGATCCCCCCAGAATCGGTAAGCACGAAATAGCATTTCTTTAACAGGAGCACTAAATCTGGATAATCGAGGGGAGGTAACATTAACACATTTGCGACGCCCGCGAGTTTGTCCTTGGCCAGGGCCTTGATAGCCGGGTTTGGGTGGACGGCAAAAACCACCAAAACATCAGGGTATTGGCGAGCCAGTTTTTTGACCGCTCGAAAGATCTCGGCCATTGGCTGACCAAGATTCTCACGTCGGTGCGTGGTTAATAGGATCACCCGCTGGTTAACAAAATCAATCTGCTGTAACGCGGGCAGGCGAAACTTAGGGTTCTTTCTCGAAATAACTTTCAAGGCGTCTACTACGGTATTACCGGTAATATGAATGCTGCCTGGATCGATGCCTTCTCGGGTCAAGTTCTTGGCTGCTTGTTCCGTGGGAGCGAAATGAATGGCGGCTATTTGAGACAATAGGCGCCGATTCATTTCCTCCGGGAACGGGCTATAGATATCATTGGTGCGCAGGCCGGCTTCGATGTGGCCAACTGGTATCCGGTTGTAATAGGAGGCCAAGCCAGCCGCTAGGGCAGTCGTAGTATCGCCTTGAACCAAAACCATGTTTGGCCGTTCCTTTTCCAAAATATCGCCGATTCCTTCCAAGACTTTCGAGGTGATATGCGCTAGGGTCTGATTAGGGATCATCAGGTGGAGATCGTACTGAGTCTTAATGCCAAACATGCCTAAGGCCTGGTCGAGCATTTCTCGTTGTTGACCAGTTACCGTACTAATATGATCAGTAATCTTATGTTTGTTGAGCGCCACAATGATGGGCGCGAACTTGATGACCTCGGGGCGGGTTCCAAAGATATTAAGGATTTTCATACTAGCTATTGTAGCCTAAACCGACTCTTCTGCAGATAGACCACCCGAGATCAAAGCCGCGGCAGGTAAGTTTGAAAAGCTTAAAGTAGAGCCGGCCATGGGTTTTTTGGATGTAGTAATCGCGGCTGCTTGCAAGGATGGCGCCAATCTCGGCCGCTGGCACTTTGTCGGTGGCGGAGTGGGTGACGTGGGTAATCAGGATCGAAGCGTCAAAATAGGCGCGTAGCTTCAGGCGCTTAAGGGCCCTAGACAAGTCGTACTCTTCGTAAAACAAAAAGTAGTGCGGATCCAGGCCGCCAATAGCGTCCAAGACTTCGCGCCGGATCGCAAAGGCAGCACCCGGAACCGCGTCTATGAATCGCGAGCTCCGTCGGTCCCAGTCGCTCATGATGAACCGCTTGAAGCTACGGCTATGCGGGAAGAACCGCTTGTACGACGATGAGTCATATAATAGTGAGCGAAAGGTTGGAAAAGTACTGCCGCCCATCTGTAATTCTCCCGACGGGTACTGAATATTGCACCCCACCACGCCTCTTGCCGGGTCCAGGGCGGAAGCCGTTAGGCGGGCCACATAATCCTTTGGCACAACGGTATCGGGGTTCAAAAAGATCACAACTTTGCCGCGGCTACGCTGGTAACCCAACAGATTGCCGCCGGTAAAGCCCAGGTTCTTGGGCGCGCACACGACTTGCAGCCGCGGCTTATCCTTAAACTTCAACTTGGCCAGGGTGCCGTCGGTGGAGGCGTTATCAACTACAACGACCTCGAAGTTCTTGTCGGCTTGAGCCTCGAGGGATGCCAAACACGCGCCGATGGTATCGGCTGTGTTGTACGTCACGATAATGACGCTGGACTCAGTCATGCCCAGCGATCACCACAAATTGCACCGCCGTTAGGGTGGGGTCGATGCGACTAATGGCTGACCACAGCCCGCGCTTTGGGCTGGTATGCTCCGTTGCGACCACCCGTAAACCAGCTTGGCGGATCAGCGCTTCGGCCGTCGTGCGAGTATAAAAAGCCACATGGGTGCGGTCCATAATACCGGTATCTTGGTAGTCCCACTTGCCCTTAAGCAGCATGGTGCGGATGCTGTGGTGGGCCACATTGGGTAGCGATACGATGATTGTGCCTCCGGGCGAGAGGTGCTGTTTGGCGAGAGCCAGGACTTCAAGGGGGTGGTAACAGTGCTCCAAGACGTCGATAAAGCTAATCACATCAAAGCGCTGGCCTTTGAGCATTTGGCGCAAGCGCTCAAGGTCGTTAACATCAACCTGATAGGCCTTATCCAGGTTACGCTTAGCTTCTTTATAACCGTCGGGGTGGCCTTCGATGCCAACCGTGTAACAATGCTTATTTTGTTTGAGCCAGGCGCCGAGTAAACCATTGCCGCAGCCAATATCTAAGACTCGCGTTTGCTCGGGCACATACTTAATTACAATCTGCTTAGGGTCTTCCTGTGACCAAACTGCGTCGCCATATTTAAAATCCTGATGCACCAGCGCCTCCGTACTTTTTAATAGTATAGGCTAGATTTAGAAGAATACTGAGGCCGGAGCCGAGTTGATGGTGGTGCCGAGTGATTCCCATGGCTGCCAGCCGTTGGCAAAGCGGCGGTGGAATAGCCCGTTGCTGGTGCCTCTTGCAAACACATCCATGGCGCCGGGGCCGGCTGAGCTGGCCCCGGGTGCGTCGGTTAGTGTGCCGCCCAGCGATTCCCACGATTGCCAGCCGTTGGCATAGCGGCGGTGGATCAGCGAATCATCGTTACCGCGTGCAAACACGTCAATAACACCGGGCTGGATGCTCACAGCGGCCGGAGCCGACTTAATTAATCCGCCGACGTCTTCCCACGGCTGCCAGGTACCAGCCAACCGGCGGTGATAGAGCTCGTTGTTGGCGCCTCTTACAAACACGTCAATGACTCCCGGAGAGGTTACTACTGCGCCGGGCGCGTCACTCAGCGTACCGCCCAACGATTCCCACGGTTGCCAGGTATGGTCGAAGCGTCGGTGCATGAGCGAATCGTCACTCCCGCGCGCAAACACATCAATGATACCCGGCGATGGGCTAACGGCCACCGGTGCCGACTTGAGCGACCCACCCAGCGACTCCCAGCTCTGCCAGCCATTGGCAAACCTGATATGCTGCAGATCGTTGCCCGTTCCCATAGCAAACAGATCAACCGTTCCCGGGCTGATGACCACTCCGCTGGGCGCGCTAGCAAAGGTGCTTCCAAGCGATTCCCAATCCAGCCAGCCTTTGTTAAAGAGCTTACAGCTAATGCCATTACTTGAGTCGAGTCCAAATACCATAATGATGTTGGTTTGGCTGGATGCGTCTGGGTGTGAGGTGCCGGTATTGCAGAAATCACTTAGGGTTGATCCAAACCAGTTTTGAAAGATAGTGGGGAACGATTGATTAAGGTAGGGGGTGTAGGTGTAAAGCGAGGCCGTGGCACCGTTTTCAACAAAGGTCGCGCCATTAGACAGGGTAGCGTTACCGTCATAGTAGATCTGCTGCAGATCTTGGCTGGAGCATTGGCCAGACAGCTGGCCACAACGCGCCCGATTACCCTGGGTCATATAGCCGTAATACTTAACGCCGTCGTCGCCGTCCCAAGTGGTTCGGCCATACGAGCGTTGCAGCGAGAACTCTAACTGCCAAGCCCCGTGGCTAACTTGAGCCGAAAAGCCCACATCGGTTTGCTTGGCGACGCAGGTATTGGTAACACCGATGGCCGGATAGGAATAGGTGGCGCTGCCGGGGCAGTTATAGCCCATAGCCGAGTTGTACTGCCATTGGGCGCAGCCCGAGGAGCCATCAACTAAATTTTCTTCCTTCTGTAGCGTTGCCAACAGCACTTGCGGGTTGACGCCCCAATGGGTAGCCGCCCAACTGATGATAGTAGCCGCCGAAGCGTTGCCGCCGTAAGTTGACCAATCGGACGGTAGGGGCGCTTGGTAGCTCTTGAGGCAACTATTGGGAAACTGGTTTAAAAAGGTTTGAATGTCACTAGCGCTCATGGTAGTGACATTATTAAAAACCGCGTCGTCCATCAGGCGGCTGTTGGTGTAGGCGTGGGCCGCGCCCGGTTTAGCTAACAGCGCTACTGCCACCAGGCCTACAACTGCTAAATATGCGGCAAAGGATCGTTTCATGGTGCCACCGTTAGGGTTTCAGGGGTTGAAGCTAAAGTTTGACTTCCGGATGTAGCAACAAGTTCCACCGACCAGGTGCCAACTGTCAACCCAACGCTTTTCGGATACCAGTAAAAAATTGTGTTACCAGTCGAGTCGGTGGTCTGAGCGCCGACATATTTTGTGGTTGAACCGTCACTACTAGTTATCCGAACATCGCAGGGTGTATTTGGTAATGTCTCACAAGAGCTAGATAGCTCCTGATTCTGGCTTAGGCTAACTGTTGAGCTGCTTATTACTTGTCCGGTTGGTGACTTGAAAGTGGTTGAAGAAGAGTTGTTGGAGCCGGTTTGGGCCTCGGTTTTATCGACCGGACTGGCTGGCGTAGTAGCGGTGGGGCTGATCGGACTGGTGGTATTAATGCTAGCGGAAGAAGTACTAGGGTTAGCCGGTGAAACAGTCTTGGCTGGTGTAATAACAGTATCAGGGGAATGGTGAAATGCATAAAATAAACCAATACCCCCTCCTACTATGATAACAACGGAGCCGGCTATGATCAGTCGACGATATTTGCGCACGAATCGTTCAGTCATTTTTATGTTCTTCCCCTCCCGTATTATAGCATAAGCCCAATCGAGAAATGGGGGCATGTCTAAGCTGACAAATCAGGCCGCATCTGGCGGTGGTTTTTGGTGAGAAGACAACTTTTATAACTTAAGCATGCCCTTATTGGCTCGAAGCGCTATAATGAAAGCAATGGCCAAAACGAAGAAAACTAAGGCCTCGGCCAAAGCTAAGCCGCCAGTTCTCAATCTTAAGGTGGCCAAGGCTCCTAAACCGGTCAGCGACTCGGCCGCGTTAGATCTATCGCCAGCCGAGGTCCCTACCTCTGCCGAGACTACTCCCAGCCAAGACGAGGCAAGCTTTAGCGACCTCGGCCCTAAGCGTAGTTATCGCTGGATAGCCTATGTAGTGGCGGCGATTATTATTGTGGCCGGTTTGTTTGGCGGATTTAAAGTTGTATACGCTCAAAAGATTTATCCCGGCGTCAGCGTTAATGGGGTTTTTCTTGGCGGCTTGAGCAAGAGCCAGGCCGAGCAAACCCTTACCTCGGCTCTTAGCACCTATCAAAAAGGCCAAATCCTAGTCCATTATGCGAATACAACTCAAGCAGTTGACTTAGCCACTATTGGCACCAGTACCGACGTTAATGCCGCTGTTGACCAAGCCTATGCTCATGGCCGTGGTGGCGGTTGGTCTAGTGAGCTGGGGGAGATCGCCCGCGGTCTGATTGACCGCCCCACCCGCATTGCCGTGGTCGACTTCGACAGCACCAAGCTCATGCCCTACATCAATACCATTGCCGACGCTGTTGATACGCCAGTTGCCAATGCCAGCTTGAGTTTCGCGGACACCGGCCGGGTTGAGGTGGTGCCGGCCCAAGCCGGACAGCGCCTTGATATCGGTGCCTTGGTGACAAACTTGGAGCAGCGCATTGGTACCGGCAGTACGGATACGATTACAGCGCCGGTCAACAATATTAATCCGGCCATTTCAACCACCGCGCTTGATGCTGTTAAAAGCCAAGCCGACAACTACTTGCAAGGCCCGTTAACGCTTAACCTCGCCGGCCAAACCAGGACGGTGGCAGTTGCCGATATGATTGGCTGGCTGAAAGTTAATCAAGCGCCGCAATTATTGCCCAACCCCAACCCGAGTTTGGCTAGCTTTGCCCCACCTGCTAGCACTCCGCCGGTGAGTCTGGCGATTAATACCACGGCCGTGGGCGGTTATGTGGCGGGGCTAGCTAAAATCATCGACCAGCCTGGCCAAAATGCTGCTCTTACTATTACTAATAATGTGGCGACTGTCTTCCAGCCCGAAAAAACCGGTTACATCCTCGATCAACCGGGTGCAGTCAGTATTATCGAAGCGGCTCTTGCCAAGCCGGCTAGCGCTCGCACCCTGGCCCTAAACGTTAAAGTGACGGAGCCGGCCGTCACCGCCGCTAGCCTCAACAGTTTGGGCATTAACCAGTTGATCTCTGAAGGCGTTACTACCTTTCCGGGATCACCATCGGTGCGCATCCAAAACATCCGGGTCGGAGCGTCCAAATTCAACGGTGTTTTGGTTGCACCAAACGCCACCTTCTCCTTCGAGGATCTGCTCGGTGATGTCGGCCCGGAAACCGGCTATGCTCCGGCTATTGTGATCGTTGGTAATAAAGAAGAATACCAGTACGGCGGCGGCCTTTGCCAAGTCTCAACCACCGCCTACCGCGCCGCGCTCCTAGCCGGTCTGCCCATCGTAGAGCGCCACAGCCATTCCTATGCCGTCAGCTATTACACGGCGCCGTATGGAATACCGGGTGTTGATGCGACGGTTTATGATGCCTCGGTCGACTTCAAGTTTCTTAACAACACCGGCCACTATATTCTGATCCAAACCATTTTGTCTGGTTCCACGCTCAAGTTCGACTTTTATGGAACCAAAGTTGAGTCAGGCGTTATCCGAGGGCCCTATTTCGTCGACCCGGCCGGTGGCGCTGGCTGGAATCCGACCGTGCCCTCCACTACCGTCTTCTATCGTGACATTCTCGACGCTAGCGGCAACGTTACCAAAACCGACACTATAACCACCCACTACGCCTCCAGTAACGACTTTCCGTTAACGCCACAATTCAATTGAGTGCCAATTTTCTTAGCCGTACCGAATCGCAGGTAATAGCGGCACTGCCGCCAGGACGGCTCAAGGATCTGATTGTCCGACGCGGCGAAGACGTGCGGTTTGTGATTGTTGGCGGGATTGGTTTTGTGATTAACCTGGTAGCATTGTGGATCCTGCATGGCCGCTTGGGTTTGCCATTGTTCATTGGCCAGTTGATCGCAGCGGAATTGGCGCTGTTGTCCAACTTTAGTTTTCACCACAACTGGACCTACCAGAACTATAGCGGCGGTAGCTTTATGCACCGACTCGGCAAATTTCACGCCACGGCTTGGGCCGGCGCCCTCATCGGCAGTTTGGGCGTTTGGGTCTCGGCTACTTATGGACACATTCACTATTTGCTGGCGGTCGTAGTGGGGGCGTTACTGGCTTTGGGCTGGAACTACTTCTTCAACAAGTACGTGATTTGGGGCAAGCGACATCAGCTGGATCCCGAAACTTCATAGACCGTAGCGTCGGAGAAGGTCTTGTAGATGTGAAGGCCGGGAGTGGCGTCAAGCCGGGCTTTGAGCTGTGCGGGAGTAACGTTATTCCACGCCGGTCCTTCGTAGTCTCCCGGCAGAAAAATGACGTATTTGATGCCCCATTTTCTGACTAAATCCATGGCTTTTGGGTCAACGCCAATATTACCGATGGTCATTTGGTCGTTGGTATAGCCCACCGGAACATACGGCGTTACGCCGCCACCAACCCGCGGATGCCAGTAGTAAGTGCTCAGAAAGATCCGCTTTGATTCTATATGAGCAGTATCGAGCCGCCACGGAATCGGGAAGTTTGGCAGCTCCAAAATTGGTTGATTAGTTGGTTGCGTGGCGAGCCAGCTATAAACCGGGTAATTTTTGATGTTATAAGTGGCGTGTACCAAGATCGGCGTCGGCAAACTCTCCCAAAATATCCAGCCCGCTACCAGAATCGTGATCATCGTAAAGACAGTTTTTGACTTGATACCAGCAGTCGCTGCCTTGAAACCCAAACCGGCCACTAAGGCCAGGCCTAGCCCAAAGATGTAGATCCACCGGGTGGGAGTACGCAGCACCTTATATCCCGGCAGAAGTTTAAAGAGTAGATAGAATAGGGGATTTCGGGCAATAATCACGTGCGTATGCCAGGTGATAGTTGGACCAAAGCATGACAATCCGGCAAACCCGGCCAACACGATCATGGCGGCAAAGAACGGCTGCTTGCGCCAATGCCATAGGGCCACTCCCACGCCAATCAAAAATAGCAGCAGGCTAACGATACCAACCGAGAAAACGTTGGCCGGTCCGGCTGGCAAACCAGCCATCACCCGAACTAACTGGCCGGTCGGCGGGAAAGGCGTGAACTGGTCGAGGGTGGCGGCGTACTGGTCGAGGTGAACCGTTGGATGTCGTAAGTTTAATATAAAGGACGGTAAGTAAACCGGTGCCGAGGCCACAACCGCTACCACTACAGCAAGCACTAGGCGCTTAATCGTCCGCCAGTCCAGAGCTCGTAACAACCACATTATTACCCCGTAGATGCCCAGACTAATAAGCAGGAAAAAGGCCAAGTAAATATTGGTGGCAAGCGTTAGGAACGTGACAATAATGAACCAAACCAAGTAACTTCTTTTGTATTGGGTACGCACTTTCTCGGCCAACAGAAAACTCAGCGGCACCCATTGCAGAGCCAAGATTTGAATGTGCCCATATTCGACATAGCGGCTGTAACTAAAGCCCCAAATAATGGCGGCCACAATTGCCGCCCGGCGGTCTTTGAACAGGTGGTTGGCCAACAAGTAAAGCGTAAAGGCCGAGAAAATCGAGGTACTAATGAGCAACAGATTATAGGTTGCCAGCAGTCCGAAGATTGGAATCAGCGGTACGGCAAAGATGGTGATGGCGAACATATTGTCGCCCCAAGCCAAGACGTGATGCCAGGGATAAAACATTGGCGCCTCAAAGAACCGCCACGGCGCGTGCGTTAGGGCCCGCGCGCCCCAGCCGATAATCCACTGGGCAAACGCCGGGTCGACCACTGGCCATTCTAGCTGTCCGGTTCTCAGGTGCAGCGGCAGCGGCCACCAGTAAATCAGGCCGAGTATGATAAATAAGCCCAGTACCCCTAAATCGCTGCGATGCTGTTGTAAAAATCGCCAAATAGAATGAAAAAAACGCTGCCCCATGCTGGTAGCACCATAGCAAAGCTTACGTCCAGGTGCAATTTCCTGGTACTATACTGGTAATATCGGGAGCATCAATGTATCGCGGCCTGCGTGTTCTGGCGATGGCGCCAGCCTATAACGAAGATACCAAAATCGGTTCCGTAGTTGAGCGGGTGCCCATGGACGTGGTTGATGAGATGGTGGTGTTTGATGATGGCTCAACTGATCGTACGGCTAGCGTCGCCAAAGCCAAGGGCGCTCATGTAATCTCGGCCGGACGGCGGGTGTACGTGGGCGAAGCTATCCGCCGGGTGTATGAATACGGCGTTGAGCATAACTATGATGTGGTGGTAGTGATGGCTGGCAACAACAAAGACTCGCCGGAGGAAATCCCCTTACTACTAGACCCGATAGTCGATGGTAAGGCCGACTTCGTGCAAGGTTCACGTTGGTTGGGCGGCAAAACTAACTTTGGCCCGATGCCGTTTTACCGTAAAGTCGCCACGCGGGTCCATCCGCTGCTGTTCTCGCTGGTGAGCGGCAAACGTGTCACTGAATCGACCAACGGCTTTCGGGCTGTCACCAGAGCAGTTCTGACCGACAAGCGCATTGATCTCAAACAGCCTTGGCTGCAGCACTATGAGCTGGAACCGTATTTGTATCTCAAGACGATTAAACTGGGTTACAAAACAGCCGAAGTACCGGTAACTAAAATCTATCCGCCGAAAAAGCTCGGCCAAACCAAAATGAAACCAATCAGCGGCTGGTGGTCGATGGTGCGGCCGCTGGTATTGGTGGGATTGGGGGTTAAGCAATGAACACACTCAAGGCATGGATTGGTCGCCATCGCCTCTTATTGATATTGCTGGCCTTTGCTGCCGCCGTCTTCATTTATAGCTATCTGTCACAACCAAACCGCCCCGGTGCTTTTGCCGACCCTAAAGTCAGCTGGAATTATTGGTTCGACCAAGGCCACTACCTCAACGAGGCCAAGTCCATCCGGGCCGGCAATCTCAACCCGAACAATTATTACTACCCGGTCGGTTATCCAGCCATCGGGGCCTTATTCGTGGGGGTGATGCATAACAATCCCTTTACGCTGTTTAACCTGGCAGTTTTTATCTTGGTGATAGGGCTGTATTATGTGGTGGCGCGGGAACTGTTTGGTCCAACAACGGCGTTTTTGAGTGCGGCCGCCTTAATCCTTGCCACGCCGCTGGTTTACTATACCGTCGTGCCGTGGACCACCACGGCTACCCTGCCGGCCGTTATGTATTTGATGTATTTGGCTTTTGTGAGGCCAAAATTGGGGTACGTTGAAGCTGTGCTATTGGCGGCCTTTCTCGTGCTTGCTTATATGGCCCGCGGCGGCGGAGAAATCGTCTTGTTGGTGCCGTTCGGGCTGGCCGTGATCAAAAAATATTGGGCTCAAGACCAGATTTGGATCAAATACGGACTGATAGCTGCCATTTTTGCCGTCGGATTGGTTATAAATACGGTTTGGACCAAAGCCATATTTGGCAGCTATTCGAGTCCCTACATAACAGCCGTGGCCAACATTGGCTTCAGCATCGGCCGCATTCCCAGCTCGTTTTGGGGAACCATCATTTTCTCAGGCCGGGCTGGCGGGTACTGGCAACCGCTACTCGGCGGCGCGTTTTGGTTTATTGCCGCACCGGTCGGGATGTACCTAGCTCTGCGGCAGACCAAGAACCGCTGGGTTAATGTTGGGCTCGTTTTGAGCGTACTCTTGGGCTTCGCCGTCACCACCAGCTTTAATAATTACGGCGCCTCGACACTCAAGTACAACAGCCTGCATTACCTCAAGATCTGGTTCCCGGCTCTAGCGATGTATTCGACGGCCGCCATCAAATCTTTACTGGAACAACTGTCGTAACAACCCACGTAGGCCTCTATAAGCGAACCTCCTGAAGTATCTCCAATCTGCACCATCTGATATACTGCCTGTGTTACCCGAGAAGGTAAAGGGGGAAGTGTGATTAATGTGGCAGTAATAGGTGCGGGTCACTGGGGACCGAATCTCTCGCGCACCCTTGACAACAAAAAGCGCAGCCGGGTGGTCTGGCTGATCGATAACAATCCCGAGCGGCGTGAACAAATGCGCGGCCGTTACCCGGACAGCTCAATTGGGGCCCGGCCGGAGGCGGCTTTCGAAGATGAACGGGTCGAGGCGGTAGTAATTGCCACGCCGACGGCCACGCACTTCGAATTGGCCCGGGCGGCTCTCAAAGCCGGTAAGCACGTGTTGGTGGAGAAGCCGATTGCCGCCACCGTGGCCGAAGGTGAAGAATTGTGCCGGCTGGCTGCTGAGGCGGGCCTGGTGCTGATGGTCGGTCACATCTTCATCTACAACTTGGCGGTGCGCTTTGTGAAGTGCTGCATCGACGAAGGGCGCATTGGCCAGCCACAGCTCATCAGCATGACGCGGACCAACCTCGGCCCGATCCGGACCGACGTCAACGCCGCCTGGGATCTGATGCCTCACGACCTGTCGATGCTGCGTTACTGGCTGGGGGCCGACCCCGATCGGGTAACGGCCTTTGGTGGCTCTTGGGCCAACTCCGGCGTCCAAGACATGGTGCAGGTCGGGCTGATATACCCCGGCGGCGTCATCGCCACCATTCGGGCCACCTGGCTCGATCCGGCCAAAGACCGCGAGGTGCGCGTTATTGGCACCGACAGAATGCTGACATTCGACGACATGAACGCCACCGAGCCGGTCCGGATTCACGACAAGGGTCTCGAACAATCGGGTGCCGTCAGCGATTCATTCGCCGAGTTTCGTAGCAGTACCCGCGACGGCGACATCATCAGCCCCAAGGTCGCCACCGGCGAGCCGTTGGCGCAGGAGTGTGAGCACTTTCTCGATTGCATCGAGCAAGGTCAAACTCCCGAGACCTCAGGCTCCGACGGCGTGGCGGTGGTGCGTGTACTCGAAGCCATTACCCGATCACTCCAGAACAATTCCCAACTCGAGGAGGTTACGTGAACGCGTTACCGCTGCCGGTTAAGTTCAACGACTTGGCGGCCCAACATGCCGAAGTGGCGGCGGCGATTGCTGCCGGCTGGGCCGAAGTTATTGAAACTTCGAGCTTCATTCTCGGTCCGGCTGTTGAGCGGTTCGAGACTGAGTACGCCGCTTTCTGCGAAACGCCCTATTGCGTCGGCGTCGCCAGCGGTACCGATGCCATCGAACTGTTGCTGTGGGCCAGAGGGGTGATTCCTGGCAACGAAGTGATCCTGCCGGCCAACAGCTTCATCGCTACGGCCTTGGCGGTGGCGCGGATCGGGGCCCGGCCGGTCCTGGTTGACTGCGATCCCGAGTATCTGTTGATCGATCCGGACTTGATTCCGGCAGCGATTACCCAGAACACGGCCGCCGTCATCCCAGTTCACCTGTTTGGCCAGATGGCTCCGATGGCCGAGGTGGCGGCAGCCGCCGACGGCCTGGTGGTGGTCGAAGATGCCGCCCAGTCGCATGGCGCCACGCAGGAGGGGGACTACCGGAGCCGGGCCGTTGCCACCAGCTTCTACCCCGGCAAGAACCTCGGCGCTTACGGTGACGCCGGTGCGATTTTGACCGATTCTGAAGAAACGGCCAACCGCGTCCGGGCGCTACGCAATTACGGCAGTACGGTCAAGTATCACCATCCGCAAGTCGGCTTCAATTCGCGGCTCGACAGCTTGCAGGCGGTTGTGCTTGCGGCCAAGCTGCGGCATTTGGCGGCTTGGAACGAGACTCGGCGCGTGGCCGCGGACTACTACCTCGATCGCCTGGCCAACATCGCCGAAGTCCGTTTGCCCAAGATCCGTCCGGGCAACTGTCCGGTGTGGCACTTGTTCGTGATCCGGGTCCAAAACCGCGACCGGGTTATCGAGCAGTTGCAACAGGCCGGCATCCAAACGGGTATCCACTACCCGCGGCCAATTCATGCCCACCAGGCTTTTGCCAAGCTTGGGTATGTGTGGTCGGACTTTCCGGTGGCCGAAGCTGCTGCTGAGCAAATGATCTCACTGCCGCTACATCCTCACATCACCGCCGAACAACAGGATTACGTGGTGGCAGAGTTGATCCGAGCCGTTCGAAAGGCAGGCTAAATGCGCGTCGTTAGCGAGAAGTCCAATCGGTCGGTTCTGCATGAAGTCCGGATGGGTGAAGGCGTTGTCTATTGGCACTTCGTCAACCTCTACGGCTGCGAAATTGGCGACGGGACCAAGATCGGCAGCTTCGTCGAGATCCAAGACGGCGTCAAGATTGGCCAGCGCTGCCACATCCAGTCGCACACGTTCATTTGCAGCGACGTCACCATTGGCGACGACGTGTTCGTGGGCCATGGCGTCATGTTCATGAACGACCAGCACCCCAGCGCCCGGGCCACCCGCGAAAAGACCTGGACCTCGGAACCGGTGGTGGTAAAGGACGGCGTCACCATCGGCAGCGGCGCCCTCATCATGCCCGGCGTCACCATTCACGCTGGGGCCGTCGTTGGAGCCGGAGCTGTCGTTACCCATGATGTGCCGGCTGGCGAAACCTGGGCAGGTATTCCGGCTCGGCTCCTCTAGGCCCGCCGTCAGAATCCCAAGTAGGTCTCCGAAAACGGAGGCCTAAAAACTGTCTTGACAATTCGGTTTTTGTTCGGTAAGGTGGAGTTAATGACGGATCCGCCTGAGGCGGGCCGGAAAGGAGGGTAAGTACATATAATGCCACTAACGAAACGCCAAAAGGAGATCCTCGATTACGTCACGCAATACCTCGAACTGCATGGCTACGCTCCTAGCTACCGCGAGATTGCCGAAGCTTTTAAGCTCGGCTCTGTCGCTACGGTCGCTGAGCATGTCGACACCTTAATCTCTAAGGGGTTACTACGCAAGAACGAAAACGAGGCGCGCTCACTGCAGCTGGTGCAACCCAGCGAAGAGGAGTTCGACACGTCCCGCGGAGCCAGCCTACAGATCATGGGAATGATCGCCGCCGGGCAACCTATCGAAGCTATCAGCGGTCATGCTGAAACGCTTGAAGTGCCACCATTTATGGTCGGCCGCAAGCACTCCTACGTCTTACAGGTCCGCGGCGAGAGCATGAAAGACGCCGGCATCATGGACGGCGACTACGTGGTGATTCAAGAGAAGGCCGAACCGTCACGCGGCGACATGGTCGTAGCGCTGGTTAACGGCGAAGCTACCTTGAAGCGCTACTACAAAGAAAAAGACCACATCAGGTTGCAGCCAGAGAACGCCACCATGGAGCCGATTCTGGTTAAACCAGGAACGCCATTCGAAGTTCAAGGCATCTGTATTGGTGTGATTAGGAAATACTGAATTCCGAGATAAAGTTTCCGTTGGACAAGTTAATAAAAGAGAGAACCCTCGCCGGCAAGCAAGAAGTCCTCTTTGTTATCTTACCAGACCAGCAGTCAGTTAACAAAAGTTAGTCGCACAATGCGACTTAAGGAGGGGAAGATGAACAAGAAAATTAAAATAACCTATAGGCGTTACTTGGGGCCTGCGCTCTACGACCTAATCCGGGCCGAGAAGATCCGCAAGGATCTGCCCGTGACCGCTGGCCAAATTGCTAAACTCGCAAAGCAGGAGGTGTAACATGAATAAACGCCAAATCAGGGCATTCTATCGCCGCTACCTAGCTGCCTTCAACTATGAAGCACCGGATTTCACGAAGTCCAGAATTTACTATATGAGGTAAGGGGGGAGTGACAACTAAAAAAACACCGCCAGAGCTAGCGGTGTTTTTTGATACTGGTAATGCGAGCGCTCTAGCGGTGATGTATCAGCCACACGGTGATACCCGTCGAGATGGCTACCAGCGCGTAGAACAGACCCAGTCCAACCGGGGAGCCCCAGCTAAACCACGAGCCCCAGGCCCGCCAGTTTTTCATGGCCAAATGGCGTTCTTCGAGCCAATTGTAGTCTGCCACGGCGGATTTCTTGTTTGGTTTTTCGTCCACGTTTTTCACCTTTATTTACTTTATTAAGTAATAGTTAATATCATCGACCAAAATATTAACTGCTCTTAGGTGAAGACCACATTCCCTTGGTGCCGCGAGCAACGGCAGGGGTGATGCAAGGTGGGTTTATATCGCATTTATAGTAGCACAATCACGCTTTTACTCTGAGCGTAAGCGGTATACCATAGTAACCAAGATGCTAACGCCACTATTCGACTACTCTAATTTGATTTTGCTGATTCTGCGCTTCATCTTAGGTAGCATCATGTTGTATTATGGCCTGCCAAAGATCCGCGATCTCAAATCAAACGCCAAAGACTTCGAGAGAATGGGTTATAAACCAGGCATGGCCTTTGGTACGCTCAGCGCGGCCACCGAGTTCTTTGGCGGCCTCGGCATCCTTTTTGGAGTTTTAGCCTGGCTCCCCGCCCTCGGCTTCGCCGGCGAAATGATCTTGGGGGTCGTATATAAAGTCACCAAAACCAATAAACCCTTTAGCGATTGGTCCTACGATCTGCTCTGCCTAGCCCTCTGCCTCATCATCCTAGCCTTCGGCACTGGCACCTACGCACTGATGCACCCCGTTTACTAAAGAAGCACCCTCTGAGCATAATTATGTATGGTTTTTGTTCGGTTAGCACACTATAATGTTTCAATGCGACAGGAATCAAGAACATATGCAGATAGACGCGCCTACATTGTTCAGGCAGTTAAGAAAAGGCGACATAAAGTAAAAGCAATGGCCGTTGAATATAAAGGCGGCAAGTGTCAGTCTTGCGGGTACAATCGCTATCAAGGCGCACTTGAGTTTCACCATCTTGACTCGAGTAAGAAGAGCTTTGGCCTAGGCGCAAACGGCCATAGTCGTTCGTGGGTAAGGATAAAATCCGAACTGGATAAATGTATCCTGGTTTGCGCAAATTGCCATCGAGAGATTGAAGCTGGTATCAAGACCTGCTAAAATTACTAACCGTACTATCCGGAGTAGCTCAATGGTAGAGCAGCACCCTGTTAAGGTGACGGTTGCCGGTTCGAGCCCGGCCTCCGGAGCCAAATGGAACCATCAAGACATGAAGCGAGAGCATCGAACGGTTTGTATAGAGTAATTTGGACTTCTTTACCGTCCAATAATAGGTTCTGACCTAACAAGCCAATTAACTCTCGCTTTTCGTTTGGATCGGCGGCTTCAAACAGTTCTCGACCACGAGACGCAATTTCTAACAGATACGCAACGGTGAGGTAATACTGTTCATCGGCCTGCGTGAGGTGTGCCAGTTTACGCTCATGGAGCTTCTGTTGAGCACGCCATTTAGAACGGTATTGGTCATATTGTGCTTGAGTAATTCCCCGGTATTGGAGAAGTGACTGCTCCGGTGTTACTAGCTGAGGTTGGAGATATTACCCGCTTTCAGGGCCCCAAGTCCCTGGTGGCCTATGCTGGTCTTGACCCCAGGGTTAAGCAAAGTGGCTA
>Ga0265338_10000922_pt1 | contig 49568 bp, 43 predicted proteins | sample 42126metaG_FD_193579 | JGI IMG/M metagenome (GOLD analysis project Ga0265338, IMG submission 193579) | Rhizosphere microbial communities from Carex aquatilis grown in University of Washington, Seatle, WA, United States - 4-21-26 metaG | ecosystem: Host-associated > Plants > Roots > Rhizosphere...
CTCATCATCGGGCAATAACAGCCGGTTCACACCCGGAACGCCGTTGAGAAGATCGCCGAGGTTGAACGGTACCGTTCTCTTCGTGAGGCCGTCGGGGTTAAGCCGGATCAGGTCTGCACGCGTAAGATAGGTCTCCGCACGATAGATGGAATCTTCCAACCCGCCCGCACGGAAAATAAAATCGTACAATGTCAGACTATCCGCATACGGGTACGTGCCGGGGTTATGTACGTGCCCGCGGATCGAGACTGTCCTGTGGGAAGACATATCCCATATCGAATAGACCGTGACCGAATCATACGGCTCCAGCTCGATGTTATCCGCTGTCTCGTTTGCCATGGCGCGGCCAAGATCAACATGGAGAACTTCAATGGTACTGTCCAAATGCGTCCGCGTAATATCGGCGCGCTTCAAGTACGTTTCCGGGAGGAGGCTGTCGGCCTGCATGACAAGGTCGCGCAGTGTCGAAGCTTTTTCCAATTGGTACGTGCCGGGGCGGAAGACCGCCCCCTCGATCATCACATAATTTTCTTTATCTTCGTCGATTCGGAAAAGAGTGACCGCATCGCCGTCGGCGAGGGCGTATTCGCTCTTCTCGTTAACGACCTTCCGGAAATCGACATCGGAGACTGTACGCTCATAGTCGCCTCTCACCCGATTCTCGAACGGGATGATATGTTCGATCTGCACCCGCTCGAGGTACGTCGTCGGCAGAATGCCTCCGGCAAAGTCGATAACTTTTCTTAAATTCTCATCCGGCAGGAGTTCGTAGATGCCCGGCCGCCGGATCTCGCCGCTGACCGAAACTGTCTTACCGCGAGCCGGAACAAAAATGATGTCGTTGCTCTGCACACGCACATCGTTGATCTTCTCGGCTCCCGTCAGGTACTTATAGAGATCAACATGGGCTATCACCTTGTTGTTGCGAATGAGTCTCACGTCCCTGAGAGTTCCTTTTACCGTAGGACCGCCGACCCAAAAGAGAGAGCTGAAAACATTCGCATAGGTGCTCACAGAATAGCCGCCGGGCGAATTCACTTCACCCATGATGAATATCTGTTTCGGACGAAGTCGTGCTATGGTTACGTCAAGCCAGACCGAACGCGGGGAGGTGACAAGTCCTTTGTACGATTCGGACATTTGCTTTGTTATCGATTTCTGCGCCTGTTCAAGAGTCTGGCCTGCAATGAGAACCGGACCAACCGTCGGGATAAAGACCCTCCCTTCGTTATCGACCTCGAGGTCGTTCCGCTGCTCGACCTGCCCCCATACGTTGATCCGGATAACATCCGCCGGACCTATCAGGTACTCGGGGTCGACTGGTCCTGTTGCCGGCTCGAATGCCGCGGGGACATTCCTAAAAACATCATAACCGAAATAGCGCAACCCCCCCGGACCCAATAACTTGGAGGTGTCTATTCCAGTATGAGCGACTGTGCTCTCCGCGGGCGCAGGGTTCTGTATCTGGATGATGGGCTGTGGAGCCACATGCTGTGTCGTGTCAGCCGTTGGGGTCTGGGGAGTTCTCGATCCACCCGATGCAGGAAGCTTGTTTAGATAACTCGAAAGATCGACGCCGTATTGTGCGGCTTTTGCCTGCGCCTGCTCCATCGTCATTCCATACTGACTGATTTTCGCCTCGATCTGGCCGGGGGTCATTGTCCCGAGTTTCGCCTTGGCTTCGTCGATTTGCGCCTGGGTTTGAGCGGAAACAGAGAAAGAGATAAGAGACAAGAGCAAAAGAGGTAAGATCGCGTTACTCAATATCGAACGATAGAGTGGCATTTTTGGCTTTCTAATGGCTTTGGCTTGAGTAAGAGATAAGAATAACTACACTCAAAATCGAACGGCAAAGAATTCGTTTTGTACTTTCATGTAACTATGGGAACGACAAATCTGGTATAAGGAGTAAGAATTGCGGTAAAATATATCGAAAATAGTGGTTTAGCGCAAGAGAAAGTCCAGGACTTCTGAGTTGATAGTTCGGGGTCCAGTACTTTTATCTTACTTCTTAATAAAAATTGTATTCTACCGAAAGAAGCGCATCGATCCGGTCGGCATAATCGCTGCTCACCCGCGCATATTGGAATACGCCTGGGATTGCCTTCTGCTGTGTAGCACGGGAAAAAAGTGCATGGAAATTGACGAACATGTCTCGCACTATTTCATACTGCGCAGTAACGCCGTACGACTGCTTCTTGATGACCGGTCCATAGAGAAACGGCGGCGTCGGAAACGCATATTGGAATTTTGTGGAATCCATCCCCCCTTTGCGCAGAGATTCAAATGCCAGGCCGACTTTCAAAGCGCGGTAAGGGCGGTAATTTGCTTCAAGATCTAGGTCATCCGCATTCTGGCCTATCCAATCTCCTAAGTCATACTGGCTGCTTTGGTACGTCACATCTGGATATTTGTGGTTATAGACCCACGGGTTAGTCCGGGTATATTCAATCAAGATGTCGGTGTTCGGAAAGAAAAGGTCATACGCTCTGGTGCCAAGAGTAACCCCCACCTGATTCCGTTGTTGGGCCGCGTTAAAAATTTGGGCGATGGTGATTTCGTCGATGAATAACGATGCGTAAAAATCGTAATTTTTCAGGCTCGTCACATCGACTGATCCGAACACCTGCTTATTATCCTGATCGGTATTGTAATGCTCGGCTGCAAAGTAAAACATAACCGGGATCAAATAAATAAGCTCCGGATTTCTTCCTCCGTATATTTCCGACTCGCCCACGGCCGCGTTAACACCGTTTGCAACCGAGGCTTCGAGCATTTGGGCCGCCATATATTTTTGCGCATAAATTGGACGGTAACTGAGTTTCGGGGGAAGACCCGGGACGAAATACGAGTCGACTGAGTCGATGATGTCGGAACTGAGCCAGCTGTGAATAAACGTGAAGTCGACATCTTTTCCGAGTTTTGCACGGAGTTTTATTTGGGGGTATGACGGGGGTTTGTCCGAAAGAATGACATTCCCGTGATATCCAGCTCCCCAGACGTTCGGCATTTTTTCGATCGAAAGTACCAGAAATGAAGCTACATCGAAATTGATCTGGGCGTCGGCGAGATCGAAATCGAAACCACTCGCCGTGCCATCTGACCTGATCTGTCCCTGGATGGGCGTGAGGTCGTTGCGAATACTAGTGTAGGTCCCCGATTCGTGATTGTCCCTGAAATATAAATACATTCCGAGGAAATCTTTTGCGTACCCGTAGCCCATTAACCCGTTAGACCAGATTTTTGTATTCGTGTTTGTCGGGTTTGCTTGAGCTGAATAACCTCCAACGAGGTCGAAATTAAAGGTGCCCGGGATGCTCCGGTACGGATACAAATGCCAGCGTTCCTCGGGTAATTCCTTTCCATAATTTAGTTGTTTCAACTCTACATAAAATTCCTGTTTGAAAAATTCAAGCTGTTGTTTCTCAACCGATGTCAGTTGATCTGTATGTTGGTCGATCTGGATGAGATATGCCGCCACGTCCCGGCGTGTTATTGGCTTCACGGCATCTCGATAATCGGTGAGAACGCGCTTGCCATCCATTCTCTTGAGAAAATCGTACACTTCGTGGGAAGGATGAACGTACACCGATTGCGATGACGACCGAGCTATAGCAATAGCGCAAAAGAACAAAATAAAAAAACATCGTCGGATCATGCCCATGCAGGGATTTTGAGTGTGTAGTTCTTAGTGCTTCGTCCCAAGTCTTCAGTCATATTTATTATTTATAATTTAGAAACTGAGGCCTCTGAACAATTGGTATTCAAATATCGTTCTGATCCCGCCGCAGCCGGCCGGAGAAAATTCTATTCGTTGTATTATGGACTTGAATGTCAGGTGACAAATGAGACTATTAATCCAACGAGCCGAAGGACAATCGAGTAAGCAGTTTTCTTGAGAATGTTTTTCATATTTGTCTTTAGCGTGATAGGATATTGATTTGGCGATTGCGGCTAACAAACAGCGGTCCTCCCGCAGAAGCCAGAGCCCTGAACACAAAAAAACTCCGTCATCAAGAATCGAATCAGGAGATTCCATCTGTAACCGTTCCGCCCCGAATCGGTTATCTAATCGGACAAATGTAGCAGTAATCAATGGAGAAGTCAAGAATAGGGAGACCCAATCATAACAAAGGAAGTCCTATGTCTCCGGAAACTACAAAATCGAATATATATGTGTGTATGGAAATTCATCTCACCGAAATCGCCGCAGAGGCCTTGGATATTGGCAGCGCAAAAAAAATGATCAGGGATTTTGCTGAGGGCTTTAAGGAATATTTTGAAAACGGCTCAGTTTTCGAGCGATAGATGCTTTTGCGAATATGCATCGATAAAATCTTAGTAGACAGAAAAGATGAGATGATACGGTTCCACATCAACGCTGTACCAGCCATCCCGACAGGTGTCGAGGAATTACCAGAGAAAAAAAACGGAACCCAATGAAAGTTTGAGTTCCGTTTGTAGCGGGGGAGGGATTCGAACCCACGACCTACGGATTATGATTCCGACGCTCTAACCAGCTGAGCTACCCCGCCGCTTTACATATCAAAAAAAATTTCAGCGAAGACCCTTTGGGACTGAGCTGCCCCGCCGCAACCGCATCAAGTTCGGGCATAAATATATGAAAAACTTCTGCGATCTGCAATCTTGAATCATCTCCCGCCCGATTTCTTCCTGCCGGATTTCACTACATAAGGGTTTCTCCCCGCCAAGATCGCTGAGATCAATTTAGTGACAGCTCGTAAATGCGGTCGATTTCCTTTGACGCAATAAACCAGCCAATTTCCAATCAGAGACCAAACGAGAAATAATCGGTTAACCGCGGTGAATCTCTCAGAACCGGTCATAAAATAATGGAGCGCCAATCCTCTCTTGAAGAAGCTTTCGGCTTCCGATAACCGATTGGCATCTATTTTATGATGATACGCATGGACATCTGTTAATACATGGATCGCGGGAAAATCAGGAAAATGCAGCGCGACTCCATAATTATCGCCGATGCCGTGCGCATCGAGAACCTCATCGAACGGACTTGAGCGAAGCCACTCCGTTTTGATAATGCTCGCTCCTAAACCGTAAAATGCCGTTTTGAATACAGGGCCTTCGAAATTTGTCACCAGGGGCCATCCGGCGAGGGAGAACGTATTTTTCCGATGAACGTAGAACCGGACAAGGAAATGGTAGCTGAAACCACTGACCAGCGCTCCTCGTATTCTCTTTATATCACACCAAAGGCTTTGCTGGAAAATGAACTTCCAAAATAGTTGCCAGATTGACACGACAGGATAATCATACCCCCATCCCCCATCTTTATTTTTCTCAAGCACTGAGCCGCTGACGGCCTTTGCCTCGGCATTGCCATCGATGTACTTTTTGATCCTCAAGACATAATCGTTCGAGAATTCGATATCATCATCGCAAAGAAAAACATGGGAACCGGATGCGATTTGTATTCCGATATTGCGTTGTGCACATACTGAAGGCTTGGAACGGATATATTTTATGTGTAACGAGGGGTAACTGTTTCTCAATTCGTCTTCACTGCCATCGCCGTCGCTTGCATCGACAATAATGACCTCCTCCGGCAATGCTGTCTGAAGGGACAGGGATCGGAGCGTACGCAGCAGGCTTTCGTACCGGTTGTATGTCGGGATAACCGCACTTATCGTTATCACTTTTTATCGAGAAGACAATTCGGGCGAAGAAAATTCGGAGAGTGTTGACAGAGAACCGCCTGTCCGCTGCATCGTGAGCAACTACCGCACCTGGCAGAAAATTCACAAGCGCCGTCGAAGAGGCGGCGCTTCTTCATAAAGATCAGTTTAACCGGGCCATATACGCGTGACATGCCCTGGCAGCCTCTCGTCCGTGCCGCATGGCGCGTGCAACCAAGCTGGCGCCAGTCATCGCATCTCCCGCGACAAAGATGCCGGGGACGGACGTCGCGTAGGCACCGTCGCCTATGATGTTCCCCCGTTCGTCCAGCACAAGTTCCAGGTCTTGAGTGAGCTTTCCGTGCTCGACATGGAGAAAGCCCATAGCCAGAAAAACGAGGTCCGCATCGACACTGAACTCGGAACCGGGAATCTCGAACATATCCCTGTCGTTTCCTTTTGCGTCCTTATTCCACCCGACGCGGACGAAGTCGCCTCTCTCAAGCGTGGATCCGGTCCCGGAAAATTTCTTCGTCGCAACCGACCAATCGCGGCGGCATCCTTCTTCATGTGAAGAGGAAGTCCGGAGAATCTTCGGCCAATCAGGCCAATCCGGATTATACGGCTGATCCCACGCGCGCGGTTTCGGAAGAATTTCAAATTGATAGACTTCTTTTGCGCCCTGACGGATCGCCGTCCCGACACAATCATTGCCGGTATCGCCGCCGCCGATCACGACCACGTTTTTGCCTCCGGCCCAGATGATCTCATCCTGTCTCTTCATCCCGGCAACATGCATATTCGATTGCGTCAGATACTCCATCGCTTGATGAACGCCGTCAAGCTCGGCCCCCGGAACCTGAAGTCCGCGCGGGCGGCCTGCCCCGGGTGTGAGCACGATTGCGTCGAACGATTCCCGCAATTCTTTCGATGAAACATCTTCCCCCACATTCACGTTCGTTTCAAAGCGGATACCTTCCGCCCTCATCTGTTTCAATCGCCTGTCGAGCACCCACTTTTCCAATTTGAAATCAGGAATTCCATATCGGAGAATTCCTCCGAGCTTATCCGACTTCTCAAACACGGTCACAGAATCTCCGAGGTGCCGCAATTGCTGAGCAGCAGCTAAACCGGCCGGACCGGAGCCGACAACGGCAACACGCTTGTTTGTTTCAGCCGGCGGAAACTATGGAATAACCCAGCCGTTTTCGAACGCCCGTTCGGCGACGAACAATTCGATCTGCCGAATCGACACCGGGCTGATGTTCAACGCGAGCGTGCATGAGGCCTCGCACATTGCTGGGCAAACCCGCGCGGTGATCTCGGGAAAACTGTTGGTCCACTCCAGCTGTTGGTACGCGTCGCGCCACTGGCCGCGATAGACAAGATCGTTCCAGTTGGGGATATCGTTGTTGAGCGGACATCCCAGCCAATGACAAAACGGAACGCCGCAGCTCATGCAGCGGGCTCCTTGTTTTCTTACCTCTTCTTCGGATAAAAGATTGACAAACTCATGATAGTCTTGAATGCGGTCAGCGACGGGACGATACGTCGGATTAACGCGCGGGTATTCGAGGAATCCGCCTGCCTTGCCCATGTGCGCCCCTTTAAATGATGTGAAGTTTTAGTGTCTTTTGACTTTACTGTTGTGATGGTCGTACGCAGACCATGGCACTAAAATAACCAAGTCGCGAGGTAATATCAACAGGCTTTTTCACCGGAGGACAGAATCCTCCACATCGCGAATTCCGGAGAGAAACTAGAATATCGTCTTGGCGGACTTACTTTGGCGGCGGCTGGTCGGAGAACTTGAGATTTGATGTGACAACGATCTGGTCCTGTTCCACTCTCAGGTTCTGGTTGAACGGAGTAATATAGACTGTTTTCGATTGGTCGCCGGGGAGCGAAACGAGAACGCTCGGCTGCACCGGCTGCGGACCGGCAAACTCAAATTCCGGCCGGTAGAACTTTGAAATGTCGACATCGCCGAGATGGATCTTCTTGCCGAAGAACTTCGTGTACACCTCAAAAGAGGCTTTCAGCACTTTGACTGAAATTCTGTTCGATTCCTGGTGATATTTGATCTCAACGTCTCCGTGGGCCACGGATCCATATTCGAATGGGCCGACCTTCACGCTCGCATCGGCCGAAAAGTCTGCTGCGTTCGGCTTTAGCTGGATCCTGGCGTTCTTGACGGTCCATGTGTATTCGCCCTTCAATCCCAAGACATCATACGGCGCTTTTCCGCTTACCGGACCAACAGCGTCCAGAAAGCCGTTCAGCGTAGATTGCCGAACGACCACTACAGCATCGGGACCCTGGGCGTGTGAGAATTGAACGAAGATGAACGAAAGAGCAAATAGAACGATCGTCTTTTTGTGCATTGAGTTTTTCCTCAATCATCGTTTGGAATGAACCATTACAAAAATTACGCACTCTGTTCGAGATCAACGTACGAATGGCGTAATACCCCGCTCGTCGACCTGACTGATGATGAGCGGTGTACGAGCAGGCTTCGACAAACCGACATTAAAAGCAGCGGCGATTCGTTCAGTGGCGCGTTCAACAGCATTCTTATCGTCTGTATAAAGAATACCGAGTGTCTCGCCGGCGGTGACGGCATCGCCAACCTTCTTTGTGAGCCTGATACCTGCTTTGGGATCGATCACATCATCGACCTTCGTCCTGCCGGCACCAAGTTCGATACTGGTTAATCCGAGCTCAAGGGAATCGATCCCGGTAATAAATCCGCCCTGAGCAGTTTTAATTTCGCCGGTATATTTCGACCGGGGATATTTTTCAAGGTGCTCGATGAAAGAGACGTCTCCTCCCTGACGTCTCACGATCTGAAGGAATTTTTCGTATGCCTTCCCGCTCTTTACTGCTTCTTTGCATCGTTCAATTCCTTCTTCCAATGACTGCGCCTTCTTCCCCAGCATCACCATCGTGCCGCCAAGTACGTACGTGAGCTCCATAACATCAGCAACGTCTTTGCCGCGCAGACATTCGACCGATTCAACAACCTCCAGCCAGTTGCCGATCATGAATCCGAGCGGTTGATCCATGGCGGTAATGAAGCCGATCGTCTTTTTCTCAAAGCCGTTGCCGATGCCGACGAGCGCTGTCGCCAATTCAGCAGCTCTTTCATAGGTCGGCATGAATGCGCCGCGGCCTGTCTTCACATCGAGCACAAGTGCATCGATTCCCTCCGCCAGCTTCTTGCTCATGATACTTCCGGCGATCAGCGGAATGGATTCGACGGTCGCGGTTACATCGCGCAGAGCATACATTTTTTTGTCGGCAGGGGCGATCTCTTTCGTTTGTCCGATCATGACTGCGCCGACTTCGGCGATAACCTTCTTGTATTCGCTGATCGAAATCGACGTGCTGAAACCTGGAATGGATTCAAGCTTGTCCAGCGTTCCTCCCGTATGCCCGAGACCGCGCCCGCTGATCATCGGAACGGGGACGCCGCACGCAGCAACGATCGGCGCAAGAGGAAGCGATATTTTGTCGCCAACTCCGCCTGTGGAATGCTTGTCGACTTTAACTCCCGGGATATTCGAAAGATCAACGACGCTGCCGGAGTGAAGCATGAGTCGTGTAAATTCGCGCGTCTCCTCCTGAGTCATTCCCCGGAAGTACGTCGCCATCAGGAAAGAGGACATCTGGTATTCCGGTATCGTCTCTTTCACAAAGCCGTCGATCATGAACTTCATCTCGTCGGACGAAAGGGAGGCGCCGTCGCGCTTTTTGCGGATCAATTCACTGGCTGTCATAGGTCTAAAGAAGTGTGAGGATCTGAGGGAAGCTGTCGAGGATCCACTGCGGCTTAGCGGCGAGCAGCTGATCGCGCGAGCAGGTTCCATACGTCACTCCGCAGGTCGCCACCCCGGCATTTTTTCCCGTGAGAATGTCTCTGTCGGTATCTCCCACCATGAGCGTCTCTCCGTCGAGCCAGTGTTGTTCTTTCAGGATCTTGTTGAGAATTGCTGGATTCGGTTTATGAGGCATGCCGTCGGTTCCTTGCAGCTGAGAAAAATATTCCGCGATGCCGAAATGCGTCAGGATCCTTTTTGTCGTCTCGCTTGATTTGATCGTCGCGGTTGCGAGGTTGACCTTCTTGATGCGAAGGATCTCGATGGTCTCTTTTACGCCAGGAAACAACTTTGTGTTCTCCAGGGCGCGGGGACGATAATAATCTCGGTACATAATAGCAGCTTCCGGGATTTTCGGATGCAGGCGGTCAGGAAGGAGAAGCGTAAACGTCTCCTGGAGAGTTTTGCCGATGTGAGGATAGAGATCCTCCTCGGTATAGTTTTCAACGCCGAGCTGTTGAAGCACCCAGAGCTGCGCCCCAGCGATATCCCGCTTCGAATCGAGAAGCGTGCCGTCGACGTCGAAAACAATATTCTTGATCATTGATGATTCAATCCAAGTATTCCATTGGGATACCGGGGGCTGGAGGCAGGAGACTGAATTCACGGATATCCCGCCTCCGGTTTTCTACCTCCGGCCTCCCTTTGTCTAGAGTTCTATCTTCATCGTAAACTTCCGCCGGCAGCGATTGCATTGCAGTTCTACCGTAACCCAATTATTTCTTTCGTAATAAGCTATTTCCGCGAGTTCTCCGTCGCATGATCTTACTATACAGCGCTTTACATCGACGCGGTATGCGCGGCTGTCCGGAAGACCTTCAACCGGCCTGTCATTTCCCGTCGTCATAATTTTCCGCGAAGCAAACGCTCGCCGATAAAAATTCCTGCGATCGACTTCCCGTCGACTATTTCTTCCCGTTCGATCATTGCAATGGCTTCAACGAGCGGTACGTGAAGGAGTTTGATCGATTGCTCCCCTTCCTCCAGCGACTGCCCTTGCGGAGAAACCGAGAGACCCTGGGCCATAAAAATATGAAGCCGCTCATTGCAGAATCCAGGGGTCGTCATCATCGTTGTCAATTTCGTCCATCGTTCAGCCACATATCCCGTTTCCTCTCTCAGTTCGCGTTCGGCGCAATGCTGAGGGTCTTCTTTCGTGTCGAGTTTTCCCGCCGGCAATTCGATAACCTCCCCGCCGATAGGATACCGGAATTGTTTCACAAGGAGAATGTCGGAGTTCTCAAACACCGCCAGCACAACGCCGCCCCCTGGGTGCTCGACCACCTCCCGTATCGACTCGTTGCCTGAATTGTATCGGACATGGTCAACGACAAGATTCACGATCTTTCCCGTGTAAAGCCTTTCGCTGCGAAGGAGTTCGAAATTCATCGGCGTTTGCTTTCTCTGAGATGAACAAATTGGCGCTGAAACGCAAATTCGATCTTCGCTTTGTTCAACGCTTCATACGCCTGCACTCGGAGTCTTTCGCTTGTAGCAAATTGGCTTTTGAACAGAGCGACACGGCAGAAGAGTTTGAATTGAAGGCCGGTTTCCTCAAGTTTCATGAGGTTGACTTCCGGCGCCGGATCCTTCAGGACGTCGGGATGGGCTCTGGCGAGATCGAGCAGAATTTTCTTAACTTTTGCGATGTCCGAACCGTACGCGACATTCACTTCAACAACCACGCGAACGGCAGGCGCGGGAAATGAATAGTTCACGATGCGCGTTTTTATCAGTTCGCTGTTCGGTACGATCAGCAGATTATTGTCGGAATCCACGATCTTCGTGCTCCGAAGTCCGATCTCGTAGATATCTCCCTCTTCCCCAGACGGAATTTTCACGCGGTCCCCCAGGCGAAACGGGCGGTCAAGCATGATCACGAACCCCGCGATCATGTTTGAGATCGTCTCCTGCGCCGCCAACCCTATCGCCAGAGAACCGACGCTCAGCAGCGCCAGCAGGCTCGAAATATTCTGGCCGAAGTGGTCGAGCACAACGATCACTGCGATCACCGCCACGAGAATATTCACAAAACGATTGACGAGCGGAGCGAAAGCGAGGTCGAAATTCGACGATTCTTTTTCGGCGACATTGTGGAGTGCGTGCCTGATGAGCGTATCGGCAATTTTGATACCCAACGCGGTGAGGACAAACGCCATCAGCAGATACAGCGTCATGTTTGAATATTCAAGGAACTTGACGAAGGAAGTGTTCGCCGGCGTAAGACCCTCACTGAGTTCGCGTAGGCCGAAATAGATTCCCGCGACGGCGCTGATCGCGATCACGCGCTCAAGGATGATTTCAAGAATCTTGTCGTCGAGGTCATTGTGCGTATGTGCAATGATCTTGCGGACGGCAACATCCAGGAATATTTTTACCGCTTTGCCGACAACAAGAACGAGAAGGAAAAGAACAAAACCGGTCACGGCATGGAACAGCAAGCCCGTCCCGAGCATCGCCTCAGTTTTTTGCAGCAGCGTTTCGCTGACGACATTGAGAAGTGATTTCATGGCTAGATCCTGCGAACTACTTTCTGCTTCCCGGTTTTACCGCCGGGGTTCCATTTTTGCAGAGGGGGCATGACTCGGGGGCGTATGTGACAACGTCCATCTGAAGGACGGAGAACGCGGGCGCGTTAAACGCAGTCGAACCGCCGCTGCGGTCAACAATATAGCCAACGCCGGCGAGAGTTGCGCCGGTGCTCTCGGCAAGCCGCAGAATTTCCTTTACCGAGCCTCCGGTGGTCACGACGTCTTCGACAGCGAGGACTCGGTCTTCTTTCTTTATTTCGAATCCGCGGCGCAAGGTCATGACGCCGTTCTCTCGTTCGGCAAAAATTGTCCGGGCTTTCAGCATTCTTCCAACTTCAGTGCCGACAACAATTCCGCCGATCGCCGGCGACACGACCAGGGTAATCCCGCTCTGCCCAAAATGCTTGACGATCTCCCCGGAAAGCAGATGGAGATATTTCGGGTATTGAAGGACCTTTGCGCACTGAAAGTAATGCGGGCTGTGAAGACCCGACGTGAGCAGAAAATGTCCCTCGAGCAGTGCGTTTGTTTCTTTGAAGATCTTGAGTATTTCTTCTTTGGAAAGATTCATATGCGGCGATAATGGAAGGCTAAGTTCTTAAAGCCGGTCTGCAACATTCAATCTTTAATTCCTAATTCATAATTCCTTAATTATTAATTGCTCCCCCTACCATTCATCCTCGATCTCCTCCAGCTCTTCTTCCATTTCCGTTTTTTCGTGCCTCTCATTTATTTCTGCCGCGAGCTCTATCCCCTGCCGGTAGATCAATTTTGCTTCGGCGGTTTTGTTTACCCTGCAGTAGATCCGGCCGAGCTGATGATACGCTGCGACGTACTTCGGGTCGCGCTCCATCAACTCTTTGAGCGCGGTAATTGCCCTTTCTGTCTCTCCAAGGCCGGCGTATTCCATCGCGAGGGCGTAACGAGAAAAAGAATCGTCAGGATTTACCGCAAGAAGTTCGCTGAGAGCTTTGATGCGTTCCTGGTTTGTCATACGTCCATCTGCACGATTATTTCAGTTCGTTAATTAGTTCAGCCAGATCAAAGTCCTTCTCCGTAAGCCCTCCCGCGCTGTGCGTCGACAGGGTCAACGTCACCTTGTTCCAACGGATATCGATGTCTGGATGATGGTTCATCTTTTCGGCACGAAGTGCAACCGATTGCACGAACCCCATGGCCCGGGCAAAATCTTTGTGGACGAATGTTTTTTGAATTTCGCCTTCCCGACGCTTCCATCCTTTCGTCGAACGCAGCAATCCTGCGATCTCCTTTTCGGTCAGCAATGCCATAGCATATCCTCCTTCACGCTTCTACTTTGAATGGTTCCAGCCTGTCGCTGAAATCTGGTTTATAGTAGTCCTGGCTCTCAAACTCCTGGCACCACCCGTTTTCGAAACCGAGAGAATCCAGGAGCCGCAGTACTTTGTTGTATTCGCTTTCGCGGATGCGCCGGTCGAGCAGCTCCGTCGTCAATGCTTTGTGCGTCGGATAATATTGAGACATCACGCTCAGCGTTACGCGATTGTCGAGATCTTTCGCTATCCAGCGGAGTGTCTCTTCCGACGTCGCAATGTCGTTCGGAAGCACAAGATGTCTGATGATGAGCCCGCGCTTTACCAATTCATCGTCGCCGTACACAAGATCGCTGCCGACCTGGCGGTGCATCTCCTTAACGGCAGTGCGCGAAATTTCGGTGTAGGATCTTACCTTTGAATACTTATAGCCGAAGTCATCGTCGCTGTATTTCAAGTCTGGAAGATAAATATCAAATACACCTTCGAGGAGTTTCAGTACTTCGACGGAGTCGTACGCGTTGGTATTATAGATGAGCGGGAGTTCCAGTCCCTGCGGGATCGCGATCATCAAAGCGCGGACGATCTGTGGAACAAAATGCGTCGGTGAAACAAAACCGATGGCGTGCACTCCTTTGGCCTGGAGTTCAAGCATCATTTCCGCCATTCGCTCGAACGTCACTTCATTTTTCCGCTCCTCTTTCCAGTTCTGGCTGATCTGAAAGTTCTGGCAGTAGACGCAGCGGAGGTTGCAGTTGCCAAGAAAAATATTGCCGACTCCGTACGTTCCTCCGAGTGCGGGCTCTTCGCCGAAGTGCTGGCAGTACGACGAGACAACGGGAAGATAGCCCGAATAACAGCGTGCGAGTTCGTTCTTCAGGCGGTTATTGCCGCAGTCGTGCGGACAGACCGTGCACGCTTCGAGCATGGACTCCAACTGATCCGAGCGCCGTCCGAGCTCGCCGGATTCATACAGCGGAATGTACGATGGAATAAACTTCATTCGCCTACGTTAGTGGTGTAACAATATAAAAAGAAAAGGAAAGGAATTCCAGAGGGGAGGATGGTAGACCGCCAAGACGCCAAGCTCGCCAAAAAACTAGGAGAGTATGATTCTTTTTAATCCGTTTCTAAGAGCCGGGGTATTAAAGTTAATTAGCAATCCTAGATGAAAGCCGGTTGTTTTCAAATAGGATAGTAGTTGAGCAGAATGGATTGGAGCAAGCATATCGATAGCTTTGAGCTCAACGACCAATTGGCTGCCGACTAAAAAGTCCAATTTCCCCCTGCCAACAATATTATCCTTATAGCTTACGCCGACCCCGACTTGACGGGTAAACGGAATCTTGCGCATGGTCATTTCAATTGTCAGCGCTTCTTCATACACCGATTCCAGAAAACCCGGACCCAGCAATCGGTGCACCTCGATTGCAGCACCAATCACTTCATGAGCAAGCAGATCAAGCTCTTCGCTTGGTTCTTTCATCAATCCCCCCTTGGCGAACTTGGCGTCTTTGCGGTTAGTATCTCCCCTATATTTTCTTTAATGCTTGTTCAAAATCCGATATCAGATCATCGATCCCCTCCACGCCGACAGAGATGCGGATCATCCCGGGAGTGACGCCATGCTGCAGCAGCTCCTTCTCGGTCATGTTGACGTGTGAAGAATAAACAGGGATGCTGACAAGCGTCTCCACGCCGCCGAGCGACATAGCGTTCACCGCGACGTTGAGAGCGTCGCACACTTTTACTGCCGCCTTAACGCCGCCGCGGACTTCGATCGTGACCATGCCGCCGAAGCCGATCATCTGCTTTCTTGCAAGCGAATGGTGTGGATGAGACTTCAATCCCGGATAAATCGCGCGCAGTACCTTCGGATGCTTCTCCAATTTCTGCGCAAGCCTGAACGCATTTTCATTCTGACGCTGGACGCGAAGTTCAAATGTCTTCAGGCTTCTAAACAGCAGATATGCCATGAACGGGTCCGCGCATCCGCCGAGATATTTTGCGGTGACCTTTATTTTGCCGATGATCGCCTGCGTGCTTACGACGACACCCGCAAGAATATCGCTGTGTCCCCCCAAATATTTCGTCGCGCTTTCCATGACGATGTCGACGCCGGCGTCGAAGGGCTTTTGGTTCAGACAGGATGCAAAGGTGTTGTCGATCATCGTCAGAATTCGGGTGTGATATTTGTGTTCCGCTTTCTTCACACGCTCTACGATGTGCGCAATATCCATGATGTCGAGCGTCGGATTTGTCGGCGTTTCAAAGTAGACGAGCCTGGTCTTTTCGGTGATTCGCTTGTCAAGGCTTGAAAGATCTTTCGGGTCGATGTAGTGAACCGCGACGGCGCAGTCCGGCAGCGTATCGCGGAAGAACCGGTACGTTCCGCCGTACAATGCCGGCGTGCTGACAATTTCCTCGCCAGCGTGTACGAACGTCAAGATCGTCGTAGAAATTGCAGCCATCCCCGATGCAAAAAGCGCCGCGGACTCCCCTTCTTCCATTAGCGCTATTTTTTCCTCCACATCGTGTACGGTCGGGTTATGATACCGGGAATAGACATACACCGATGTATCGCCGTTGGCGTACCGTACCGCGTCGTTGGAAGAATCGAACCGGTACGTCGACGTTTGGTAGATCGGAAGAGAAACGGGTCCTTTGTACGGATGAAGTTTCTTTCCGTGAATTGCTTTTGTCGCGAGTGAGAGTTTTTTAGCGTCCATAAATAATGATAGATGTCTAGTCAGGATCTGATTAACAGGAGGATGCCGCCGGCATCCGTGCTAAATTGAAAAATATTTTTCGAACTCATCGATCGTGTCGGTCCGGTAATATTCGCCACGCTCTTTGTTCAGCATGTATCCGTCTCGGTAATTCCCCTTCGCGATCGCCGCGAGTGCTTCGCACAGCACGTCAACTTCTTCCTTGGTATTGTAAATGCCGAAACTCGCGCGAACAAAGCCGGGGAGCGTCGACCGGTCGCGGGCGAGGATGCGCTGTTCCATATCTTTTGATTCCACATCATCTACCTGAAGGAGACATTTCACATACGGGTGGGCACAGAAACAGCCGTTGCGCGTACCGATACCCCACTCATAACTGAGGACCGCCGCAACAAATGCGTGGCTAAGACTGTTGACGTTGAACGTGATAACTCCGAGGCGGTCGCTGGAATGCTCGGCGTCCTTGTCGCCGTAAAGTGATACTCCCGGAATTTTCTTCAGCTTCTCGAGTGCATAGCGGGTTAATGAAGCCTCATGCTCGATAATATTGTTCCATCCGATCTTTTCGAGAATCCGGATCGCCTGAGCCAATGCCACCGCTCCAACGATATCCGGCGTACCCGCTTCCTCCTTATCCGGCAAATCGGTCCAGTAGGCATTTTCCAGGTTCACAATATCCACAGTACCGCCGCCCACGTATTCCGGGTCCCCCTCTTCAAACGTCTGCCTGCAGCCCACTAATACGCCGACGCCGAAGGGTGCGTACATTTTATGGGCCGAGAACGCAAGATAATCGAGATGTTCCGGATCGCCCTTCATCTTCATATCGACAGGGCGGTGGGGCACCAGCTGCGCAGCATCGACCATGATCTTTGATCCGATGGCGTGTGCCCATCGGGCGTACGTGTGCACCGGGTTGATGAACCCCGTCACATTCGATGCTCCGCTCACGGCGATCAGTTTGATCTTCGACCCATGAAGCGCAATTTTTTCCCTGAAATCTTTTTCGTCAATTCGTCCGTCGGGCGTAACGTCGATGTGAATGACATGGGCGACCTTTCTCCACGGGAGTTCATTGGAATGATGCTCCATCACCGACGTCAGCACGACGTCGCCGGGCTCGAACGAAAAACGATGTGCGAGCTTGTTGATGGCTTCGGTCGTGTTCTTGCAGAACAGGACAACACTGTCGGAGAGGTCTGCGTTGACGAATTTCGCGATCGTATCGCGGGCTTCCTCAAATACCCACGACGATAGCTTCGATTTGAAACCGGTGCCGCGATGGACGTTTGAATACCACTTCAGAAATTCGTTGACTTTATCCGTGATGACAGAGATGGTCGGCGTGCTGGCGGCGTTGTCAAGATTGATATACGGTCTTCGTAATCCGCCGAGAAGAGGAATTTCTTCGTCTATCCCTACAATATACTTACGGACCGTGTGAATCGTTATCTCCTCACCACTCAGCTTCATATCGGGTACTGGCACTCCAACGGCAACGGTCATAAGACTGTTTCTCCTTAGTGTATTCTCTCTCAACAAAGTACTTTTTTTGGGAGGCAAGGTCAAGGGTTGAGGCGGTGTTACCTAGTGTCATACTGTAAGTAGTGAGCACTTCAAAAAGCACTGTACTGTCATCCTGAGCGTAGCGAAGGATCCATGACCTTGCAGCATTATACATTCCAAGTGCAGAGTGGACGTGAATTCTCCCGAAGGTCGCGAAGCGATCCCTTTGGGAGATGCCTTCGGCATTCACTCCGCTTCGCTTCGTTCAGAATGACATTGTTCAGGAGTTCTTATATGTTCACTCAAATTAGGGCACTACTCGGTGATACGTTTTGCCGTTCATTCGTAGCTCTCGGACACCATTGCGATTTGCCTTACTTCATGTTTTCACAATCCGAACTTTTTTCGATAACGTTCTCGATAATTTCCATCTACAGCATCTTCGCCAACAGCTCACCCCCAAAGTGGAGTGTCCAGGCGACAGGTCCGTAGACAAGAAGCGCCAGAATGAACAACGAAACGAATTCGCGTGATGCAAGATACTGTTCCAGGAACGCTCTTCGGAAGAAATAGACGGAAAATGGAAGATTAAAGCATACGGCGGTGATGACTCCCGGATTGTATTGCCCCATCCTGATGGATGCAGCAATATGCGGAATAAAAACATTGAGCAGTACGATCGCTTGAAGAAGAAAAAGAAGATACAGCTTCCTGCTCCGTGGTTCTCCATTGATGCACACCATCGTTACAACAATGGGAACGACCGTGGCGATCAAAAGGGAAAAGAGAAGCTGAGCTGGGGTGAACTGAAGGTCAATCGAAATCGGCAAGCTCTCTTTGATGAGAGACAAATTTGCCATAACCCATCTGGGCATCGTCAGCGCTTCTTCAACATTGTGCAGCGTGAGGACGACCGGAATGAGCCAGAGCAGCTGCGTAAACGTCAACAATCGCTTTGCGGGACGAACAAGATTATTCATCAGAGGAATTCATGGATTCAATCATCGTCGTCGGTACGGCCTCCCGTTATGATGAACGTGCTGTGAACCGGCGCGGGCATTTCAGAGGCCGTCCCTTTCACCGACTTCCAGATGATCTCGTTGAACTCATTATCGGGCACCTCGTCTTCCCTGGAAAGATTGAAGGCTTCCATTTTTTCCTGCCCGAAAGCCCCCAGAGCATTTTTCTCATGCAGGTCCATGATATTCCTGCGGGCGACAAATGGCGTCATGTCGGGGTACGATGAAAACGAGGCGAACATCGGCGTCGCGCACGCATCATACTGGCTCATCGGCGGCAGGCCAAGGATCAATTCCATCGTGCGAAGCATGCCGGAGGTCGAATACATCGTATGATCGACAAAGTTCCGTCTTGTGTAGGGGCTGATCATGAGCGCAATTGAACGGTGCGCATCGACATGGTCTGGACCACTTTGTGCGTCATCCTCAAGAACAAAAACAGCCGATGACTTCCAGTCTTTGCTGTGCGAGATCCGGTCGACGATCAACCCGAGCGCCCGGTCATTGTCGGCAACCATCGCGCGCGGCGAGAGCGACCCCTTTTTCGTCCCCGCAGTATGGTCATTCGGCAATCTGATGATCTGAAATTGCGGCAGGGAATCTCCCTTTTCGTACGAATCGAATTCCTGCATCCACGCTTCCGCACGCTTCACGTCGGGATAATCGAGGTCCCATCCCCGGTAGCCCGGCGACGTCCTCGTCAGCATCGCGGCTGCCTTCACACGAGATGCACCGTTCGCCGTATCCTCATCATCGACGAACTCTCCGTAATTCCTGAGCGTAACGTTGTGCCCAACACAATCGTCCCATATGTACCCGGCGCTCGGGCTTGTGATCCCTTCTTTCTCATAGACGTATTCCCCTCCGCGTCCGCCGTACAACGTAGGCCATGTTTTCTCGACGAAGTCTGTCGCGTACGCCGCCATCGACCAATTGTGTCCATCGGCGCTGACCTCCGCGTCTTCATAATAATTATCGAGCAGCGCGAACTCTTCGGCGAGCGCATGCTGATTCGGCGTTACGTCCCGGCCGAAAAGACAGAGCGACGAATCGCCGTTTCCTTCGGGCAGATCCCCCAGTATCTGGTCATAGGTCCGGTTTTCTTTGATGACATAGAAAACATGCTTGATCGGAGATCCGGCGGATGGCAGCATCGGAACGGGATTATCTTCTCGCCACGGTTGTGCGGGATGCGTGCGCGTGATCGGCGTGTTTTGAAAAACTTGTGCTGAGTATCTTGCCAGTTCATCGTCAGATGGAACGGGGATGAACGACAACGTCCCTGCCAGCAAACTCCCGATATACTCGTGATGCGGATTCGCTTTCGATATCATTCCTTTGCCGTCTGCGACAAGGAGAAGATTATCGACGCATCGGACGACAGTCGGGTACCAGCCCGTCGGAACAAATCCTTTCGAGCGGCTCTGACCAAATTTTGAAACATCGACGACAGCCAAAAAATTATTGTCGGCATTGGCCGCGTACAGTGTCGAGTTATCGGGAGAAAGCGCGAGTGAGTTTGGCGTGCTGCCGTTCAGCGCGTCGGGCGAGATCGACGTTGATATTGTTTCGATCACTTTCACAGCATCGAGTCCGATAACCGAGACCGTATTGAAGTTTGCGTTGGCGACGAAGAGCCTTTTGCCGTCCTTCGTCAACGCCATCTCATTCGGATGATCACCGACCGTAATGAATTTCTTTGCGGTCATAGAATCGGCATCCACCACGGCAACCTGCGATCCCCCCCATATGCTGACAAAGACACGACGACGTCTCTCATCGACCGCGCATGAATAGAGGGGATGATCGAATGCGAGCACCCCGGCGATGCTGCCGCTGGCAAGATCAATTTTATAGAGCGAATTATTTCCTTTTGTTACAGCAAAGAGGAGCGAATCCCCGCCGGCGATTGCGATATCGGTTGGTGAAATATCCTGCTGCGGAAATTCCTTGCCAAGATCGATGGTCCGCAGATACCGGGCCGAATCGTGTTCAAACGCATATTCAAGTATCCCGTTGTCATTTCCGGCAGAGACGAAGAATTTGTTTTCGCGGCTGCAGAAGCGAACGCCCATCCACGACTTCTTGATCGGCAACGTCTGCACAACGCGGCGGGCCTGAATGTCGACAAGGGAGATGGTCTGTATCCCATCGCCGCTGTTCACAATGGCAGCGATCCTTCCGTCTGGCGAGACCTGCATTCCCAGAGGAAGGTCGCCGAGGTCGATCGACGATCCGGCTGGAGAGAGAATCCATCCGTTCGGCAGCAGAGTCCGTCCATCATCCATTCTCCCGGGAAGCCGCAGGACAGAGTTTGTGGAGGTCGGCGAGCACGACACGATAAAAGTTGCCAGAAATATAAATGCGGGAAGCCTATTCATAGCCACTCACTGTAAGTCATTTGGAAACAAATACCTTCAACAGAGGTTTCTGTCTTTTCCAAAAAGCAACGCTCACGCTAAGCCTCAAAGGCGCAAAGATCAGTTTAGAGTCAATCTGGCGTCTTGGCGAGAGATATTCTTTTTGTGTATCGGAAGCAATATAGAGATTGACAAGTTGAATGTCATTCGGTTTTTTGTTAAGTTTTGATTAATAAAATCTCTCGTCAATAATGGCGCGATAATCGTGCAACCCGGGAAATGGCGCTGACTATCATTCGCGGTTTTGGCGGCCGCGAAGGAACAATTGCATGTTTGCATTTTTTCTTACCGTTCTGAACCCCTCCCAAAGTCTTCACAAAGAGTTTGAACGGGAGGCTATCCCCCATTCGGATATCCTCTATAACTATGCACTCCGTATGACCGGCAACGCGGACGACGCCCGCGACCTGCTCCAGGAAACCTTTCTCAAGGCTTTTCGCTTCTGGGATAAGTATGAAAAAGGAACCAACGTCCGCGCATGGTTGTTCCGTATTATGAAAAACACATACATCAACGTCTATCGGAAGGCAGTCAAAGAGCCCGATACCGTTGATTACAACGATATCCAGAATTTCTACAACGTTATCCGTGAAAGCTCCGCCGATGCGAACGATCTGCAGGAGAAACTCTTCGGGCACCTGCTGGATGACGATGTCACCAAGGCACTTGAGGCCCTCCCGGAAGAGTTTCGAACGGTCGTTATCCTTTGCGATATCGAAGGTTTGACATATGAGGAGATAGCGGAGTTTGTTGAATGCCCGGTCGGAACAGTGCGGTCGCGTCTGCACCGGGGCCGCAAACTCCTGTATGCAAATCTGTTCGAGTACGCAAAAAAACGCGGATTTGTCGGGAAGGATTGATCGATGATTACATTTAAGGAGAAGGTGTAGCGGTGGATTGCCGAGAGTTTCAAGAGTTGATTACGGAAGCGGTAGACAGGCGGCTTAACACTCCTATCACGAACCATTTCAACGCTCACGCCCAAGCGTGCCCTCTCTGCCGCAATGATTTCGAAAGGGAGCGAATAACAAAGGCGGTCCTCCACTCAAAAGTGCAACATCAGAGTATTCCGAGTAGTGTGTCAACGTCCCTCCTTGCCGCAGTGGAGAACCTGAGACCCTCAGCGAGAAGTTGGCGAACGATGATATTCGGTGAAGCTAACCTGAATCCCGCAGTCGCTTTGGTTGCCATCCTGTTCGTTGTCGTCGGCGTTGCCTCCTTGCTTCAAACAAATAATGCGGTTCCGCTTGCGAATAACAGGAACATTATCACCCAATCGTTAAACAACTACAGTGCTGCCATGACCGGTACACTGAAGCCGACGTTGATCAGCCATGACCCGGACGCCGTGAAGAACTTTCTTGCAAAGGACACGCCGTTCGAAGTGAGCGTAGCTGCGCTGAGCGACTGCGATTGGTGTGGCGGCGTGCTTTCTGAAATCGACGGAGTCCGTCTCGTCCATGTGGTGTATAAGATCGGCGGAGAAGGACTTCTGTACGTTTACCAGGTGGATATGAGCGAAGCGCTGCGGGGAAACAAAATCGGACTCCCCGAAAAAGCCAAAGCATCGCTCGCAAAAACCGGATGGTATTTTGAGCAGACACCAGACCTGTGCAACGTAGTACTCTGGAGACATAAGAACACGCTGTGCGCCGCGGTCAGCAAAATAGGAAAAGATAAAATGATCGCTCTGCTGAGCGAGAAAGACCAATGACAACTCCAATGCCCTCAATCGATCGATCGTATTCCCCCTTTTTGAAAATTTCCGCTGTCACTGTGCTCGCGCTGTTTCTCGCCCTCTCGGGCTGTTCAAAAAAAAGCGAAGGAAATTCGTCTTCCCAATCCGCTTCTTCCTCGTCCGGAGAATACACCGCCAACGTCTCAAAGGTGACCTCGGTTCAGAAGGGCGAGGGGGCAAAGGTGGCAGATTTCAGCTGGACAGATGAGACGGGAAAAAAGATCTCTTTCGCGGAATTCTCCAAAGACAACGTCGTGCTGATAAATTTCTGGGCGACATGGTGCGGTCCCTGCAAGCGGGAACTGCCGGACCTGGTATCCCTTCGCGACGAATACAAAGATAAGAGCATCAAGATCCTCGGCATTTCTCTCGACCAGGACGGCGATGTGGTCAACGTCGTGCATACGTTCGCAGTCCAGGAAAATCTTGCATATCCAATCGTCATCGACAATGGGGACCTCGAAAAGGCTTTCGGCGGTATTCGGGGAATTCCAACGTCCTTTTTTGTGAACAAGAAAGGCGAGATCGTGAAGAAGATGATCGGCATGCAGACGAAAGAAACGTTCCGGGCGGAACTGCTCGCAGCATCGCAATGAGGTGATCTTTAGACTCCGGACAGAAGCCTGTCCCCGAGGTACGGCGGCAGTCCTGCTTCGATAATTTTTTCCCGGGCTGCTCCGGCATCATATTCTGCAGCAACGTGTTCGTACTCCCACCGGTCGACATCAAAAATTCCGAAACTCAAACGGTTATCCCGGTTTCTCGGCTGGCCCACACTGCCGACGTTGATAATGTACCGCCTGCCTCTCACGACATCCGACGTGATCGAGTCTTCGCAATAGACGCCGCTGATGTGAGAGTGTCCAACCCAGCAGATCGGTGTTGGAAAGGCTTGAAAATACTCCAAAGCATCATATCCTGTGGCAATGTACTTCCACTCTTCCGGCCTATCCGGCGAAGCGTGCACAAAGGTGCATTGATGGGCGACCACTGTGTACGGCAGGCGCGATAAGAAATCGACGTGGTCGGGAGTCAATTGCCGGGCTGTCCATTCAATTGCCGTTCGTGCATAACGGTTCAAATGTTCTGCTTTGCCCGGGTCGAGGGCGGCCTTATCATGATTCCCGGCAATACACAATACCCCGCGCTTCTGAAGCATGTCGATGCACTCGTTCGGCTCCGCACCGTATCCGACGATATCGCCAAGGCAATACACCTGATCGAGCTTATTTGTGTCGATGATATTGAACGCGGTTTGGAGAGCTTGAAGATTCGAGTGAATGTCCGAGATTATTGCGATGCGCATGAAAAGCAATGTAACAGAACTCCTTACAAATGCAAACCCCTAGAAGAGATTAAAGAATCAGCGCGGCCATTCTATACAACAAAGCAGCGGCATAACCTTTTCTCGCCAAAGAGTTGCCGGATTGGGGTGACATATAGTTTCGATGGTCAAAAGCATTCTTAGGAAACGCAGATCCATCATTGTCATTCTGGACGGAGCGAAGCGGAGTGAAGAATCTATGTCAACACAGCATTGTGAATTCACCGAGGTGCAGCGTCGTAGATCCTTCGCTCCGCTCAGGATGACCGTACTGAGAGATTTTGAGATGACTTCCAAAAAAAAACGAACCTGGCGATAGCTTCTTGAAACTCACTCGAAATTCTACTACCTTGTATTCAGCGGAAGCCAAATCCGGAACTCCCGGGTTTTGCTTTTTAATTTTTCATTTTAATTTTTCAGTATCACATGTGCGGTATCTGCGGCATACTCCATTTCGAGGGAAGCAGTCAACCCGTCAACGAAGGGCTGCTCCGCAGCATGGCGGAGAAGATCAGGCATCGGGGCCCCGATTCCGACGGAATATATCTTTCCCCGCAGAAGAATCTAGGCTTCGGTTTTCGGCGGCTCGCGATTGTCGACCTCTCGCCCGCCGGCAATCAGCCGATGTGCAACGAAGACGGAACTGTTTGGATTGTCTTTAACGGCGAGATCTACAATCACGCAAAGCTCCGCCCTGCCCTTGAAGCTGCGGGCCATCGCTATAGATCCCGCAGCGATACCGAAACGCTGATTCATGCATACGAAGAGTACGGCCCTCAATTCGTACAAAAACTTGAGGGAATGTTCGCCATCGCCATCTGGGATTCCAAGAAACAAAAGCTCTTCCTTTTCCGCGACCGGATCGGCATCAAGCCGCTCTATTATACGCAGGCAAACAACCGGCTCGTCTTCGCTTCGGAAATCAAAGCTATTCTCGAGGACCCGTCGATCCAGCGCGACGTCGACGAAACAGCCCTCTCCCATTATTTCACGTTTATCGCCACGCCGGCGCCGCAGACGCTCTTCAGGGGGATCAGGAAGCTCGAAGCTGGACATTACCTGGAAGTAACGCTCAACGGGACACTTACTAATAATGAATACTGGAATGTCTTCCAGCCTGTCGACGGCGAAGACGTGAACAACGAAGAATACTGTGCCCGGCGCATTCTTGAACTGCTTAAAGAGTCGGTTGAGAAGAGAATGATGAGCGATGTTCCCTTCGGTGTTTTTCTGAGCGGCGGACTCGACTCGAGCACCAACGTAGCGCTTATGAGTCAACTCATGACCCGGCCGGTCGATACGTTTTCGGTAGCGATTGACGGACAAAACAATTTTAACGAGTTCGCTTACGCGCGGCAGATCGCCAAAGAATTCAAGACCAACCATCATGAAATCGTCATCAACGACGACGACTTCATCCGCCTTTTTCCAAAAGTGATATACCACCATGACGAACCGCTCGCGGATCCGGTCTCTTTTCCGCTCTATTATGTATCCAAACTGGCGCGTGACAATGGAACGATCGTTGTCCAGGTTGGAGAAGGAAGCGACGAACAATTCTGCGGCTATACGCTGTACAAACGCATCATCCGGCTGCAGGAGCAATTCCGGTTCATCCGTTCAATGCCGGAATCGATCCGCTCGACGAGCTACATGATGCTTTCGTCGCTCCTAAAATCTTTTCGTGTCGATTACCGGCAGAACTACATCAAGAATTTCCTCTCGAACGGCGAATCGTTCCTCGGCGGAGCGACCGCATTCGACGACGGAGAAAAAGCCAAGCTGTTGAACCCATCCGCAGCTCAATCGGGCGCTTTGGTGGATGAATCATTCCGCGCCGTCCCCGGGGATGATTATTCGACAAAAATGATCTACTGGGAATTGAAGAACCGTCTCCCCGAATTACTGCTGATGCGCGTCGATAAAATGACGATGGCCACATCGGTTGAAGCGCGCGTTCCTTTCCTCGACCACAAGCTTGTCGAGTTTTCGATGAAGATTCCGTGGCAACTAAAGATCAAGAACGGCGAAACCAAATACATTCTCAAGAAGGCGGTTGAAGGACTGATCCCCCGGAACATCATCTACCGGAAAAAGATCGGGTTTGCAGGCTCGGGGAAAAACATGCTGACGAAGAAAATTCTTGATTACGCCAAGCCCTACTTGTTCGACTATGACGATCCCTATACCGACAAAAAATACATACGCGGACTCGTCGACGAGTATGAACGGACGGGGATCAATTATTCAACGCAAATTTGGAGCCTCATCAATTTCAAGATGTGGCACAAATCCTGGATCGCCGGCGAACAACTCACATAAGCTGACAATCCATCCATGATGCCAGCGGGAAAGAAATGATCGAGACACAGGACGAACAATTAAAAGAACAGGTCAGGGAATACTGGAATGCTCATCCCTGTGGGACGCAATTCACGCAAACGGAATGGGGTTCAAAAGAGTTCTTTGCGGAAGTCGAGCGGTTCAGGTACGAAACTCAGCCGTTCATGAATAGGATCATCGGGTTTGACCGTTATACGGGAAAGAAACTGCTGGAAATAGGATGCGGGCTCGGGACTGACCTGCTCCAATTCGCCAAAGGAGGCGCCCTTGTCACCGGAGTCGACCTCACGCCCCAGAGCATCGAACTTGTGAAGCGGCGATTTGGAATGGAAGAGTTGTCCGTCGACGCGCGCGTATCAGATGCCGAGAATCTCCCATTCGACGACGCCTCCTTCGACGTCGTCTATTCGTTCGGCGTCCTCCATCACACGCCGAATACTCAAAAAGCGATCGACGAAATCTACCGCGTGCTGAAACCCGGCGGAGAGATCATCATCATGCTGTACCACAAGAATTCTCTTCATGTATGGCTCGGGGTTCCGCTCTTCACCTTGTGGAACTTGATACGGAAAGCAAACGATGCGTTATCCCGGCCAACTCTCTTGGAGGATTGGGTACGCGTCTATGACGGTGGAGAAAATCCTCTCGGGAAAGCGTACTCAAAATCTGAAGCCGAACAAATGTTCGCCCGGTTTCGACACCGATCGTATACATATTGCGATTCGTACCGCCGGAGATTTCCGAAACTCGTCAATGCAATCAACCAGCAACTTTTCGCTTCGTGGTGCGGGTTCTGGATGGTGATCAAGGGAGAGAAATAAAAAGGTCCAGTCCTAACCTTACCGGTTATTTAACAGACAAGCCGCGACCGATGTCGCGGCTTGTCTGTTGATGCTCACCATTATTCTTTGGCCCCCCGTTGAATGAGCTATCGGCGATTTAACGAACCAAAATGCACTATTTTAGAAGTATCATTTTTTTTGACATACTTGCAATATTATTGATCTGTAGTTGGTAGAAGTAAACTCCCGTACTTAGGCCTTCGGGCGCCCAATTTACCCGGTGAGTGCCTGCGCCCAGATCATGCTGAACTAACCTGTCGACAATTTGCCCCACTTCATTATAGACCACAATGGTCACAAACCCTTCCTGCGGGACTTCAACGTCAAACGATGTCGATGGATTGAAAGGATTCGGGTAGTTCTGTGAGAGGTTTAATCTTCTTGGTACTGAGTTTCCCTGCCCCAATTTTGCACCAAGAATAACGTCAGAGGAGCAAAGTATTGAATCAAGAGGCTCGACGTTCGATTGCTGAAACAAAGTATCTTGTTGATTGAGGTTAGCAGCACCATGATAATTCGCGATGAAAACATTTGTGACTGCCGGAGATGCGGTGATATCATTACAGCTGCTTACGCCATTCGAATCAGCCTTGACAACAAATATCTTGTGGCTGGCATTCCCGAAGCTTTGAGTCCAGCCAACAAGCACGTACCCGTTATCAAGTGTCCTTCTGACTGCTCTCCCATCCTCATCATTGGATCCTCCATAAAGATGGAAGTTGAGCACAGCGCCGAGACTATCAACCTTTAAGAAGAAGAAGTTTTTTCCAACAGGGCCAAAACTTGATGTGACGCCAGTAAGAATAATCGTTCCATCTTGATTTTCAATCATCGAGGCTTCAGGCTGTTCATCATTGCTGCCGCCGTAACAGTTTGCCCACTGCAAGGTGCCATCGCCGTTCGTCTTGATCAAAAGGATATCTCCCAGTCCAGCCCCATAACTCGTTGTTCTTCCCGTGGCTAAGAACCCACCGGTTTTGCATGGGATAACAACCTGAAGTTCATCGTCTGAAGGGCCTCCGTAAGTTTTTGACCAAAGCAGTTTGCCCACGTTATTTATTTTTATCAGCCACGAGTCCGCATTTTGCTGAAATCCTAACGTCTGAAACCCGATCGTCGTCCACCCTGAAGCAACAAATGAACCGTCAGACAACTCTACTATATGATCAAGTCCATCGGTGCTTGAATTGCCGTAAAAATTTTGCCACAATAGTCTTCCAAGGCTATCAGTCTTTATCAGTAGACCATCCCAACCATTTCCACCCGTTTGACCGTAACCGGCGAGAATATACCCTCCTTCCTGACATTGCTGGGCACAAAACGAATAGCCTGAATACCCATTGCTGTATGTCCTGGCCCATTCTACGTTACCTAGAGAAGTAGTTTTGATCATCAGCGGGCTTGCCGTGCCAGATTCATCGGAGGCGTATCCAGAAATAACAAAACCACTGTCCCGGGTTTGCGCTAGATATCGGACATAGTCATTCTGTAAAACTCCAATCGATCTAGTCCATTTTACATTCCCCTGTTTGTCAAGCTTCATTAACATGACGTTTGAATTTGGAGAACTAAAACTTGTACTGTGCGATAGTATAACAAAGCCGCTGTCTGGCGTTACTACCACTGATTGTCCTTCATCACTTCCGATCCCGCCATACGTTCGCTGGAATTTATTCTGTGCATCGCCATTATTTATCAATAAAAATGTAATTAGCAGTAACAACGTGTACCACCTCATAAACCCTCCGGTCAATTTAGATGAGCAAATCAGCATTGAGCGTATGCACCAAAGTCGTTCATACACTAATGTTCAGTATCAGTCTTTTGTACACAGGAAACCCCTCGTAGAAGTGTCGAGCGTGATATTACCTAATATTGAAGCAAATAGCAAAGAAGTATTCAAACGGCTAATACTAGACTGATGCTCATTAAGCATGAGCTCACTTTTGATGGAAAGAGCGCGCCAAACCCACACGCCATCTCTCAAGTTTCCATCTTTGCTATTGCCCCTAAAATTGAATAAATTGAGTCGAAATTTTCCACCGGCGAGTACTCGTGCTGTAGTACGCCGGCGATACCGACTCAATATGAAATCCTCATGCAGACCATAACTTTTGGAATCATCGGCTGCGGCAGAATTGCCCAGCGGCACGCAGAACATATCAGCGCAATGGCGAAGTTGAGCGCTGTCTGCGATATCAAGCCGGAGAGAGCAAAGTCGCTGGCCGATAAGTATTCATGCAACAATTATAATCAAATCGACGATTTGCTTTCTGCGGAGACGGACATCGACGTTATCTCAATTTGCACTCCGAATGCATTTCATGCAGAGCATACGATCAAAGCCCTCTCCGCCGGAGCACATGTGCTCTGTGAAAAACCGATGGCCATCACCGTCAGCGACTGCCGGAAAATGATCGAGGCATCCGAAAAGGCAAAAAAGAATCTCTTCATCGTCAAGCAGAACCGGTTCAATCCGCCCATTGTCGAGTTGAAGAAGGCGATCGACCAGGGAAAGCTTGGAATGATCTACAGCGTCCAGTTGAACTGTTTCTGGAACCGAAACGACCGCTATTATGAAGAATCCGATTGGAAAGGAAAGAAAGCAATAGACGGCGGTACATTGTACACGCAGTTCAGCCATTTCATAGACTTGCTCTATTGGATGGTCGGAGAGGTAACGAGCGTCCAGGCAATAACGAAGAATTTTGCACACCCCGCGACCGTGCAGTTCGAGGATACGGGGGTCGTACTCCTTCGATTCCAAAACGGAGCGATCGGTACGATTAATTATACAGTGAACAGCTTCAAAAAAAACATGGAAGGTTCCATCACCCTCTTTGGCGAAAAGGGAACGATCAAAGTCGGCGGACAGTATTTGAACGTGCTGGAATATCAATCGATCGACGGTTATGAAATAAAGGACCTTCCGCAATCCGCTCCCGCGAACGAATACGGCTTTTACCAGGGCTCCATGTCCAACCACGACAAAGTCTACGCCAATGTCATTGACGTTCTCTCGAAAAATGCACCGATCGCAACCGGGGGATTTGAAGGGATGAAGACCGTTGAGATCATCGAAAAAATCTACGCTCAAAGTGCCAAAGCCAACGCGTAAAATCCAGAATTGCAAGATCCATCCCAATGTCACGATCGGCAAGAATGCCGTCATCGAGGACTTCGTTATCATCGGGACTCCGCCGCGGGGCAAAAAATCGGGAGAACTGCCCACAACGATCGGAGACAATGCGGTCATCCGATCTCACACCGTTATTTACGCGGGGAACTCGATCGGCAATAGCTTCCAGACGGGCCACCATGTCATGGTCCGGGAGGAGAATAACATCGGCGACAACGTGAGCATCGGAACGTCGTCGGTCGTCGAACATCATGTAACGATCGGGGACGATGTTCGCATCCATACCAATGCGTTCGTACCTGAAACGTCGATTCTCGAGGACGGATGCTGGATCGGGCCGCATGTTGTGATTACGAACGCCCTCTATCCGCTGTCGCCGAACGTGAAAAAAGAATTGACCGGCGCGGTTATCAAGAGAAATGCGAAGGTCGGGGCTAATGCGACACTGCTCCCTGGTGTTGTTATCGGCGAGAACTCATTGGTCGGTGCCGGGTCTGTCGTAACAAAAGACATTCCGCCGAACAAAGTGGCCGCAGGAAACCCCGCAAAGGTCATCAACACGATCTCGAACCTCCCCTACAAGAAAAAAGAATGAATATTCCTCTCGTTGATTTGAAGAGTCAATACCTTTCGATCAAAAGCGAAATTGACGACGCCATCCAGACCGTTCTGAACCAAACGGATTTTATCGGCGGCGGCGCGATCAGGATTTTTGAAAAAGCGTTCGCTGAATTTTCCGACATCCGGCACGTTGTCGGAGTTGCCAACGGAACGGACGCTATTCAACTCGTTATCCAAGCCTGCGGCATCGGGCGGGGGGACGAAGTGATCACTGCCGTGAATATTTTTATCGCAACCTCAGAAGCTATTACAGCCGCGGGAGCGAAACCGGTATTCGTCGACAACAACCCAATCACGTATACGATCGACGCCGCGAAAATTGAAGAAAAAATAACCCCGAAGACGAAGGCCATCATCCCTATCCATCTCTACGGCCAGCCTGCGGACATGAAAGCGATTCAGCAGATCGCAATAAAACATAACCTCATCGTCATTGAAGATGCAGCTCAAGCTCATGGGGCTTTGTGCGATGGGATCAAAGTTGGAAATTTTGGGCAAGCAGCAACATTCAGCTTTTATCCCGGCAAGAACCTTGGCGCATACGGCGACGCGGGAGCAGTCGCCAGCAACGACGAGAAGCTCGCTGAAAAAGTTCGGATGCTGGCCAATCACGGCCGACTCGAAAAATATGAGCACCAGCTCGAAGGCTACAACAGCAGGCTCGACACGATCCAGGCTGCGATTCTGAGCGTCAAACTCCGTCATCTCGATGAGTGGGTCAAGCGCCGGCAATACCATGCGTCGCACTTCGACGACCTGCTGCGAGGCCGCAATGGTATCACAAGTCCCTCAGTCCGCAAGGGTTCTACTCATGCCTATCACCTCTATGTTGTTCGTGTCGGAAATCGAGAGAAGGTACGAGGCATGCTCAAAGAAAAAGGGATCGCGACGGGAATTCATTACCCGATACCGCTGCACTTGCAGCCCGCGTATCAGTATCTCAACTACTCCCGAGGAGACTTCCCTGTTGCCGAGCTCTATGCGCCGCAACTCCTCAGCATTCCCCTCTATCCTGAACTCACCGACGCCCAGGTCGAATTCATCGCCAGCGCACTGATCGATGCGTGTAAGAATAACCCATGAGGCATGAACGGCGCGTATGAAGAGCGGGTCAAAAGGCTTCCTCGACGGTAAAGATATCGTCATCGTCACGCTTTCCGAATGGGACGGGCCGCGGCGCATCCGTCATCACCTTGCAGCTGAATTTGCGAAGCGGGGAAATCGTGTCCTCTTTGTCGAAGGCTACTATACCGTTTCGAAGTTTCTCAGGAAGCCCGACCTCGCCAAGCTCTTCCGGTTTCTGAGCGGCCCGCGGGAAATCACAAAAAACCTCTTCCGTCTTTCGGTCGTTCCGTTTCTCCCCTTCGGAGAGTTCAGTTCATTTGTGAGCCGGATAAACTGGGGCGTCAGCCGAATCTTCATAAAAATGGGGATGAAGAAACTCGGTTTTAAGAAAACCGTACTTTTCATATTCGCGTATAACGCAGATTCCATCGTCGGATGTCTGGATGAACAAACCTCGGTGTACTTCTGCAACGATGCATTCGACAAATTGTATAAACAGGAATCGCTGCGACAGAAAGTAGCATCGCTGGAACGAAGGCTGATAAAAAAGGCGGATGCGGTGATCACCGTCTCCGAAAAGCTCACGGAAGAACGATCGCCTTTTGCAAAGAAAATCACGACGATTCACCACGGCGTCGACTATCAGCTATTCGAGGACGTTCTCGCATCGGGAACAGTTCCTGAAGATATCAGGAACATATCGAGGCCGGTCATCGGATATTCGGGAGTCGTCCGCCACATCATCGACCTGGATCTCCTTCGGTACCTTGCATCGCAAAGACCCGATTGGTCGATCGTCATCGTGGGCCCGGTGACCGAAAGCGACAAGCAGTATTACAGTAAAGTGCACGAGTTGACGAAAATGGGAAACGTTCACTTCCTCGGCTCCAAACCGTCCGAAGAGATCCCTCGTTACGTCAATCAGTTTGACGTATGTATCCTTCCGTACACCTTACATGAGGTGTCGACATACTACGCAGCCCCGTTAAAATTCTATGAGTACCTGGCGGCAGGCAAACCTGTTGTATCGACCGTCGGGCCGAAGGGGATGGATACTGTCATTGTTTTTGATGTCGCGACGAAGGAAGCTTTCCTGACCGGAGTTGAGAAAGCTCTCACAATGACATCAGCGGCGATGATAAAAAGAAGAAAAGAAGTGGCCCGTCTCAATAGTTGGGAGGAACGGGTAAACGCAATAGCCGAATTCCTTTCTACGGTGTGAACGAAGCCAAGCGAACAGGAATGGCGGGGGAATATCTTAATAGAAATTCATCGCAAGGGAAACATTTTATGACAGCTACAGAATTTAAGAAAATAGATTTCATTGATCTGAAAGCGCAGCAGCAACGCATCCGCGCCTCGCTTGAGCAGCGGATAAAAAAAGTGATGGACCATGGTGCGTACATCATGGGTCCCGAGATCATGGAACTTGAAAGCCAATTGGCAAAGTACGTCGGCGTGAATCATTGCGTCGTCTGCGGAAGCGGAACTGATGCGCTCCTTATGCCGCTCATGGCGTACGGCATCAAGCCGGGCGACGTGATCTTCACTTCTCCGTTCACCTTCATCGCGACCGCTGAAGTTGTCGCGCTCCTCGGCGCAACGACCGTCTTCGTAGACATCGACCCGCGCACATATAATATGGACCCCGGCAAGCTGGAAGAAGAAATTCAGAAATTCCGGAAAAACAATTCCGGGATGAAGGCAAAAGGGATCATACCGGTCGATCTCTTCGGCCAAACCGCTGATTACGATCCGATCGAAACCGTGGCAAAAAAATACGATCTCTTCGTCCTGCAGGACGCTGCACAATCGTTCGGGGCCACCTACAAAGGAAGAAAAGCCGGCAGCATGGGAAACGTAGCCGCTACTTCATTCTTCCCGGCAAAACCGCTCGGCTGCTACGGGGACGGCGGGGCCGTTTTCTGCAACGACAGTGCGATGATGGAAAAACTCCGGTCGATCCGCGTGCACGGGCAAGGGAGCGACAAATACAACAACGTCCGCATCGGGATCAACGGACGGCTCGATACGATGCAGGCGGCCGTGCTGCTTGCCAAGATGGAGATCTTCGATGAAGAAATACGCTTGCGCAACAAAGTTGCATCAAGGTATTCCGAAAATCTCAAGAACAAAACCGTCACTCCGTACGTGCCAAGGGAATTTGTGAGTGTCTGGGCGCAGTATTCAGTACTCGCCGAGCAACGGGATGCAATGCTTGAGAAATTAAAATCCCGCGGAGTGCCGACCGCAGTCTATTATCCAAAACCGCTCCACCTTCAGGAAGCATTCCGATCTCTCGGATACAAGAAAGGCGATTATCCGGTGAGCGAACGCATCGCAGATTCCATCTTCAGCGTGCCGATGCATCCCTATTTGACGGAAGATGTCCAGGATTACATCGTTGAGTCGATCGTCGGATAACGGTATCAAAGAATCTGAGGCCCTCATGAAAAAATCTCTCCTTCCCCGCCTGAAGAAAATCAAGATGCTCGCGACCGATGTCGACGGAGTGCTGACCGACTCGGGAATGTATTATTCCGAGCACGGGGATGAAATGAAGAAATTCAATACTCGGGACGGAATGGGGTTGGTACTTCTTCGCAACGCCGGCTACAAGATCGCCATCGTAACCAGCGAAGACACGAAGATCGTTGAACGCCGGGCGGCAAAATTAAAGATCACCGACCTTGCTCAGGGCGTGCGCGACAAAGTGAGCGCCGTAGAGATGCTCATGAAACGCCACTCACTGACCTGGGATGAAGTCGCTTTCATCGGCGACGACGTGAATGACCTTGAAGTGATGAAGCGCGTCGGCTTTGCCGCAACTCCGGCAGACGGAACCGACCAGAACAAAAAGATCGCTCATTTCGTGGCAAAGAAGAACGGCGGTGGGGGGTGCGTGAGAGAGATTTGCGATATGCTGCTGTCAGCGGGAAAAACCTAACAACCCATTTCCTGAAAACCCCTCAAGAGTGCCCAAACGAATATCAAAGCATAGACCCGTCGCTCCGCTCAGGGTGACATGTAGTTTTGACGATCGATAGCAATCTTAGCAAACACTCCCCCATCATTGTCAGGATGACAATGATGGCAGATCGAATTGGGGAGATTCCGTAGTTCACGCAGAAGCTTTTACCACCACCAGCGTCAGATCGTCATGCGGTTCAGCGCCGGCACGGAACTTCTCAACCGAAGAGAGAATGGAACTTTGCAGTTTCGACGCAGTGAGTCCCCGCCCGGATTCAACGACCTTGTGGACGGTCTCTTCCCCGTATTGATTCTTCCCCTCATCCATCGCTTCGGTCAGGCCGTCGGTATAGAACACAAAGATGCCGTCCTTTGACAGCGGCTTGCGGATTTCCTGAAGCTCCTCCTCGAAAATTTTCCCCCTTTCCAAACCGAGCCCGATGCCATGCGCATCAAGGAACTGCAGCTTTCCGTTGACGCCGATAAGCGCTTTGTTATGCCCAGCTCTGCATATCCGCACTTCCTTCTTCTGCATGTCGAAGACGGCGAGGATCATCGTGATGAATGCTTTCCGCTCGATCCCTTCAAAGATCCGGCGATTGATGTGCGTCAGCATTTCTTTCGGCGTCTTATACATGTGGGCCGCGAGCTGAACCATTCCCTGGATCTTCGACATGTATAATGCCGCCGACATCCCCTTGCCGGAAACGTCGGCTACGACAACGAGAATCTTTTTCGGTCCAAGCTGAATATAATCGAAATAATCCCCGCCGACCGACATCGCTGGAATTGAAACTCCGGCAATGTCGAGTCCTTTTATTGCGGGAGTCTTTTTCGGGAGCAAACCTTCCTGAATGCGGCGTGCGATATCAAGTTCGTGTTTGATCCTCTCCTGCTCGGCAAGTTCTTCATACAAGAACGCATTCTCGATAGCGACCGACGCCTGCTTTCCCGTCGATGAGAGGAGCTGCAAATCCTCCTGCCGGAACGTCGATTCGGACATTTTTTCGCCGACGAAGATCGCGCCAATCAATTCCTCCTTCGAGCGGATCGGGATGACGTATTGAAATTCATGCTGTCGGAAATTTTCCTTGATATCGACCGGGAGATAATCGACGCTGAATTCACCTTTGAATTTTTGAATTGCTTCAACCAGCCTTTTGTCGGAGAAAAGACAGAACTTTTTCCACGCGCTCCCGTCGAATCCTTGCGTCTCCGTGCAGCAGCAGCTGCGTTCATCTCGGAAGAAAATAATACCGGCACGTTTCAGCTTCATGAGCTCGCTCAGCTTTTCCACGATCCCGCGGGCGAGTTCGATCATCCCGAGTTTCGTCCCCATCACCTCCGCCAGCTCGGTTGCCGCACGCCGGTAATCGTACCGCGCGCGGTCGTACATCCTGTCAATGACCTCCTGGCCTTTCCTTCCGACAAACCCTATCATCAGCGTGAGCGCACCGGCGATCGCCATCAACACGGCTTTCTCAAACGGTTCTTGCTGACCCGGCAGTGTCGGCGTGCTGAGGATTTCAATGGAAGAGCCGGTAAGCCGGACATTGGGCAAATGCAATTTTGTCTGAGGAAGAGTGAGAAGAATTTCCAGAGCAACGGCTGCCAAAATAAATATCCACACCCATGAGATGACGGAGTACTGAATGTTTCGCCGGACACGCAAGTCCAGGTCGAGCAGCCTGTAGCGTCCGATGGAATAGAGATACGACAGCGGAATCGCAGCCAGGGCCCCACCCATGTAGCCAAAATATGTCTGGCTGTTTGTCATATTGGTGAGAAATCCTAGGCCGACAACAATTAGCAGGGCTATGACCGATGTCCAATTAATGATCCGCGACAGCTTCTTGTATTCATGACTGCATTGCTTCCAGAAAAAGATAGATACCGCGGCCATGGCAAGAATCATTGCTCCGATGCAGAAGAGTCCTGCTTGTCCTTTTATCGTCAACGTGATAACAACGCAGATCGCGGCGAGAGCGTACATGACGATCCGTATCCACGGGCGCGACAAAATTTCCGCCCGCTCTATCGGAAAATAGCTCCGGCTGTGGAAGGTCACCGCCATCCCGAAAAAAAGCGTGCACGTCATCGTGATGATCCGTATTCGAACAAACGGGTCAATGTAGGTGTCGCGCTGGAGCAGCGTCACCACGAAAAAGAATCCCAAGGCGAGGAATGACAGTCCGGTGAGCCGTGCGGCTTTCAAGCCGGTGCGCTTCAGGGAAAGAAATGTACCGATGACCATATACAGCAATCCGGACAGGAACATGATAAGAAGCGAGATCGGAATTCCGAAGGCCGCCAATGTCACATTGAGCCGCAAGATTCGATTTTCACGCAAGATATCATAGGCGATAGATTTTCCGATTTGTCCCTGTCGCATTATTGAGTCGGCTTCAAGGACATTCTTGAAACCCTGGCCGTTAATCCGCAAGATCAGATCCCCGACCTTCATGCCCGCGCGATCCGATGCTCCCCCTTCGGTGACGTCGCAAACATTTGCCGTCGGCGGAATGGCACGAATTATTCCGGATGAAATACCCAACTTCTTCACCCTGAAAACTATCCGGGCAGTTTCGGATGGACGGTCGACCGCAATGACAACGGAATCACCGGCATTCTTTCCGATGATGACGTCAACCTCTGAGGGACTTGACGGAGCGCGATCATTGATCGACACCAGAAGGTCTCCGACACACACTGAATCCGTTTCCCGGGGGATAACGTTGGCAAATGCGATGTACGATGACTTCTTAACGACGGTCCCTGAAAGGCTCTTCACAAAATAGAGAGGCGACGATGAATTCATGAACAAATTCTCGTCGGTCGGTGAGCTGGCAAAGCGATAAAAGGCAATTGCGGCGAACGCAAACAAACATAACGCCAACAAACCGATCAAGGCTCTGACAAGCTTCAAATGTTCGTCGAAGTATTTCATAGGTTTGGCAATTTTGGATTTTATGAATATACGAAAATTCGGGGAAATCGTTGCATTGAACGCATGATCGCCCGACTTTCGGAGGCATTCTTTCTACGGAGGAGGATTACAATGGCTTTTTCTCCAATTTTTGATATATTTAGCTTGAAAAAGAACGAACCTTCATGACGACAGCGGTCACCAACAGCTCTGGACATCGGTAGAAGATGGGTGTATTCGGCAAAAATTATCTCCATACCGTTGTCACCAACGTCATACTCAAACTCGTTGTGGGTCTGGTCATCAGCGTAGTTACGGCGCGTGCCCTTGGCCCGGAGGGGCGGGGCGAATACAATCTGCTCATTCTCATCATCACGACGCTGACCACTCTTTTTAACTTTGGGATTCCGGGATCGAACACATACTTTGTCGCACAGAAGAAGATCGAGAAGGGAAAATTGATGCGAGCCTCCTTCTTCATCGCCGTGTGGCTGAGCCTGTTTTCATTTCTCCTCCTCTACATCCTCTATCGTACCGATTACCTGCGTTACCTTTTTCCGGTCGACAAACTGACGACGACCATGGTTGTTTCCTTCGCGATCATTCCGATCGTGTTCTTCAACGTCTTCGCTCAGGGAATCATCGTCGGGGAGAACAAGATCTATCTCAACAATTATATTTATCTCGGAAGTCAAACGACGCAGGCAGTAACACTGGCGGTCGCCTACGCTCTCGGCATACTGAGCGTCCAGCTTGCCATCGCTCTTTTCGCCGCGAGCAATGTCGTGTCGTTTGTGATCATCGCTGTCTCGTATCGGTCGACGTTCTTTGACATTGCTTCGCACAAGATGGAATGGCGTGAGTACAAACAGCTCCTGGTGTTCTCTACGCCGCTGCAAGCCGGGAACATCATTCAGTTTCTCAACTACCGTCTCGGGGCATTCATCGTCAATTTTTTTCTCGGCGCCGCATCGGTTGGCCTGTTCTTCATGGCGCTGAACCTCGTAGAGATTCTCTGGCTGCTGTCAACCTCGATGGCGGCAGTATTGCTTCCAACAGTCGCGGCGCAGCACGAAAATTCAAAAGAAATTTCGGTAAAGGCGGCGTTCGCTTCGTTCGCGCTAACGCTCGCAGCCGCAGTTCTAGCGCTCTTCATTGCACCTTTCGCGATCGTTCATCTGTTTGGAAAAGATTTCGCCGGATCAGTAGCGCCGTTTCTTATCTTGCTCCCCGGTATCACGATCTTCAGCTTGACCAATGTTCTCGCTGCCTACATGACGGGAATCGGAAAGCCCGGGCTCAATACCGTGATTTCATTCGTGGCGCTGATCATAACCGTCGTGCTCAACGTGGTGTTGATTCCCCGCTACGGCATTTCGGGGGCAGCGATCGCCTCGTCGGTCTCCTATATCATACTCTCCGGATTGACTGTCGTCATTTTTGTGAAGCTCTCCGGACTCACGTGGCGTGAATACGTTGGATTCATTTCGTCGTTTAAGAACGATTTCAAAAGCATCACCGCGCGAGCACAATTAAAATATCGGTCTATCATGCAGTAAGCAAACATGCGTACCTAAAACGTGTGCGCCGGATTGATTTGACAGAACCGCAGATTTTTGATCGTGTGGTGTTCTGTATAAATACGAACTGCAAGGGCTGGTTTTGACAGAGCCTTAGAATAGCGTGATGAAAGCTGATATCTTAATTTTTTGTCCGGACAGAAATTCATCGTTCGTTCAACTCGATGCTGCCTTATTGGGAAGCGAGTATAATGTAGAAATACTTAGCATCAGCTCGCTCAGGAACCCCAAAATCTTTTGGACGTTTTTAACCGTCGGAATGAAGCTCGCAAAAGAACGCGTGGCCTGTATCGTGATGTGGTTTTCTGTCCCTCATCTTGCTCCGGTTATTGTGGTTCTTGCGAAGATCTTTGGCGTAAAAATTCTCGCGATCACCGGTGGATATGACGTTGCATACGTCCCGGCCATCGCTTGGGGTGAAATGGGTTCAAGGTGGAATCGACTGTTGCAGCGGTTCGCGCTCCGCCGTGTCGACCGCATTCTTCCGTTTTCCAATTTGTCGCGCATCGAGACGCTCCGGTATGCTCCGGAGAACATCACGAGCACACTATACCCGGGTATCGATCTCAAACGTTTCATCCCACGGGGCGAAAAAGAAGATATCATTCTCACTGCATGCAACGTCATCAATCGACATACCATCATTCAAAAAGGTCTCGACGTGTTCGCCCGGTGTGCCGCAGCATTGCCGGAATTCAGCTTCCTCATCATCGGCAGGGTCGACACTTCTGACGCTGTCGCTGGAGAATTTGTTCGCAAATCATCAGCGAACCTGCGATTTACGGGAAAATACGTTTCCGATGACGAGCTGCTTTCGTTGTACCAGGGTGCTCGTGTGTACGTTCAGGCTTCCGCGCATGAAGGATTCGGCATCGCCTGCGCTGAGGCGATGGCATGCGGCTGCATACCTGTCGGGACATACAATACATCGCTGCAGGAAGTGATCGGTGAAACAGGCTATCTTGTTCCCTTTAACGATATACCCGCAACTGTCGATGCGATCCGTTCAGCCGTGAAATCAGAGAGCCGGGCATCCACCGTCCGAAAGAGAATTGTGGAGAATTTTTCTATCGAAAAGAGATCGTCCGGAATGCTCACAACCATGAACCAGCTCTTAGGAAAATAAATGTGCGGCATTACTGGCATACTATCCCGACATGGCAGCCGCGTTGATCCGTCGCTGCTGCTGAAAATGACGAACAGCATCCGCCACCGAGGCCCGGATGACGAAGGCTATTTGCTCGTGGACACGGCGAACAACCGCTGCGATCATCGATCGGGGAACGATTCGATTCCCCCGGCAAAAGCTAATCATCCGAATATTTCCGCCTCCCTTCAAGGAACCTACGATCTGGGATTCGGCTACCGCCGTTTGAGCATTATCGATCTTTCTCCGGCCGGCCATCAGCCGATGTCAAACGCCGAAGAGACGGTGTGGCTGATGTTCAACGGGGAGATCTACAATTACATCGAACTCCGCGATCAGCTGACGGCAAAAGGACACTCATTCCGGACGAAGACCGACTCCGAGGTCATCATCCGCTCGTACGAAGAATGGGGAACAGAATGCCTCTCTCACTTCAACGGTATGTGGGCATTTGCCATATGGGATGCAAGAACGAAATCTTTATTCTGTGCAAGAGACCGGTTCGGCGTGAAACCTTTCTATTATGTCAACAATCATACGACGTTCGCTTTCGCTTCGGAGATCAAAGCCCTCCTGCTCCATCCCGACGTTGTGCGCAGAGCGAACCCCCAAATCGTCTACGACTATCTTGCCTATGCGGTGATCGATCATACAGACGAAACATTTTTTTCGGACATCAGGCAATTGCCCCCGTCGCATTATCTCATCGCTGATGGCGCAGGAGCGTTCACGATCAAACGGTATTACACCTTGCACGGCAATTCCGACCTCGAGCGGTACCGGGAGACGGAGAGTAAGAAGTACGCCGATAGATTCAGAGATCTTCTTTTCAATTCGATAAAACTACGCCTTCGTGCCGATGTGCCCCTGGGAAGCTGCCTCAGCGGCGGACTCGATTCGTCCACGATCGTCTGCATGGCAAACTCGTTGATGTTCAAAGACGGAGTTATCGACCGCAGTCTCGTCGGCGAACGGCAGAAAACATTCACGGCGGTGTACGACGACACGGTATACAGCGAAAAACCATTTGTCGAAAAAGTGATCGCGCGTACGAATGCCGAGCCTCATTTTGTCAGCCCCGACGGCGAAAAATTATGGGATGAACTCAAAAAAGTCGTGTATCATCAGGACGAACCGTTCAACTCGACGTCTGTCTATGCGCAATGGAATGTCATGCGTCTCGCGTCCGAGCAGCATATGACCGTGATGTTGGACGGACAGGGAGGAGATGAGATCCTGGGAGGATATGCATGGCACCTTCCTATTTATCAGGCAGAGCTGCTGCGCACGATGCGATTCGGAACCCTTGCGAGAGAATTGGCGGCAGCTTCATCCATAACGCATCGATCCGTGACCAGACAACTCATCGACCTGTTCGGCAAAGCGGGACGAAATATTCTGCCGCAGTCGGCATACGAGCTCCTTGCATCCCGTTTTGGAATGATGAATCAGGAGTTTGCCTCCGCGCATAGGCGTCATTCAACGGTAATTGCAAAACGCAACGACAGCCTGCAGGAACGGCTTCTTCAGGAGGAGACGGCGTTCAATCTTCAACAGCTCCTCCACTACGAGGACCGCAACTCGATGGCATTTTCAATCGAAGCGCGAGTACCGTTTGTCGATTACCGCGTTGTGGAATATGCAATGAGCATCCCGGCAACATACAAGATTCACAATGGCTGGTCCAAATACCCGCTGCGGCGCGCGGGAGAAGGAATCCTGCCGAAAGAAATTCAATGGCGCAAAGACAAAATGGGGTTCGTCACTCCGCAAAATGAGTGGATCCGCACGCTTCTTCCAAGGATACGAACCTTCCTGCTGGATGAACCTCTTCGTTCGAGCCAATTTCTGAACCGAAACAGTCTTGAGCAGCAGCTCACCAAGACTCATTTGTCAATCGCCCATAGTGAATTGTGGCAAATCATCAACCTCGAGATGTGGATGAGGGTTTTCGATGTTGGATAGCTTTCGTTCCGCGATGACAACCAAAATGCACGAGCATAAATACTTTCTTCTGCTCATGGCGTTCTACGTTTTCCTTTCGACCTTCATGCTGGACAAGTATCCGCGTGTGTGGGTCGATGAACCGTGGGAATCGATCACGGCTTCTACGCTTGCCCATGAGGGAAGGATGTACAATCCCGTGCTGGAAAACTATACAGGGTTCGATAAAGTCCTCCTCCAGCCACGGCTCCTCCTCAGCATTGCGGTGGCCCCCGTCTTCGCGCTGTTTGGTGTCGGACCTGTGCAGGGAAGACTCGTTTCGGCCGTGTGCGGAGCATTGTTGATGTTTGCAGTGTATCTCTTCACTTTGAAATTCTTTTCAAAGCGTGCAGCGCTGCTCGCGGTCTGGTTTGGGATGATCGAAACAATGATGTTCATCTCCTACCGCACGATTCGCCCGGAGATCTATCTGGTGACGCTGGAAAGCTATTCGATGCTCTTTCTGTTCCAGGGAATGCGGGCAAATTCGCGAAAATTTTTTCTCTGGTCAGGACTTCTCGCCGGCGTTGCTCTCTGGACACACCCGAACGCCGTCCTGCACCTGGGGTCTGTCGCGTTGATCTTGCTGCTGACATACAAATTCGGAGCATTCACCTCCCGGTTTAGCTGGACGTTTGCCGCCGCCATTATTGCTGCAGTGATTCCGTACCTCGTGTACGTTGTTGTTAACGACGCCGGCAACTCTTTTTCTACCTTCTATCTTCAGCTGGATAACAGGACGAGTGCCTTGACCCAACAAGGGTGGCTTCTCGTCAGCGCGAGAGGAGAGTGGAATCGTATTTTGGAATACACTCAGTTCCCATTTCGAGTGCCCATCGTTGTTGCGTTCGTCGGCGTTTGGCTGCGATCCGTTATGTCGAAAAAAAGGGAAACTCTTTATATAGGGATTGCCGTGGGGACCCACATTCTTCTTTCGCTTCTGATGATATCGAACAAAACCGTACTCTACACGACCTCCGTTCTTCCGATGCTGTGCATCCTTGCTGCTGTTACTGTCGACGATATGATCGGAGCACCGAAAGTTATTGCTGCGCGATTAAAGGATATGTTGTCTTCACGGCATATGCGCCAGTCGCTAGGTGTGGGACTTTTCATCATCCTCTCCCTGAACCAGTGCGCGGGGGATAGTCAGTTATTGTGGAGAAACAGGAATTGCTCGTACGATAAAACAATCGGACAACTTCAGACTGCTATTCCGCGCGATGCAAAAGTATGGGGATCGATAACATTTTGGTTTGGATTTCAGCACCAGCCCCTTCGCACACAATACACACAGCTCCGGGAAGTCAGCACCTTCAAGCCGGACTACATGATTACCGGAGATGCAGAAATCTGGGGAAAAGACTTCTGGAAACCCGTGCGAGACCGGGCAGACAGCCTCGCCAGGGAACGCGGTTCTCTCGTCGCCGAGCTTCCGGAAAACTGCTACGGCACGCTGAAGGTATACCGACTGCGATGGTAAGCGGCAGTTGAATCAAACACTGCTGTTCACTATCTTGGTTTCCGTGACTCCAAAAAAGTACACCCTATGAAACTCATTTCCTATGTCATCCCCGTCTACAATGGCGCTCTGATGGTCGAGCAGCTGTACCGCCAATTGGTTCCCGTTGCAAAAAACCTCGGCAAATACGAGTTGATCTTTGTTGACGACGGCAGTAAGGACGGCAGCTACTCCGTTTTAAAAGAACTCCAGTCAAAAGACCCACACGTGTGTGCGGTCGAACTCAGCAGGAATTTCGGTCAGCACAACGCGACACTAGCAGGACTTTCGTGCGCGCAAGGTGAGCTTATCGTGACGCTGGACCAGGATCTGCAAAATCCTCCGGAGGAAATCCCGCAGATGATCGAGAAGATTACAGAAGGGTTCGATGTCGTTTACGGCTTGCCGGAAGAACGTGCGCACAATCTTTTCCGGAATATCACGTCTGATTTCAGCAAATGGATATCCAGGAAGATCCTTACAACAGCATTGAACGGTAATTTCAGCAGTTTTCGCATCTTAAAAAAATGGGTTGTCGACGAGATCGTAAAATATAATTCGTCGTACACCTATATCGACGGACTTATCAGTTGGACCACGACAAACATCGGCGGAATCACCGTTCGGAACGATAAGTCCAATTTCGAATCGCACTATACGCTCCTTCGATTGATCAATCATGGACTTAATCTCCTCGTGAATTTCTCGATCAAGCCGCTTCAGATCGCTTCCATGCTGGGGTTAGTAAGTGCATTTGCCGGCTTGATTGGCGCGGGAATTGTTGTTGCGCAGAAAATACTTTACGGAGTTCCCGTTCAGGGCTGGACATCCATCATGGTCGTCGTTCTGGTCATCGGCGGGATGCAGATCGTGTTCCTCGGTCTTATCGGTGAATACACCGGCAGAATTCTGATGAATTCAAACAGCTCGCCGAAATTTGTTATCCGCGAAATCAAAAAAGGATCTCAGCACGGTGGCCGAAAGCGAAAATAACATTTGCCTGGTATTGGGCGGCTGCGGTTTTCTCGGCTCGGTCATTGCACGGCGTCTGGTCAACGACGGAATAAACGTGAGAGTCTTTGACAAAGAGGGGCAGGATACCTACCGGATAAAATCCGTGCTCGGAAAGGTCGATCTCCAGTTCGGCGATTTCTCAAACCTTGGCGACCTGACGCGTGCGCTCGACGGCGTTTCGACCGTGCTTCACTTCATCGGCACGACGATTCCACAATCATCGATGAACGATATCAAGTACGACGTTGAAACAAATGTTATCCCCACCGTCCGCCTGCTCGAACTCTTGAAAGATCATCCATCCACCCGGATCGTCTTTGCGTCGTCCGGGGGAACGGTGTATGGAACATCGGCGCCGGAACATCCGCTTTCAGAAAATGATCCGACCGAACCCATCTCTGCATACGGAATTTCGAAATTGGCCGTTGAAAAGTTCATTAAACTCTTCTCATTCAACTACGGCCTTCCATACGCAATACTTCGATTCTCAAACCCGTACGGGCCGAGCCAGAACGCTTTGCGGCCCCAAGGCGCGGTCGGTGTTTTCCTGAACAAAGCGCTGAAGGGAGAAGAGATAGTGATTTGGGGCGACGGCACGACTGTGAGAGACTACATCTATGAAAATGACCTGGCAACGGCTGTCGTGTCCATCGTGAAGAAACCGTCCCTCCAGGGCGTCTATAATGTCGGGACAAATAAAGGAACCTCATTGAATGAAGTAGTCAAACTCATTCAAACGACGTTTAGCGTCGAATGCCGCATTATGTATCAACAAGAACGGAAATTCGATGTGCCCTATAACGTTTTGGACACACGAAAGATCCAAAATGGAACCGGCTGGAAACCGGCATACACTCTCGCCGAAGGACTTAAGGAGATGAAGGAGATCGCGCCGCCCAGTTCCTGATCTTCCGGCAATCGGTAGTCAACCCAGATCCAATTCTTTTCGCCATCTTCGTGAGCGTTACGCCATTGTGAACTTTTTCCACTACTGCATAAGCGGCATCCGAGAAGCAGGCCTCCCGCGATTCATTTCGATCGTCGGATTGAAAATTTATCGAATGGCCTCCGCGAAATACCGCAAGCATTCAATTGAGTATGCGTCTCGGAAACCCTTTTCCTCGGCCGCCTTCAATCCAGTACTCCCCGTCGGAAATGAAGCGGGTCCGCAGTTCAAGGCATTCTTCCCTGATGCATTCACATCGCTCATTGCAAAAGCGCAATCCATCAGAACCCATCGCTTCGATTTCTTAGGCCGCACAATTCAACACGGCCGGGAGATCAATTGGCATTTAGACCCGGCATCGATGAAGGAATGGCAAAAGAAATCCTATGATGAAATCGCGCTTCAATACGAAGGCTCGCCCGCCGACGCCAAGCATGTATGGGAATTGAATCGACATCAGTATTTTGTCACGCTGGGCCAGGCGTATTGCATTTCGGGCGATAGAACGTACCTGGACGAACTTGTTGCGCAATGGCTGTCCTGGATAAAGGATAATCCTTACGGCATCGGCATCAACTGGGCAAGTCCTTTAGAGATCGGCGTTCGATTGATCTCGTGGACGCTGGCTTTCCAATTCATCGAAGGCCATCTCTCGCAGCAGGACCTGGAGGCGATCGCGAAAAGTGTTTGGCAACAATTATCGTACCTCGCGTCCCACCTGTCGTCGGACAAAATAGTACGGACCAACCATTTGATCGGCGAGGCTGCCGGATTGTATATTACCGCGTGCTCGTTCTCGTTTCATGAATCGGGAAAATGGACAAATCGAGGGAAGGAGATCCTATCACGTGAGATCCTCTCCCAGACCTTTGAAGACGGAGTATCAAAGGAAGAGTCCTCGTCGTACCACAGATTCGACATCGACTTTTTCCTCCTCTCATTCATAAAGTCAAAGGAATCTTCTCATCTATTCACTTTCCGCTACGCAGAACGGCTTCAAAAAATGATCCGCTACCTCCTCATTCTCCAATCACCCGACTCCTCCCTCCCTGTGTACGGCGATTGCGACAACGGACGGGGATTCTTGCTGGCTCCTTCCCTGAATTTTTGGGACTCGAGGGGCTTAATAGCAGCTGGCGGAATAATCTTGCAAAACAAAGACCTGGCGAACGCATCCCTTTTTAATGAGGAATCGTTTTGGCTGTTGAATGAATCGGAGCGGAACATCCTTAAGCATGGTCAACCCGATACATCGGTCGAATCATGTTTCATTCTCGCCGACAGCCGGCATGTCATTATCGCGGACAGAGAGGCAGGGGATTATTGCTTTTTCCGCGCCGGAGAATTTGGATTAGGCGGCCGCGGATTCTCATCGCACAGTCACAACGATCTCTTCTCTCCAATTATTTTCCTGAAAGGAAATTCAATTCTCACCGATACGGGCAATTCCGTGTATCTTGGAAACGACATGGAACGAGATTACCTTCGGTCCGCTGCCGCGCACAACACGACTTTTTCAGCATCGTGGGATTTCTTTGAGAGCAAGCGCTGGTTTGGATGGAAGAAGTGCCTTGACGGGATCATACTCTCATCAACCCGGACGGAAAAGGAATTCCGGGTTAGATGCGCATTCAAAAGTCCGTCTCTCGATTATTACACGAGAACCATTGTGTATCAATCCGGCCGCCACGTTTTCACGGTGGAAGATCTGTTCACAAGGAACGTCGCAGATATTCAAACGTATTTTCACCTTGACCACGGTGTGACCGCGACGGTCGATGGATCCTCGCTGCTTTTTCGAAGGTCTGGTGCTGTGATCGCACGATGCGTCTATTCCGGCCGTCTGAACTTGAAGGTCGAAGAAGGCTGGGTTTCAAAATCATACGGCTCGAAAGAACCGTCACTCATGCTGCATTTCAAGTGGAATGCAATTGCGCTGCAGCCCGAGGTATTTACATTTGAGACGGTTGATCAATGATCCTGGGACAGGAATAATCTATGGAAGAGGAGTTATACCGGAAATTTTTCGAAATCGAAAGCACACATTGGTGGTTCACTGCGCGTCAGAAAATCGTTTCAGACGTGCTCATGCAAAACATCGCTCTTCCATCGGGGGCAAAGGTCCTCGATGTCGGCTGCGGCACGGGCGCGATCCTCGCAATGTTCTCGGAGAACTTTGAAGCATACGGCACCGACATGTCGGAGCTTGCTGTTGATTTTTGTCACAAACGGGGCCTGACGAACGCATACTGCTGCACACTCGACACTTTTCCACGCCCGGATTTGCGATTCGACCTTGTCACGCTTCTCGACGTCATCGAACACATCGATGACGACGGCGGGATATTGCGTCAGGTTTACGGATTAATCAAACCGGACGGGCATATTCTTGTGACTGTTCCGGCATACGAATTCCTCTGGAGCAGGCATGACGATCTTAATCATCATAAGCGCCGGTACTATAAACCACAGCTGCGGAGATTGCTTGAAGTCAGCGGATTTACTGTTAAGAAGATATCGTACTATAACACTCTTTTGTTTCCGACCGCTCTGGTATCCCGGGTCTCTGAAAGGGTGTTAAAACCTAAGACCGACACGACGCTCGATCTCCCCCCTCGATTTCTCAATTCCGCCCTCAGATCCATCTTTGGGTTCGAACGATTCCTTTTGCGATCAACTTCGCTTCCCTTTGGATTATCCATTATCGCGCTGGCAAAAAAAGAGAAGTCATGACTTTTTGTCCATTGCTCCCGCCACCTGACCCGGGAGCATATTCGATGACAGCCGGTTGACTCTCATTTCATTCTTATTTATATTTCCCCCACTTTACAAGGCAATCAACATATCAACTACAATTGCAGGAGACACAAATGTCAGACATTTCACTCGATGCCCTCGGAATGGTCGAAACAAAGGGGCTTGTCGGTTCAATTGAGGCCGCAGATGCAATGGTGAAAGCCGCAAAAGTAACATTAATCGGCAAGGAGCAAATTGGCGGCGGATATGTTACCGTGATGGTCCGGGGCGATGTGGGAGCAGTGAAAGCGGCGACCGATGCAGGAGCAGCAGCAGCGCAGCGGGTCGGAGAACTGGTTTCAGTGCACGTGATCCCAAGGCCGCACAGCGACGTTGAATTAATTCTTCCGAAACGCCCTGCCGCAAAGTAATTTTACTTTTTAGTGATCCATTCATAAAAGAATATACAGTATGATGGACTTTGCTTTCGGCATGATAGAAACGAGGGGCCTGATCGCCGCGATCGAAGCTGCTGATGCGATGGTAAAAACCTCGAACGTCCGGCTGATCGGGAAAGAGCGGACGGACCCTGCCATGATCACGATAAAGATCATCGGCGACACGGCTGCGGTACGCTCTGCCGTCGAAGCGGGAGCCGCGGCGG
>Ga0265338_10000923_pt1 | contig 49554 bp, 46 predicted proteins | sample 42126metaG_FD_193579 | JGI IMG/M metagenome (GOLD analysis project Ga0265338, IMG submission 193579) | Rhizosphere microbial communities from Carex aquatilis grown in University of Washington, Seatle, WA, United States - 4-21-26 metaG | ecosystem: Host-associated > Plants > Roots > Rhizosphere...
GATTGGCTACGACCAAGGTGATAAAATCAAAAAATTGTTGTCGGAAATTCTGCCGAATGCTGAGGTAACAGCGACCAGCGACTATGCCGATATCGATAGAATTGTTATTATAGAGACATAAGGAGGAAATATGGCGAAAGAAGGGGTTACAGAAAAAACGAATTTGACCATTAATGACGGCATCCGATTTGGGTTCGGATTTCTTTTGGTAAACCTAGCCGGTCTTGCCGCAATAGGTTTAGTAGCTTGGGTAATAATTCTGATTGCTCGAGTTTTTGGTCTGACCTTTTAGCTTCTCAGGGGCTCAATTTTGTGCTAAAATAGTGCCTGTTTGTGGGCCGTTGGCGCAGCTGGTAGCGCGCCTCCATGGCATGGAGGAGGTCAAGAGTTCGAATCTCTTACGGTCCACCAAAGGAGAATCATCTTAGCGATGATTCTCCTTTTATTTATTGCAGAAGGTTAATTATAGTCTGTTATGGCTAATCGCAGCAAAATAGTGTATAATTCATCTAGAATTTGATGGTCTTTCCAAATACAGCTGGACTGCTTGTTCTCATATTATTAAACGTAGCCTCGGAGAAATCCGATTGTAGTTTGTTTTGGATGGGATATGATCCAGTATAAAGGAGCATTATGAAAGTACTATGTAATTTATCTAGTAAGAATATTGGAGGTATGGTCAACTACCTCAAGGGCTTTTCTAGTGTTCTAGAGACGGATAATGGTTTTGAAATGGTTGGCTGGCAAATATTAAAAAGTGAACCCATCGCGCAGGCGCCTTTTGGAGAGCAAATTACTCATCGACCGCTCGTTTGTCCAGAGTTTTTCGAAACACCATTTTTCGCGGACGCAAAAAACTACAAAGAGCTTTCGATAAAGTTAGAGCCAATTATCTCTTGGGTAGAGGAGCTAATATTGAAGGAGAAACCAGACCTAATCCTCATTTATGGCACTTTCTGGGTACCTTGGGTCCTATTGAAAGCGGCGGAGAGATCGGGTGTACCGGCAATCCATTACTATGCGGGAAGCCTAGTCCTAGAAACACTCGGGTTCAAGGTTTATCAGAAAAAGATATTCCGAACCCTGGAAAGAGATTTTGACAGTAGCATAATAAAGAGTCACATTTTTCCTTCTGAAATTGCCAGAAGGAGGATTGAAAAAGATGTACACGGGAAACAGCTACTAAATTCCGTCGTTATTCACAACGGAATCGACACTGGTTTTTTCATCGAGAAACAAGAATGTTTGAATAAAGTTGGTTTTGTCTTTCGTTGGACTGAAGTAAAAAATACGGAGATTATTTTCAAGCTAGCCGAGATAAATAAAGAGAAGGAAGGGCCTCTGGAATTTTTTGTAGTTACTGATATTAGAGAGACCCACAGGGATTACAAAAAATTAAAGAGGGTAGCAACTATTTTGTCACCAATGGGTTACGAGGAACTCAATAAATTCTATTCAGGGTGTAGCGTTATTGTAAGTCCTTCAAATTTTGAAACTTTCGGGAATGTACCACTCGAGGCAATTTTTGCGGGGACTGCAGCTCTGGTCAACAAAAATATGGGCGTAAGTGAGGTCTATAAAAGAATCGGGCTTTCTGATTTAGTAGTAGATTTTTCGGATCCTGAAAAAGTATACCATCACATTCTAGACGCACAAGCCATGCTGATCCCGACTGAGCTTAGACATAAAATAAAAGAGAATTATTCATTTGAAAATATATACTTGGAATATCTAGAGATATTTAGGAAAAATGCGGAAATCGTGTTACAATAATTCTCAGAAAAGCGCTCCGACGGTTTAAAAAAATTGCAGGGCAATCATTACTCGATTTGAGAATAGTTGCCCTATTTTTGTGGGCGAATTCAGAAAGTAACTAAGAAGGAGAACATTTTGACCCCGATTACTGAAAAGGCAAAGAAATTCCACGAAAAACATCTCGAGAAACATAGATGTGACAAGGAAACGACGAGAAAAGTTGATCGTTTGATGGCCTTTATCGGAGTCATGGGGCCGTTCGCAACACTCATTCAAGTAGTTCATATTTTCACAACGAAGAATGTTGGTGGTATCTCAGTCTTCACCTGGATTGGCTACATGATAGTTTCTTCATGCTGGTTCATATACGGCTTTTTCTACAAGGATAAACCAATAATGATTGTTAATTCACTAAGCGTGTTGGTAAACGCATTTATCGTATTTGGCTTCACGCTCTACCACTAAAATACATATTGTGCTAAAATAAAGCCTACTTATGGCTAAATATAATCATCTAGAAATTGAAAAAAAGTGGCAGGATATTTGGGATAAAACCAATATCTACGCTGCGATTGATGGAGATAAACGAGAGAAGTACTACAACCTTGTGATGTTTGCTTATCCATCGGGCAATATGCACCTAGGACATTGGTACAACTTTTCGGGTGGTGATTTCTACGCGCGCTATAAGAGGATGAATGGTTTTAACGTTTTGAACCCAAACGGCTTCGATGCATTTGGTCTGCCTGCCGAAAATGCTGCCATCAAGCATGGCATCGCACCTAGTAAATGGACTTACGACAATATCGAGAATATGATCGGGCAACTCCATCGAATGGGTGCGAGCTACGATTGGAATAGAATGGTCATCACTAGTGATCCCGATTATTACAAATGGACGCAGTGGATGTTCCTCGAGCTTTACAAAAGGGGTCTGGCATATAAGAAGAAACAAGCTGCGAATTGGTGTTCCGATTGTATGACGGTTCTGGCTAATGAGCAGGCCGTGGGCGGTAGATGTGACAGATGTGGTAATACCGTTATCCAAAAAGATATTGATCAGTGGCTATTCAAGATTACTGATTATGCCGATGAACTGATTACTGGACTCGATCAGGTTGACTGGCCCGAGCGTACTAAGACAATGCAGAAAAACTGGATAGGACGTTCCGAAGGTGCGGCTGTGAAATTCAAGATTCAGATTGAAAATGCTCAACCAGCCGAGGAATTTATCGAAGTCTTCACCACTCGTGTCGATACGCTTTTTGGGGCAACATTCCTAGTCCTTGCCCCCGAACATCTGCTGGCTCATGACCTTGCCACAAAAGAACACAGAAAGGCCGTCGAAGATTACATATTGGCAACTTCCAAAAAGACCGAGCTTGATCGTATGCAGGAAAAGGAGAAAACAGGCGTTTTCACTGGTAGCTACGCCAAAAATCCAGTGAATGACGAGTTGCTTCCAATTTGGATAAGTGATTATGTTCTGATGAACTATGGCACTGGCGCAATCATGGCCGTTCCGGCTCATGATGAACGTGATCTTGAATTTGCCCAAAAATTTGATTTACCGGTTCGAGATGTTATCGCACCAATCGTTATCAATAATAGTGGCAACGCTGATACCTTCCGCGAAGAAGCCGAGATTAATGAGAGAAATGCAGTAGTTTGTGTCATTAAACATTGGAAAGAAGATAAATACCTTGGGGTTCATTGGACAGCAAGTGATTGGCAGGGCTTTGTTATTGGCGGAATTGAAAAGAACGAGACGCCAGAGGAAGCTGGAATTCGCGAAATTACCGAGGAAACCGGCTATAAAAACGCCCGACCACTTCGAAAACTTGGCGGAGTTGTCGAATCAAAGTTTTACCAGATTGCGAAACAGGAAAACAGGCATGCGCATTTTCATCCAATTCTTTTCGAGCTTGTAAACGATGAAACGGTAGACGTGGCTGAGCACGAGAAGAAGCTTCATCATCTCAAATGGCTAACGAAAGAAGAAATGTCAAAATTCCCAAATAGGGAGGACATGAAACTGATTTGGAATAGAGTACTTGGAGACGTGGCCTCTTCTACTGGTTATGGCATTCTTACAAATTCCGGCGATTTCACCGGTCAAACTTCTGAAGAAGCACAGAAAAATATCATCGCCAGACTCTCGAAGCTTGGTTTGGCCGAGAAAAAAGTGAACTTCAAGATCCGCGACTGGCTGATTTCTCGTCAAAGATACTGGGGGGCACCTATCCCGATTATTTACTGTGAGAATTGTGGCGAAGTACCCGTGCCCGAAGCAGATCTGCCGGTCATTTTGCCTTCGGATGTCAGCATTAAACCGACCGGAGAATCTCCTCTAAAGTACGAAAAAGACTTTTATAATACGGTTTGCCCGACTTGCGGTGGCAAAGCCACTCGCGAAACTGACACTATGGATACTTTCGTATGCTCGAGCTGGTATTACCTTCGTTATGCTGATCCAAAGAATGACAAAGAGTTTGCAGCCAAGGATAAACTAAAGTATTGGCTGCCAGTGGACATGTATATCGGTGGGGCTGAGCACACAGTTTTGCATTTGCTCTATGCTAGATTCTTTACCAAGGCACTTCGAGATGCTGGTTATCTAGGTTTTGATGAGCCTTTCACAAAGCTTCGTCACCAGGGCATGATTCTCGGTCCCGATGGGTTAAAGATGTCCAAATCTAAGGGTAACGTAATCGACCCGAGTGCGGAAGTCGATAAATACGGTGCGGACGCTTTGCGCATGTATCTGGCCTTCATGGGTCCATATGATCAGGGTGGACCCTGGAATCCGAATGGCTTAGTAGGTGTCAGGCGTTTCTTGGATAAATTCTATGATTTTGTCATTAGGATAAATCCTGAAAAAGGCGATTGGCACAATGGGCTGATGGTTCCCGCGGATGAAAACGAAGTCCGATTGGCCCGCATAACAAATAAATTAATCCAAAAGGTTTCTGAAGATTTGCCCGAAATGAAGTTCAATACCTGTATTTCGGCGTTTATGGAGGCTTTCAATTCTTATGTCGAGCTTGAGAAGGATTTGCCAATAGCGAAACACAATTCAAGATGGCGTGAGGCGCTAGGGCAGACGCTGCTGGTTATGGCTCCTTTTGCACCGCATTTAGCCGAAGAGCTCTTCGAGAAACTTGGATTTGAAGGCAGTATCCATGTCCAACAGTGGCCAACCTATGATAAAAAATTGATCATTGATGAACTAGTCACGGTAGCAGTTCAAGTGAATGGTAAGATACGAGATCAATTGCTGGTCTCGGCTGGGAAAAATGAGTCCGAGATGCTGAAGCTGGCTGAAGAATCAGAGAAGATCTCGGCGTATCTGACTGGCAAAAAAATTGCGAAATCATTCTACGTTCAAGACAAAATACTGAGCATTGTAACGGACTAATTAGATATGAAAAAGTACAAAGTCGTTGTTTTTACACCAGTTGAGTATACTCAGAAAGTTCTTGTTGCGATGGGAGATGCAGGAGCTGGGATTATTGGGGATTATTCTAATTGTAGCTTTACTTCTAGAGGCACTGGGCGATTCTTGCCGGGGGAAAATGCAAAGCCATTTATTGGAGAAACTGGAAAACTAGAAGAAGTTGAAGAAGACCGGGTCGAGATGCTTTGTATAGAAGACAATATCCAATCTGTTATCGACGTTATGAAGAAGGCCCACCCATATGAGGAAGTTGCCTACGACGTCTATCTTCTAGAGGACCTTTAAACATTGTCACTAGCGAATAATTGTGCTATAATTTGCTCTGTTTTACCGAGTTTTGAGGAAGAAATGAAACTTATAAATGTGAAGAATCTATATCAGGCCGAAGTTGGGACAACTGAGAGCTTTGAAATAGACGGAGACATCCAGACTTTGGGACTTCCCGAGGAAATTGAAGGACACCAGGTTTCTGGAAAACTCAAGGTCATGTTGCTCGACGAGAGTGTCGTTGCAAGCGGTAAATTCCAGGCCTCAGTCACGCTTATCTGTGATCGCTGTCTAGACAGTTTTGAAACCGAAATAAGTTTCGCATTTGAAAGAGAATACTTTTTCGACAGGAAAGATATGGACGAGGAAAAGCTGTATGTTGATAAATATCAGAACATTGATATTACAGACCCACTGCGAGAGGAAATAATCCTCGCGATACCAACACAGAACTTCTGCGCACAAAAATGTCCCGGGATTTGTCCCACATGCGGAGTAAACTTGAATCATGAAGCTTGTAAATGTAATAATAAGACAGGTATAGAGGAGAAATAATGGCAGTACCAAAGAAACGCAAAACATCGTCTCAGGCCAAACAGAAGCGTTCACATGACGCACTTACGAAAATTAACCTCGTAAAATGCAGCAAATGTGGCGAACTTCTACTTCCACACACAGCGTGTACAGTTTGTGGATATTATGGAGACAAAAAAGTTCTCGACGTTGAGAGCAAACTTGACAAGAAGCTCAGGAAAGAGCAGAAGAAAAAAGAGAAGTCAGAGGAATAATGGCATCAAATAGGCATTTATCACGTATCGTCGCCTTCCAAACTATGTATGAATGGGAATTCTTGCAGCGTAACTTAACGGAGGACCTAGAACTTGTTGAAGAAGTACACGTCGGGATGGTGCCTATTTTGGACCGTAATTATAACGAATTCGCTGGCAGTATCGAAACTCGCGATTTTATCGATAATCTAGTCTGGGGGGTTATCGACAACCAGGATAAAATTGATTCTATCCTGAGTCCAGCCGCCCCAGAATGGCCGATTGAGCAAATTGCTCTCGTTGACCTTATAATCATGAGGATGGGTATCTACGAGCTGCTTTTTACTGAAGAAGTCCCACCGAAGGTGGCAATCAATGAAGCTGTCGAATTGGCTAAAGCATTCGGTGGCGAGAATTCTTCCAAATTCGTGAATGGTGTTCTCGGAACTATTTTTCGAGCCAGTGATAAATACGATCCCAGCGAAGATAAGCACCTGGAAAAACAAAAGGAAAAGAAGGAAAAATAAAAACTTACGGCAAAGTGTTTGGTTTTTGACCCCGGTGGAAGGTCAAACACTGGTCCTGAAAGGGAACAAATGAGAGATCTTACGGAATTTATGAAAGTCCTGGGAGTAACGTACAACGACCAGTCACTTTTGGATACTGCCCTAACTCACAGGTCATATCTGAACGAAAACAAAGACGTGAAAGAACATAACGAGCGCTTGGAATTTCTCGGAGATGCAGTTCTTGAACTCGTAGTGACCGAATATCTCTACAAGAATTATCCAAATCCCGAAGGTGAACTGACCAATTGGCGTTCGGCTCTCGTGAAAACAGAGACAATCTCTGATGTTTCACGTGATCTGGGTGTTGAGAATTACCTTCTCATGAGTCGCGGTGAAGCAAAGAGTTTTGGGCGTAGTCGTCAGCTTTTGCTTGCAAATGCTTTCGAGGCTATTTCTGGTTCAATTTACCTTGACCAAGGCTACTCAGCTGCTTCTGATTTTATTACCAGGAATGTCCTTTGCAAACTTGATTACATTATCAAGGAAAGACTTTATATTGATCCAAAGAGCGAATTCCAAGAGCTAGCCCAAGAAAAAGAGGGGGTTACTCCGAGGTATGAAGTTATTTCCGAAGAAGGTCCTGACCACAATAAAAAATTCTTAGTGGGTGTTTTTTTGGGTGACACAAAATGGGGCGAGGGGACAGGTTCCTCGAAGCAGTCAGCCCAACAAGCTGCTGCCGTGGCCGCAGTGAAAAAGTTCAAAAAATAATATATACTGAAGCAAGAGGAAAATATGCAGAGAATCACAAATATTGACACGGTGGAAAAAGTCGGCGAAGACGTTAAACTGATCGGTTGGGTTGACAGCATCCGTGATCACGGCAACTTGGTGTTTATCGATCTCCGGGATCGCAGTTCGCTTATTCAACTTGTTGTTTTTCGCAAAGAACTTATCCCTGCCGCTACGGCTCTTTCTGTCGAGGATTTGATAGAAGTAGTTGGCGAGGTACAAAAGCGACCAGATAAACTGGTGAATGAAAATCTTCCAACAGGTACTGTCGAAATCGGGGTAAAAGAGATTAAATTAGTTTCAAAAGCCGCTCCTCTTCCCTTCGAGGTGAACCAGGACACTTCAGATGTTAGTGAACTTATTAGATTAAAACATCGCTATCTCGACCTCAGAAGCGTACGCATGAGAAATAATCTCGAAATGCGTCACAAAATTAATCTATTCTTCAGAAATTACTTCTCTGAACACGGTTTCTGGGAAGTAGAGACACCCTGTCTGACGAAGGGGACACCAGAAGGGGCCCGTGAATACTTGGTACCTTCCCGTTTACAACCAGGAAATTTTTTCGTTTTACCGCAATCGCCACAACAATATAAGCAGCTTTTGATGGTTTCTGGGGTTGAGAAATATTTTCAGATTGCTAGATGTTTCCGTGATGAAGATCAGCGTGGGGATAGGCAGCCAGAATTTACTCAGCTCGATTTCGAGATGTCGTTTGTTACTCAAGAAGACATTATGAGTTTCTTGGAAGCAGCGATGATTGAACTTGTTGAGAAGACATTACCTAATCTTAAAATACAGAATAAACCTTTCCCGAGAATTACCTATAAAGAATCTATGGAAAAATATGGCTCAGATAAGCCTGATTTACGTAAGGATAAGAATGATAAAACGGAAATGGCTTTTGTCTGGGTTATCGATTTTCCGCTTTTTGAACTCGCTGAGTCAGATGGTCATATTACTTCTGCACATCATCCTTTCACGAAACCAAATAGCGAAGATATAGACAAACTGGAAACTAAACCACTAGAGGTCCGTGGCGAATCATTTGACTTGGTGCTTAATGGTAGTGAACTGGGTAGCGGTAGTACGAGAATTTACGAAGACGAATTGCAGGAAAAAATATTTAAGATTCTTGGTATGAGTAGAGAAGAAACAAGGAGTCGTTTTGGTCATATGCTTGAAGCTTTTAAATTTTCACCACCACCACATGGCGGCTTTGCTGTCGGGCTGGACCGCTTAATCACTGTTCTTCTTGGTGAGAAAAATGTTCGCGAAGTGATTGCTTTTCCAAAGACTGGCGACGCTCGTGATCCTTTAACCGGAGCACCAACAGAGCTACCTGAAACCAGACTTGAAGAAGCTCATATAAAAGTCGTTAAAACGAAAAAATAAAATAAATATTATAATAAAAAGCTTTTGCGGCGGCCCCCAGTGTGGGGGCCGCCGCAGCATGTTGCCCGGTCTAGGGCTTCTTGGGACGAACTTCCTTCGCCAGATAGTAGCTCTGATCGTACTTGGAGCCACTGTTCTGGAGGAAGCCCTCCTTCACGAGCAGCCTCAGGCCTTTGTTGAGGTCGCCCTTAGGGATCCTCATGCTCTTCATGAGCTCACCGTAGGAGACCCTGTAGTTCTGCTTGTGAGAATGTCGTAGGCAAAGGGCCTTAAGGGTCTCACGGCCCTCATTTGTGAATTCTTCGCCTACGAACCAGTTCGAGGTGTCCATAGCGGCCCTCCCGGGCTTGTCGGTGACGTAAACGGTAGTATAACATAAATAAATAAATCAGTCAATGCCAGGATGTTCTAAAATCGTTGCTACGAAGGCCTTTATTCAGTACAATTGATACGTGTATTTGAAAAGGATCGAGATCTACGGTTTTAAATCGTTCGCAACTAGGTGCGTTCTCGACTTTGATTACAAAAATGTAGATAACATTACTGCGATTGTTGGTCCAAATGGGTCGGGTAAAAGCAATGTCGCGGATGCAATTCGTTGGGTAACAGGTGAGCAAAGTAGCAAAAATCTTCGCAGTAAAAAGAGCGAAGATGTTATTTTCTGTGGTAGTTCTGCCAAACCAAGAAGTTCTTATGCGGAGGTTTCGCTCGTTCTTTCGAGCGATAAATTGGTTAAATTTGAATTGAATAACAAAATTCACGAACTTACAGAGATAGAAGTTTCTCGTAAACTATACCGTTCAGGCGAGAGTGAGTATCTCATCAATCACAAGAAAGTTAGGCTATCTGATATTCAGCAGTTACTAGCGTCACTTGGCTTTGGTCAGGCAAGTTATACCGTAATTGGACAGGGGATGGTTGACCGCCTCCTCTCCTTTACTGCTTCGGAACGTAAAGTCCTTTTCGACGAGGCGGCAGGTGTAAAACAGTACGAAATAAAGAGGGAACAGGCTATCCGGAAACTTGAGTCTACTGACACGAATCTAGTCCGTCTTTCAGACATCTTGTCCGAACTTGAGCCACGCGTTACGAATTTACGTCGTCTAGTGAAGAGAGCAGAAGGGCGTAAGGAATTTGAAGAGGAGCTCTATACGGTACAGGACAAGTACTTCGGGTCTCTTCTCACGGAATATCAGGGACTAATGAAAACAGCAGATTCTAAAAAACTAGAATTGAATAAAAAAGTTATACAAATTGATGAAAAAATATCTGACCTGCAACAAAAGATATCTACTGAGAGGGAAAACCCACACACTCCTGAAAAGAGAGAGTTAGAGGAGAAGGTTTCTTATTGTACAGAGCAGCGCGATAAACTGATGCGGGAAGCTTCGTATCTACGAGGTCAAGTGGAGAGTCTAAGTAGAAACCAATCACTGCTCGTGGGCAGAAAAAACGATCTAGAATCAGAAAAAACAGCACTCATAAGTAAAATAGATTTTCTTACTGCCAAGCTTGTGACTGAACAATCTACCCTGGAGAATGCAGCTGCCGCGAGGGATGGACTGGAAAAACCTGTGCGGGAGATTACTGCTGAGGTGAATAAGCTAGAGCAAAGCCTGAGTGAACCCGAGGATGACAAAACGGCACAAGTGGATGAGCTAAAGCTTAGGATCAAAGAATTAACAGCTATAAACCTTGCTGCTGAATCAGCAGGTGTTCGCCTAGAGGAGCTTGAAAAGGGTGAGAAAGCTCTAATTTTAGAAATCAGTGAGGCGAAGGCTGAACAGAATAAAACCCAAAAAGCAGCTGACAGATTTCAGAGCGAACTGAACGCTCTTGAAGGTGAGATCAGGAAACTTTCTTTGGCGGCCAACCCAGAATCTCTGACGAGCTTAGAGAAGGCGATGACAGAATTAGAGGGCTTGCCTTTGTCAACCAATGGCTACACTATAAAATTGAACAAAATATTTGTACAAATCCGTGATATCGTTAGGTCTATCAATAGTGATGAACGTGGGAAGTTAGATAACGAAACCACTCGGATAAGTAGAATGGCAAAGGAAACTTCTGATAATCTGGTTTCGCTCCTTGTATTTATAGGTACGAAGGAGTCTCAACTAGCGCAGACAAAAGCAGATATTTCAGCGAACAAGTTGATTGTGGCAACGGTTTCTACCGAGAATGATTTAGAAAAACTTCAGGAAGGACTATCGAAGCTCGAGGGTAGCGTAAGTGAACGACAGAATGTTTTATTACGTCAAAAGGATGCGCTGCAAGGTAAATTGGCATCTGCCAGAGAAAACCTTCATCGAGCAGAAATGGAATTCAACAGACTAAATACTCTAGTCTCAAATCAAAGAGCAGAGTTAGCAGCCACCGAAAGACGGCTGGAATCGGTAGAGCAGGATTTGGGTCAAGTGAAGTCTGGTACAAGAGAAACAGACGATTCAGAACTCGTTAAGAAGTTAAAGTCTGTTGAAAAGGAACTAGATAAAGCAGAGGAAGATTTGGCAAAATATCGTGGCGGTTTAAGCCAGGCGATTTCGGCGGAGCGTGAATTTGAACAGGCCGGACTGGGTTTCGAAAGGGAAAGACGAGCCACTCTTGACGAGAAAAATACACTTTTGGCACAGATTGCTGCCCTAGAAGTGGATACAGCAAAAACGCAGGTACGTCTAGAAGACCTTCAGGAAGAAATTCGTGTAACTGGGGTAGTGTTGACTGAAATGAAGCATGGCTATCTCGATCAAATGGAAAAGGACGTCTTGAAAATTAAGATGGAAAATCTTCGCCGCAAGTTGGAAACAATCGGCGGAGTCGATCCTGAAACTGAGGCTGAATACAACGAACTAGAGACTAGGTTCTCAGAAATGTCGGCTCAAGTGACGGATCTTACTAATGCCAAGACTGACCTTGCAAAAGTTATTTTGGAGCTGGATGACCGTATAAGAAGTCAATTTTCTAATGTTTTTAAAAATATTTCCAGCGAATTTAGCAGGTATTTCACAATGTTGTTTAATGGTGGAAACGCTAGTCTTAAACTTGGGGAAGATGAGGATGGCAGTTTCGGTATTGAGATTACGGCGAATCCACCAGGTAAACGTGTTCAAAGTCTGAACGCTCTCTCGGGTGGCGAACGCACATTGACATCGCTGGCCCTTCTTTTTGCTATTCTTTCCGTTAACCCAAGCCCTTTTTGTGTTCTGGATGAAGTGGACGCCGCACTTGATGAGTCAAATACTTTACGTTTTGTTAGGATTCTAGCTGACTTAGCGGAAAAGACACAGTTTATTGTTATCTCGCACAATCGAGATACAATGAAGACAGCCAGTTCACTATACGGCGTTACTATGAATGACGAACATATATCGAAACTACTTTCGGTCAAGTTAACTGACGCTCTAATAAGTGCTAAATAATCGTTGACAATAAGCCAAATTTAGGCTAAAATTCATAGGCGTAATAACTAGGAGACACAAGTTGGTCGTACTGAGACTCACAAGAGTAGGAAAGAAAAAACAGGCACAATATCGTGTCGTTGTTGCTGATTCCAAAAGATTCGTAAATTCAAAGATTATTGAGAATGTTGGTTGGTTTAATCCACATACGAAAGAAGTAGGACTCAAAAAAGATGAGATCCTAGCTTGGCTAGAGAAGGGCGCACAACCTTCAAATACAGTTGCTAAACTTTTAAAGGCTAATGGCGTCAAACTTCCTGATTGGGTTAAGATTACCGAGAAAGTCAGTAAGCCGAAGAAAGAACCGGTTGTGAAAGCTGAAAAAGTAGAAGCAACCCCTGAATCTGAGGAAATAGTCGCAGAAGAAACTAATGAAGAAGTACCTGCAGAAGAAGCTACACCTGAAGAAATAAAGGAAGAAGCGGAGGTCGAGGCGGAAGAAGAGATTGAGACTAAAGCTGAAGAAGCAGAAGAGAATACAGAAAAAAATCCTGAGTAATCAGGATTTTTTGTTGTTTTTTGTCAAATAGTATATAATTAGAGCCATAAAAAGGAGTATTAAATGGCAGCAAGAGAAGCCGATCAAGAATTCGTAGAATATATAGTAGGGCAGCTTGTGACAAAACCGGAAGCCGTTGAAACCAAAAGGACCATTGACGAACTAGGCGTCCTCATCGAACTCACAGTCGATAGAGAAGATATGGGGGTAATAATCGGTAAGGAAGGTAAAACTGCAAAAGCAATCCGAACACTTCTCAGAGTGTTGGGTGCTAAGAACGATTCTAGAATCAATTTAAAAATTGTAGAGCCAGAAGGTGGTGAACCAAGACCACCTAGAGAAGAAGAAAAAGTCAAAGAAGCAGAGCCAGTGACCGAAGAGGATGAAGAACCTCCTATGGCCGACCTGGATCTCTAGAATAAATTAGAAACATTGTGAAACGGAACCAGAACGTTATATCGGTTCCGTTTTGATAGGTGAAGTTATGAAAATTGTTATTATTACATTGTTTCCAGAAATGTTCGAAGGCGTTTTCGGATCAAGCATTTTGAAACGAGCCCAGGAAAAAGGTCTGGTCGAATTTGAATTTGTTAATCTACGAGATTTCGGTATTGGTGCTCGCAAACAAGTGGACGACACACCTTATGGTGGCGGCGCAGGGATGGTATTACGTGTCGATGTCATGGCTGCGGCTTTAGAATCAGCGAAATCGAAACTCAAAACCCAAAACTCGAAAATAATCCTGATGACGCCTCAAGGTGAACGTCTAGTACAACCAAAACTTCGTGAGTTGGCAGACTTTTCCGGAGACTACATCATTATTTGTGGCCATTATGAAGGTTTTGACGAGAGAATTAGAAACCTTGTAGATGAAGAAATCTCTATTGGTGATTTCGTTCTGACCGGCGGGGAACTGGCAGCGATGGTTCTCGTCGATGGTATTACCAGGCTGATCCCGGGGGTCCTTGGACACGAAGAGTCGAACCAGGATGAATCACATTCCGAGGAAGGTCGTATAGAATATCCGCATTACACGAGACCAGAAATTTGGAAAGGCAGACCGGTACCAGAAGTTCTCAAGTCTGGTAACCACGCTGAGATTGCAAAGTGGCGCGAAAGTGAGTCAAAAGACAAGTCAAATAAGTTGCGAAAAGACAAGCATTAATTTACAATTGTGGAGAAGGAGATAATATGTCAAAAGTAAGCGTTGATCAAGAATTATGTATCGGTTGTGGATCATGTGTGAGCGCCTGCCCTGAATGTTTTGAACTAAACGAAGAGGGCAAATCACACGTTATTTCTGAGGAATGTACTAATTGTGACCTTGAAGAAGTCGCTTTAAATTGCCCTGTACAAGCGATAACCGTAGAAGAAGAGAAATAATGAGTCAAAGAACGCTTGGAATTATTACGATAGTTATCGGATCTTTGTTTCTGATATCGATAATCTTTGTAGTGCTTTTTGGCGTCAAACTTGCCTCAGCAAATCAGCAAAAAGCTGACGAGATCAAATCAAATCTTTCAGCGCAACAAACTGAACTAAATGCAGCTTTTCAAGCTCAATTAGAAAAGACGACGACCAAGTATGTGGCAGATGAGGTTTTTGGTTCTTTTGAATTCAGCTATCCAAAGGTTTGGTCCACGAATGTGAATCAGGAAGTCGGGGCTGCTACAGAATTAACTTTCCTAGCCGATCCGAATTTAATAGTTCTCAACAAAGATGTAGCTGGCCCATATCCAGCGTTGCGCGTGGAAGTTTTTCAAGAAAAATATGCGAGCAAACTTACTGATACCGAGAATAGTAACAAGAATGTAAAGAATCCTATGACTGAAGCCGATGTGACAGTATCAACCATTAAAGGCAAGAAATTTGTTGGGACTGATGACAAGAGTGGCAAACAATTTGCTTACATTATCCTACCGCTTCGAGACAAAACACTCTATATCGGTACTGATGATTTAACGAAATATTCCAAAAATTATGATACAATAGTAGCCACGTTCAAAATAAGTAAATAATTAAAGTGTTAGAATAGGAGGGTAACACCTCCTTTTTATTATGGAAAAGAAGAAATTTAAATTAGAATCCAAATTTCAACCACAAGGTGATCAGCCAACGGCTATCGCTAAGCTTAGTGCTGGTCTTGAAAATGGTCTCAAACATCAAACATTGCTGGGTGTTACTGGTTCTGGCAAAACATTTACTATGGCGAAGATTGTAGAGAAGATGCAGAAGCCGACACTTGTTATTTCTCATAACAAGACATTAGCGGCCCAACTTTATTCAGAATTTAAAGAATTTTTTCCGGAAAATGCCATACATTACTTTGTTTCATATTACGATTATTACCAACCAGAAGCTTACATACCTAGAACAGACACCTATATCGAAAAGGATGCGGATATTAATGAGGAAATAGATCGACTGCGAAACGCTGCAACCAGCGCACTGCTTTCAAGGAGCGATACGTTAATCGTGGCATCAGTTTCCTGTATCTATGGCCTTGGCAACCCTGAAGAATATCAGAATTTGTCAGTGATAATTAAAGTTTGTGAAGAACGTAAACGCGATAGACTACTCCGACTTCTCGCAGATATTCAGTACAGCCGTAACGACAAAAGTCTAGAACGCGGTAGCTACCGCGTTCGTGGTGATATCCTAGACATTTACCCTTCTTATGAAGAACTAGCTTATAGAATCGAGTTTTATGGCGATAAAGTAGAGAAGATTAGACTTATAAATCCACTTACTGGTGAGATATTGAATCAGTTTGATGAAATAACTATTTTTCCTGCCAAACACTTTGTGACGACGAAAGAGAGGATTGCCGAAGCGACAAAGAAAATCCAGGCCGAAGTCATGGCTCGGGTCGAAACTTTCAAAAAAGAGGGCAAACTTCTTGAAGCTGAGCGCATTGAACAAAGGACGAATTATGATCTGGAGATGTTAAATGAACTTGGATATTGTTCAGGCATCGAGAATTATTCAAGATATCTGACAAATAGAGAAGAGGGCAGCGAACCAGCAACTTTACTCGACTATTTTCCCGAAGATTTTCTGGTTTTGATCGACGAATCCCACATGACCATTCCCCAGATTCGCGGGATGTACAACGGTGACAGAGCTCGTAAGCAGAATTTGGTTGATTTTGGTTTTCGTCTGCCAAGTGCACTCGACAATAGGCCGCTTCGTTTTCCTGAATTTGAGACCCATGTGGAACAAGCAGTATATGTATCGGCTACACCAGCCGAATACGAACTATCGCACAGTACAGGGGGCCAGGTGACCTCCAGCGCTGAATTTTATGAACTTAGACGAGAAGGTAAAGAATTTTTGGGAGTCGCGGAGCAAGTAATTCGACCGACAGGACTTTTGGATCCAAAAGTCGAAGTCAGACCGACCGAAGGGCAGATAGATGATTTGATTGCCGAGATACGAAAAATGGTCACCAAAAAACAAAGAGTGATTGTCACGACTCTCACAAAAAGGATGTCTGAAGAGTTAGCGCAATACTTATCAGAACTCGATATCCGTGTAAAATACCTTCATTCCGATATTCATACTCTCGAACGACCCGAGATTTTGAGAGATTTAAGACTTGGGGTATATGATGTCATAGTCGGAATCAATCTTCTAAGAGAAGGAATTGATCTGCCGGAAGTCTCACTTGTGGTAATTTTGGATGCCGATAAAGAAGGTTTTCTCCGTAGCGAACAAGCACTTATTCAAACAATTGGACGTGCTGCCAGGCACATTGACGGTCGCGTGATTATGTATGGCGACAAAATGACCGGTTCGATGGAGCGAGCCATTGCCGAGACAGAGCGCAGACGCAAGATTCAGGAAGAATATAATCAAGCCCATGGCATTACGCCTCAGACAATTCAGAAAGCCATCTCTGAGTCCTTGCACGACAAGAGAGAAGAAGAAACTGAACCAGAATTTGATATTACGAAGGTTCCAGCGGAAGAACTAAGCAGACTGGTCAAAGATCTCGAAAGAAAAATGGATCTTGCCGCGAAAAATTTAGATTTTGAAAGGGCTGCGAGTCTTCGCGATCAGATAGCTTCTATTCAAGGCCAGAAAGAAAAAACTAAAACTCTCAAACAAATACATTCGCTTTAGCGGTCCTGTCAAATACACTTGAAAAATCTTGACATTGATAGTAGAATGGTGGAGTTTCTGACGCTAAATTAAAGGGGTGGGGCAAAATGAGCGAAAATATCGTTATCCGTGGTGCTCGCGAACATAATCTGAAAAATGTCGATGTCACTATTCCTCGTGACAAATTAGTAGTCATTACTGGTCTCTCAGGATCCGGTAAATCTTCTCTCGCATTTGATACGATTTATGCTGAAGGGCAGCGTCGTTATGTCGAAAGTTTGTCTAGTTATGCTAGACAATTCTTGGGACTTATGGAAAAACCGGATGTGGACCAAATCGAAGGTCTATCCCCGGCTATTTCTATTGATCAGAAATCAACAACGAGAAACCCACGTTCGACAGTCGGTACCGTAACTGAGATTTATGATTATCTCAGATTGCTTTTTGCCCGTGTCGGCGTGCCTCATTGTCCGGTTTGCGGCATGGTAATTGCCAAACAAACTATCCCACAAATCGTCGAACAGATTATGTCTATGCCAGCTGATACACGCTTTATGATTCTTGCTCCTATCATCAAAGATAAGAAAGGCGTTCATAAATACGTTTTTGAAGGTCTCAAAAAAGCCGGTTATGCGCGTGCGCGGGTAGATGGCAAGATTTATGATGTTGACGAAGAACTCTCACTTGATAAAAATAAAAAACACACTGTTGAAGCTGTAATTGACCGCCTCATTGTTGAACCAGAGATTGAAAAAAGACTTACAGAATCTGTTGAAAACGCTTTGAATTTGGGCGAAGGAGTGATGATTTATCTCGACAATGATAAGAACGAAGAGCAGGTTTTCTCACAAAATTTCGCTTGTCCGAACTGCCACATCAGTTTACCGGAAATTTCTCCGCGATCATTCTCTTTCAATAGCCCTCACGGAGCGTGTCCGGTTTGTACCGGCCTCGGAACTAAGCTAGAAATAGATCCGACACTCGTAATGCCGAATCAGAGGCTTTCCATTGCGGAGGGCGCTATTCGCCCTTGGAGTCGTACGACGGCCCGAATGAGTTGGTACTCCAAAGTTCTTGAGGTGGTTGGTGAAAAGTATAATTTCTCGGTCAATGAACCGGTAGAAAACCTCAGTGAAAAGGCAATTGATATCATTATGTACGGTACTGGCGATGAGACTTTCACAATTCACATGGGGAGTAGAACTTATGAAGCGACCTACGAGGGCGTAATAGCAAACCTGGAACGCCGATATCACGAAACAGATTCGGATTATGTCCGTAAGGAAATTGAGAAATACATGGCTCTTCGCATTTGTCCAAAGTGTAAAGGGAAAAGATTAAAACCAGAGTTTTTAGCTGTTACGGTAGATAATAAATCTATCTATGAGATAACAATCATACCGATAGACGAAACGATCCAGCTATTCGATAATCTTAAACTTAACGAACGTGACGCTAAAATATCGAAACAAATCTTGAAAGAAATCAAGGAAAGACTTGGATTTCTTATAAACGTTGGTTTAAATTACCTGACGCTTGACCGTGCGGCAAATACACTTTCTGGTGGCGAAGCTCAGAGAATTCGGCTTGCTACTCAGATTGGTTCTTCGCTAATGGGTGTTATTTATATTCTAGACGAACCATCAATTGGTCTACATCAGCGTGATAATTATCGTTTGATTGAAACACTCAAGAATCTTCGTGATCTTGGTAATTCCGTAATTGTTGTTGAGCATGATGAAGATACGATGAACGAAGCTGATTGGATTATTGATGTCGGCCCAGGGGCAGGCGAACACGGCGGACACATCATCGCAGAAGGGACGCCGTCCCAAATCAAAGCCAATAAGAATTCCTTAACAGGTCAATATCTCTCTGGCACCAAGGTGATTCAAACACCCGCAAAGCGCAGATCAGGTAATGGTAAAGAAATCACTGTTGTTGGTGCTGCCGAAAATAATTTAAAGAATGTAACCGTATCCATCCCTCTTGGTAGATTGGTGCTTGTTACGGGGGTTTCTGGCTCTGGTAAATCTAGTCTTGTAAATGACATTCTTGCGAAAAGACTTTCACAGGTTTTTCATCACGCGCAAGAGCCGGCTGGCAAGCATATGGAAATCCAAGGGCTTAAATATTTAGATAAAGTTATTGATATTGATCAATCACCAATTGGACGAACACCACGTTCAAACCCAGCAACTTATACCGGTGTGTTTACGGATATTCGAGACCTTTTCGCCGGGACACCAGAAGCTAGAATCCGCGGTTACAAACAAGGTCGTTTCAGTTTCAATGTGAAGGGTGGACGCTGTGAATCATGCCGAGGCGAGGGCATACTCAAAATAGAGATGCATTTTCTCCCTGACGTTTACGTAACTTGTGAAGAGTGTGGTGGAAAAAGGTATAATAAAGAGGCCCTAGAAATTCATTATAAGGGCAAAAATATTTCTGACGTTCTCGATATGACAGTAGATGAAGCTTATGATTTTTTCCAAAATATTCCTCAAATCAAACGTAAATTAGTCACTTTAGTTGAAGTTGGACTTGGCTATATCCGTCTCGGACAGCCAGCCACAACCCTTTCCGGCGGCGAAGCTCAACGCGTTAAGCTTGCCAGCGAGCTCTCGAGACGTTCTACAGGTAAGACACTTTATATTCTGGATGAACCAACAACGGGATTACATTTTGATGACGTAAACCGATTAATGGGGGTTCTAAATCAGCTTGTCGATGCTGGAAATACTGTACTTGTCATCGAACATAACCTTGAAGTAATCAAATGCGCAGATTGGATAATCGACCTTGGCCCCGAAGGTGGTAACCGTGGTGGTGAAGTCGTCGCCGTAGGTACACCTGAACAAGTAGCGAAAAAACCAGGTTCATATACCGGTGAATACTTGGCCAAAGTCCTTAAATAGCACCTCGTAGCACGTCACCTTGGGAGGTGGCAGTCGTGGCAAACGATCTTGCTCGGATTGGATTGCTCTTGCGTTCTCTTGAGTACGACAGAGCCTGGCTCGGTAAGTTGTTCAAGAATAAAGAGGCAGTAGAAGCAAATAGGACGGCAGGATTTGATAGCACCGCAAGAGTGTTGGAAGCGATGAGAGCAGCGAGAATTGCGAAGCTACCACAACTTGTGGAAACAGAGCGAATCGTTTTGGAGCGAATCGCGAGGACCACGGAAGAACTGCAACAGCTTGGGGTGCGAGTGTAGCACCCCAAGCTGAGAAAGTGATATAATAAGCTTATGAATATTCTGAACAAAGAAGTTGTTCAAGAAAAACTAAAGAAACTACCCAAAGACCCTGGCGTTTATATTTATAGAAACGACAAAGGTCGAATTATTTATGTTGGCAAGGCTATAAACTTAAAGAATAGGGTTAGTTCTTATTTTGTTGGCGATCACGATATCAAGACAATTGAACTCGTGAGAAATATAGCAGACTTAGAATGGATTATTGCTGGATCAGAGATCGAGGCATTGGTACTTGAGTCAGAGCTAATCAAACGTTATAAACCAAAGTTCAACATCAGTCTGAAAGATGACAAGAATTATTGCTATATCAAAATCACAAAAGAAGATTATCCTAGAATTAGTGTGGTCAGGCAAGTTGTTGACAGCAAAGACGAATATCTAGGGCCTTTTATAGATACTGCAGCTGTTCGTAACAGCCTCAAATACTTAAGGAAGATTTTTCCGTATTGTACCTGTAGTCTAGGGCCTGATAATGTCTGTCTCTATTACCATCTAGGTCTTTGCAAAGGGCATGGAAGTAAGTACATTAAACCTGCAGAGTATCAGGCAAACATTCGAGGACTTGTAAATTTTCTCGGTGGGCAAAAGGAACTCATAATGAAAGATTTGACGAGGCAAATGAAAGCCTTTTCTAGGGAAAGAAAGTATGAGAAAGCCGCCGAGATTCGTGATCGTCTCGGGGCGCTCGAACGGATTAGATTTGAACACGTGATTGAAGAAAAGCGGGAATTACGTTTGGACAAAGCTTTAGTTGATCTCCAAATAGCATTGGATTTACCGAACATTCCGGAACGAATTGAGTGTTATGATATTTCAAATATTTTTGGCCGTGCCGCGGTCGGTTCGATGGTTGTCTTCGAAAAAGGGATCCCGAAAAAAAATGATTATCGTCGTTTCGAAATCAAAACCGTGAAACGAATTGATGATTATGCCATGCACCAAGAAATCGCCGAAAGAAGATTTAAAAGGCTATCTACCCAAACGAAAAAAGATGATTCTTTTGCCAAAATTCCTGATTTAGTAATCATCGATGGTGGCAAAGGACAACTCTCCTCGGTCATGGAGATAGTTGGACCGCTAAATTTACCAACGAAATTTGTGGGACTTGCTAAACGATATGAAGAACTTGTCACAATCGACAAAAGCGGTAATTTTAAAATAGTTACTTTGCCAACAAATTCTGAAGCCTTTTTCCTAGTACAGAGAATCCGAGATGAAGCTCATAGGTTTGCTATTACCTATCATCGAAATTTGCGCTCTCGAGAACTAACTAGCTCAACTCTAGATAATATTGTTGGTATCGGGCCGAAAACAAAGAAAAAGCTTATTAGCAAATTTGGTAGTATTGATAAAATAAGATCGGCGGAGATCAATGATCTTATAATGCTTGTCGGTGAAAAGACCGCGAGAAGGATAAAAGAAGATTTATGAAAAAAGTAGTTGTAATCGGGGGCGGTTCAGGTTTAGCGACTCTTCTGCGTGGCCTTCGTGATTATCCGATAGATATAACCGCGATTGTGACAATGACTGATGATGGGGCTAGCAGCGGCCGTCTGAGGAAAGACTTTAATCTGTTGCCACCAGGAGACATTCGCAAATGCATCGCTGCACTTTCGGAGAACGAAACTGCTCTTACTGATCTTTTTGAATATCGTTTCAAGACCGGACTCGGTTTAGCTGGCCATAGCTTGGGAAATCTCCTAATCAGCGCAATGAAAGACATGACTGGTAATTTCGAGCTTGCCATTGAGGAGATTTCGGCGCTCCTAAATATAAAAGGCCAGGTTTTACCGGCAACTTTTGATGATGTTAACTTGATGGCCGAGTTCGATAACGGGAAGTTAATCACTGGCGAATCGAAGATTACGAAATATGGTTATTTGCATAAAATCAAAGAGATTTCGCTTACTAATAAAGTAAAAACAAATCCGAGGGTTATTGCTGCAATTGACTCATCAGATGTTATTTTTATTGGTCCTGGCAGTCTGTATACAAGCATAATTCCAAATTTTTTACAGTCCCAAATGTCCAAATCACTCGCCGAAGCTAAGGCACTCAAAGTTTATATTTGCAACGTTTCGACCGAGAGAGGAGAGACTGATAATTATTCTGCTGGTGATCATTTGAAGACTTTGGAGAAATATTCAGTCGATTTCGACTCAGTTCTTCTAAATAGCAGTAACTTCCCAGACGGTTCTGGTGACGGTTTTGTATCACCGGTTAGACCAGATTGCAGTGGGAATAACCGTTATCGGTTGCTCTACGCAGATTTGGTAGATGAAACGAACTCTCTCTATCATGATTCAGTGAAACTCGGAGCAGAAGCCTGGCGGATTATTGGTAAATCTAAACAATTAAACAGAAAATAAGGTCTTAAAAGTTTACGAAAAGCATTTTTTCTGTTAAAATATCTAAGCAATGAAAAATGTATTAAATATAATTATAATTATCTCATCTATTCTGACGGTCCTTGCGATAATATTGCAGCAGAAAGGAGCCGGTCTTTCCGGTGTTTTTGGCGGTTCTGATGTATCCTATATGACCAAAAGGGGAGCAGAGAAATTTCTTGTTATATTCACTATTGTTTCTGCCTCTGTTCTATGTATCAGCGCTATGCTAATCTTATTTGTCTAAATGAAACTAAAAAATCTTAGCATCAAGTTTCGCTTGAAGCTAAAAAAGTTAATAATCGATATTCGTCAGACTCATCTCAAGGATTTGCGTAATCTTACACTTGCCAATATCAAGAAAATTCCAGATATTGTTCATCTTCGCAATCTTGTGCTTTTCAGCTCTGTTTTGTCGGTCGTCATTATGGCAATGTTTGTGCAACGCTTTGATTATTTACAAACATATTTTGTAAAAAATATTCCTGATTTCGGTGGTAGTTACTCCCAGGGCGTTGTTGGGACTGTCGAGAAGATGAATCCACTTTTTATTCAGGGTGATGCTGAAAATGAAACAGATAAGCTAATATTCTCCGGTCTGACAAGAACTGTTTCGGCTACGAATTATGTACCCGATCTCGCTTCTAGTTGGACAGTTTCAGACGATAAACTTACCTATGATTTTAAGCTAAAGAGCAACGTGAAATGGCAGGATGGCCAGAAATTTACCGCGGATGACGTGGTTTACACAATAAGCCTTATTCAGAACCCAGATACGAGAACTAGTCTCTCACAGGTTTGGCGCGGTGTTACTGTCACAAAGGTTAATGATTATGAAGTTAAATTCACGCTTCCGAATGCGTATCCTGAATTTCTTGATGTTGCGAACCAGGCCATCCTGCCGGCGCATTTGCTCCAAGGTATAGATGCCAAGAATATTAAACTAGCTGAGTTTAATACGAACCCGATCGGTACTGGACCTTATAAATTCGTCCGTTTTGACCAGCTTGGGACTCAAACAGAAGTAGTATTAGAATCAAATAAAGACTTTGCAATTCATCGGCCGTATATCGATCAGGTCCGTTTGATTCTCTACAGTGACCAAGAGTCTCTATATAAAGGCCTAACCAGCAGACAAGTTAGTGGTGTTGCTGATGTTCCGTTAGATGAGAATACTGCTGTCAGCAAACTTGCCAACCTAAATTTAATCAAGAACTATTTACCACAGTACGAAGTATTAAATTTCAATTACAAGAATGATCTACTCTCCAATGTGGATATCCGAAAAGACTTAGCGGCAGCGATAAATAGGCCTGATATTATTAATGGTGCACTAGGTGGTAATGCGAAAGAGATTTCAGTTCCCATCATGCCAGGCCGTTCTGGTTATGATCCAACTGCGAAGGGGATAGATTATAATCCGGCCACGGCTAGCGATGCTCTCGAGAAGGCCGGGTGGATAAAAGGAAAAGATGGTATTCGTCGTAAGGACGGAAAAGTTATGAGTTTTAGACTCGTATATATAAACAATACAGAGAATACTGACGTTGCTAGCATCATTAAAAAACAATTTGCAGCGATTGGAGTTGGAGTCGATTTAATTCCAGCAGATATCAATGAAATTAGCGCGAATTATATTCGACCGCGCAACTTTGATATGTTACTTATTGGCCAGAATGTAGGCATAGATGAAGATCTCTACAGCTTTTGGCATTCTTCTCAGATTGCTGATCCGGGTTTGAACTTAACTGGTTTCAGTGATAAAAAAGTTGATAAACTGCTTGAGCAGGTACGTCGTAGTAGCGACCCGGCTTATCGTTCGGAAAGATTCAAGGAAATTCAGCAAGTTATTATAGAGCAACAACCGGCATTATTCCTATATACTCCCCTTCATATCTCAGCCTTATCCAAGGAGGTAAGTGGTTCAACACAAGTCCGAATATCTCAGTCAGATGATATGTTAAATAATATTTATGACTGGTACATTAAGTCTAAACAAACCAGATAGATTCGATTGACTATCGACCCAAAATAACGTATAATTTCCCTTGCGAAACTGGTATTTATTAGCGGGCGTGGCGGAATTGGTATACGCGCTAGCATGAGGGGCTAGTGGCCGCAAGGCCTTGGAGGTTCAAGTCCTCTCGTCCGCACCACTGCGTCGTCGCATCCTACTTCGGTCTTCATGAGTTGGCTAAAGCCAATCGCTCTGCACCTTCGTAGATGTTCCTTTTTCCGAGAAAATTACAAATTTTCTCGGCAGGGACCACTTCGTTCCGTTTCCCCTCAGGCAAAATCTGTCGATTTTGACTGGAGAGGAGGCATAGCGAAAGTGTGAAACAGACGCCTATTGGCGGTTCTGTGTAACACGTTAGCTTGCGCTGACGTGGGCGCCTAGCTCAGCTGGTTAGAGCATCTCGTTTACACCGAGAGGGTCAGGGGTTCGAATCCCTTGGCGCCCACCAAAAAAATAATCATGGCTCGGTAGCTCAGTTGGTAGAGCAGAGGACTGAAAATCCTTGTGTCGCCGGTTCGATTCCGGCCTGAGCCACCACTTGCGGGAGTAGCTTAGCGGTAGAGCGCAACCTTGCCAAGGTTGAGGTCGCGGGTTCGATCCCCGTCTCCCGCTCCATTTTATCTTTTCCTCAGACGTGGCCTGATGGCGGAGTGGTTACGCAGCGGTCTGCAAAACCGCGTACCCCGGTTCAATTCCGGGTCAGGCCTCCACTTATACGCCCGGGTGGCGGAATTGGTATACGCGACGGACTTAAAATCCGTTGGCTTCGGTCTTGCGGGTTCAAGTCCCGCCCCGGGCACCAAAAAAATCATCAGAACGTTGATGATTTTTTTATTTTTAGGTGTATAATGATTCTTGTTATGAAAAAAGACGGTAGTCAGCTTTCCGACGAATTCAAGAAAGAAATCAAAGAGAGCGGAAGCAAAAAAAATATTCTAGGAACTGTGACGGCACTGATCGCGATTGTGCTTGTCTTTGGCACCATCGGTGTTGCTAGCTATGAACTTATTTTCAAACCTGACAAGGTTCAGCAGAAGTCTGCTGACGAAAAGATAGAATCAAGACCTGATTCTGCGGTTCAAACTCCAGCTACTGACACTACTCCGGCAGCTACTACTCCTGCACCAACGGCGACAACTCCTTCTACGACCGCAACCACAACATCTGATACGTATACTGTTGTAGCCGGAGATACCTACAGTTCAATTGCAAACGCTAATAATCTTTCCTCAGCAGAGCTCATGCAATACAACAATTCAACAAGCGAAGATTTACAAATTGGACAAGTAATAAAAATACCAAAGAAATAATCGAAAGGAGTCCCATGACAGCAGTATGGATTTTACTCGGAATTGTAGTAGTAATCGCCCTCTATGTAATCGTTACATATAATGGTCTAATTACCCTGAAAAATAGAGTAGCGGAAGCTTCTAGTGACATTGATGTTCAACTGAAAAGACGTTATGAACTCATCCCTAATCTCGTCAGTACCGTCAAGGGTTATGCTAGTCACGAAAAGGAGCTACTAGAAAAAGTGACCGAGGAAAGAGCAGGTTTGGTAAAGGGTTCAACTGCCGACAAAATCCAAGCTAGTAACCAACTTACCGACACACTAAAGTCACTTTTTGCGGTAGCAGAAAATTATCCAGACCTTAAGGCAAACACAAACTTCCTGCAACTTCAGGAAGAGTTGACCGATACTCAGGACAAGATCATGGCAGCACAGCGTTTCTACAACGCCAATGTTCGCGACTTCAACACGAAAATCGAGGTTTTTCCAACCAACATTTATGCTAAGCAACTTGGTTTCGGCAAATTTGAATTCATCGAAGCAGCGGATACTGAGAAGGCAAACGTTAAAGTTGAATTCTAGTAGGTAGCACATGGCTACGACTTACACCAATATCACAAGTAACAAGACGAAGACGACCCTCTGGATTGTCTTTTTCCTCAGCTTTGTAATTCTGCTAGGATATGTTCTCGGACGGGCTCTAGACATTAGCTGGCTTTTCCCATTTGCAATTTTCTTTGCTCTTTTCCAAGGTGTGACAACTTATTGGTGGAGTGACAAGATTGCCTTGGCTGTTGCTGGTGCTCACGAAGTAAATAAGAGTGATGCTCCAGAGCTTTATCGTCTGGTAGAGAATCTCTCAATCACGGCAGGCATACCAACGCCGAAAGTCTACATTATTGATGATATGGCCCCAAACGCTTTTGCCACCGGGCGTGATCCCAAGCATGCCTCAATAGCGGTGACTAGAGGACTCCTTACGAAGTTGAATAAGCCCGAGCTTGAGGGAGTTCTTGCGCATGAATTTTCGCATATAGGAAACTATGATATTTTGCTTTCGACAGCAATAGTAGTTTTGGTCGGTATTGTTGTTTTGGTTTCGAATTGGTTTTTCCGAATTAGTTTATTTGGTGGTGGTCGCAGGAGTAACAATAACAATGATTCGGGCGGTATCTTTATGATTGTTGGACTTGTTTTAGCCTTACTTTCGCCACTTTTTGCGACCCTGATTCAACTCGCTATTTCTAGAAAACGCGAGTTTCTAGCGGACGCCAGCGGCGCGCTTCTTACGCGTAACCCGAATGAGCTAGCCGATGCCCTCCAGAAGATTACAGCAGACCCCGAACCTTTAATTCATGCCAATAATGCTACTGCTCATCTCTATTTTTCTGAACCACTAAAGGATTCTAAGGGTAAAAATCGTAATCTCTTCGCCAATTTATTCAGTACTCACCCAGATCCAGCAGAACGCATCAAACGTTTGCGCGAAATGGCGATGTAAAGAACAAATCAACTAGAAAAGAGCCCAATTAGGGGCTCTTTTGGGTTATAATATAGTTATGGCACAAGTGACATTCAAACAAGCAAAGGAAAGAGTCCAGAAACTTCGCGAGCTTCTAGAACAGTATTCTCATGAATATTATGTGCTGGATAAGCCGACAATTGAAGACGCTGTTTATGACGGTCTCAATAATGAACTGAAGGAGCTGGAGGCTACATATCCTGATCTTATTACTTCTGATTCACCGACTCAGAGGGTCGGTGGCACCGCTCTTTCAAAGTTTGAAAAGGTTGAGCATGCTTACCAGATGCTATCTCTCTCTGATGTTTTTAGCAAAGAGGAAATAGTCGGCTGGGAGGACAGGGTAAAAAAACTGTTACCTGGGCGTAAAATCGATTATTTCACAGAGCTCAAAATTGATGGCCTTTCAATTATGCTTACCTATGAAAAAGGCAAGTTTGTTCGCGGTGCAACAAGGGGCGATGGCCGCGTGGGCGAGGATGTTACCCATAATTTGAGAACAATATCATCGATACCGATGAAGCTAAAGGGCGAATATCCCGACGTCTTGAATGTTCGTGGTGAGGTTTATATCTCGAAGGCTGACTTCGAGAAGATTAATGCGGAGCAGTTAACTTCTGGTGAGCAAACTTATGCCAATCCGCGTAATTTGGCGGCTGGGAGCCTGCGTCAACTTGATTCGAAGGTTACAGCGAAGAGATGCCTCTCGACATACATTTATGAGATTTACGACGAAACTAGTGCCAAAACCCATGAAGAAAAACACAAACTGCTTGCGGAGATGGGTTTTGTTACGAGTAAGTACGTGAAACATTGTGAAACGATCGAAGATGTTACCGACTATTGCACGTATTGGGATGACAAAAGAAATACTTTGTCATTCCAAGTTGATGGAATAGTAGTTAATATCAACGACAATAAAACCTTTTCCGAGCTTGGTTCGGTCGGCAAGACTCCTCGAGGTGCTGTAGCCTACAAATTTCCTGCAGAACAGGTTACGACCGTTATAGAAGACATTCACGTTAGTATTGGCAGAACTGGCGCCTTGACCCCTATAGCTATTATGCGGCCTGTTCGTGTGGCCGGCACAACGGTCTCCAGGGCGATTCTTCACAACGAAGACGAGATAAGGCGTAAGGACATTAGAATAGGCGACACAGTGGTCATACAGAAGGCAGGGGACATCATACCGGAGGTTCTTAGACCGCTCCCTGAACTTCGGACAGGCAAGGAGAAGTTTTTTGAAATGCCAAAGACTTGTCCAATGTGTGGCGGTCCTGTGGTCAAACCGGCCGGCGAAGCTGTCGCAAGGTGCGCGAACAAGGATTGTTTTGCAGTGCGAATGCTTCAGCTTGGTCATTTCGTCTCGAAAGATGCTTTTGACATCGATGGTTTGGGGGAGAAAAGTATTGAGTTACTCCTGAATGAGGGAATAATCGAGGATGCGGCCGATATTTTTGATTTGAAAGAAGGAGACCTAGAACCCCTCGAACGGTTTGCGGAAAAGAGTGCTAAAAACCTTGTTGAATCAATACAGTCTAGGAAGAAGGTCACACTTTCTCGGTTCTTATATGCACTTGGGATCCGTCATGTTGGAGCGATAACAGCCAGTGACATAGCGGCACATTTTGGCAGCTTAGAAGCAGTTGAGGGCGCCTCACTAGAAGAAATCGGAGAAATAGAGGGCGTTGGAGAAGTAGTTGCCAGGAGTGTTTACGAATGGTTTAGAGACGAAAAAAATCTCGTGCTGCTAGGGAAACTTAGGAACATGGGCGTTGGTTATGCCGAAATGAAAAGAGGGGATAAACTTGATGGGCAAACGCTTGTTATCACCGGTAGTCTCGAAAGATTAAGTCGAGAAGAAGTTGAAGAAAAGATTCGTCAGCTCGGTGGGAAGGCCTCGGGCTCAGTCTCACGGAATACTAGTTTCGTTATTGCGGGTTCAAATCCCGGTTCGAAACTTGCAAAAGCTGAGAGTCTAGGCGTGCCGATAATATCCGAAGATGAACTGTTCAAGATGCTCGGGGAGTGATATACTCTGTAGGTAAAAAATGCGGTTTTATGGACAAAATTACAATAACTGATATAGATAAATTGGCTAAATTGGCTAGACTTGGTCTGACAAAAGCTGAAAAACAGTCTCTTGCTTCACAAATGACTGATATTTTGGAATACGTGAAGCAGTTAGATGAAGTGGACGTTAGTCAGGTTGAGCCAACTAGCCAAGTAACAGGGCTTACGAACGTGACCAGGGATGATAAGGTCTTGAGAAGCGATATTGACAGAGACGAGCTTCTTAGCAATACTCCTGACACAGAAAATGGCTTTATAAAGGTAAAGTCGGTGTTATAAATGGCTAAAGATACAATTACAGAATTGAATAAAAAATTTATGCAAAGACCGGATTGTGTAAATGACGAACTGAAAGAAATACTAAGAACAATTGATATTCGCGAAGATGAATTGAACGCTTTCGTCACGGTTACGGCAGAAAGTGCTCTTCAGGAGGCAATGTCTTCATCGAAGAGATTTGAGTCAGGAAAATCAAAGGGTATTTTGGATGGCGTAGTTGTTGGGATCAAAGATGTTTTCTGTACAAAAGATGTTCGTACAACTGCCTCAAGCAAGATGTTAGATGATTTTGTGCCCGCTTATGATGCAACGGTGGTCAAAAAGCTAAAAGATGCAGGAGCGGTTATCGTTGGTAAAAATAATTGTGACGCTTGGGCACATGGGGCAAGTACCGAGAATTCAGATTACGGTGTGACAAAAAACCCATGGGATTCTACTAGAGTTTCTGGCGGTTCGTCTGGTGGTTCGGCTGCGGCGGTAGCCTCTGGTGAATGTGTATATTCAATCGGTTCTGACACCGGCGGTTCAATTCGTCAACCAGCCGCGTTTTGTGGTGTTGTTGGTCTGAAGCCTACATACGGTCGTGTTTCTAGATATGGCCTCATCGCTATGGCATCATCTCTGGATTGTGTGGGTCCAATCGCAAGCCATGTAGAAGATATTGCTAAAATTCTAGAAGTAATTGCCGGTCACGATGAAAAAGATTCGACATCCGTTGATTTACCTGTGCCAAATTATTCACTTGCCCTCGATAAACCTCTCAAAGGCAAGAAAATTGGATGGGCTAAGGAATTCGTCGAGCTAGGTTTAAACAAAGAAATTGCCACAGCCATAGACTCCGCGAAGAAAATATATCAGGAACTGGGCGCCGAAATTGTGGATATCAGCCTGCCGAATATTAAATATGGCGTGCCCGTTTACTATATTATTCAACCAGCTGAAGTCAGTTCCAACCTAGGTCGTTACGACGGTATTAAATATGGCCATAGTTCTAGCGAATCCGAGAATTTAATAGATCATTATTTCAAGTCACGTGATGAAGGACTTGGCGCCGAAGCGAAGAGGAGAATAATGCTCGGGACTTTCGTGCTCTCAGCCGGTTATTACGATGCTTATTATAATAAAGCAATGAAAGTGCGCACACTTATCAAGCAGGATTTCGAGAAGGCTCTTGAGAAAGTCGATGTCATACTAGCTCCAGTAGCACCGACGACTGCCTTTAAGATCGGCGAGAAAACAAGTGACCCGGTCCAAATGTATCTGGCCGATGTCTACACTGCAGCCATTAATCTGGCTGGGAACCCAGCACTTTCACTCCCTTGTGGTTTTGATAGCAGCAGCCTTCCAATGGGGATGCAAATTATTGGTAAACATTTTGACGAAGAAACAGTACTGAATTTCGGACATATGTACGAAAAGAAAGCGGAGAAATAAATGGGTAAAGCAGAAAAACTCAAAGAGCAACGAAAAATAGAGCGAATCCAAAAAGTTCTAAATAAAGAGCGAAGGTTTAAAATTTTCGGATTTGTGTTACTAGGTATCGCAGCTGGAGCTTTGCTCGGGACTGGGATTTTCTTCGGCACTTCGTACATCAAAAATAATTTTTTTAATAAAGCGAAAGCAGTGGCAAAAGTGAAGAGTTATAAAACATCATCTCGTACCTATTCCCAGGCTCCTGATATGCAAATTGATACGAGCAAGACTTATGTTGCTAAATTTGAGACAAATGATGGCAATTTCGAAATTACACTAGATGCCAAGGACGCTCCAAAGACGGTGAATAACTTTGTTGTGCTCGCGAAGGACGGATACTACGACGGTTTAACTTTTCACCGAATCGTGAAGGACTTTATGATTCAAGGTGGCGATCCTCTTGGAAATGGATCAGGAGGTCCTGGCTATAAGTTTGACGACGAAAAAGTTGTTGGTGACTATACGCCAGGCACTGTCGCCATGGCTAATTCTGGTGCGAATACGAACGGTTCTCAGTTCTTTATCATGACCGGCGATTACAGTGGCGGTAAGTTACCGAAGAGCTATACGATCTTTGGTAATGTTACTTCAGGCATGGACGTAGTGAATAAGATTAATATCACACCAACTGTTGATAATGGACAAGGCGAACAATCAAAACCAACCACAACAGTTCTTATTAATAAGGTTACAATCGAGGAAAATTAATGTTGTCAGTTTATGTCCTAATCTTTGCCATTATACTTGCTTCCATTATTGTGATTCCGGTTTTTGGTGGTTTCGGTAAGAAAAAGAAATCAAACGGCAGTAAGTACAATAATGCTGTGAGTTTAGACAGGAGACAGATTCAAAGTAAATGGTCAGAGATAGAAGCTACGGCTAACCTCGGTGGGCCGGCACAGATAAAAGCCTCGGTGATGGATGCTGATAAGTTGGTGGAACAGGTTCTCTCTTCGAAGGGACTACCGGGAAATACCTTTGCCGATATGCTTAAAGCGGGGCAAAAGTTGTTCTCTAATTATTCCGATTATGACAATCTATGGTATGCGCATAAAGTTCGTAATTCAGTGGCACATGATAACGGGATTGATTTCAATGTTTCAAACGGGAAAAAGGCGATGGAATATTTCAAAAAAGCCTTAAAGATTCTAGGAGTGCTTTGATGGAAAAATATGAGATTGTAATTGGGCTCGAAATCCATGCTCAGCTTCGCACGATGAGCAAGATGTTTTGTACATGCGATAATTATTCGGTTGATATAGCTCCAAACACCAATGTTTGTCCTGTTTGTTTGGGTATGCCGGGAATGTTACCAGTGGCTAATAAACAGGCAATCGAATGGACATATTTACTTGGCATGGCCCTGGGCGCCAAAATCGCTGATAAGTTCAATTTCGAACGAAAAAACTATTTTTATCCGGATCTGCCGAAAGCTTATCAGATAACCTCAAGTACGAATCCTCCAGTTCTGGGCGGCGGTCTAGAAGTAGATAATGATGGAAAAATTAGCAAAGTCAGGATTCATCATGTTCATCTCGAGGAAGATGCCGGGAAACTTGTTCATCCAGAGAAGGCGAATTATAGTCTAGTGGACCTGAACCGTGCTGGCACTCCACTCATGGAGATTGTCACAGAACCAGATATGCGAAGTCCGAGGGAGGCCAGAATTTTTGTGCAGGACCTCAGGGCGATCCTAAGATATTTAGATATTTCAGATGCCAATATGGAACAGGGGAACATGCGTTGTGATGCCAATATCTCACTTCGACCAGTCGGACAAAAGGAACTAGGCACGAAGGTCGAAATCAAGAATATGAACTCATTCAAAATGATTGAGCGGGCGCTCGAATACGAAGTCACGAGACAGACAGAAATGCTCGAGAGCGGAGAGAGAATTATTCAGGAAACTCGTGGTTGGGATGATGCCGGAGGTAAGACACTTTCACAGAGGAGCAAAGAAGAAGCAAATGACTATCGTTACTTCCCAGAACCGGATTTACCACCAGTTGATCTCACGGTGACTAATGGCTTTGATCTCGACGAAATTAAATCGAAACTACCGGAGCTGCCAAAAGAGAAATGTAAACGTTTTGCCGCGGAATATGGTCTCTCCTCGGCGGATGCTGATCAGCTAACTAGTGATTTAGAATTGTCCCGTTATTTTGAACTTGCGGTGACAGCTTTGCCGGTCAACGTTTTTAATACAGACGAGACAATACGACAGGCCGCCAAGAAGACAGCTAACTGGATCATAGGAGAATTACTTGGAAGACTGAATAAAAACTCAATTCGGCTTTCTGAGTCAAAAGTAAAACCAGAATACATTGCTGTTATTATTAGTTCTATCGATGCTGGTTCGATTACGGGGAAAATAGCTAAAGAAATCTTTGATCAAGTCTTTGAGACCGGTGAGGATCCTACCGAAATAATTGGTAAAAGTACTTTGCGACAGATTAGTTCTGAAGGTGAGATTGCAAGGGTAATTGAAGAGATCTTAAAATCAAATGAAAAGTCAGTGTCTGATTTCAAGGCCGGCAAACAGCAAGCTTTCGGTTTCTTGGTTGGCCAAGTTATGGCGAGGACTAAAGGTCAGGCTAACCCGGCTGTCGTAAACGAAATATTACGAAAGAAATTGTCTTAGTGAAAGCAATAAGCACGAAAAGTGAAAATCTTTGGGGCGAAGTCGAAAAAGCATTCAAAGAACATACCACAAGCGGTTACAAAATGGCTTGTATTGAAGCACAAAAAGTCTTTTTTTATCTGTTGCGCTCAAAGGGTTATTCGACAAAGAACATGAAACAGACATTGACGCTTTTTGGTTGGCGGCTTAATGATAAGGATGCTCTGAAGAAAGCACTTGAGAAGACAGAATTAATAAAAAATAGTTTTGACTACACGCTTTCAAGCTTTGAAACCGAGGACATTATAGCAACGTATGCGAAAGCGATTGAGGATTTTTCTCACGCCAAGACTCTGTCCTGGCAGCGCAAACTCGGTCTTTTTTGGGATAATTACATCTCGATAAGATCGTCATTTGCCAAGAAAGCGCTTATTGGGATAGTTTTGTTTTTCGTTATAGTTAAACTTCTGGCTTCAACTGAGTTTGGTCTTGGAATAGTAAGCAGTATTGTAGCACTCTCAAACTTCTTTTTCTCTTGGTTTCTAGTCGTTGTTGTTGGGGCCGGTATATTGGTTTTCGTTATATTTGGGGTAATGACTTTACTTGAAAAAAACAGGACAAAGATCAAAGAGATCAAATAGCCTTGGCTTCCGTACTATAATTAGTATATGAAAAGAAAGCAGATAATAATTATTGTTTCAGCCCTTGTTATCCTAGTCATCGGCAGTGGGGCAGCTTGGTATTATAACAAACACAAAAAAGTTACTTCCAAAACAACAACAAGCACCCAGCAGAACAGCAGTCAGAATAGCGCTACAAATAGTGCACCGCAAACTCCGCAAAACCAGGTTCCTGCCGCGACGCTTTATTATCCCATGACGAATTTCGTAAGCCGAATAATGTTCCGGTCTTTTGGGCAATTAGTGAAACCGACTGATTCGGTTTCACCTTGTGGAGCACCTTTCAGCGGTTATCATGACGCCGACGATTTAGAGGTAACTCCAGTTGAGGTGAATGAGGATGTTCCGGTCTATGCGATCGCTGATGGTACTATTCGAGAAATCGGTCCGGTTTCTGGGTATGGTGGTCTTTTGGTTCTCGGGGTAACAATAAAGGGGCAGGCCTACACAGTTTATTATGGACATATTAATCTTGGGAGCACGACACTCGTTATGGGTAGTAGTGTAAAAGCGGGGCAGCGCTTAGCTAGTCTTGGTGCTCAGTGTTCAGTCCAAACTGATGGTGAGAGAAAGCATCTTCATTTCGCAATTCATATCGGAACTGGAATTGATGTTCGGGGATATGTGCCAACGCTTAGTGAGCTTGCGGCCTGGGTTGATCCGAAAACATTTCTTACCGAAAATTCAGCGTCACCAATCTAAGATTTCTCAATAAAACATCTTGTTTCTTACTCTATATACCGCTAAAATAGTACATAGATTTGAGGTGCAAGAACTTTTATAACGAAAGACCTTTTTATCGCGTGGTCTTTTTTGATTTTTTAGCAAACTAACGGGGGTAATTTTGGCCGAAAACAAAGCAAAATTCGTTCATCTGCATGTCCATACCCACTACTCGCTACTTGATGGTATGGGTAAAATCCCAGACTATCTAGATAAAGCTAAAGAGCTCGGGATGCCAGCCATGGCGATCACTGATCATGGTGTCATGTACGGAGCAATCGAATTTTACAAAGAAGCCAAAAAAAGAGATATAAAACCGATAATTGGTTGCGAATGTTATGTTGCACCTAGAACTTTACATGACAAAGAAGCGAGGGTTGATGCTAAACCTTACCATTTGGTACTACTAGCTAGGAATAAGACCGGTTACCAGAACCTTATGAAGTTGGTAACTATAGCACACATCGATGGCTATTATTACAAACCTAGAATAGACAAAGATACTCTTAGACAATATTCAGAGGGACTGATCGGTATGTCTGCATGCTTAAACGGTGAACCGGCCAGAACAATCGTAAACGGAGATTACGAGAAAGCGAAGAAAGCTGCCCTGGAATATCAAGAGATTTTTGGAAAAGACTATTATTATCTCGAGTTGCAAGATCAGCCAGGCGCCGAAGACCAACGTATTGCTAATGAAGGTTTGAAAAAAATCTCGAAGGAGACTGGAATTGGTCTGGTAGTGACAAATGATGTTCACTATGTGAATAAAGATGATGCAGAGGCTCAGGATGTTCTTCTTTGTGTCCAAATGGGCAAAATGGTCACAGATGAAGATCGCATGAAGATGAACATGGATAACAGCATGCGCACTTATGAAGATCTGCTAGCAGCTTTTCCGGACGTGCCAGAGGCCTTCGAAAACACAGTGAAAATTGCCGAGATGTGCGATCTCACTATCGAACTAGGTGGCATTTTGATACCTGACTTTCCAACACCAGACGGTTTGACGGAAGGTAAATATCTGGAGAAATTAGTCGACGAGGGCATTGCCAGACGTTATGGCAAAAAAACACCTGAACTTAAAGAAAGACTAGAATACGAGCTGAAGGTTATCGAAAAAATGGGTTATGAGGGCTATTTCCTTATCGTACAGGATTACGTTAATTGGGCCAAAAATCAGGGTATTGTGGTCGGTCCAGGTCGTGGTTCTGCTGCAGGGTCGGTTGTGGCCTATGCTCTCGGTATTGTTGACCTAGAACCGATGCAATACGACTTACTTTTTGAGAGATTTCTGAATCCAGATCGTATTTCTATGCCTGATGTGGACATGGACTTTGCTGACGACAGGCGTCACGAGGTAATTGCTTATGTAACCGAAAAATATGGCCAGGATCGAGTGGCACAGATAATCACTTTTGGTACTATGAAAGCTAGAAATGCCATCCGTGATGTGGGTAGAGTACTAGGACTAGCTTATGGAGACGTTGATAGAATTGCCAAGATGGTACCGGAAGTCCTCAATATTAAACTTTCTGAGGCATTAAACACTAGCCAAGAACTCAGAGCGGCCTATACTAGTGAACTAGACGTAAAACATCTTATCGACCTTGCGACGAAACTGGAAGGAGTGGCCAGGCATTCTTCTACTCATGCTGCCGGTGTGGTGATATCCAAGGATCCTTTAGTCCAATATACTCCACTGCAGCGGGCGACTAGGGGCGATCTAGCAACAAATACACAATATGAAATGCATGCGATAGAGGAGCTCGGACTACTTAAGATGGACTTTTTGGGACTCTCTAACCTGACAGTCATCAAAAACGCAATGCGCATCATCAAGAAGGTCAATGATGTAGATATCGATTTGTATACGATGCCCATTGATGATGCTCAAACATACAAACTATTATCTAAAGGTGAAACTACTGGAGTTTTCCAGTTTGAGTCAGCTGGGATGAAACGCTATATAAAGGAGTTAAAACCGACTGTTTTTGAAGACATTATTGCTATGGGTGCTCTATATAGGCCGGGTCCTATGGAAAATATCCCCGAGTTTATCGCTCGTAAACATGGCAAGAAAGCTATTAAATATCAGCATCCAGCTATGGAGACCGCACTCAAGAATACCTATGGGATTACGGTTTATCAGGAACAAGTTATGCAAGTATCGAAAGATTTAGCTGGTTTTACAGGTGGACAAGCTGATACTTTGCGTAAGGCAATCGGTAAAAAGAATCCTACGCTTTTAAAGCAAATGAGGGGTGAATTCGTAAAGGGTGCAAAGGATACAAATGACGTCCCTGAGAAGTTGGCAAATGAAATATTCGATGGTTGGGAGACTTTTGCACAATATGCTTTCAATAAGTCTCATGCTGCCTGTTATGCTCTTATTTCCTATTGGACTGCAAATCTGAAGGCTCACTATCCGGCTGCATTCATGTCTGCGCTTATGACTTCTGACTACGGCAACATGGATCGTATAACTATTGAAATTGACGAATGTCAGCGAATGGGGATTGAAGTTTTGCCCCCGGATGTCAATGAATCTTTTGCGGAGTTTGGTGTTGTGAAAGAGACAGGAAAGATACGTTTTGGTCTGATGGCAATCAAAAATGTAGGTATGGGGCCGATTGAGGCCATTCTGGCTGCTAGAGAAGAAGGTGGCAAATTCTCTTCTGTTGAAGACTTTGCAAAACGTGTTCATACGTCGGAAGTTAATAAGAAAATGCTGGAATCACTTATTAAAAGCGGAGCAATGGACGAATTCGGCGAGAGGGCGACTCTGCTTGCCAATATGGAGCGCATATTATCTTATTCATCAAAGGCTCAAGGTACTGCTGCCAACGGTCAGATTGATCTTTTTGGTGGTAGTGGAGTAGAAATGCCATCTCTCAAACTTGAACCAGCCCAGACCAAGATGTCAACTGCTGAGAAACTTAGGTATGAAAAAGACTTGCTCGGCATTTATATATCAGAGCATCCAATGAACGAATACAAGGAACAGCTTTTGAAACTCAAAGTAAATCCTATAGTTGAACTTACCGAAGAAATGAACAATCAAACTGTCAAAATTGGCGGAGTTCTTGCAAATATCCAAAAAGTAATGACCAGGACTAAGCAACTTATGTATTTTGCTTGGTTTGAGGATCATACGGGAAAAACTGAGTTGATAGTATTTCCTAAGGTGATTGAAGAAACTCCCGATCTTTGGGTCACTGGTAATATTATTTTGATTCGCGGTAAGGTGAGCACAAAAGACGGGCAAATCAAGGTGATTGTAGATAAAGCTATTAAACTTACGGAAAACCAGGAGGAAGCTGAAATGCAGGTAATTGATCCGTTAATCACTCAATCCGTGCAGATTGACAGCAAGGGAGTTGTAGACATTTTTATACCACGTGGTACTACCGCGGAGGCTTTAAATGATATCAAATATAAATTAGCTGCGAATAAGGGCGAAGCGCCAGTCTATGTCTTTGTTCCGAACGGACCCTCAGGACCTAAAAAAGTGAAATTACCTTTTGGGATTAAATATTCAGAAAAGCTAGCGGATTCAATTCGCAAACGCTTAAACGAAAATTAAATTTTTTTGATATAAAAGGCTTGCTAAAAGCGAATAATTATTGTATGATATTTTTTGTATTGTTCTTTGTCAGTCAATCTAGCAGAAGAAGGTGAGCGTATGGCGCACGGCAGTCCCTAACCAAGAAGTGTCTTAGTGAAAGGTCACTTCGAGGCTTTGGGGGAAAGAGTATGGCCATGATAGGTAAGACCCCAGTTCGGATCGTGTTCGTGAGGGATACACGTAGTCACGGCTACAATCGTGTCAGTCGTGGCAACGTCGTCGCTATGGCGAAGGACACCAAGGGAAACGTCCTCGCCCAAGGGGAAGGCACCACCAAGCTCAAAGCGAGTAGGAGTCTCATCTCAGTCCGTTCCGCCCAGCCGCAGCCCGCGGCCTAGCGCCGCAATCACAGAAGAAGGGCAACAAAGATGAGCGAGTCCGTTACAGGGGTTCTGGATCTTCAGAAGATCCACAAGGAGGTTCTTTCACATCCGACCGAGGAGAGGATTTCTCAAGCTGTAGTGGAGGTTGAAACCGCTGGTCGGCACTTTACCGGCAGTGGGGAAGTCCACGCAGCTGCACAGATCCTCGCTCTGAGGGATAGGCTCCATGGCGTCGCCCAGCACAACTGTGACGACCCTACGGTCTGTACGGTTATGCGGCATCTCGAGGCCTTCCTGGCTGAGAGCCCTGGCAATCCCTACAGCATTCCTCGTCCGGTTCGGGATGAGGTGCTGAAGGACGTTCGATCCTGGCGTACGAGTACGATGGGGTGCAACCCGTGTCCTCACTCTTCGACAGTAGTCCAGCGAGGTTTGGACCCCAGGATGCTCGTCGAGGACCAAGAACGAGCCAACGACATGAGGTAGGTCCAGCTCGTTTGGCTTCCTAGTTTGACAACTCTTCGTCCCGCGGCCGCGTGGACGATACCCTAGGGGCTCCGCACCGCTGCGCAAACGGTGCGGAGCCCCGAAGGTGAACAAGGCGCGTTATGCCAATGTATAAAAGCAAGGTGGAACGCGCCTTTTACGTATTTATTGGTTGACGAAGATGTTTAAATCCGCTATAATATTCCTCGCGTGTTACAGGAGAAAAGATGAAAGCAATTGACGACATGACAGATAAACAGTTAAAGAACGTCCCAGATCTAAAACCTGGTGACACTGTTCGTGTACATACTAAAATTATTGAAGGTAGCAAAGAACGTATCCAAGTTTTTGAAGGCGTAGTAATCCGTGTCAAAGGTAGCGGTGTCCAGCAAACCTTCACAGTTCGTAAGATTTCTTATGGCATTGGTGTTGAGCGTACTTTTCTTATCCAGTCGCCAAAGCTTGCGAAAATTGAAATTCGCAAAAGAGCTGAAGTCCGCCGCGCTTATCTGACATATCTTCGTGATCTACGTGGTAAAGCTGCTAAGCTTAAGGACCAGAGGTTTGATTCACTCGCTGTCAATGTGAAAGAAGAAGAACTCAAACCTGAGGATTTAGCTCCAGCGACCGAAGACTTAGATGCTGAAATTACCGAGCTTGATGCAACTGAAATCAAAGACAACGAGATCGAAACAAAAGAAGTTTCTATAGACGAAATCGCAAAAGCCGAGAACAAAGAGGCTGATGCAGAGGATATCGTGACTCCTGACGAAGCTGAGAGTGATCATCAAGAAATTCAAGAGGAAGAAGTGGCAGAAGGCATTGATAAAGCAGAAAATGACCTTGAGCACGGTAAAGATGGTGAAGGTGCCGAAGTGGAAGAAAACACAGAAACGGTAGAACCGGAAAAAGAAGAAGAATAATCAAAGAGCCCATATCTGGGCTCTTTTTAAGATTTGCCAAAAAACCTTGTTGGGTTGATAATAGCTTCATGGGAATATCTCCGACAATGAAACACGAAAAAGAATTATGGAGCAAGGGGCGGAAGTTCATTGCTGGTATTGATGAAGCCGGAAGAGGAGCTTGGGCTGGTCCTGTCGTTGTGGCTGCGGTTGTTTTACCTACAAACCATCGTAGGATAAAAGGTGTGACTGATTCCAAACTTATTTCCGCCGAGAAAAGAGCTGAGTTATATGAAAAAATTACTGAGCAGGCCCTCGATTTTGGCGTCGGTATAATAGATCATAGAACTATAGACGAGATTGGCATTCTGGAAGCAACGAAACTTGGGGCCAAGGAGGCAGTAGAAATGATGAGTATTGAAGCTGACTACATACTTGCTGACTGTTTGGATCTGAGGAAGCAACTTGCTGTTGAACAGGAATCCATTATCCATGGTGATCAAATAATTTATTCAATTTCATGTGCATCAATCCTGGCAAAGGTCACAAGAGACAATCTCATGATTAACCTCGCTGGAAATTATTCAAAATATGAATTTTATAAACACAAAGGCTATGGCACGAAATTGCATCAAGCGAAACTGGCAGAACATGGAGTTTCGGATATTCATAGGCGCAGCTATAAGCCCATTAAGGCATTTCTTTGAGTAGAAAAACTGGGTTCGAGGCTGAAACGGTAGCAGTAGCGGCTTTGGAAAAGGATGGTTACCATATAGTTGATCGTAATTACAGCCGTCGGGTTGGTGAAATCGACATTATTGCAGAGAGACGGTTTTATTTGTTTTGTTGAAGTGAAATACAGGCAGCCATCCGGTCACGGAACAGCGGTAGATGAGATCACTAGATCAAAAATGCGCAAAATCTTGATGACGGCCAAGAATTATCTATATGAAACTAATCAAGTAGATGTCGACTATCGTATCGATGCTGTACTTATCGACAAAGATAATATTGAAATAATGCAGAATATATATACGGAAGGGATGGAATAATATGAAGATTTTAAAAGATTTGGAAAAAGACAAAGCCGCGGTTTATTTAAGAGAGGCCGCTTCAGCTAGCCAAGACTCGCGTTGTCTCAAAAGACCCCGAGGAGTAGTCATTGTTGAGGAAAGTAAAATAATCGGTCAAGGATGGAATGCACCAGCAGACGAGCATGATTGTAAAGTGTGTTTGCGCGATAAGAAAAAACCAAAGCTTTTCTCTACATTTAATACAGAACCATGCTATTCAGTTCATGCTGAACAAAGAGCGATTATAAATGCGTTTAAGTCTGGGCATAGAGACTTATCAAAATCCAAAATGTACTTTTCGCGTTCAGACAAAAACGGGCAGTACTTACCCTGTGACGACGGACCGTCTTGTACGATTTGTAGCAAGCTGATACTCGAATCTGGTATAAAGAGTTTTATCTATGAAACCTACGAAGACGGTATAGTCGAGCTTACCGCAAAGGAATTTAATGACCTGTCTATGGGATATGTTGAAGATACAAAGTAATAATTGAATTTGACAGATTCACATTTTATGGGTTATAATATTCTTACTCACAGTAACCGTCGGATTTCGCCAGAAATGCGACATTTTTATTAAAAGGAGAGAAAATGAACAGTTTTACAGATGCAATCACGCAAATCTGCGAAGAAAAGAACATCTCAAAAGAGGTAGTTCTCGAGACAATCGAAGCCGCATTGGCTGCAGCATACAAGAAGGACTACGGCAGTAAAGACCAGGAAGTTCGTGTCGAAATTGATCCCGAAAGTGGCGAGATTGTTGTTTATATACAAAAAGAGGTTGTCGATGATGTCGAGAACGACATGACTCAAATGAGCGTCGTGAATGCTAGTAAACTGAAAAAGGGTGCTAAAGTTGGTGACATTATTGAAATTAAAGATTTACCGAATGACTTTGGTCGCATAGCGGCACAGACTGCGAAGCAGGTTATTATACAGAGAATTCGTGAAGCTGAACGCGACATGGTCTTTGGTGAATATAAGGATAAAGAAGGTGAAGTCATCAATGGTTCGGTCCAACGTGTTGAAGGCAACAATGTCATTATCGATCTGGGCAAAGCGTCTGGAGTTCTTTTCCCAAATGAACAGATTCAAGGTGAACGATACTATGTTGGACAGAGACTGAAATTCTTCGTGGTTCGCGTAGAACAGACAAATAAAGGTCCACAAATTGTGGTCTCGCGCTCACATCCAGGTCTCGTGAAGCGTCTTTTCGAACTTGAAGTGCCAGAAATCCTGGCTGGAATCGTAGAGATCAAGGCTATCGCTCGTGAGGCTGGTCAGCGTACCAAAATGGCTGTTGCCAGTAACCAAGAGGGTGTTGATCCTGTTGGTTCATGTGTCGGTCAGCGTGGTGTCCGTGTCCAAGCCGTGATGAATGAAATTGGTGAAGAAAAGATTGACATCATCCTTTGGGACGAAGATCAAAAGACCTTTATCTCAAATGCTCTTTCACCAGCCAAAGTAAGTAATATTACTCTTAACGAAGATGATAAAAAAGCTGAAGTTGAAGTTCCTGAGGATCAGCTCTCGCTCGCTATTGGACGTTCAGGACAAAATGTTCGTCTGGCTGCCAAGTTAACGGGTTGGAATGTTGACATCAAAGGCGGCGATGAGTCTGGCGTGGAAGCGGCCGCGAAGGTTTTGCGCCCCGTCGAAGATAAACGTGACCTAGAAGAAGAGATTTTGAAGGCTCTAGAGACAAATGCAGAAGAGGCAATACCTGAGGTTGAGACTTCAGAGACGACAGAGACAACCAAGAAAGAGGAAGTCGAAACTCCTGAGGAAGTCACTGAAACCGAACCCGCAGCGGAGGTTGAGCCTGAAGCACCAGCAGAATCTACACAACCCGCAGAAGAAACAGAAGCCCCAAAAGAAAACACCGGGATTGATGAAGTTGCAGCGATTCTCGAAGATGAATCAGAAGACAAGAAAACAGAATAATCAGTAAGAGGCCGAAAAGGCCTCTTTTCATATCTTGACCCATGTAGGATAATAGATATACAAATGAATACGATTATATCTTTTGTCTTTATCTCCGTCGCACTGCTTATCATCGTACTTGGACTAATCGAAAATTTTTCCAAGCTTTCAGTGAGACGAATCCTCCTCTACCTGGTTGCCGTTATCATCGGCCTCATCATCGGAGCGTTACTGTCTGCACCGCTTTCGAAACTCCCAGGTCTGTATGGAGAAATCCTGCCGATAGTCAGTAGTTTTATATCGGTACTTTTCGCGATCCTGCTTCTGAATAACTTGCAACCCCAACTCGATAAGTGGTTTGATTATATGAAAAAAATCTTACGTATACCGCCACTTCATCTCTTTGAACGACATGATGAGATAAAAACGGAAAGTGTCATAGACACATCTGTGCTTATTGATAAGAGAATTGTAGCTATTGCAAGAAGTGGTTTTTTACCCCAGAAGTTAATCGTGCCAAGGTTCGTTCTTGCAGAGCTACAGGGGATTGCTGACTCGAAAGACGGTGATAGACGCGATAAAGGCAGAAGGGGACTTACTGCCGTTGAAGAACTCAAAAAAATTAAACACGGAGATTTAGTAGTGGTCAGCGATGATTTCCCTGATATTCCTGCCGTAGATCATAAGCTTGTTCGTTTATCAAAGAAACGAAATGCAGACCTTCTAACGACAGATTTTAATTTGAATAAAGTTGCCAGTACTGAAGGGGTTAGGGTACTAAATATTAATGATTTAGCTGCAGGCCTCCGACCCGATCATCTTCCCGGTGAAGAATTAACAATTAAGATTGTACATGTTGGGAAAGACAAAACTCAGGGTGTTGGCTATCTAGAAGACGGGACAATGATTGTAGTTGAAAATGGAAGCAAATATCTCGGCAAAGAAGTGAAAGTGAAGATTAGCAGAGCACTTCAAACGAGCGCTGGTAAAATGTTTTTCTCAAGGACTCACAATGATTGAAATGCAGGAACAAGTAAATATGGCAAAATACTCTACTCTGAGCGTTGGCGGCAACGCGGATTTTTTGACAACTGTGAGTAAACTCACCGATTTAGTCGCAGGTCTAAAATGGGCACATGATAAAAATATACCTTTTGTTATTATTGGTGGTGGTAGCAATATATTGATTTCTGACGAAGGTTTCCGTGGACTTGTAATTATTAATCGTGCGAGTGAATACAAAATTGAAGGGGCGAAAGTCACAGTCGATTCGGGATATAACTTCGGTAAACTTGCAACTGAAACTATAGAGCTAGGGCTCGCTGGACTGCATTTTGGAGCGGGAATCCCAGGATCTATCGGTGGAGCAATTGCTGGAAATGCCGGGGCTCTCGGGTGGGATATTGCCAAGACTCTGAAATCTGTTCGAGTTTGGGATGATGGGGAAGAGAGAACTTTTTCAAATGCTGATCTTGATTTCGGCTATAGAACTTCAAAGATAAAAAGCAAAGATGGGATCGTAATTCTTTCTGCTGAATTTGAGCTTACGGTGGGGAACAAAGATGAGCTCACGAAACTTATTTTGGATGATCGCAAGAGAAGAGTTCAAAGCTATCTCGGACGAACTTGCGGCAGCTATTTCAGAAATCCTCAGGGCGATGAAACTGCTGGTGAACTGATTGATCGTTTAGGACTTAAGGGTCATAGGATTGGTGGAGCTGAAATAAGCCCATTACATGCGAACGTAATTCGAAATATAGACAATGCAACGGCAAATGACATTGTGAGTCTCGAGAAGTTTGTTACTAGCAAAGTCGAAGAAAAATATAATGTTCAGCTCATTCCTGAAGTTGTCAAAATAGGAAATTTTAGTTAGGACTAAAACTTACTTAACCGTAACAGTAAGGGTGCCGGTAGCAGTCTGGTATTTTTGATCTTTTACTGTTGCGGTCAATGTATAACTGCCGCTAACAATTCCAGTGAATTTAGCAATATAATTACCACTGATTGAATCTAATGTTGCATTTACAACCGTAGAACCAAGTGTAGCAGTCACGTTCGACACATTTGCTGGGGCGGTCACATCCAGGACTACGTCGAAAGCCGATGAGAGGGAAGTAGTGCCTGTCGGCGAAACAATACTAATCGATGGAGCATCGGCACCACTACATTGATCAGTTGTTTGAGTCGGTATTTGGCTTGTATCTGTGGAAAATCCGTTAGCTGCGGCCCAAGCTGCTATCGGCGCGAACCATCTAGAGTATGCGCCATCTGAGCTTGGAATCTCGGCGGTAATAGTTGTGAATGTCTTGGTTGTAACTAACTCAGCTGGACATTTATCGGTAGCTATCTTGCCGTCTGGGGTATATATCTTCAATGTCTGGCCGACGCCAGCCGCAGCAGTTGGCTGGTACCAAGAAGGGAAGATATCAGTAACGGTTTGACCCGCTACAGTGTTGGTAACTGTCTTTATGCCACTTGGTTTCGTAAATTGTTCCACTGGTGTTCCAGCAAGGGCTTTGACCATAAAGTCATGCCAGATAGGAGCGGCTGCAAAAGCACCACCACCCGATGTCATTGGTGTACCATCATTGTTACCCGACCAGACACCAGCCACGAGACTTGGTGTATAACCAAGTGTCCAGGCATCCTTATAACTGTTTGTTGTACCGGTCTTGGCAGCCACGGGACGACCGGGAAGGGTAAGAGCACTGCCGGCACCAAATGTTCGTGCGCGAGAAGGATCATCGGAAAGAATATTACTAATGAGATAAGCGACTTGTTGGTCAAGAACACGTTTCCCAGTCTTATTCTTGTATTCGTCGAGAACTTTACCGTTGCTATCCTCGACTCGAAGCATCCAGGTATTATCCTGTTGAACCCCTTGGTTCGCGAAGACCCCATAAGCGCTAGTCATATCAAGTAATTTTACTTCACCGGCGCCTAGGACTAGTGAAAGTCCATATTGGCTTGGATCATTAAGAGTAGTAATCCCCATGGCATGAGCCGTGGCGAGAGTATTATCTATGCCGGCCATATAAAGAGTCTTGACTGCAGGGATATTCAACGAGTTTTGCAAAGCAGTCCTAATCGTGACCGGGCCCCAGAAGCTGCCACTGTAGTTTTGAGGTATATAGCCGCCACCGAAGTCGGTCTTCAGGTCGTAGATTATACTACCTGGTCCCCAATTATTTTGTTTGAATAAGGTGGCATATGCAAATGGCTTGAAAGATGAACCTGGTTGTCGGTCAGCCAATGTGACATTAACATTGCCGTCAATCGAGGTGTTGAAGTAATCGCGACTACCGACCATCGCCAAAATTTGTCCAGTTTTTGGATCGATAGCAACTAGGCCAGCATTGGTAGCGCCATAGCTTTTCAAGTTCTTATCAACATTATTGTCGACTGCCTGCTCGGCATATTCCTGTTTCGTCAGGTCGAGAGTGGTATAGACTTTGAGTCCGCCCTCATTGACCATTTGTTCGCCATACTTGGCCACTAGTTGCTCACGAACGTATTCAACAAAGTGAGGCGCGGTTATTGCACCATAAGGATTATTGGAGAAAGTGAGTTTCTCGGCCTTTGCAGCCTTGGCCTGATCGGTGGTGATATACTTTTGATCAGCCATTAGGTCCAGAATTTTATCTTTACGATCCATTAGATCGCTTAAATGACTACCATAAGGCGAATAATAGGTTGGTGCATTTGGTAGAGCAGCCAGCAACGCTGACTGAGCAAGGTCAAGATCCTTCAAATCTTCATTGAAGAAGGTCTTTGCGGCAACTTTGATACCATAGGCATTTGAGCCGTAAGGAATCTCATTAAGATACATTTTTAGGATGTCATCTTTTTTGTACCTTTGATCGATTTCGGTTGCTAGGATTATTTCTTTGATTTTTCTGGTCAGTGAGTATTCATTCGAGAGAAGCGTAAGTTTCACATACTGTTGTGTAATCGTTGAGCCGCCACCAAGAGCGTGATCACCGGTAACAACACCAAGAAAAGCTCTAGCAATACCGGTAAAGCTGAAGCCGCCTTCGCTGTAAAAGTTTTTGTCCTCAATGGCGACAGTTGCGTGTTTGACATTGTCGGGGATCTCGCTCCAATCGGCCAGAATTCTATTCTGGTCACCGTGTATTTCATAGAGAAGCTTACCGTTTCTGTCAAAGATCTGCGTGGATTGAGCACTCATAGTGGCATTAATCTTGTCAGGACTTGGCAGGTCCTTGGCGTACCATATAAAAAGAGCTGCAATCAGACCAATTCCAACAAGCGCAGTATAACCAATTTTTTTCCAACCTTCTTTCGTGGTAAAAAGATCACGAAAAAATTTCTTGATATTCGCTAGGTTTATATCACTAAATTTGAAGTTTTTAAGCTTAAAACCGGATGTCGAACGAGTCGATCTTACTGACCTTGCCGGCCTGGATGACTTAATGTATGTATTTTTTACAGGCTTACGGGATGAGCGCGGGCTTTTGGGGAAGGAAGAATATTTCTGCCCCGAGAACCTAGAACTTTTTCTGCCAAAAGGCATTTCTGCTCCTATTTTTCTTTGATTTTATATAAGAAAAGTGTATATTATTAACCATGATATGTCCAACTTTTGGACTAACGAATTATACTGAAATATACCTAAACTGTCAAGGAAGGCTGGTATGGATAAGATAGAAGAATTATTGACTCGTGGCGTTACAGATGTAATTGTCAAAGATAACCTCAAGAAAGAGCTAAAAAGCGGTAAGAAGCTGCGAATCAAATTGGGGATTGACCCGACGGGGCCAAAACTTCACATTGGTCGTGCCATTCCGCTTTGGAAACTTCGTGAGTTTCAAGAGATGGGGCATCAAATTGTTCTTATTATTGGTGATTTTACGGCTAGAACTGGCGATGCTTCGGATAAAACGGCTGAAAGGCAAGTCCTCACTCCTGACGAGATAAAAGATAATATGCAGACTTACAAGAAGCAGCTTGGTCTTATTCTGGACATGAAGAAAGTTGAACTTCATTATAATTCTGATTGGTGGGACAAGATGACTGCCGGCGAACTATTGAATGAAGCCATGAACTTCACTGTGAATCAACTTATAAAGCGTGATAATTTCTGGCAGAGATGGGAAGCGGATAAGCCGATTGGTCTCCATGAGATACTTTATCCCTTGCAACAGGGTTACGATTCGGTGGCCATAAAGGCCGATGTTGAAGTTGGGGGTAATGATCAGCTTTTCAACCTGCTCGCCGGACGAACTATGCAGAAAAAGTATGGTCAGAAAGAACAGAACGTCATTACCTTTGAACTACTTGAAGGAACAGATGGTCGCAAAATGAGTACGAGCTATGACAACTGTATATATATAGAAGATAAGCCGAACGAAATGTTTGGTAAGGTAATGTCGATTAGAGACAGTCTGATAACCAGATATATGACTATTGTTACTGATATGACACTAACTGATATAAAAAAGATTGAGAAGGATCTTGCGAATGGTATGAATCCACGTGAGGCCAAGATTACTTTAGCAAAAGCATTAGTTACTAGATATCATGGCGAAAAAGCATCAGATGAAGCGTATAAAAATTTTGAACAAGTTTTTGTAAAAAACGAAATACCCGATGATATTAAAGATTTTTCAGTTATCGATAAAAACTGGCCATTGGCAGAACTGATGCATTTTACCGGACTGGTTGTCTCTAAAAATGAAGCACGCCGCATGATTGAGCAAGGTGGTGTCCGAGTAGATTCGGCTGTTATCGGCGATCGTGAAGCTGTCATCAGACCCCAAAACGGTTCTATCTTGCAAGTAGGCAAGCGAAAATTCGTAAGAATAAAACTAGATAAATAATGAATCTAAAGACTCCAATTATTGAAGTGGCAGGTATTGGACAGAGCCACGC
>Ga0265338_10000924_pt1 | contig 49511 bp, 58 predicted proteins | sample 42126metaG_FD_193579 | JGI IMG/M metagenome (GOLD analysis project Ga0265338, IMG submission 193579) | Rhizosphere microbial communities from Carex aquatilis grown in University of Washington, Seatle, WA, United States - 4-21-26 metaG | ecosystem: Host-associated > Plants > Roots > Rhizosphere...
CCCCCCCGACACTCGGCGGGAAACCGGGCGCGTTGACGCGCCACGCCGCGGATTGGGCCGCGGCCTCGAAGTCCTGATCGGCGGACAGCCGGCTCCGTCCGAGCTGTTCGAGATCCCCGTCGACGCGATCCACCCGAACCCGAAGCAGCCGCGGCGGCGGTTCGAGGCCGAGGCCGCGTCGGGGCTCGCCGACTCGGTGCGGAAGCAGGGCGTGATCCAGCCTCTGCTCGTCCGGCCGCGCGGCGTCGGAGGTTACGAGATCGTCGCGGGCGAGCGGCGCTGGCGGGCCGCCCGGGAAGCGGGCCGCGAGACCGTGCCGGCGGTCGTCCGCGCCGTCGACGACCGCGACACGCTCCTGCTCGGCCTCGTCGAGAACGTCGCCCGCGAGCAGCTGACCGCAGTCGAGGAGGCGCGCGCCTACGCCGTCCTCATCGACGAGTTCGATCTCTCCCTCGGGGACGTTGCGGAGCGCGTCGGCCGCTCGAAGCCGTCCGTCTCGAACCGGATCCGGCTCCTCGAGCTGCCCGACGACGTGCTCGGGATGGTCGAGCGCGGCCAGCTGAGCGAAGGCCACGCGCGCGCTGTTCTTGCCGTGCCCGATCACGAGGGGCGCCGTCGCCTCGCGCGGGAGATCGTGAAGCGCGGCCTGTCCGTTCGTGCCGCCGAGCAGCGCGCCAAGTGGGCGGGTGCAAGGCAACGGCCGCGCACGCGCTCCGTTCCGGTCGATCCCGCCCTCGCGGCCCGTGTTACGACCGCACTCGAGCAGCTCACGGGCTACGGCGTCCGCGTTGTCTCCGGTCGCGTCGAGCTGCCGTACGCCGACGAGCATGACCTCGCGGAGATCGCGGAAGCGCTCGAGAACGCCGCCGCGCGCCTCTAGCGCGACCGCCCGTACGAGTAGTAGGGTCTCGCGAACGCTGGTCGTCCGTAAGGAGGGAGGCGTGGTGGAACGCCGGGCGGTAGTCGCCGCTCTAGCCGGATCCGTCGTCGTGGCGGTCGTGCTGATCACGGCCTTCCCGGCGATGGCCACTTCACGGCCCGGATCACTGTTCGGGCCGGGAGGCGCGGCGCCTCCCCCCGCCACCACCAGCCACTCGCACGGCTCGATGACGCCAACGGAGACCGCTGCCGCTCCCCGGCCGCAGTCCGTCGGCGGCCTTCTTCTCCTCCTGGGAATCGGCCTGCTCGCGGGAGTGATCGCGGCCGTCTCGCCGTGCGTGCTGCCGGTGCTGCCGATCGTGCTGGCGGGCGGGGCCGCCGGTGGGCGACGACGGCCGTACGCGATCATCGCCGGCCTCGTCGTGAGCTTCACGGCCTTCACCCTGTCGGCGTCGGCGCTTCTGTCTGCGCTTGGTCTCCCGCAGGACACGCTGCGCGACGTCGCGATCGGCCTCCTCTTCCTCGTCGCGGCGACGATGTTCGTGCCGCGGCTGGGGGAGGTGATCGAGGCGCCGCTCGCGCGCCTGAGCCGGCGGCCGAGCGGCGACCTCGGCGGCGGCTTCGTGCTGGGAGCGAGCCTCGGTCTCGTCTTCGTCCCCTGTGCAGGCCCGGTGCTCGCGACGGTGTCGGTGCTCGCGGCTCAGCACCGGTTCAGCGGCACCCTCGTCCTGCTCACGCTGAGCTACGCGGTCGGCTCGGGAGCCGTGCTGCTGCTCATCGCGCTCGGCGGGCAGCGGGTCGCCTCCCGGCTGCGGGCGACGCGCGCGTGGTGGAGGCCGGCGCTCGGTGCCGTGATGGCCGGAGCCGCGATCGCGATCGTGTTCAACCTCGACCAGACACTCCAGACGCGGCTCGGCTCGTACACGAGCGTCCTGCAGCGCCACACCGAGGAGACGGGCGTCGCCGCCTCCCGCCTCGGCGGGTTGCAGAGCAACTCCGTCACCAGCCTCGATCTGATGGCGGCGAAGGTGCCGACGCCGCCCGGCCGGCTGCCCGACTACGGCGCGGCTCCGAACTTCGCCGGGATCGCCCACTGGCTGAACACGCCGGGTGACCAGCCGCTCACGCTCGCCGGCCTGCGCGGCAAGGTCGTTCTCGTCGACTTCTGGACGTACTCGTGCATCAACTGCATCCGGACGCTTCCGCACCTGCGCGCGTGGTACGCGGCGTATCACCGGGACGGGCTCGAGATCGTCGGCGTGCACTCGCCCGAGTTCGCGTTCGAGCACGAACTCGCCAACGTCCACGACGCGGTCGGAAGCCTGCATGTGACCTGGCCGGTCGCGCTCGACAACGACTTCGTGACGTGGACCGCGTACGGGAACCAGTACTGGCCGGCCGACTACCTCGTCGACCGGAATGGACGCGTTCGCGACATCGGCTTCGGGGAGGGCGGCTACGCCGACACGGAGGCGGCGATCCGCAAGCTGCTCGGTGTCGCCGGGCCGATGACCGAGGTCTCCAACCGGACCCCGACCGACAGGCTTACTCCGGAGACGTATCTCGGCGCGAGCAAGCTCGACCTGACCCGCTACGCCGGCTCTCGTCCCGTTCCTGGCCGCGAGAGCTCATACCGGCTCGCTGCCTCCGTGCCCGAGGACGCGATCTCGTTCGGCGGCCGCTGGACGCTCGCCGGCCAGGCCGCGACCGCCGGCTCCGGCGCCCGGCTCCGGCTTCATTTCCGCGCCCGGGACGTCTTTGTCGTTCTCGGAGGCCGCGGCCGTGTGACGGTGAAGCTGCGCGGCCACCCGCCGCAAACGTTCGACGTCAACGCCGACCGTCTCTACACGGTGCTCTCCTCACGCCCGATCGCCGACACGACCGTTGAGCTCGCGTTCACTCCCGGCGTGCGCGCGTACAGTTTCACCTTCGGCTAGCTCACGCGTGGCACCGTATGGGCGATCCTGGATTCGAACCAGGGACCTCCGCCTTATCAGAGCGGCGCTCTAACCAACTGAGCTAATCGCCCGCGCGATGGCCGATTGTAGCCCGGCACCAGTGAGGCCGACCGTTGTGCCGGGCGCGTTTCCGGCGTGAGGCTCTGAGCTATATTCGGGAGGAGTCGCGGATGCAGGAGATGAACATCTACGGGGTCAGCTTCGATCTCGTCGGCAAGCAGCCGATCGTCCTCCTCAAGACCGCCGACGGCAACAAGTTCCTCCCCATCTGGATCGGCCACAACGAGGCGGCCGCGATCCTCATGAAGCTTCAGAGCCAGGAGTCGCCGCGCCCGATGACCCACGACCTCCTCTCCGAGATGGTCGAACAGCTCGGCGCGTCGATCGCTCGCATCACCGTGACCGAGCTCCGCGAGAACACCTTCTACGCGGCCATCACCGTCCTGCAGGACGGCCAGGAGATCGAGGTTGACTCGCGTCCATCCGACGCGATCGCGCTCGCCATCCGCACCGAGGCGCCGATCTTCGCCGCGGACGACGTCATCGCCGAGTCGGCGATCGAGTTCGAAGGCGACGAGGTCGACGAGGAGCAGCTCGAGGCCGAGGTCGTGAAGTTCCGCAGCTTCCTCGAGGACGTCACGCCCGACCAGTTCGTCGTCGACGAAGACGACTAGCGGCTAGTTGACCAACACCGCGGCTGCGAGGGCGGCGCCGTTGAACAGGGCGTGCACGAGCATCCCCGGGATGGTGCTCTCCGTGCGGTCGCGGAGCCACGCCAGCGCGATGCCGAAGGGAACGAGCACGATTAGCGCCTCGAGCAGGCCGTGCGCGAGTCCGAAGGCGCATCCGACCAGGAGAATCGACGGCGCGCGGCCGAGGAAGCGGAGCAGCGACTGCCCGGCGCCGCGAAAGGTCAGCTCCTCGACGAACGGCGCGACGACGGCGAACAGGACGACGTTCGCGGCGAACGCGCCGGCGTGCGCCGGCTCCCAGTGGACGTTTGTGATCCCCTGCTCGCGGCCCGGGCTCTGCGGGAGTGGGATCCAGCTGGCGATCGCCTCCCAGACCCAGATCGCGGCGATCGCAACGAGGGCCAGCCCGAGCGCACGTCCCCAGCTCCGCGGCCGGCGCAGCGCGAGCAAGTCGAAGCGGTCGATGCAGATGAGCAGGACGATCCCGAGCCAGATCGCGTAGACGACCATGCCGCCGGCGAAGGTCGAGTACGAGTAGAGGCTCACGTGGCCGGTCGCGTGGCGGCTGTTGGCCCCGCTGAAGCGTGCGGAGTAGTTGAGCGCCGCGATGGCGGCGACGAAGAGCGACCAAAGTGCGAGGCGTGTGTAGTTGGGCCCGGTTTTTGCGGTGTCCTCCACGACGGGGAAGCCTATGCTGCGGCCCGTGCGTCACTTCACTCCCGCCGAGGCAAACGCTGCCCTCGAGTACGTCCGCCCGCTCGTCGAGCAGCTCGTGGCGCAGCGCGCCGAGCACGTTGCGGCACTCGAGCGGCAGGAGGAGCTCGAGCGGAAGATCCGCGGCAACGGAGGCGGCATTCCGCCTGCGCAGCTCGCCGAGGCGACGGCGGAGGTGGAGGCTCACGCGCGCAGTCTCGCGAAGCTCGTCGACGAGATCAATGAACACGGCGCAGAGGTGAAGGATCTCGACTCCGGCCTCATCGATTTCCCAGCCCTGCGGAGAGGCGAGACCGTTCTCCTCTGCTGGCAGCTCGGGGAGGACGAGATCGCGTTCTGGCACGCAATCGACGACGGTTTCGTCGGCCGCCGCCCGCTGCCGCTCGACATGCCGTTCGACGGGGAGGACTGACCCATGCCGTTCTGGCACCGGATCGTCATCGCGGCAAGCGTCTTCGTTCTCGTCTCGATCCTCGCGCGGCTCGTCGACTGGCGGCTGAAGCGGCGGCCTCTTGCGCCGCAAGCTGAGACCCGCTACCTCGTTCTGCGCCGCGCCGTCACCGTCGCGATCCTCGTCGTCGGTTTCTTCTCGGCGCTGCTCGTGATCCCGCAGGTGCGAGCCATTGCGGGCGGGCTGCTCGCGTCGTCGGCCGTTCTCGCCGTGATCGTCGGCCTCGCCTCGCAGCAGGTTCTCGGCAACTTCATCGCCGGCCTCGTCATCGCTCTGACCCAGCCGGTCCGCATCGGCGATCGCGTGACCTACGCCGGGGTCGAAGGCACGGTCGAGGAGATCGGGATGACGTACACGTTCATTCGCACCCCCGACCGGCGCCGGCTCATCGTCCCGAATAGCAAGCTCGCCTCCGACACGATCGTCAACGCCTCGATCCGTAACCGCGAGACGTTCGCCAAAGTGAGCGTGACGATCCCGCTCACCGCCGACATCGAAGCCATCGTCGAGGCCCTTCGTGCGGTTGTCGCGGCGGAGCAGGACGCCGAGGTCTATCTCGAATCCCTCGACGCCCCGGCGAACGTCGTCGTCAGGGCTCTCGCTGCGGACGAGCTCAAGGCGGAGTGGCTCGAGCGCGATCTCCGTCTCCGCATCCACGGCCGCCTCCGCGAGCTCGGCGTCTGGGCGAGCTAGGTCGTCGTCGACTCCACGGTTGTCGTTACGTCCGTCGTGGACGTCGTGGTGGCGTCTTGAGTCGTGGTTTCGGCGGTGGTGGTTTGTGCCGGTGAGGTGGATGTCGCTTGGGTGGGTGGTGCTTGGGTGGTTTCGGCTTCGGTGGGGGCCGATGTCCCAGTTGAACGAAAGGGCTGGATGTGCTGCCCCTTCGTGCGTTCGTTGAGACGACTCCCGGCGGGCTGGCTGTCGGCGGTCGTGTCACCGCCCACGCGAGGAGGCCTCCTAGGCAGGCAAGGAGAAGCAGCGCGAGGGCGATGGCGAGTGCGCCGCGGCGCGATCGGTGTTCCGGTGCGGCCGGCGGCGGCGCCGGGATCACGCGGGTCGCCTCGGTGTCGACCGTCGGAGCCACGCCAACCGGAGCTGCGCCGAGCGCCGCGAGCAGCGCCGCCCCGTCGGCCGGCCGAACAGCAGGATCCTTCGCGAGCGCGGCGTCGGCGAGCGTCGCGAGCTCGGGCGCAGCGGTCGGATTGACGGAGCGGACCTTGGGCGCCGGGCGGCTGCGGTGCATGTCGACGAGAGCGAGAGCGTCAGCGGCGACGAACGGCAGCGCCCCCGTGAGCATTCGGAACAGCAGGACGCCAAAGGAGTAGACGTCGCTCGCCGGCGTTGCGGGCTCGCCGCTGGCCTGCTCCGGGGAGATGTAGGCCGCGGTTCCGAGCACGGTGCCGGCCTCGGTCAGCGTGCCCGGCCCGGCAGTGCTCCGCGCGAGCCCGAAGTCCGCGAGCTTCGGGCGTCCCTCCTCGTCGAACAGGACGTTCGCCGGCTTGAGGTCGCGATGGACGAAGCCGCGCTCGTGGAGATGCGCGAGTCCGGCCGCTATCCCGGTGGCGATCCCCCTGGCAACCGCGCCGGGCAGCGTGCCGCTTCGGAGTCGTTCCTCGAGCGTCCCGCCCGGAAGCCACTCGAGCGCAATGAACGGGCCGGCCTCGTCCTCGCCGTAGTCGAACACGCGCATGACATGCTCGTGCTGGAGCGATGCGACCGCCCGCGCCTCGCGCCGGAACCGCTCGAGATCGGCGGCCGGGGCGAGCAGTTTCAGCGCGACCGTGCGATCGAGCGTGTCGTCGTGTGCGCGCCAGACTTCCGACATCGGGCCAGAACCCACGAGCTCTTCCAGCCGGTAGCGCCCGGCGATCTCGTCTCCAGGATTCACAAATACGGTATGCCTCATACGTGGAGTCCCTACTCACGTTCGAGGAGGCTCAGGCGCGGATTCTCGCCGCGGCTCGCTCCCTGCCCGCCGAGTCGGCCCCTGTCGCCGCGGCCGCCGGCCGTGTTCTGGCCGAGGACGTGACGGCGGCAGTGGACCTCCCGCCGTTCCCGAGCTCGGCGATGGACGGATACGCCGTGCGCACTGCCGATCTGCTGGGAACCATGCTCGTCGTGGGGGAGTCGGCCGCGGGCACGCCGTTTTCCGGGACGCTCGGGCCAGGCGAGGCGGTGGCGATCTCGACCGGCGCGGTCGTGCCCGAGGGCGCCGACGCGGTCGCACCGGTGGAGATAGTTGTCAAGCAAGACAACACCATCCAGACAGAGCGCCGCCTGGAGCCGGGGTCGAGTATCCGTCCGCGCGGCGGTGATGTTCGCGCCGGGGACGTTGTCGCGAGCGCAGGTCGGCGGCTCGGGCCTGCGGGCATCGCCGGGATCGCCGCCGCGGGCATCGCGTCGGTCTCGTGCTCGCGCCGTCCGCGCGTCGCAGTCCTTGCCACCGGCAGCGAGCTCGTCCTGCCCGGCGAGCCGCTCGGGCCCGGGCAGATCTACGAGTCGAACGCACTCATGCTCAGCGCGGCGCTCGCGGTCGCCGGCGCGGAGATCGTCGGGGCGCCGGCGGTTCCCGACGACGAGTCGTCGCTGCGGGAGGCGCTCGAGCGCGGCCTCGAGTGCGACGTGCTTGTCACCTCGGGCGGAGTCTCGGTAGGGGAGCACGATCTCGTCCGCGAGGTGGAGCGCGAGCTCGGCGTCGAGGAATCGTTCTGGCGCGTCGCGATCAAGCCGGGCAAGCCGCTCGCCTTCGGGACGCGCGGCGAGACCCTCGTCTTCGGCCTGCCGGGGAACCCCGTCTCGGCTCTCGTGGGCGCGGAGCTTTTCGTAAAGCCGGCCCTCCGCGCGCTGCAGGGGCTGTCTGAGCCGCTCCCGCGGTTCGAGCCGGGGCGCCTCGGGAGCGATTTGCGCCGCAACTCGGAGCGCGACGAGTTCGTCCGCGCGCGCGCCCGCACCGAGGGCGGCGCGGTTGTGCTCGAGCCGTTACGCGGTCAGGAGTCGCACATGATCGCGAGCGCGAGCACGGCCGACGCGCTCGTCCACATTCCACGTGGAAACGGTGAGCTCACGACCGGCTCGGTCGTTTTCTGGTTGCGCCTGAACGCTCCGTGAGCGCGGCGCGGCGCCGCTGCGCGAGGACGAGCGTGCGGATCAGCTCGCGGATCGGGCCGCGACGCGGGCCCTCTCCCGGAGCCGGATAAGGCGCGTAGCGGTTGCCGGCGAGGGCGAACAGCTGTCCCGCCGCTGCGAGCCAAGCCAGCGAGATTACGAACATCGTCCGCGGCGCGTAGCCGACGGCGAAGAGCTGCGCGATGTACCACGGCGCGTCCCAGCCGAGCCTGTACACCGTGGCGAACGTCCATACGAGATAGGCCGGGCCGACGAATCCGAACAGCAGGACGAAGGCGCGAGCGGCGCGCGGCCGCGCCTGCACTTGCGGCAGCCAGAGCCAGAAGTGAAGGCAGGGGAGCAGGAAGATGAGCGCGTACGGGTTCGTCGCGGCGACGAGTAGGCCGACGACGGATAGCGCGAGCAATGCGGCGGTGTGGCCGGCGAGCTCGTCCTCCGCGTCGACGGGACGGCGCGGCCGGAGCCGGTCTCGTACGGCGAGCCACGAAGCGACGCCGAGCAAGGCAAGCACGAGCAGCGCCCCCACCGGCCAGCGGACGTCGTTGAGCGGTGCAGGTCGTCCGCCCGTATCGCCGAGGAACCCGGCCTCCGCAAAGAGAAGGAACGCGATGCCGCCGACGGCCCAGAATGCCAGGCGGCTTCGGTAGCTCCGGAAAGCCGGCGCGATCCGGACCCGACGCCTGCGGCAGCGCGCGAAGAGGTCGACAGCCGCGGCGATGAAGGGCAGGAGCATCGCGACGAGGACGAACTCGATCGCCCAGCCACGGATCAGGCGTCGTCCGAGGACGACGTAGCTCGATGGACCCTGCGCCAGGCCGACCCCTTCCTCCATCGCATCGACCGAGTCCTGCGTCGCCAGGCCGACCTCGAGGAGACGCGCGAGGTGCAGATGATTCGTCTTCGAGGCCTCGACCGGTCTGGCATGAGCGGTCGTGATGGTGACGGCCGGTGTTCCGCTGCTGACGAATGGAGCCTGTTCGTACGCGTTGAACGGGAATGCGAGGCTGACCAGCTGATCGAGGGCGCTCGGCCGCGCCGCCTTTGTAGCCGACTCCTTGTTGAGTGCCTGCTGCATCGTCTCGAGCAGGCCCGGCGCCGGCGAGCGCGCCGTGTCTCCCCCGAACTCGAGCCGCGGACTGCCTTTGCCGCCGATCGAATCGAGATTGATGACCGCGACGGCGTTCCTCCGCGTTGACGCCTCCGCGGCGAAGTGCGCGGCGCCGAGCGCACCCTCCTCGGCGCCGTCGGTCGAGACGAAGGCGATCGAGTACTGGAGCGAGTTGAGCAGTGCCGTGCGGCTCGGTGCGTACGAGCGCGCGAGCTCGATCAGCGCACCTGTGCCCGACGCGTTGTCATTGAGGCCGCTGCCCGTGCCGCTGTCGTCGCGGTGTGCCATGACGACGATCTCGCGCTGAGAAAGGCCGGCCTTCTCCGCGACGAGGTCGACGAGCGTCGTCTTCCGGCCGTGGATCGTGGCGGTGAACGTGTCGCGCCGCACGGCGAATCCGTATGGCGTGAGCTCGTGCTTGAACCAGCGCTGCGCATCGACCGCGCCGGACGTGCCCGGGACGCGATCCGGGTCGCGGATGGCGAGATCCTCGGCGATCGATGCTGCAGCGGCACCGTCGAATGCAGCCGGCAAGTTCCGCAGCGTGAGCGACGGCGGCTGCGAGACGCTGATGAATGCGAGGAGGAGGACCGGCAGCGCCACGAGCAGCCAGGCGCCGCGGTAGAGGCGTCCGTTGACCGGGCGCTCGAGCGAGCCCGGCCGCGGCCGTCTGCGTTCGGATGCAGGCGAGACGGCCGTCATACGCCCGCCCAGTCTATGACCGTCCTCGGGCGGACGTTTTCCCGTGGAAACGGCCGAGGGTTGAACTGCACCGCGCGAGGGAACGCCGACCTCGACGGCGACGGGGACCCGGAGTGGTAGAAATCGCCAGGGTTGAAACCGCGAATCTGCGGAAAGGAGCGTTGTGCGGCAGATGAGCGAGGTTGCGCTGGCGGATACGGAGGGCGAAGGGGTCGACACAGGCCGAACGGTCCGGCTGCGTGTCCCGGCTCGCCCGGAGTACATCGCGCTCGCCCGGCTCGCGCTCAGCGGTCTCGCCGAGCTGACACCGCTGTCCGAGGAGGACGTGGCCGACCTCAAGCTCGCGCTGACGGAGGCCGTCTCCAACTCGGTTCGGCACGCCTATCCCGGCGCTGACGGCTTCGTTTCCGTCGCGTACGAGCTGTCAGCGACGGCGCTGCAGATCGAGGTGGTCGACGACGGGGAAGGCTTCGATCCGGACGTGCCGGCGCGGCTCGAGGGTGACGAGCTCAGCGAGGGCGGTCTCGGCATCGCCATCATCCGGACGATCGCCGACGAGCTCGAGATCACGTCGCGGCCCGGCGAGCGGGGCTCACGGCTCCGGTTCGTGAAGCGGCTGCAGCCGGCCGAATAGTTCCGTTGCCGAATCGGACAACGGAGCGGCGTACGCTTCTCGTCGTCGCGAACCGGGCTCCGGTCACGTACGAAGACGGTGTCGCCAGGCGCGGCGGCGGCGGTCTCGTCACGGCCCTCGCAGGCCTCATCGCGCACCATGACGTGACGTGGATCGCGAGCGCGATGAGCGACGACGACCGCGCGATCGCCGCGGAACGCGGCGGTTCGTTCGAGGAGACGACCCGCGACGGCCACGCGTACCGACTCAGGCTCGTCGCCCATGATTTACCTGCATATGCGCTGTTTTACAACGTCGTCGCGAATCCGACGCTCTGGTTTCTGCAGCACCGGCTCCCGCTGCGCCCGCTCGGGCCGGAATTCCGCGAGGCGTGGGACAAGGGCTACGTCCCCGTCAACGAGGCATTCGCGGCGGCGACGCTCGAAGAGCTCGAGCGCCAGCCCGACGCGGCGGTGCTCTTCCACGACTACCACCTCTATCTCGCGCCGGCGGCTGTCCGGTCGGCGAGGCCCGACGTCGTCAGCTCGCACTTCATCCACATCCCGTGGCCGGACCCGGACGCGTGGTCGCCGCTGCCGCCGGACCTGACGGCGGCGATCCACGCAGGGCTGCTCGCGAATGACGTCGTCGGCTTTCACACCGACCGTTGGCGGCGGGCGTTCCTCGCATGCGCCGATCGCTTCGTGCCCGGCGGCGTCGGCTCGACCCGCGTCGTGGCGCATCCGATCGGCGTCGACGCCGACGAGTTCGAGCGGCGAGCCGACGATCCAGTCGTGCTCGAGCGCCAGGCGGAGATCGACGCGTGGCGGCCCGAGCAGCTCATCGTTCGCGTCGACCGCGTCGACCCGTCGAAGAACGTCGTGCGTGGCTTCGAGGCGTTCGGGCTCCTGCTCGATCGGCACCCCGAGCTGCACGGGAGGGTCGGCTTCCTCGCCCTGCTCGCACCCTCACGAGAGGACGTCCCGGAGTACGTCGAGTATGCGGCGGAGATCGAGGCGGCGGCCGCCGCCGTGAACGAGCGCTTCGCGCGTGACGACTGGACGCCGGTCGAGCTCGACATCGCGGACGACTTCCCGCGCTCGCTCGCCGGCTACAAGGAGTTCGACGTCCTGCTCGTGAACGCGGTCTACGACGGGCTCAACCTCGTCGCCAAGGAGGCGGTTCTCCTCAACACGCGCGACGGCGCGCTCGTGCTCTCGGAGAACGCCGGCGCGGTCGAGGAGATCGGCGAATGGGCGGTGACCGTCGACCCGTTCGACGTCCCGGGCCAGGCCGATGCGCTCTACGAAGCGCTGAAACTTCCGGTGGGCGAACGTCGTCGGCGCGCCGAGGCGATCCGCGCGCACGTGCGCGCGCACGACATCCGCGAGTGGATCGACGCGCAGCTGACCGACCTCGACGCCGTACGATCCGGGGCATGAGCGAGCTCTCGCATGTGGACGAGTCGGGCGGCGTGCGTATGGTGGACGTCGGCGGCAAGGACGTCTCGCGGCGTCGCGCCGTTGCGCGGGCCGAGGTGCGCATGGCCGCCGAGACAGCGCGCATTCTCCGCGAGCTGCCCAAGGGTGACGCGCTCGCGACGGCTCAGCTCGCGGGGATCATGGCCGCGAAGCGCACGAGCGAGCTCATCCCGCTCTGCCATCCGCTGCCGCTCTCGCACGTCGAGGTCACGCTGTCGGTCGGCGACGAGTCGGTGGAGATCATCGCGTCGGCCGAAACGACGGCGCAGACCGGCGTGGAGATGGAGGCGCTCACGGCCGCGTCGGTCGCCGCGCTGACCGTGTACGACATGGCGAAAGCGGTCGACAAGGGGATGCGGATCGTCGAGGTCTCGCTCGTCGAGAAGACCAAGGAGCCGGTCGGCTGAAGGCCGCGGTGCTCACCGTCTCGGACGGCGTGGTCGCCGGGACACGCGAGGACCGGAGCGGCGCGGCGCTCGAGGAACTCCTGCGCGCGGACGGCTACGAGGTCGAGCGGCAGGTCGTGCCCGACGAGCGAGAGCAGATCTCCGCGGCGATACGCGAGCTCGCCGTCGGTGCGCGTCTCGTCCTGACGACGGGCGGCACGGGGCTCGCCCCGCGCGACGTAACACCCGAGGCGACCCGCGACGTCCTCGACCGCGAGGCGCCCGGGATCGCGCAGGCGCTACGGGCGGACTCGATCGCGAAGACGCCGCACGGGCTGCTGTCCCGTGGCACGGCGGGGGTCGTCGGCTCGGCGCTCGTCGTCAATCTCCCCGGCTCGCCCGGCGGCTGCCGCGATGGATTTGCGGTGCTGCGGCCGGCGCTCTCGCACGCGCTCGAGCTCCTCGCCGACGACCCGACGGCGCACGAGCAGACGTGACCGCTGTCGGCTTGACGCCCCTGCCGGCGCGCTTCGCGCGGCTCGTGAAGATCGAGCACACCGTCTTCGCGCTCCCGTTCGCGTACGTCGGGGCGTTCCTCGCGGTGAACCGGACGCCCACCGCACACGATTTCCTCTGGATCACGCTCGCGATGGTCGGTGCGCGCTCGCTCGCGATGGCGCTCAACCGGCTCATCGACGCTGGGATCGACGCGCGAAACCCGCGCACGGCTGGGCGCGAGATCCCGAGCGGACAGCTCTCGGCGGCGCAGGTCGCACTCTTCTGCGCCGTCTCGTTTGCCCTCTTTCTCGTCGCCGTCTGGCAGCTGAACCATCTCGTTCGCTGGCTCTGGCCGATCCCGGTCGTGGGCTTCGTCGTCTACCCCTACCTCAAGCGCTTCACGTGGCTCTGCCATCTCTGGCTTGGCGCGGTCGACGGCCTCGCGCCCGTCGGCGCGTGGGTCGCGATCACCGGGAAGCTGCCGTGGCAGGCGTGGACCCTGGGCGCGGCCGTCGCCTTGTGGATCGCCGGCTTCGACTTCCTCTACGCGCTCTTCGACGAGGAGGTCGACCGCGGCGAAGGCCTTCACTCCATCGTGACGCGGTTCGGTGTCGGCGGCGCGTTCGCCGGCGCCCGGCTCGCGCATGCGGCGACGGTCGCCTGCCTCGTTGCCGCGGGGCTGGGCCTCTCCGTCGGCGCGTTCTACTGGATCGGTGTCGGCGCGGTCGCGCTGCTGCTCGGATACGAGCACTCGCTCGTCCGGCCGGGCGACCTGCGGCGGCTCGACACCGCCTTCTTCACGATGAACGGCGTGATCTCGGTCGCGTTCGCGGTCTTCGTGATCCTCGACGCGACGACCTAGATATACGGAGGGCGCCCCTGCGGCGCGGGCGCCCTCCGTCTTCTAGGTTCGGTGTGGGCCGTTTTAGAAGCCGAGCTTGAGCCAGAGCTTCACCTTCACACCGTTGAGGTGGATGGTGTGAACGCACGCGCCCTGCGAGAGGACGACGCCGGCGCCGTTCGAGCTGCCCGAGCCAACGGCTGCGTTCGAGAAGCCGCCGTTGCCGGTGAAGCCGGAGCCGAACGAAGCGAACAGCTCGCCAGCCGGCCCGGCCACATGGCCGCGAATGGCCCCGGTCGCCTGCTCGCCGGAGATCGCGGCCTCGATCCTGCCGGCCGCGCCGGCATGGTTGCCGCCGACGATGCGGTACGCGCCGACGAGCCCGCCGACGCCCGTCGTCGTGTCGACGAGGCTGAGTGTCCTGACCGTGATCGGGCCGTTGAGCCGGGCGTCGCTGCTCACGGCGGTGCCGGTGTACCTCGCGCGCGTGAACTGGTACGTGTCACTGCTGCCGCTCACCGTGCACGTCTTCTGGACTTCGTTGGCGACGGTCGCGGCGTTGAACGTTGCCGAAGCTGCCGTGACGGCCCCGACCTTGGTCGTCGCGACGGCGATCCCCGCTGTGGCGAGTACTGCGCAGAGGAGTGCTCCGACGACGAGAACTTTCTTGTTCCGCATTTGCTGTCCCTCCCGATCCGGTAGTGAGCTGCTCTCAACCGAGAGAAGACACGAGGCGTGCAATGGCCGCGTCACGCCGCGGTAAAGGGGTCGTAAAACGCGACTGGCCCTATCCTGGGCACGTGCTGACGGCTTCGAAGCTCGGCAAGCGCTACGGGGAGAAGCGCGTCCTGCGCGGCGTCGACCTCGAGCTGGCGGACGGCGGCTTCCTCGTCGTCACCGGGCCGAACGGCTCTGGGAAGACGACGCTCCTGCGGATCTGCGCCGGTCTGGCCTCCCCGACCGAAGGGACGGTTGAGCGTGCCGTCGAGCGCGGCGAGCTCGGCTACCTCGGCCACGAGCCGCTCATCTACCGGGAGCTCACCGCGCTCGAGAACCTCGACCTCTACGGCCGGCTGTACGGCGTGGCCGAGCGGCGCGAGCGGATCGGCATGCTGCTCGAGCGCTTCGGCCTCTGGGAGGTGCGCCGGGATCGCGTTGCGTCGTACTCGCGCGGAATGACGCAGCGCCTCGCACTGTGCCGCGTCCTGCTCCACGCTCCCCGGCTCATCGTCCTCGACGAGCCGTACACGGCGCTCGACGAAGCGGGGGCCGAACTCCTCGACGCCCAGCTCGCGGAGCTGCGCGGCGAGCGGACGTTCCTCGTCTCCACGCACGATCCCGCGCGCGTCGAGCCGTTCGCGAGTGGGCGTCTCGCGCTGGCGTCATGAGCTACGTGCGCGACGTCGGTGCGCTCGCTCGCAAGGATCTCCTGCTAGAGCTGCGGGCGCGGGACACGCTGCCGGCGATGCTCCTCTTCGTCGCCGCCGTTTTCGTCGTCTTCCACTTCGCGCTGCCGGGGACTCCGTCGCGACTCGAGACGACGGGCTTCCTCTGGGTGGCGATTCTCTTCACCGCGTTGCTCGGGCTCGGGCGCGCGTTCGTGCCGGAGCGGGAGCAGCGGACGATGGACGGCCTGGTCCTCGCGCCGTGTGACCGCAGCGCGATCTGGCTCGCCAAGTCGCTCGCGACGCTCGCGTTTCTCGCCGCGGCCGAGATCGTCGCGCTGCCGCTCTACGCGCTCTTCTTCCACCACGTTGGCGGCGCGATCGTGCTCGCCGTCGCGCTTGCCGATGTCGGGATCTGCACCGTGGGGACGTTTCTCGGGGCGATGGCCGTCGTCACGCGTGCACGCGATCTGCTCCTGCCGCTCCTCTTCCTGCCGCTTGCGATCCCGATCGTCGTCGGCGCTGTCGGCGCGAGCGTCGCCCACGCGCCGGGCAAGTACCTCGCCTTCCTCGCGCTCTACGACGCCCTCTTCGCGGTCGTGTGCTGGGGCTCGTTCGAGTTCGTGGTGTCGGAGTGAGCGCGGCGACTGCGACAATCGGTTCCGTGCTCTCGCTCCGCCGGATCCCGCTCGCCGCGCTCGCCGTCGCATCGCTCGTACTTGTCACGACCGCGCTCGTCTTCGTTTTCTACGTCGCGCCGAACGACGCGAACCAGGGTTTCTCGCAGCGGATCTTCTACTTCCATGTCTCGATCGCCTTCACCGCGTACGCATGCTTCGTCTTCGGTGCGTGGAAAGCATTCCGGCATCTCTGGAAGCGCGATCCGCGTGCCGACCTCGAGAGCTACGTGTGCGTCCACCAGGGGACGATCTTTGGCGCGATGGTGCTGCTCACCGGCTCGATCTGGGCGAAGATCTCGTGGGGGCACTGGTGGGTCTGGAGCGAGGACGAGCTCGTCCTCTTCCTCATCCTGTACCTGTTCTACTGCGCGTACTTCATGCTTCGCTTCTCGCTCGACCCGGGGCCGCAGCGCGCGAATCTCAGCGCCGTCTACGCGCTCTTCGGAGTGGTGTTGATCCCCGTGAGCTTCGCGGCGATCCGGCTCGCGAAAGAGTTCCTCCACCCACGCGTCTTCACGCTGAGCGGGCCGCGGTTCGGCGGCTGGATCCTCGTCACCTACTGCATCGCGCAGGCGGCGATGCTCGTCCTCGCGTACACGCTCTACCGCATCGAGATCACCGGCAAGCGCCTCGACCTGCGCCTGCGGGAGCTGAGAGACGTGATGGCGTGACGACCTCCGAGAAGTACGTCACGGCTGCGTACGTCGTCGTCTTTGCCATCGTTCTCGTCTACGTGTTGCTTATCGCGTTGAAGGTCGGCCGCCTCGACCGCGAGGTCGAGGAGCTCGAACGCCGCGTCGAGCAGGCGGAGGAGACCGAGGAGCGGGAGCCGACAGCAGTTGGCTGAGCTCCTCTTCTGGCCGGCACTGCTCTTCTACGGCGAGGCGGCCGTCGGCTACCTCGGCGAGGCGCGGCGCCCGGGGACTCCCGGCCGGCTCGCGACCTGGGGCGTGCGGCTCGGCTGGCTCGCGCAGACCGCGCTGCTTGCGGTCCAGGCCGCGCGCAACGACGGCTTTCCGTGGGGGACGTGGGCGTCGTCCCTCGACCTCTTCGTCTGGCTTGTGGTCTCGGCCTACCTCATCTGGGGCTGCCGCGCGCGGTACCGGCTACTCGGGCTCGTCGTGATGCCTCTCGCCGTCGCGCTGCTCGTGACGGCTCGCGCCGGCGGCGGCACCGGAGTCGGCGTGGCGAGCCACTACTCGACGCTCTTCCTCGTCCTCCATGTCGGTCTCGTCCTCGCCGCCTTTGCCGGTTTCACGCTCGCAGCCGGGCTGTCGGGGCTGTACGTCTGGCAGGAGCGGCGGCTCAAGAGCCGCCCGGTGACGATCCTTCGCCGCCATGTGCCGGCACTCGCGACACTCGACGCGCTCGCGCTGCGAACCGTCGCGTGGTCCGTGCCGTTGCTCACGCTCGGCATCGCCGTCGGTCTGGCGAGGCTCGTCTCGCGCGACGACGGGATGGATGCGGTGATCGTCGCGACGGTCGTGACGTGGGTCATCTGGTGTTCGTACCTCGGACTGCGGCTCCTCGCCGGCTGGGCCGGGCGTCGTGCTGCGTACCTCGCGCTCGCGGGCTTCGTGCTCGTCGTTGTTGTCCGCGTTGTCCTGCCGGGAAGCCACTTCACGTGACCCACCTCGTCCTCGTCGGCACCTCGCATCACCATGCGCCGGTTGAGCTGCGGGAGCGCGTCGCGCTCGAGCGGAACGAGGCGCAGGGGCTCGCCGCGCGGCTGGCGGACGGCGGACGCGAGGCGGTCTGCCTGTCGACGTGCAACCGCACCGAGCTCTACGTCGCGGCCGAGGATGCGGAGACCGCGGAGCGCGACGCCGTCGCGGCGCTCGCGGCGCTGGAGCCGGACGTCGAGCCCGCGCTGTACCGGCTGCACGACCGCGCGGCGGCGCTCCATCTGTTCCGCGTTGCGGCCGGGCTCGACTCGCTCGTCCCGGGCGAGGGAGAGATCCTCGGGCAGGTGCGCGTTGCGCACGAGCTCGGGACGACGGGCGTCTTCCTCGACCGCGTCTTCCGTCAGGCGCTGCACGCGGGCCGCAAGGTGCGCGCCCAGACGGCGATCGGCGAAAGCCCAGCGTCGGTCTCTTCGGCGGCCGCCGCGCTCGCGGAGCAGGTCTTCGGAAGTCTCGACGGCCGCTCGATCCTCCTGCTCGGCGCAGGGAAGATGAGCGAGCAGGCGTCGCGGAACCTCCGCAGCCGCGGCGCCGAGATCGCGCTCGTCGCGAACAGCAAGACCGCTCGTGAGGAGATCGAAGCCGCGCTCGCTTCGGTCGACGTTGTGATCGCGTCGACGAGCGCGCCTGGGCTCGTGCTCGATGCCGCCGCGGTCGCGCGGGTCGCGCAGAGCCGTCGCGGCCGTCAGCTCCTGCTCGTCGACCTCGCGGTGCCTCGCGACCTCGATCCGGCGATCCGCGACCTCAACGGCTGCTACCTCTACGACATCGACGACCTCGAGCAGATCGTCGCCGAGACGCTCTCGGGCCGCCGCCGCGAGGCCGAGCGGGCCGAGTCGCTCGTTGCGGCGGAGGCGGAGAAGTTCCACGAGTGGCACGCGTCGCTCGACGTGGTGCCGGCGATTGCGTCGCTCCGCGCGAAAGCCGAGGAGATTCGCGCGGCCGAGCTCCGTAAGGCCGACTCCCTCCTCGGCCGGCTCGACGACAACCAGCGCAAGGCGGTCGAATCGGTCACGTCCCAGATCGTCAACAAGCTCCTCCACCTGCCGACGGTGCGGATGAAGCAAGCCGCCGCGGCAGCCGACGGCGTCCTCTATGCTGAGGCGGTGCGGCACCTCTTCGGTCTCGGCGAGGACGAGCGCTGAAGGTCAGGCCGGTCAGCGCGCGCCCGCTTCCGTTGCAGGCGCCTACGGCTTTCATCCGGGTGCGGCCGCGGGTTCTCGTGGGGTGCGCGCCTCCTGTGCGGAGATCGATCGCCTGTGCTCGTCCGAGTCGGCAGTCGCGGCAGTAGGCTCGCGCTCATCCAGGCGGAGCGCGCTCTCGGGGCGTTGCGCGCGCCGGGGATCGAGCTCGCAGTTCTCCCGATCACGACGTCCGGCGATCGCGACCGGACGCGGCCGTTCGGCGAGTTCGGCTCGCGGGGCGTCTTTGTGAAGGAGCTCGAGGAGGCGCTGCTCGAGCGGCGGATCGACGTCGCGGTTCACTCCGCGAAGGATCTGACGGCGACCGATTCGGCGGGCCTGAAGATCGGCGCGTTCCTCCGCCGGGACGATCCGCGGGACGCGTTGTGCGGCGCCGACCGGATCCGGCCGGGGATGCGGATCGGGACGGCGTCGGTGCGTCGGAAGGCGGAGCTCCTCGCGCTGGATCAATCCCTCTCCATCGAGCCGCTGCGGGGCAATGTCGACACGCGGCTGCGCAAGCGCGGCGAGCGGGGGCTCGACGCGATCGTCCTCGCTGCGTGCGGGCTCGACCGGCTCGGCCTTGCGGCGGAGATCGGTTATCGGTTCGAGCCTGAGGAGCTGCTCCCCGAGGCGGGTCAGGGCGCTCTGGCCCTCCAGGTGCGGGCAGGCGAGGAGCACTTCGTCGCTGCGGCGGACGATCCCGCGACGCGCGCGCAGGTGGAGGCGGAACGGACGGTCGTCGCGGTCGTCGGCGGAGGCTGCCTCGCCCCGGTCGCTGCGCATCACGACGGTGCGACGCTCGCCGGGCTCGTAGCGGCAGAGGACGGTTCTTGGCTCGAGAAGCGCTCCGGCAGCGACCCGCAGGCGCTCGGCGAGGAGCTCGCCGCCATTGCCGCCGCGCGTGCGGCGCCAACACCGTGACCGAATTGGCGCAAAGTCGCCACCCGCGCGGCGCAACCGCCGCCGTACCCTTTGCAGCCCCGTGGTGGGTGGGGGTTTGGGATGGGACCTGAGGTGCGCCGTCCACGAGTCGCTGTCACGCGAACAGCTGGGCAGGCGGACGAGCTTGCGCGGCGGCTCGAGGCCATGGGGTGCGAACCGGTGGTCTGGCCGCTGATCGCGGTCGAGTCGCTCGATGACGCGCCGGTCGATCCGAGTCCGTATGACTGGATCGTCGTGACGAGCCCGAACGGCGCGGCCGAGCTCGCGCGCCGGCTCGCCGCTCCGCCTCGGCGGCTTGCCGCGATCGGCCCGGGGACGGCCGCGGCCCTCCGCGCGCACGGTTACGAGCCCGATCTCGTCCCTCATGAGTCGACGCAGGAGGGGCTGCTCGCGGAGCTGCCCGAGCCGGCTGGTCGCGTGCTCGTTGCCTCGGCCGAGGGGGCGCGGCGCGTCATCGTCGACGCGCTGGGCGCCGACTTTCTGGCGCTCTATCGCACCGTGGAGCTTGCGCCCGCCGACGCGCCGCCGGACGTCGACGTCGTCCTGCTCGCCTCGCCCTCCGCAGCGCGCTCGCTCGCGCGTACTGCGGCTCGCTCCGTGCCGGTCGTCGTGATCGGCCCGCAGACCGCCCGCGCCGCACACGAGCTGGGTCTCGACGTTGCCGCCGAGGCGGCCGAGCACGACCTAGACGGTCTGCTTGCGGCTCTCACCGGAGCTCTCGCGGACAGGGCGCCGAAGTAGTACGCTCCGCCCGCGGTCGTCCGCGACACGGTCACACCGGTCCGAACGGCCTGAGGCCCCCGCGAGCGCGCAAGCGCTGACGGGGGCCTCGCTGCGTAAGGCCTAGCCGAGGTGCCCGCCGAAGAAGCTGTAGTGCTGCTGCAACAGCGGGATGAGGAAGTAGAGGACGAACGCTGCGGACACGATCCACATGAACGGGTGGATCCGCTTCCACTGGCGGCTCGCGGCGCAGATGACCGTGTACGTGATGAAGCCGAAGCCGATCCCGTTCGTGATCGAGTACGTGAACGGCATGATCATGATCGTGAGGGCCGCCGAGAGGCCGATCGCGAGATCGTGAAAGTCGATGCCGGCGAGTCGTGACGCCTTGCCGCCCTCGGCCTCGCCCTCCATCTCGGTGAGCGTCGAGATCATCAGCCAGCCGACGACGATGAGGGCCGCGGCGGTCGCCTCTTTCGGAACCATTCCGATCAGGGGGGAGATGAAGATGAATGGGAAGAACAGGAGTCCCGCGACGACTGCGACCCAGCCGGTCCGGCCGCCGGCCGCGACACCGGAGCCTGACTCAATATACGTCGTCGCCGAGGAAGCCGAAGCCGCGCCGCCGGCCACGGCAGCCAAGCCGTCGACGATCAATGCCTTCTTGAACTCGGGGATGTTTCCGTCCTTGTCGACGTAGCCCGCCTGCTTGCCGACGCCGATCGCGGTGCCCGAGAAGTCGAAGAAGTCGCTCAGAAAGAGCGAGAACACCCAGACGAGTGACGCGATGACGCCGAGCTGCGTGCTCGAGAACGAGTGGAGGCTGATCTTGCCGAGCAACGAGAAGTCCGGCGCCTTGTAGAAGGGATGCGGCCAGACGGCACCGTCATTGACGAAGGCGGAGTGGTTCGTAGCCGAATTGATGAGCGTCGCGAGGACCGTCGTTCCGATGATCCCGACGAGGAGGTCGCCGCGGAAGCGGATTGCCCGCATGGCGAAGGTGAACAGAATGCCGATGATCGCGACGAAAATCGGCCAGGTCGTGAAGCTTGCGAGGGTCACTGGCGTGCCGGAGCCGCTCGTGACGATGCCCGCGTTGACGAGGCCAATCAGCGCGATGAAGAGTCCGATGCCGATCGCGATCGCCTTCTTCAACTCGAGCGGGATCGCCTTGAAGATCAGCTCACGGAGCCCTGTGACGGCGAGCAGGACCATGGCCACACCCTCGAGTACGACGAGGCCCATCGCCTCCGGGAAGCTTGCCTTGCCGGCTCCGACGAGGCTGTAGGCGACGACCGCGTTCAGGCCAAGGCCCGGTGCGATCGCATAGGCGTAGTTCGTCGCAAGGCCCATCAACATCGACATCACACCGGCGACAAGGCAGGTGCTCGTCAGGACTGCGCTGAAGACGAGCGGCGAGCCAAGTGGTGGATGTGTAACCCCGGTCAGGATGATCGGGTTGAGAAAGATGATGTACGACATCACGACGAAGGTCGTGACACCGGCCATCGTGTCGCGTGCGAGTGTCGTGCCTCTTGCGGCGAATCCGAAGTAGCGCTCCAGGATCCCTGCTCCCGGATTCGACGCGGAAACCATGGTCATTGTGGGCTACCCCTCCCCTGAGAATGTGAACGACCCGAGACAGAAGAAGCTAAACGCTCCTCCTGACGGATCACGCGCATGAACGAGTGGCGAGGGCCGGACTCGAACCGGCGACACCCCGGTTTTCAGCCGAGTGCTCTACCAGCTGAGCTACCTCGCCCCGTAAGCGGCGGTCAGTCTAGCCAGGGTCGTTAGCCTTTCCGCGGTGGATGCCGAGAGCAAGCAGCGCGAAGTCACGGTGATCGGCGGCACGCTCGACCTCGGCGCGGGGCGGCGCGGCGTCGACATGGGCCCGTCGGCGATCCGCTACGCCGGGCTCGACCAGCAGCTCGGCGAGAAGCTCGGCGTAACCGTGACGGATGTCGGCAACGTCATCTCGCCGGTCGTCGAGACCGCGGCGATCGGGGACGTGCACGCGCGCTACCTCGACCAGATCCTCGATCTGTGCGACCGGCTTTCGGGCATTGTCGAGAGTGCCGTCGGCCGCGGCGCCTTCCCGCTCGTGCTCGGTGGCGACCACTCCGTTGCGCTCGGCACGCTCGTCGGGATGGCGAAGGCGCGCGGCGGGGCGGGCGGCGTCGTCTGGGTCGACGCGCACGGCGACGTCAACACGCCCCAAACCTCGCCGAGCGGCAACGTGCACGGGATGGTGCTCGCCGCCGCGCTCGGCCTCGCCGGCGACGAATTCGCGCGCGACGGCTGGCCGCTCCCGGCGGTCGACCCGGGCAAGGTGGCGCTCGTCGGCGTCCGCTCGCTCGACGACGGCGAGCGGGAGCTCCTGCAGCGCATCGACGCGAAGGTGTTCACGATGAGCGACGTCGATCGGATCGGCATCGAGCCGTGCATGCGCGAGGCGCTCGCCTACGCGGCCGGCGGGGCGTTCCTCCACCTTTCGCTCGACCTCGACGTCGTCGATCCCGAGTATGCCCCGGGGGTCGGGACGCCGGTGCGCGGCGGCCTCTCCTACCGCGAGGCGCACCTCGCCATGGAGGTCGTCGCGGAGTCCGGACTCATCGACTCGATGGACGTCGTCGAGGCCAACCCGATCCTCGACCGTGAGAACGCCACCGGCCGGCTAGCCGTCGAGCTCGTCGCCTCAGCTCTCGGCGCCCGGATCCTCTAGCTCTTCGCCGTTGCCGGACGGCTCGTAGTACGTGCGGTCCTGCAGCTCCTCGGGGAGGTAGCTCATCTTCGCGCCGCGCGGGTCGTTGTGCGGATAGATGTAGCCCTCGCCGTGGCCGAGCTTGCGGCCGTACCACGAGCCGTCCCGGAGGGACTTCGGCGGCGGCACGGCGCCGCGCTCGCGCACGTCGGCGCGCGCGCGGTTGAGCGCGACGTAGCTCGCGTTCGACTTCGGCGCGCGCGCGAGGTAGATCGCTGCCTGTGAGAGGTTGAGCCGCGCCTCCGGCAGGCCGACGTGCTCGACCGCTTGCGCGGCGGCGACCGCGACGAGGAGTGCCCGCGGGTCGGCGTTCCCGATGTCCTCGGACGCGAGCACGATCATCCGGCGCGCGATGAAGCGCGCGTCCTCGCCCGCCTCGAGCATCGCGGCGAGGTAGTAGACGGCGGCGTCGGGGTCGCTCCCGCGCATCGACTTGATGAACGCGGACGTGAAGTCGTAGTGCTGATTGCCGGCCTTGTCGTAGACGAGCGGCGGCTTACGCGCTGCGTCCTCGACGTTCTCCACCGTGACCGGTCCGCGCGCCGTCGCCGCGGCGATCTCGACGATGTTGAGCGCCGTGCGCGCGTCGCCGCCCGAGCGCTGCGCGATGAGCTCGACGACCTCGTCGGGCGCTTCGGCGCCGACCTCCGCAAGCCCGCGCCGCACGACGATCGCCATGTCCTCCGGCGGCAGCGTCTCGAGCTCGTACACCTGCGTGCGGGAAATGAGCGCCGAGTTGACCTCGTAGTACGGGTTTTCGGTGGTGGCACCAATCAGGGTGAGCAGTCCCGATTCGACGCCGGGCAAGAGCGCATCCTGCTGCGCCTTGTTGAAGCGGTGGATCTCGTCGAGGAAGAGGATCGTGCGCGTTCCGTTCGTGCCGAGCCGCTCCTTTGCCCGCGCGAGCACCTCGCGAACGTCCTTCACCGTCGCCGAGACGGCCGACAGCTCCTCGAACGCAGAGCCGGTCGACGCCGCGACGATCCGCGCGAGCGTCGTTTTCCCGCTGCCCGGCGGGCCGTAGAAGATCGCCGAGTGGACGCGGTCCTCCTCGATCGCGCGCCGTAGCGCCGAGCCCTCGCCGAGCACGTGCTGCTGCCCGACGAAGTCCGCGAGGCTCGCCGGCCGGAGCCGTTGCGCGAGTGGCGCAACCTCGCTCGAGCGGCGGTCGGCGGCATCGGAGAAGAGGTCGCTCACGACCGCAGTATGCTCCGAGCCGTGGCCACGACCGACCTGCGCGACGAGGTGACCGACCTCCTCCAGCGCCTCATTCGCGTCGACACGACGAACCCGCCCGGCAACGAGACCGCGGCGGCCGAGCTTCTGCGCGACTACCTCGCTGCGAATGGCGTCGAGTCGCAGCTCATCGCGAAGATCCCCGAGCGCGCGAACCTCGTTGCGCGCATCCCCGGCGGCGACGGGCTGTCGCTCCTCCTTCTCTGCCACACCGATGTCGTCTACGCGGATCCGGCCGACTGGTCGGTGCCGCCGTTCTCCGGCGAGCTGCGTGACGGCGTGGTCTGGGGCCGCGGCGCGCTCGACATGAAGAGCCAGGTCGCAGCGAACGCGGTCACGATGGCGTCGCTCGCGCGCGAGGGGTTCAAGCCGAGCGGCGACCTCATCTTCGCGGCGACCGCCGACGAGGAGCAGGGCGGCGGCGGGAGTGGCGACAACGGCTATGGCCTCCAGTGGCTCTGCGAGGAGCACCCCGACGCGGTGCGCTGCGACTACGCGATCAACGAGGGAGGCGGCGAACGGCTCGATCTCGCCGACGGGACGCCGGTCTACCAGGCGACTGTCTCGGAGAAGATGACCGCGCCGTTCCGTCTCCGCGTGCACGGCCGCGCCGGCCACGCGTCGATGCCGCGCATCGCCGACAACGCGCTCGTCAATGCGGCGAAGCTCATCGAACGGATCGCGGCGTACCGGCCGGAGCCGCAGATCGGGCCTGAGGTCGAGGCGTTCCTCCGCGCGCTGCTCGGCCAGGTGCCGGCCCCGCACGAGGCGGTGGCTCGCGTCGCGAAGCTCCACCCAGCCGCCGGCGCGATCGTCGATGCGCTCCTCGCGCCGACCTTCTCCCCGACGATCATTTCCGCCTCGAAGAAGCGGAACGTCATCCCCGCGGTCTGCGAGGTCGAGGTCGACTGCCGGCTCCTGCCCGGGCAGCACCCGGAGCACGTCGAGCCGATGATCCGCGCGGTGCTCGGTGGAGACGTCGAGTACGACCTCGAGTGGATCGAGGCGCGCGGCGGGACACGGTCGGCGATCGACACCCCGCTCTGGAGCGCGCTCGAGGAGTTCGTCGGCGAGGCGATTCCCGGCGCGAAGGTCGGGCCGCTCACGTGCGCGGGCTTCACCGACAGCCACTGGCTGCGGGACGCGTTCGGGACGGTCGCCTACGGGTTCTTCCCGTCGAGCGGCGAGCTGCCGGCGGAGGTCGCGGCGACGCTCATCCACTCCGCCGACGAGCGGATCCCCGTCGCGGATCTCGAGCTCGGCGTCCGCTGGCTCCGCCACGCCGCGCACTCCATGCTCGGCTAGTGCCCAAGTGGACGGCAGTCGTGCTCTGCTTCCTTCCGTTGGTGGTCTTCACGGCCTGCGGTGCAGGGAACCGCATTGGGGTCCGCGTGCCGAGCAACAACTGGTCCGGTTACATCTTGGACGGGCACTACGCGCGTGTCTCTGCATCCTGGGTGCAGCCTTCCGTCAACTGTTCGGTCGCGCCGACGGCCTCATCGAAGTTCTGGGAGGCAGCCTCCTTCTGGACGGGGCTCGACGGCTATTTCGGCACCGACACGGTCGAGCAGATCGGAACCATCGCCATCTGCCTCAACGGTAGGCCGAGCTACCGCGCTTGGTTCCAGTTCTACCCAGCTCCTTCTCATACCTACTCGAACCTTGTGAAGCCAGGCGACAAGATCTCCGCTTCCGTCACTGACCACGGCTATGGCTACGTCGCTCTCATCCTTGTTGACCGAAGTGAAGGCTGGCGGCATCGGGTGTCGGCCCAATCGCACGGGAGACCTACCTCGGCCGAGGCGATCGCCGAGGCCCAAACTCCTCCCCAGCCGTACTACTCGCGCACGCTTGCGGACTTCGGCACGGTGCGCTTCACTGGCGCGACCGCAGACGGCAAGTCATTCAGCGACCTGAACGGCCTCCACCCGATCGACATGGTCTCCAACGGAAAGCTAAAGGCGGCGCCGAGCCCCATCGCGAGCGGAGCTTTTACCGTGACCTGGAAACACTCGTAGGCCCGCCAGGATCTCCTAGCGGCAGTACTCTGGCCGGAGATGGCTGAGGAGAAGATCCGGCTCGGCGGGATGGCGCTGGCGAACGGCGTGCTCGTACACGGGCCACACGCGTGGGCGTGCGCGATCCGGCGCGGGGACGGGACGATCGAGGTCGCCTCTGCCCGCAAGCGGCTGCAGGCGTCGCGGATTCGCAACCCGCTGCTTCGTGGCCCGGCGCGGCTGCTCGAGGCGCTCGCGCTTCTCCCGCAGGTGAAGTGGAAGCTGCCGGCGGCGAAGATGCCGATGGAGAGCCCCTCGGTTGCTGCGTCGATGCTCGGCGCGAGCGTGCTCGTGCGCGGGTTGCGCGATGCGCGGCTGCGGCCGGTCGCGCGCGAGCTCCTCTGCGGCCTTGTCTCGATCGCGCCCGCCGTGCTTGCGCTCCGCGCCGGCGACCTCGCCTCGTACCACGGCGCCGAGCACATCGCGATCGGCACGTACGAGCACGGCAAGCCCGCGACGCGGGAGCACGAGCGCTGCGGCGGGCACCTCGTCGGGCCGCTTCTCGTCACAACGGCAATCGGGAACACGCTCGCCGGACTTGCGCCAGAGCGCTCGCGCCGTGAAGCTCGAGGCGTTGCGCAGATCGGGGCGATCGCCGCGGCAACGGAGCTGTTCGGCTGGATGTCGCGCAATCCGGAACATCCGCTCGCGCGCGTCCTCTCAAAGCCGGGCCACGAGCTGCAGCACCGCTTCTCCACCGCCGAGCCGACGGCGGATCAGCTCGAAGTCGCCGAGGCCGCGCTCGCGAAGTGCCTCGAGCTCGAGCACGCCGCCGTCCGCTAGGCGCCGCCGGCGTAGCGTCGCCGTTTGCGCCTACGCTTGCCGGATGTTCGTCTCCGTTGTGTCGCATAAGTCCTGAAGCCTCGAACAGGCCGAGCGTGTCTCGGCGGCGTTGGAGGCGCAGGAGTTGAGGAACCGGCTGCGCGACGCAGCCGGTGAAGTCGCCGCGCCTCGCCGTGAGCGGCGAGCCCTGTTGCTCCGGCTCAGGTTCCGGCCGACGCCGTCAGTCTGAACTAGCCGTGGTGGCGGGCGCGGAAGCTGCGCGCCTTCTCGCGGTTGCCGCAGACCTCCATCGAGCACCAGGCGCGCGAGCGGTTGCGTGACTTGTCGTAGAACGCAACGCGGCAGTGGTCGTCGCGGCAGGCCTTCAGGCGGGGCCACTCGGGTGTCGTCGCGAGCTCGGCCACCGCGGCGACGATCTGGCCGAGCGCGGCGGCCGCGCCGTCGCCTTCGGGTGCGAGCACGGGCTTCCCGCCTTCGAAGTGGATGCCGACGCGCGTCTTCCGGCCGGCCTCCTCGAGCGTCGCGCCGGCTGAGCCCGTGTCCGCCTCCATGCCGTTGTTCGCGAGCAGTAACTCCCGAACCGCTTCGCGAACCGCGATGGCTACGCGGTGCTCCGCGCCGCTCGGCTCGACGAGATCGTCGACGAGGCCCTCCTCCGAGTACCAAGCCCCGAGCTCATCCGGTGTCGCGATCCGGTCGACGCCGGTCTCGAGATCGACGGTGTTCACGAAGTCGCGAACGAGGTCCAGACGGGTGGCAGTGTCAGTAACCATTGTCATTGCATTGGAGGTTAGGTAACTGGTAATCTACGAACACTGGTTAGAGAGTACCACGGCGAGAGAGGAGAAGGCCAAATGTTCCCCCAGCTCACCAATGACTTCGCAAACGAGCTCATCGCGCAGAGGCACCGCGAGGCGGCTCGGTACCGCCGCGCGCGGGAGGCGTCTCGCCGGCCGCCCCAGGCGGTGCGGGCCGCGATCCAGCTGCGGCTCAGCGCTTGCCGGGACGAGCTCGAGCGTCTCGCGGCGCTGAGCGAGCGCCGGTTGCGGGACGGCGACTGGATCGTCGCCGACCTCAACGGCGTCCCCGTGGCGGCCGTGTCGATTGAGGACGGCACGACCGTGTACGACCCCTTCCGCCCGTCCTCACAGGCGGTCTCGCTCCTCGAGCTTCGCCGGAAGCAGGTTCTGGCGTCCGCGTAGGAAGTCCTGCTCGGCCGCGCTCGGAGCGAGTGCGATCGCACGCTCGTACTCCGCCGCAGCAGGCCGCCCGAGCCGGCGAAGCAGGTCGGCTCGGGCCGAGTGCCAGAGGTAGTAGTCATCGAGGTCCGAGATTGCGTCGAGGAGTTCGAGGCCTGCCTCCGGACCTTCGGCCATCGCGACCGCCACTGCGCAGTTCAGCGCGACGACCGGGGAGCGAGTCCACTCCTGAAGGCGGCCGTAGAGGAGCGCGATCTGCTCCCAGTCCGTCTCCGCCTCGAAGTGGAGGGACGCGATCGCAGCCTGGAGCTGGTACTGCCCCGGGCGCCGCAGCGCCAGCGCGCGGTCGAGGGCGGTGCGGCCCTGCTCGATCCGCGCCGCGTCCCAGCGGCTCCGATCCTGGTCGGCGAGCAGCACGAGCTCGCCCTCGGGCGTGACGCGCGCGTCGCGGCGCGCGTCCTGCAGGAGGAGAAGCGCGTGGAGGCCGTGCGCCTCCGCCTCGTCGGGCATCAACGTGGCGAGCACGGCCGCGAGGTGGATCGCCTCCGCGCACAGCTCGCGTCGTGGCGGCGGCCCGTAGCCGGCGTTGAAGATGAGGTAGATCGCGGCGAACACCGTTCGGAGCCGGTCAGGAAGAAGGTGCTCGGGCGGCACGCGGAGCGGAATGCCGGCGTCGCGGATCTTCCGCTTCGCGCGCACGAGCCGCTGCGCGAGCGTCGCCTCCGGGACGAGGAAGCCGCGGGCGATCTCCGGCGTCGTCAGACCGCCGACGAGGCTCAACGTCAGCGCGACCTGCGCCTCGGCGGCGAGCGCGGGATGGCAGCACGCGAAGATCAGCTCCAGCCGTTCGTCGGGGATGACAGCCTCCTCGTCCTCGGGTAGCTGCTCAGCTCGTGCGAGCAGCTCCGTCTTGCGCGCGAGCGTCTGCTCGCGCCGGATCTGGTCGATCGCCCGGTTGCGCGCGGTCGCGACGATCCACGCACCGGGATTCGCCGGCACACCGTCCCGCGGCCAACGCTCGGCTGCGCGGAGGAACGCGTCCTGTACCGCATCCTCGGCGAGGTCGAGATCGCCGAGGACGCGGCCGAGGATCGCGACCGACTTCGCCCGCTCGTCGCGGTAGGCGTGCGAGAGCTCGTCTATGCGACCGTCTCGTAATTGGTGACGACGGGGCGCACCTCGACGGTGCCGTACGAGGAGCCGGGGAGCTTGGCCGCCCACTCGAGCGCCTCGTCGAGCGTCTCGACGTCGATGAGGTAGTAGCCGCCGAGCACTTCCTTCGTCTCGGCGAACGGCCCGTCGGTCGTCATCGTCTCGCCACCACGCACGCGCACCGAGGTCGCGGTGTCGATCGACTGAAGTGCGTCGCCGGCGACCATCTTCCCGGAGCTGTTCAGCTCCTCGGTGAACGTGCCGTAGGCCCCGTAGATCGCGCCACGGTCGGCTTCCGACATGGACTCCCAGGTGTGCGGGTCGTTGTAGATCAGAAGCATGTACTGCATCTGTGTCGCCTCCTTGAGCGGGTTGTCGACTCTACGACGAACGAGCTAGGCCAAATTCGACATGCGGTTGAGAAGTGTCAGCGCTCCGGCCTTGTCGAGGAACTCGTTGAGGTTGCCGCACTTCGGGCTCTGGACGCACGACGGGCAGCCGCGCTCGCATGGGCAGCCCGCGAGGAGGCGCACCGTGTCCGCGACCCAGCCCTCGAACTGGTCGAAGCCGCGCTCGGCGATCCCGACTCCGCCGGCGTGGCCGTCGTAGACGAAGACTGTTGGCGCACCGGTGTCGAGGTGGAGGTTCGTCGAGAGACCGCCGATGTCCCAGCGGTCGCACATCGCCCAGAGCGGCAGGAGCGCGATGAGCGAGTGCTCGGCGGCGTGGAGCGACGAGAGAAGGAGCGGCATCGCCTCGAGCCCCTCGAGCTGGTGCGGCCGCGGTACGAACCAGACCGCCTCCGTGTCGAACGTCGTCGGCGGCAGGTCGAGCGCGACGGTCGCGAGTGTCGAGCCGTCCGCGACCGCCTTCTTCTGGTAGCCGACGACCTGCTCCGTCACCGAGACGCGGCCGAAGGAGAGCTCGAGGCCCAGTCTTCGTTCGACCCGCAGAGGCTCCTCGATCGCCGTGGTCGTCTCCTTCTTCGCCTGTGTGTACCAGTCGCCGTCGAACGGCTCGACGACCGCGCGCATCGCGCCGAGGTCGAGCTCGCGGACGAGGTACTGCCGGCCGAGATGGAGATAGACGGCGCCTTCGTGGACGGTGGAGTACGCGCGCTCGCTCTCTGCGAGCCCGAGCGTCTCGCCGGTCGCGGCGTCGACGACGACGAACGCGTCGGGCGACGTCGAGCGGAGCGGCGTGCGCGCGGCGGGCGACTCCTTCCCGGCCCAGACCCAGCCGCGCGGCGTGTGCCGGAGCTCCGGGACGTGCGGCGCGCGGGCCAGAGCCTCCGCGCCGAGCGTCGCGACGTCGCTCTCGTCCACCGGAGCTTCGAACGCCGCGGCGGCGACGTGGCCGTCGAGCACGCGCGGGTTGGCGTGGTCGAGTATCGCCGCCTCGACTTGTCGGTCGAGGAGCGCCTGCGGCTCGCGCATGAAGAACTGGTCGAGCGCGTCCTCCGACGCAATGAGCACGGCGAGGCCGTGGCTGCGCCGGCCGGCGCGTCCCCACTGCTGTCGCAAGCTCGCCACCGTGCCGGGGAAGCCGACGGAGATGGCGGCGTCGAGGTCGCCGATGTCGATCCCGAGCTCGAGCGCGTCCGTCGACGTGACGCCGAGAAGCTCGCCCTCGACGAGCCGCCGCTCGATCTCGCGCCGCTGCTGCGGCGTGTAGCCGGCGCGGTATGGCGCGAGGCGCGCGGCGGTGTTCGCATCAAGCCGATCCGCGGCGAAGCGGTGAATGAGCTCCGCCGACTTACGGCTCTTGGCGAAGCAGATCGTCCGCAGGCCGCGGGAGGCCAGCCCGGCGAGCAGCCGCGACGCCTCGCCGAGCGCGCTCGCGCGGATCCCGGCCTCGGCGTCGAGTAGCGGCGGGTTCCAGAGCGCGATCGTCCTTGCCGCTCGTGGCGCGGCGTCGCCTTCGACGACTGTCGCTTCCTCTCCCGTCAGAGCGGCCGCGAGCTCGCCGGCGTTCGCGATCGTCGCCGACGCGAGCAGGAACCGCGGCTCGGCGCCGTAGATTCGGGCGAGCCGGCGCAGTCGCCGCAGGACGTTCGCCACGTGCGATCCGAAGACGCCGCGGTAGACGTGCGCCTCGTCGACGACGACGAAGCGGAGGTTGTGGAGGAAGTCGCCCCAGAGGTCGTGCCGCGGCAGGATCCCGATGTGGAGCATGTCCGGGTTCGTGAGGACGAGGGTCGCCGAGCCGCGGATCTCGCGCCGTTGTTGGACGGGCGTGTCCCCGTCGTAGATCCCGGCGCGCACGCCGGGCACACCCAGCTCCGCGAGCGAGCGCGCCTGATCCTGCGCGAGCGCCTTGGTCGGGTAGAGGTAGAGCGCGCGGGCGTGGCGGTCGGCGGCGAGCGCGTCGAGGACGGGAAGGTTGAACGCGAGCGTCTTCCCCGACGCGGTGCCTGTCGTGACGATCACGTTGCCGCCGCGCGCCGCTGCGTACGCCTGCGCCTGGTGCGCGTACAGCTCCGCGATCCCTCGGCGTACGAGGGCGTCGCGCACAGCGGCGTTCAGGTCATCCGGGAACGGCACGGTGCGTGCTTCCCGCGCGGGGTCGCCGGCGAGATGCGCGAGCTCGTCGCCCACGAGCAAGTCGTCCCAGAGCGCGATAGTCGCCACTCCATTCACGCTACCGTGGGTCTATGGCCAAGACCGGGAAGTTTCACGGTGTCCCGTACGACTGGCGGCGGCCCACCGTCGCGCGCCTCAAGTCGCGCTGGTGGAACGACGGCGACCCGCGGATCTTCACGCCGAAGACGTACGGCGCAGGGTGGGACATCAACGTCGCCCAGGTCCTGCGCCGCCTGCGCCTGCGCGGCTAACGTTCGCGCACCGGGGTGCCGCACGAGCGGCTGAGATCACACCCGTCGAACCTGATCCGGGTCATGCCGGCGAAGGGAGGCTTTTGATTCCACGGTGTCTCACGATCGCGGGCTCCGACTCGGGCGGCGGCGCGGGGATCCAGGCCGATCTCAAGGCGTTCGCCGCGGCCGGAGCGCACGGCTCGACTGCGATCGTCGCGCTCACGGCGCAGAGCACGGTCGGGGTCGACGCGGTGTTCGAGCTGCCGCCGGCCTTCGTTCGCGCACAGCTCGACGCGGTGTGGAACGACATCGGCGCCGACGCGGCGAAGACGGGGATGCTCTTCTCCAGCGCGATCATCGACGCCGTCGCGGACTGGCTCGGGGCGCATCCGGTGCCGCTCGTCGTCGACCCGGTGATGGTCGCGAGCTCGGGTGCGCGGCTGCTCGAAGACGACGCGGTGGAGGTGCTCGTCTCGCGGATCTTCCCGCTCGCGACCGTCGTGACCCCGAACGTCCTCGAAGCGCAAGCTCTGACCGCAAGTAACAGTCTGTTACTAAGTGAGTTGGCGGAGAAGTTGGTCGGCCTCGGCGCGCCCGCGGCGCTCGTCACCGGCGGGCATGCGCAGGAGCCGGTCGACCATCTCTTCGACGGAACGCAGCATTACGAGATCCCGGTCGTCCGTCACGACGTCGCGGCGACGCACGGCGCCGGCTGCACCCACTCCGCGACGCTGGCGGCGCTGCTCGCCCGCGGGTTGCCTCTCCTCGACGCGGCTCGCGGCGCGGCGGAGGCGGCGTCCCGCGCGGTTGCGCAAGGGCTCGTGGAGATCGGCGAGGGCGACGGGCCGGTCGACGTGCTAGGACTACGGCGGTGATTGCGCCGGGGGCAACTCTGAGGGAGCTGCGCGTGCGCAAGCCACTCGTTCACCAGATCACGAACTACGTCGTGATGAACGAGACCGCGAACGCGACGCTCGCGCTCGGCGCGCTGCCGGTCATGGCGCACGCGCCGCAGGAGGTCGAGGAGATGGTCGGCCTCGCGTCGTCGCTCGTCCTCAACATCGGCACCCTCTCCGACCACTGGATCGAGGCCATGCTGCTTGCCGGCAAGGCCGCGAACGCGCGCGGGATCCCGGTCGTGCTCGACCCCGTCGGGGTCGGCGCCACGAGCTACCGCACGGACACGGCGCGGCGCATCCTCGACGAGATTGAAGTCGCTGTCCTCCGCGGCAACCAGGGCGAGGTCGCGACGCTCGTCGGCGCGGAGGCAGAGGTGCGCGGCGTCGAGTCGATGGCAGTCGGTCTCGAGCCGCCGGCGCTCGCGCGTGGGGCCGCAAGGCAGTTCGGCCTCGTCGCGTCGGTCACGGGCCCGATCGACCACGTCTCGGACGGCGACCGGATCGTCTCCGTCGCGAACGGGCATCCGCTCCTCGCGGCCGTGACGGGAACCGGCTGCATCTCGTCCGCGATCACAGGCTGCTTCCTCGCGGTGAAGTCCGACCACCCGCTCGCCGCCGCCGCCGAGGCGCTCATCGCATACGAGGTGGCCGCCGAGGACGCAGCCGCCGGCGCCGACGGGCCGGGAACGTTCCACGCAAGGCTCTACGACGCGCTCGCGGCGCTCGACCCGGACACGGTCGGCGGTCGCGCCAAGTTCTCCGAGTCGTGAACGAGTTCGAGCTCCTTGCCGAGCTCGAGCGCCGGGGCCTGATCGTCGGCGTCGAGCACGACGCGGCCGAGATCGACGGTCTCGTCGTGACGCAGGACACGCTCGTGGAAGGCGTCCACTTCCGCTTCGACCTCCTCGACTGGCACGAGCTCGGCTTCCGTGCCGCGGCCGTGAACATCAGCGACCTGTCTGCGTCGGGTGCCGATCCGGTCGCGCTTTTCGTCACACTCGCGGCGCCGAATCTCGACGGCGCGCTCGCGTTCTACGAGGGGATCGCCGAGGCCGGCGTTTCCGTGCGAGGCGGCGACACGACGAAGGCGGACGCCGTCGTCGTCACCGTCACCGCGCTCGGGCGCGCCGAGCGCGTTCCGGGGAGAGCCGGCGCGCGGCCGGGCGACCTCCTCGTCGTGACCGGGCCGCTCGGCGGCGCAGGCGCCGCATTCCGGGAAGGGCGGCTCGCGCGGCCGCCGCTCCGCACCGCCGAGGGGCGTGCGCTTGCCGCCGTCTCCCACGCGATGCTCGACATCTCCGACGGGCTCGGCGCCGACGCGGGGCACATCGCGAGCCGGTCGGGCTGCAGGCTCGTGATCGATCTCGACCGTGTCCCGCTGGCCGCGGGGGCGACGCTCGACGACCTCTCGTTCGGCGAGGACTACGAGCTGCTCGCGGCGACGCCGAATCCGCTCGACTTCACGGTGATCGGCCGGTGCGAGGAGGGCTCAGGCGTCGAGCCCGCCGGGCTCGGCGGCTGGGAGCATTTCCGCTAGCCACGAATCGAAGTACTTCTTCGGGCGGAGCCCGACCACCGAGCCGCGCGCCTCGCCGCCGGCGAAGAGGACGACCGTCGGGATCGACAGGACGTCGAAGCGCGACGCAAGGCCGGGCTCCTCGTCGATGTTCACGCGCGCGACCTCGACCGACAACTCCGCGAGGATCGGCTCGAGCGCCTTGCACGGCCGGCACCACGGCGCCCAGAAGTCCACGAGGAGCGGCCCGCCGGCGACGGCGGCATCGAACGTCGTCTGGTCAAGCTCGGTCACAGCCGTCTCCTCATCGCCGCCCACCGTAGCGCCGGCACGCGCGCGAACGCCTCGAGGGCGACGGCTCGGGTCATCTTCGACTGGCCGGCGGTGCGGTCGACGAAGACGATCGGCACTTCGACCACGCGGAAGCCCTTGCGGAGAGCGCGGTACGTCATCTCGACCTGGAAGCTGACCATGCCGGTCGCACCGAGCTTCTCCAATTCGATCGACTCGAGGACCTCCCGACGGAAGCACTTGAATCCGCCGCTCGCGTCGTGGATCGGCATGAGGAAGATGCGCGTGTAGATGGACGCACCGCGCGACAGCACGCGACGGTGAAGCCCCCAGTTCTCGACTCCTCCGCCGCGGACGTAGCGCGAGCCGAGCGCGAGGTCGGCGCCGTCCGCGCACGCCTTGATCAGCCGCGGCACGTCCGCCGGGTCGTGGGAGAAGTCGCAGTCCATCTCGAGCACGTACTCGGCGTCGCTGCGCAGCGCCTCGCGGAATCCGGCGATATACGCAGGCCCGAGACCCTCCTTGCGCTCGCGGTGGAGGACGGACAGCCAGTCGCGCTCGGAGGCGAGGCGGTCGGCGAGCTCGCCCGTTCCGTCCGGCGAGTTGTCGTCGATGACGAGCACGCGCACGCCGAGCGGTGCGAGCGCGTCGATCATCCGCTCGAGGTTCTCGCGCTCGTTGTAGGTCGGGAGACAGACGACGGCTTGCTGCACCCTCCTATGATCGCTGAGTGCCACCGCTCCCGGGTAACGCACAGGTCGCGGACCAGTTCGACCTCCTCGCCGACCTGCTCGAGCTCGAGGGCGCCGAGTCGTTCCGCGTCATTGCCTACCGCCGCGCGGCGAGCCGGATGCGCGAGACGTCCGCGTCGATCGCGCAGCTCGCGCTAGACGGCAACGCGAAGAAGCTGCAGGGGATCGGCAAGACGATCGAGGAGAAGATCGTCGAGCTCGTCGAGACCGGCGACATCGCGGCGCTCGCGAAGAAGCGCGCCGGCGTGCCGCCCGAGGTCGTCCTCTTCATGCGCCTGCCTGGTCTCGGCCCGAAGACGGCGGCGCGGATCTGGAGGGAGCTCGGCGTCGAGACGCTCGCCGACCTCAAGGCCGCGGCCGAGCAGGAGCGATTGCGGATGCTCGCCGGGCTCGGCGCGAAGAGCGAGGAGAAGATTCTCGCCGCGCTCGCATTCGCCGCGCAGACGGCGGAGGCCGGCGACCGGCGGCTGCTCGGCGACGGCCTCGGGCCGGTGCAGGTGGTCGTGGCAGAGCTGCGCGAGTTGCCCGCGGCCATCTCCGTCTCCGAGGCCGGCTCGGTGCGGCGGCGCAAGGAGACGTTCCGCGATCTCGACGTGATCGCGTGCGCGACCGAGCCCGCGGAGTTGACCGCGCACTTCGTGGAGATGCCCTGGATCGTCGAGGTCGCCGCGCACGGCGACACGAAGGCGACGGTCGTTTCCCGCGACGGCCTCCGCTTCGACCTGCGCGTCGTGCCGCCGGAGTCGTTCGGCAACCTCCTCCAGCACTTCACCGGCTCGAAGGACCACAACGTCGCGATGCGCGAGGACGCGGTGCGGCGCGGGCTCTCGATCTCCGAGTACGGCGTGACGAACACGAAGACCGGCAAGGTCTTCCAGAGCGCCGAGGAGGACGCCGTCTATGAGTTCCTCGGCTACGAGCCGATCCCGCCGGAGCTGCGGGAGAACGCGGGAGAGCTCGAGGCCGCGCGGCGCGGCGAGCTGCCAAAGCTCGTCGAGGTGAAGGACATCCGCGGCGACCTCCACACGCACTCGCACTGGTCGGCCGACGGCAAGAACGCGCTCGCCGAGATGCTCGAGGCGGCGGTCGCGCGCGGCTACGAGTACTACGCGGTCACCGACCACTCGCACTACCTCCGCGACGGGCGGCTCGACGCGCAGCTCGAGGAGATCGAGGCTCTGCGCAAGCGCTTCCCGCAGCTGACGATTCTCGCCGGTGTCGAGGCGAACATCCGCTCGAACGGCGAGGTGGACATGGACGACGAGGACCTGAAGCGCCTCGACTGGGTCGTCGCCTCCGTCCACAACGCTCCCGACAATCGCCCGACCGAGCGGGTGCTCGAGGCGATGCAGAACCCGTATGTCGACTGCATCGGCCATCTCACCGGCCGGAGGATCAACAAGCGCCCGCCGCGTGACGTCGATGTCGAGCGCGTCATCGAGGGCGCGCTCGCGACCGGGACGCTCCTCGAGATGAACGGCCAGCCGGACCGGCTCGACCTCCGCGACGTCCACGCGCGCGCGGCGAAGGAGGCGGGGCTCAAGCTCGTCCTCAACTCCGACGCGCACCAGATCCGCGCGCAGGGCTACGTCGAGCTCGCCGTCGCGCAGGCGCGCCGCGGCTGGCTGACGAAGGCCGACGTCGCGAACACGCGCACGTGGAAGCAGCTCGACAAGCTGCGAAAGAAGCGCTGATGCCGCGGGATCTGTTCCCGTTCCTCGTCGTCGTCGCGGTGCTGACGATCACGCCGGGGCCGGACATGGCGCTCGTGTTGCGGAACGGCGTGCGCGGCGGCTCGCGCGCGGCGTGGTGGACGGCGCTCGGCTGCTGCACCGGCATCGCGTGCTACGCCGCCGCGACGACCGCGGGGTTGTCCGCGCTGCTGATCGCGTCGCACACCGCATTCACGACGCTGCGGCTCGTCGGCGGGATCTACCTCGCGTATCTCGGCGTTACGGCGCTCTGGCATGCGCGGAAGAGCTTCTCGGCAGCGACTGTCGAAGCGCCCGCGGTCGCATCGCGCCGTACGGCGTACCGCCAGGGCCTCGTCACGAACCTCCTCAATCCGAAGATCGCGCTCCTATTCCTGACGCTGATCCCGCAGTTCGTCGCCACGGGCGAGCCTGCGTTCCGCACGACCGGCGTCCTCGCGGGGACGTTCTTCGTCATCGCCGTCGTCTGGTGGCGCGTCTTCTCGATCGCCGTCGGGGCGCTCGGCCGCTGGCTCGCGCGCCCGCGCGTTCGGACGTGGCTCGAGCGCCTCACGGGGTTGGTGCTCGTCGGCCTCGGCGCCCGCGTCGTACTCCTTCGATGACACGGCATGTCGTGGAAGAGGTTGATGGCGAGTTCGTCATTCCGCTGGAGGGCTTCGTGTGCAGCTATCTGCAGAACGACCACGAGCTGATCCTCTGCGACCCGCACTCTTCAGATGAGGCGTGGCTCTGGGGGTCGCATCTCGACGCAGCTGCAATTCGGCTACTTGTCATGCACGAGGCGCGCGTGAGGCGGGCGGTAGCGGCCCAAGACGCCACCCTGCGGATCGATTTCGACGATGGTTTCTCGCTTGTGAATCCGGCGGAGGCGGAGGTTGAGGCGTGGGAGTTGCGCGGACCGGGCTACGTGCTTCTTGTGGGGACGCCGGGCGGCGGACCACCCGCGGTCTGGGACGAGACCTCGGAGATCCGTCTAGTCGATCCGGGCGTGGATCCTCTGCCGGCTCAGGTCACGCAGATGATCGAGACCTTGCCAACCATGCCCGAGCTCACGGGCAAGTTTCAGTTCCGTCCAACTGCGCGCGGACGAGCTGCGATTGAGCTTCATGCCCCGGACGCTCCGCAGCAGAATCGCCGTGAGATCATCCGTTTTGTGCTTCCGGACATGTCCTCGACGGGCGGTCCCTATATGCGCTACACGAACTAGGAGAAGGAGGGTGCACATGATCGTCACGACAATGAACGACATTCCCGGCTATGAGGTGACCGAGGTGTTCGGCGAGGTGATGGGACTGACCGTCAGGTCGCGGAACCTCGGCTCGCAGATCGGCGCGAGCCTCAAGTCGATCATCGGCGGGGAACTGAAGGGCATGACGAAGGCGCTGATCGACAGCCGCCAGCAGGTGATGGACCGGATGATCGAGGAGGCCGAGGCAAAGGGCGCGAACGCGATCATCGCGATGCGCTTCGACACCTCCGAGATGGGTCCGCAGTGGACGGAGATCTGCGCCTACGGAACGGCGGTGAAGGTCAACAAGGCTTGATCAGGGAGTCGGGTCGGAGTGAGGCGGAGAACCACTTCCGCGTGCAGCGCGCGGCGTCCCTCGCGGCCCTGGGCCACATCTACGGCGACGAGCCCTATCCCGACGATGCTGTCCTGCAGCGCTGGAAGACGTTCCCGGGGACGGTTCTCGTCAGCGAGCGTGACGACGAGATCGTCGGCGTCGCGGGCATCGAAGGGGAGTGGCTGCACGGCTTCTACGTGCTGCCCGGCTGGTGGGGGACCGGCGTCGCGGACGAGTTGCACGAGGCGGCCGTCGAGCTCGGCGTCACGCGGCTCTGGTGTCTCGAGGAGAACGGTCGTGCTCGCGGCTTCTACGAGAAGCACGGCTGGCAGCTGAACGGGGAAACCCGCGTCGTGGAGTATCCGCCACATCCGCTCGACGTGGGCTACTCGCGGTGAAGGCGGTCGTCTTCGACCTCTGGGAAACGCTCGCGGCGTGGCCCCACGAGGACATGGGGCCGCTGTTCGAGGCTGTCGGGCTGAGCCCGGAGGCCTGGACGGCACCTGATCACCGGGACCTGCGTTGGACGGGTTCGTTCCAGAGCTATCTGGACTCGCTGGGGATCGGCCCGGATGCGGCCGCGGCGGCGTTCGGGATTCGACGGGAGATGACGCGACGCTCGCTCGTTCCCGTTGAGGGAGCGGTCGAGGCGCTTGATGGGCTTCGCGCCGCTGGTCAGCGGCTCGGCCTGATCAGCAACTGCTCGAGCGAAGTCGGAGAGCTCTGGGAGGACTCGCCTTTCGCCGGCCGCTTCGACACCGTCGTCTTGTCAGCTGACGTTGGCCTGAAGAAGCCCGACCCACGGATCTTCCGGCTCACGCTCGATCGCCTTGGTGTCGAGCCCGCCGGGGCCGTCTTCGTCGGCGACGGCGAGTCGGACGAGCTCCCCGGCGCGCAAGCCGTGGGAATGCGCGCTATCCAGCTCGGAGACCGCGACGGCTGGAGCGGGGAACGGATCTCCGAGCTGTGGGAGCTGCTCGAACTCGTCTAGAGCTTCCGTAGCAACGAGAGGAACTCGTCCGTCGAGTCGACGACGACGTCGGCGGACTCGGGCAGCGCCGGCGGCGACTCCGCCGATCCGACGGCGACTCGCACGGCGACGTCGAGCCCGTCTAGCGCCGCGAACGCGTCAAGGTCCGTGGTGTCGTCGCCCGCGGCGAGAGCGCGCCGCAGGCCGCGTTCCTCGATCATTCGCCGCACCGCAGTGCCCTTGTTCGAGCCGACCGGCGGGAGGACTTCGAGCACCTTCCTTCCGTAGCGCGCGATGAGGCCTTCCTCGCGCGCTGTCTCGGCGATCCGGTCGAGCTCACGGATCGCCTCGGCCTCGTCGTCTCGGCCGCGGAAGTGGAACGCCACGGCGAGTCCCTTCATCTCGATCTGGCTCGGCGGCCACGGCGCGGCGGCCGCGAACGTGGCGAGCGTCCGCCGCCAGCGCTCAGCCTGGGGCTCCGCCTCGAGCCCGTGAGAGCCGACGCAGACGACGCCGTCCACACCGACGCGCTCGCGGACGTCGTCCCCGGCGCGGCCGCTGACCACCGCGACGAGCGCGTATCGCGCGACGAGCCGCCTGAGCTCCGCGCGCGTCTCGGGCGGAGCCGCGGCGTCCTCCGGCCGCGCGACGATCGGTGCGAGAACGCCGTCGAAGTCGAGGAACAGCCCCGTCTCGCCCGGCGCGGCGGCCAGCTGCTGAAGGAGGTCGTCCATGCGTCAAGGATAAGACGCTCCCGTGCCGGGCATAATCCGCCCGTGGCCGAGCTGGACGACGTCTGGATCCCTCTCGTCGACGAGCCCATCGGGGGGATCGTCGAGCGCATCCTCCGCGACGACCCGGCGCTCGCGGCGCGTGTCGAGACGCCGCACCGCATCCTCGCCTTCAAGACGTTCGTCTACATCCGCACGGGGATCCTGCTCGGACAGCTGCTCTTCGACGACGACATCCCGGGGTGGGACGGATCGGAGAGCTGGGTCGACGCGCTCCTGCGCGATCCCAAGCATCGCGCCGCGATCGAGCAGGAGGTGCGGACCGTTGCGGAGGAGATCGCCGCCGACCCGCAGTACGGCGACGACGAGCCGATCGCGCCGGACGAGAGCACCCGCGACCGGTTCCGCGCCTTCGCGCGCGAGCACCTCGGTCGCGGGTAACTCTCAGCGATCAGTCCCGCCTCTGCGGTCTTCGGCCGCACGCCGGCGGCTTCGCCGGCGACGTTTGCAGCCTCAGTTCAGCGGCGTGCCGTTGCCGTCGTGGTAGACGAAGCCGTCGCCGCTGCGGAACAGCTTCTTCTTGAGCCAGCCGCGGAGCGACGGGCCGGTCAGCGGGTTGAGCAGCAGGCCGAGCGCGACCGCGGCGACCAGCAGGAGGCTGGTGCGGGCGCTGCGGTCCGACGCCTTCTTCGTCTCCTCCTGCGCCGTCTGGACGCGGCCGGCGGCGCTGCGCAGCTGGGAGACGACGTTCCGCAACTGGGTCTGGACGTCCTCGTCGCTGACGAGCTTCGTCGCGACGTGGCTGACGTCGTTGCGGGTGAGGAGTTGCTCGTACAGGGCGCGCGCGGAGGTGTACGCCTCTTTCACGTTCTGGCGCAGCTCCTCGTCCCGGAGAGCGCGCTCGACGTATGGGCGGACGTGCGCTTTCGCGTCCGCGACCCTTTCCTTCGTGGTGTTCATCTCGACGAGTCCTTTCATCGCGGGGTGGAATTCAGTGTCGTTAGGGAGTCGGCTGGACTACGCTCACCTCGATGGCGCGCCTCAGGCTGATCGCGGGAGGGCTCGCCGTCGGGCTCGTAGCTGTTTTACACCTCTGGTACCGCGGTGTGCTCGCGGTGCCGGAAGTGAAACGGCGGAAGGCGGCTAGGAGAGTCGCGCGGCCCTACTGAGGAGTGACTCGGCGAGGCGACGCGAGGCCTCGTCGACCAGCTCTCCCTCGAAGCGAACGGCGCCCTGCGGGGCGGCGAGGATTCGCTTCGCGCGCTCGACCTCGGCCGGCGACGGCGTGAAGATGAGATGCACCGGCTCGATCTGGCTCGGGTGGATGACCCACTTGCCGTCGTAGCCGTGCTCGAACGCGCGGCGCGCGGAGACGACGAGGCCGAGGTCGTCGCCCAGGCGCGCGTGCGGGCCGTCGATCACCTGGAGGTCGCACGCGCGCGCGGCCGCGACGACGCGGGCGAAGGCGTAGTCGTTCGGGCCGTCCCCGATCGTGAGAACGGGGATGCCGAGCGACGCCGCGAGATCCGCCGGACCGAAGACGAGCGCCTCGAGACCGTGCCCGGCCTCGGCGATGGCGCCGGCATTCGCGAGCCCGCGTGCCGTCTCGATCTGCGCCTCGAGTCCTATTCCGGCCGGGAGCAGCTCGGCCGCGGCGGCCACGTCCTCCGCGGACTCGACCTTCGGGAGTACGACGACGTCAGGCCTCGCCTTCGCGGCCGCGCGCAGGTCATCCTCCCACCACTCCGAGCCGCGCGCGTTGACGCGGATCGCGGTCGTGCGCGCGAGCGGCCCGTTCCGCACCGCGGCGACGGCGAGCTCTCGCGCGGCGACCTTGTCCTCGGGCGCGACGGCGTCCTCGAGGTCGACGATCACCTCGTCCGCTCCGAGCGACGGCGCCTTCGCGAGCATCCGCTCGCTCGAGGCGGGAACGCTGAGACAGGAGCGGCGTGCGCGCGTGGGCACGCGCGAACGTTAACGCCGCCGCGCCGCGGCCTGCCTGCGGCGCTCGCGCGGCGGGTGGCGCTTGCGCCCCTCCGGCCGCGGCCACTCGAGCGTTAGCGATCCCCCGACCTGGAGTGCCTGCCAGCGTTGCGCGAGGTCGTCGAGCTTCTGCTGGAGACGGGGCGGAAGCGTTCTCGCCTGCCAGCCTTGGTACAGCTCCCCGGCGAGCTCCTCGGAGCGGCGTCCATCGGGAAGCCGCGTCGGCCGGATCCGCTGCTTGCGCCACAGCCTCGTCGTCAACTCCTGGTCGAAGGACTGGAAGAGCCGGCGTTGCCCCCAGCGGCGAGGTCGCCGAAGATGGCGTCGTCGAGGCCGAACTCCGCCTCGGCCACGAAGTGCACGAGGTCGTGCGGCAGGAACTCGTCGCAGCCGATCGACCCACACCAGAGATCGGGATAGCGATCGCGTCTGACGACGACGGCGTAGCGCAGCGCGCCCTTCTTGACGAACGTGACCTTCACAGCTGCGCAGGCTCCCCTGCCGGGATGAGCGGCACGCTGCCGTGTCGGCGGATCGCGCGCGCGTACAACGCCGCGGCCGGGACGAGCGCGACGGCGCCGGCGGCGAGGGCCGACCCGATTCCCCAGATGTTGCCGACGGCGCCGAGAACCGGTCCGCCGGCCGTCTGGCCGATCGCGTCGGCCTGACCGGCCAGCGAGAGAACCGTCGCCCGGACGCTCGAGTCGGAGATCCGCGCGTTCAACCACGTCAGGTAGAGCGGGCCGGTGATGTCGCGGGCGAAGAAGACACCGAGCAGGCCCACGATCGCCGGCCAGGCCGAATGGCTGAGCGCGAACAGCACCATCGCACCGAGCTGCACGACCGTGAACCCAAGCAGGAACCGCGTGACGGCCTCGACTCCGCCGCGCTCGACGAGAGGGATCAGGCGTCCGAGCGCGACGAAGCCGAAGACCATCGCGACGAGCCAGAAGATCCCGAACCAGACGACGGGCGAGAGATGGCCGACCGCCGGCAGGCCGACGTCGCGCAGGAAGTGCGCCTCCTTCAAGCGGTCGAACGCCTCACTCGACATGCCGGTGAAGAGCGCGACCGCGATCAGGAGACCGACGAGCGGTGCGACGCGCGCGTAGCGGATTCCCGCGGCGGCGTGGCCGAGTACGTCTCCAAGCCGCGGCCTGGCCGCTGACTCGTGGCGGCGAAAGGCGGTCTCTGGCATCACGAAGATGCAGGCGACTCCGCAGAGCGTGGTCACCGCCCCGCCCGTCACGACGCCCGCGCGGAGCGAGACCGTCCCGATCCCGACCTGCAGCGCAAGCCCGAGCACCGCGCCGCCGTAGCCCAGCCGCTGCCCGCGAAGGAAGAGGCTGCCGACGTTCTCGGCGCCGACCTCGTCGGCGATCCACGCTTCGAACGAGCCGCTCGTCAGCGTGTACGAGAGACCCCAGAACGCCCATAGAGCGATGGCCGCCCAGGCGCTCGAGATCAGGCCGACGGCCATCCACGCCGCACCCATCCCGATGTAGCCGACGACTTGGCAGAGGCGGCGGCTGTAGAGGTCGGCGAGCGCGCCGGTCGGGATCTGGAAGAGAAAGACCGTCCCCTCCATCGCCGTCCCCATCAGGACGAGCTCGAGCGGAGAGAGGTGAAGATCGCGGACGAGGAAGACCGCCATGACCACCCACGTCGGCATGCGGAGGAAGAACTCCAGGCCGTAGAAGACGGTCGTTGCGGGGAGCCGCATGGCCTAGCCGGGCTTCCGCCAGACCGAGACGTGCCTCGTGCTCTCCGCCGTGAACGGCGAGCGGTCCCAGTCGGCCCAACGCTCGCGCAGCTCGAGACCGGCGAGCCGCGCCATCAGGTCGAGCTCGGCGGGATAGACGGCGCGGAAGGGGATCGAGCGGCGCTGCCACTCGCCGTCGATGCGGTTGAAGTGGTGCGAGACGAGCCGCTGCGTGTCGAAGTCGAGCTCGTCTACGCCGACGTGCGTGTCGCTCAGGTCGAACACCTCGAGCCGTTGCCTGTTCGGCACGCCGACCTCGACGACAAAGCAGCCGTCGTGCGCGAGGTGTGCCGCGGCATTCGTGAACACCCCCCTCTGCCCCTCCTGCGTCGTGACGTTGTTGATCGAATTGAAGACGAGATAGGCGAGCGAGAACGTCCCCTCGACTCTCGTCGTCGACATGTCCCCGATCGCCACGGTGATCGCCGCCGTCTTCTCCAGGAGCTTCGCCGTCATGTCAGGCGAGAGCTCGATCCCCGCAACCCGGACGCCGCGAGCGGCGAGCGGCACCGCGATCCTGCCGGTGCCGATCGCCAGCTCGAGCGCACCTCCTGCTGCGTACGGGGCGAGGAAGTCGACGACGGGCTCGACGGGCATGCCGGCCGTCCATTTGTCGTACCGCTCCGCCACGTCCCCCGCGAACCAGTCCGTCATCAGCCGGCCCGCTTCAGCTTCCCGTGCTTCTTCGCGTACCTCTCGCCTCGCTTGAAGATCGCCAGGCCGATCGGTGTCGCGAGGACGGCGATGATCAGGAGCGGCCAGACGTCCGCCCACGCGATTCCGGCGCCGTGGATGATCGAGGCCCGGTCGCCGCGCAGCGCGTACGTCGCCGGCGAGATCTTCGCGAGCCACTGCATCCACTCCGGCATGACGTTCACCGGGTAGTAGACGCCCGAGACCACGAGCATCAGACCCTGCGCGACGAAGCCGAGCTGCGCGCCCTTCTCCGGCGAGATCAGCGGGAGAACCGAGGTCATGATCCCGATGCCGATGAACGACAGTGAGGCGAGCGCGAGGAGCGCGAACGCCGCGCCGAAGTTCGCGCCCGGCATGTGGAGACCGATGAACGCGGCGACCGCGAAGAAGAGGATCGTCGCCCGGATGAGGCCGTAGAGCACCGCGAACGCGCCCTGTCCGAACAGGTGGGCGAGCCGCGACAACGGCGCCATGAACGTGTACTCGATCGTCCCTTCCCAGCGCTCCCACGCGACGATTTCGGTCATGAACTCGAAGATGATCCCGAGGAAGGCCCAGATCGTCGCACCGACGAGCAGGGCCGTCTCCGCCGTGTTCACCTTGGCCGCGCTGAGATGCAGGCCGCGGGCGATGAACACGATCGTGAGCGTGTTCGCGATCGTCCAGATCATGAACGCGAGATCCCAGAGGATGTAGCGCTTGGTCAAGTAGACGTTGCGCTCGACGATCCCGAACAGACCGACGAGTTGTCGCCGGGCCTCGATTGCATAGGCACTACTCATCCTCCGAACACCTCCCTGTACTCGTCGTCGTCTTCGTCGTCGTTGTCCTGTTCGAACTCGCGGCCGGTCGCCGCGAAGAACGCCTGCTCGAGCGTCTCGACGCCGAAGCGCCGCTTGACGTCGGCGACCGGCTCGAGGAAGAGCAGCCGGCCGCGGTCGAGCAGGCCGATCCGGTCGGCGAGCATCTCCGCCTCGACCATGTCGTGCGTGCAGAGGAGGATCGTCGCGTCGTGCTCGGATCGGACCCGGCGGATGAACTCCTGCACCTCGAGCTTCGAGCGCGGGTCGAGACCCGTCGTCGGCTCGTCGAGCAGGAGCAGGACGGGCGAGGTCAGGAGCGCCCGTGCGAGGGCGACCTTCTGCTGCATCCCGCGCGAGAGGTTCTCCATCGACTCGTTCCGTCGATCCGCCGGGAAGCCGACCTGCCCGAGGATCTCGGGAATGGCCACGCGGGTCTGGCTCGGCGTCATCCCGTAGAAGCGCGCCGCGTACGAGAGGTTCTCGGCCGCGGACATCTTCTTGAAGAACGAGGCCTCGACAGAGACGCGGTTGACGAGCCGGCGGATCGTCGACGTCTCCTCGAACGCGTCATGGCCGAAGATCCGCGCCTCGCCGCCGTCGTTGATCAGCAGCGTCGAGAGCAGACGGACGAGCGTCGACTTCCCCGAGCCGTTCTGGCCGAGGATGGCGACGCACTCGCCACGAGCGATCGAGAACGTGACGTCGGCGAGCGCCGGCCACGGACGCTTGCGGGCGAAGCGGCCCGCTTTCTTGTCCTTGCGGTTGAACGTCTTGCGGAGGTCGCGCACCTCGACGGCCGGCGTTTCGCTGCCGACGCGGGCGACGATCTCGGATGTGGATGTTGCAAGTGAGGACATGCTGCTCCTTCAGAAGATCGAAGTGGACGAAACGAGAGACGGACAGCCGCCCGAGGGCGGCGCGCGGACCTAGCGGTCCCGCAGGCCGAGGAGGAAGGGAGTGCCCCCCACCGGCTTCCGTGCGATCTCGTTCGACAGCAACATGACGCCCCCAGGCTAACGGCGCTTTACGCGGTTCGTCAAATGTGGGGCCTGAGCAGGCCTTTGCGCCGTGTAGCGTGACGCGATGCCGTCGTCGTCGGCCTATCTCGTCTTCCTCGCGACCGCGCTCGCGATCCTGCTCGTTCCCGGGCCGGCGGTGCTCTACGTCGTGACGCGGAGCATCGAGATGGGACGCGCCGGCGGGATCGCCTCGGTGGCAGGCATCACGACCGCAACGGCCGCGTACGTGGCTCTCGCTACGGCCGGACTGTCCTCGCTCGTCCGCGCCTCGACCGTCGCGTTCGACGCCGTGAAGTACGCCGGGGCGGCGTACCTCCTCTTCCTCGGCGTGCGCCGGCTGCTCGGGCGCGGGCTCGAGGAGGAGGCCGAGGAGCCGGCGCCGCGCACGCGCCGTCGCGCGTATACGCAGGGCTTCCTCGTCAACCTGACGAACCCGAAGATGATCGTCTTCGTCTTCGCCCTCCTGCCGCAGTTCGTCAATCCGCACGCGGCGCGGCCGTGGGTGCAGACGCTCGTGCTCGGACTGAGCTTCACGTGCCTCGCTTTCCTCAGCGACAGCGCGTACGCGCTCGCGGCGGGGACGTTCGCCGACCGGCTGCGCGGCACCGCGACGATCGCGAAGGTGCAGCGCTGGGCCGGCGGCGGCGTCCTCGTCGGGCTCGGCCTTCTCGCCGTTGTCTGGTCACCGAGCCAAGCCCGGTGACCGCCTCGCTTCCCATCTCCACTGAGGAGCTGAGCGCGTTCAAGCGCGTGCTGTATGACGACGCGGTGTCCGACTGGACTGGTCTCTGGGAGGTCGCTCAACAGGCTGTACACGACTTCCCGCTTCTCCGGCCCAGCGAGCAGCTTGCGATTGCCGAGGTAGCGGTCGGACAGCTCCTGGACGCGGGACTAGTTGAGCTCTACTTCGGGGACACTCCGTACGGGCCGTATACGCCGATCGCGCGCCTCGAGTATGGAACCGTGCTCGGAGAGCTCCGCTACTGGGGCAATTGGACCAACCCGGTTGTGTGGGTCGCGGGCGACGAGCCGACAAATCGGGAGACCTGGCAATCCATCCACGATGCGTTGTAGGCGGCCCGGTCGTGTGAAGTACCAGTTCGTCGACTGCCGTTGGGAGCTCGGGGATCCCGAGGCGGGCCGCCGCATGTATCGCGCCGGCCACGTCCCGGGTGCGTCGTTCCTCGACGTGGACGCCGACCTCGCCGACCTCTCCGTCCCTGACGCCGGACGGCATCCGCTTCCGAGCGCCGAGAAGTTCGCCGCCGCAGCGGGACGCGCCGGGATCGGGGCCGGCGTCTTCGTCGTCGCCTACGGCTCGATGGGAGGAGCGGAGCGACTCTGGTGGCTCCTCCGCCACTTCGGCCACGACGACTGCGCGGTGATGCTCGGCGGGCTGGACGCCTGGGGTGGCGAGCTGCGCGCCGGCGAGGAGGAGGTCGAGCCACGCGAGTTCGTCCCCCGCGCGGCGAAGGACGACACCATCGACGCCGGCGAGATCGCCTGGCGCCTCGCCGACCCCTCCCTCGTGCTCGTCGACAGCCGGACCGCGAACCGCTGGCGCGGCGAGCCGAACCCGATCGACGACCCGGCCGGCCGGATCCCCGGCGCCGCGAACGCGCCGTGGAACGAGCCGCTCCCCGAGCTCCCGCCGGGCGAGCTCGTCGCGTACTGCGGTTCCGGCGTCTCGTCGTGCATCACTCTCCACCGAGCCTGGCTCGCCGGCCGTGAGGGCCGCCTCTATCCCGGCTCGTGGAGCGAGTGGTCGAAGCGCGGCTTGCCAATCGAGCGCGGTTGAGCGATTATCCGGCCATGCGCCGCCGCCTCCCGTCTCCCGCTCTCGTCATCGCCTCGATCGCGTTGTTCCTCGCGCTCGGCGGAGCCGGCTTCGCGGCGAGTCTCGCCCTGGTCAAGGCGCCGGGGGCGGTCAACTTCGTGCCCGCCAGTGTCTCGGCCCACGGCAAGGTGACCGGTCGCTGGGTGACTGGCGCGCGGGTGAGCGAGGGCGTCTACACGCTCACGATTCGCGGCGACACGTTCGCGCCCAATGCGGCGATCACGCCGATCCAGTCCATTGTCTCGCCGCAGGTACTCACAATCTCCGGCGCAGGCTTTTCCAGGAAGGTCGCTCCGACCTGCGAGACCGCGTCCAAGGCCATTGCATCGAACGGCGCGGCGAGGGTCGAGGTCGATTGCTTCACGTTCGACCCGGCATCCGGCTGGCAGCCGACGGACGCCGCGTTCGACATCCAGGTCATCGGGCCCGGGCGCTAGCTCTAGCGGCGTCCGGCGGCCGCGAGTGCGAACTTCGTCAGCGCGCGCGGCATCCGCTGCGCCGAAGCGATCGTCGAGTGCAGCGCGCTCGCGAACTCCTGGATGTCGGCGTCGCTGAGCACCAGTGGCGGCAGGACCTTGACGACGGCCATGTTGTGGCCCGCGACCTGGGTGAGGATGCGGTGCTTGGAGAAGAGCGGCCCGATCACGAGCTGCGCGAAGAGGCCCTTCTGCATCCGCTCGATCATCTTCCAGGCAAGGCGGCCGGACTTCGGCTCCGCGAACTCGATCGCCCACATCAGTCCGAGCCCGCGCACCTCGCTCACGACGTCGAACTCGTCCACGAGCGGCTGCGTCAGCTCGAGGAGGAGCTTGCCGCGGCGCGCGCTCGCCTCGACGAGCCGCTGCCCGCGGAGCTCGCGCAGCGTCGCCAGGCCGGCCGCCATCCCGAGCTCGTTCGGCGCGAACGTCGAGCCGTGCGAGACCGCAT
>Ga0265338_10000925_pt1 | contig 49504 bp, 43 predicted proteins | sample 42126metaG_FD_193579 | JGI IMG/M metagenome (GOLD analysis project Ga0265338, IMG submission 193579) | Rhizosphere microbial communities from Carex aquatilis grown in University of Washington, Seatle, WA, United States - 4-21-26 metaG | ecosystem: Host-associated > Plants > Roots > Rhizosphere...
GCCGATTGAGGGCAGTGTTAGTTTTTGGGTGATACCGTGGAGGTTGGTGGGCGGCTTGATACTGATCTTAGTGTTTATGACTATCGGCTTTTGGTCTTCCTTCAAGAAGATAGGTAATTTTGTAAAGCGACATACTGGCTCAAGCTCGCTATGAGTAAGTGCTTGAGCAAACTGTGCCTGTTGATAATATTAATGTTGGCTGTCGCCGCCGGCAACCGCCATGGCCTGGCCGCCAGCCAAACGGCTCAGCCGAGCGGCATCACCGTGTCGCCAGCTTTCCAGCAAGTTATTATTCAACCCGGCGAGGCTCAGCAGCCGATTAGCTTTAGAATCACCAACGATAAGACCACCAGCCAAGCGCTAGTATTATCAACCGCGGACTTTAACACATTAAGCGAATCGGGCGGCCTATTTTTTGTCGGTACCAATCCAACCGAACTCCAAAAAAAATACGGTTTAGCTAAATGGCTTAGCTTGCCGCAAAAGCAAGTTACACTACAGCCCAAGCAAACTATTACCATAAGTGGAGCAATTTTAAACTTGCCGGATCTGGCGCCAGGCGGGCACTATGGGGCATTATTGCTCGCCCTGCAAAACTCGCCATCAGCAACTTCGTCCAATAGCATTGCCGTACACCCGATTGCGTCGTCGTTGCTCTTCGCGACTAAATTAGATGGCGACACGCATAAGCTATATTTGTCGAATGTTTACCTTGATCGAAAGTTACTGAATTTGCCCACAAGCGTAACTCTAAGGTTTAGAAATGATGGCAATACTCACGTAATTCCGCGCGGCGTAGTCACTATAACAAGCCCATCCGGAAAGTTGGTTAGCCGCGGGATTATTAACGAAAGTTCTGGGATTATATTGCCGGAAGTGTACAGACAATATGCCGTGCCTCTCCAAACCATTGCTAGCGCAAACACTCCAGGCAAATATAAACTGCAGGTTGATTTTAGATTTGATGGCATTAGCCAGTATCGGACTTATCGGCAAAGTTTGTTTTTGGCGCCCATTGGTGAGTTACTAATCGCAGTCGGATTATGTTTAGCGGCGCTAGTAGTGGTTTTGATACGCGGCAAGAAATTGAAGCTCAACAAGTCTTAATAAAATTGTTCGGAATTTAGCAATTTTTAGTTGTTCGGTTTTGAAATTTGATTCAGTGCGCTGGAACAAAAATCTTATCCACAGACAATGTTTTGTTCGTCCAAGCACAATCAATATTATAAAAAAATGTCCGAACAATTTTGGTGTTCGATTACACCTTAAATAACAGATAAATCACCACTGTTAGTTTAGCCGCTACTAATTTCTGGCGGTATCTGTGAACACCGTTTTTTTCATCTGTTATAACCCTTGTCAGCCTGCTTAGTACTTGTTATGCTTCTAGGGATCGACCGAGGTAACTTAAAAGTAAAACGTTCGCGCAAAAACCAAATGCGAAAACACAAACTCCACGCACTACTACTGTTAACAGTAGGCCTACTATCCTTAGGCCTACTTTTGATGTCCGCTAAGCCGGCTCTGGCGGCTAACCCGACGACCATCAACTTTCAAGGGAAGGTTGTCAACGCTAACGGTACCAATGTAACTGATGGCACTTACAGCTTTGTATTTAGGATCTACAACACTGCGACCCCTACCCCTACTACAGCTTGCGGCAGCGACGCGGCCTGTTTGTTTGAAGAGACTCAAGGCACGGTTAGTGTCACCAGCGGTACGTTTCAGGTTGAGTTGGGCTCTAGTTGCGCCGGCGGTTTGGTCGCATCAAATACTTGTACGAAGAGCGTTGCTGGCGGACTTAACTTTAATACTAATAACGCGCTTTATCTAACCTTGCAGTTTAATGGCGATGTGTCCGGTACCCACGGCGGCTTTATGTGGCCGGTTATTCACTTAACGTCCGTGCCATATGCCTTTTATGCCGACAACGCCGGCGCGCTGGGCGGCTTAGCCAGCTCGGCTTTCGCGCAATTGGCGCAGGCGGATGCCTTTACCAACAGCGTTAGCGTACAGCCGGCGACCAACGTCTCCGCCTTGACGGTCAAGCAAAATAGTAATGGTTCGCCCACGGCCGATATTTTAGATATCCAGACTCAGAACGGTACCGGCGTAATTACGGTTACCGGCCCAGCCTTAAACGAAGCGGCCGTTACTATCACGTCGGTTGGCGCGACACGCGATCTAACCCTTGGCTCGGCTTCGGGGATTATTAAATTCTCTGCGGCTACTACGACTCTGCAAAAGGCTGCGGCCTCCTTTACCTTGGATGTTACCAACGCCGGGGCTAGTACCTTAAACGTCAGTAACTCTAATGGAGCAAATGTGGCTTCCATAAGCGCCACGGGCGATATTGCCGCCGGCTCGGCGCATGTGTTTAAAGTGGGGGCAACCAGCGGCTCGACTATCTCGGCTTGTAGCTCAAGCCAGTTTATCGGCAGTCAAGCGGTAGTTGGCGGCATAGTAACCGGCGGTTCTTGTACTAGTGCCTCTACCAGTTTGGCTAACGCCTATAACGCCAGCGGCACCACCGGCAATACTATCGCACTGACGTCCTCTGGCGCCGGTGTATTAATTCAAGACAACTCCAGCCCAATTGGCGGCAACTTGTTTGCCGTCCAGAAAAACGCCGGCACGGTAACTTACCTTGGCGTAACCGCTACCGGCATTAATATTCAAAGCAACGCCACCGGTAGTGCCGTTAACGCTTTGGCCTTTGACACCACCACCACCCAGCCGCACTTAAAGATATACGGCGCCAACGGCACCAACTACGCCGATATTTATTACGACTCCAGTACTTCTACAGCTTACTACGGCGCCAATACCGGCACTGCGGTATTGGGCAGTGGTACGGGACCGGTAAATGTTACCGCCGGTACTGGCGCCGCCTTTACCATTACTGGTAACACGGCTTCTACTATATCCACCACTTCCGGCAACTTAACGCTGGACGCCAACTCCGGCTTTTTGGTGCTGGGCGCCAATACCTCGACCCTACAAAAATCCGGCACTTCATTATCGCTCGATGTTAACAGCGCCTCCAATTCGACGCTAACAGTGACTAACGGCGGCGCTGGCACAGCCAGCTTAAGCGTTGAGGGCAATGTAACGGCCGGCACTAACTCTACCTATACAAACACCAGTGGTACCAATTCTTATACCGGAGCCGGGGCTGTGACCCTGCAAGGCGGCACCACGGTTTCAGTGCTATCTAACACCACAAACGGCGTGACCATAGATAGCGGCACTACCGGCGCCATTGGCATCGGCAATGTGTCTAACACTAACGCTAAAGCTATAACCATCGGTAACACCAACAGCGGCACCACGCTCGGTATGAGTACCGGTGCTGTAACTCAGACAAACAGCAATACCGGCGTAGCTGTTCAGACCAATACTAATTCCGCCACTGCTTTTCAGGTGACCAACTCAGCCAGCAACGCTTTGTTCGGAGTTGATACATCATCTAACAATTCCAACAACTTGCTACTAAACCCAAGTATCGAAACCGGTGGTGCCCCGCCGGCCAGTTGGACTGCCAAGGTTGGCTCCGGCGGCTCCACGCCCACCCAGGTTACGTCCACATTCTATGATGGCGGCCATTCAATGCAGGTAGTCACTTCCGGTACAGCTACCAACGCAGGTGTTACCCAAAGCATTGCGTTATCTACCAGCACCACCTATGCTCTATCGGTATACGTAAACTCGCTAAGCGGCTTTGTTAGCACCGCCGGAGCCGGCACCTTTGATATGGGCTTTGGCACCAGCGGAGCTGATACTTCTTGTCTAACTGCCCAAAAAGTTCCGGCCGCCAGCTGGACACGGTTGACCTGCTCGTTTACCACGCCGGCCTCGTTAACTACGCCGTACATATATTTCAAGCAAACCGATGCCACACCCCGAACATTCTTCATAGATTCGGCAGTCTTAGAAACTGACGCCAATGCCACGAGCAAGTGGCAAGACGGTAAGATTACGCTTAACGGTACAATTGTCAGCCCAGTGATCATCTCGCCGCTGCAAGACAGCAGCAATGTATTCCTAGTGCAAAACTCCGAAGGCATTAACATACTTGGGGTCGATACCACGGATACCAACTTAGTCCCCAACCCTGGGCTAGAGGTCAATACTGTCGGCTGGACTTACAGCGGCACACAGTCAAACATCGTAGGTATCTTTCGTGACACATCGAGTTCTTACTTGGGAGTTGCCAGTCTCAAATTTATAATGAGCGCGGCGGCGACGGATCAAGCTAGATTTACATTTAACCCCAGCACCCTGCTTCAGGCTGGCACCACCTACACACTAAGTTTTTACGCCAAGGATAGCGCCACCAGTTACTCAACTCTAACCTACGGTCGGCGTGAAGGTGCGGCTGACAGTAACTGTACGGCCGTTGGTGCCATTAATACCAACTGGCAGCGCTATAGCTGCTCATTCACCTGGACTACCATAACTTCCCCCTATATTTACATATCGGCCGGCACCGCCAGCAAGACTATTTCTATAGATGCTGTTAGCCTAGAGCCTGGCAGTACGCTTACGCCTTACGGATCGGGTTCTATATACCTAAACGGCGTAATAACCTCGCCGACTAACTTCCAGAACAAGACCGATTCTACGGCCGCGTTCCAGATAATGAACTCTACCGGTTTGGCACTATTTGGCATCAACACTGCTGGGTCTAACGTGAATGTTGGCGTAACCGGCACAACCGCTTCGGCCAGCAACGTGAACATAGCCTCCACTAGCGGGAACGCTACTCAGACAGTACTAATTGGCGCCAACGGCAACACCAGCAATGCCGTAACTCTTGATGGCGGCACAGGCGCAACCAGCATACAGATTGGTAACAGCTCAACCGCCCACGGTATCCAAATAGGCGCCAACGCCGCCGGTGTTCAAACTATAAAAATTGGTAATATGGTTGCTTCTAGCGCCTTAACGCTAGGCGCCGGCTCCGGCAATATGTTGTTAAACACCACTAGTGGCACAATTACCTTGCAAACGACTACGGCCGGGGCCATAAACATTACGCCGGCGGCAGTCGATGGCACCAACATAGTACTCGGCACATCCGATACGGTTGGTAACCAGTTAGTACTAGATACCAAAACCAGCGCCGGCGATCCGGCAACAGGCGTGGTCGGCGGCATGTACTATAACTCTAGTACCAGCAGCTTCCGCTGTTTCCAGGGCTCAGCCTGGCGTAACTGTCTGGGTGTTGGGGCAACCAACCAGTCTACCGCTACTCAAGGACCCCTTACCGTTGGCACGGATACCTATCTTACTGGCTCGCTGATTCCTCTGCCAACCGGTGGCTTAAAAGGTCCTACCGGCTCCGGGCAAGACGGCAGCAAGATAACCTGGCACGTAGTGTTGAGCAAAACCGCCGCCGGTACTGGCGCTTCCACCCTTAACATCCGGGTCGGGACCAACGGCACGACCGCCGACACTGCCCGCTGCACAGCCTTTGGTACCGGCACTCCCACGACCGTAGCCGACGGGGCGCTACTAACCATCACGGTTTATGCAACTGCTGGCGGTAGTACTGCAACGCTGAATTGCTCCGAAACATTGACGCATGAACTGCCTACTACCGGCTTCGCCGGCTCGGCGGTCGTACAGGCGTACAGTGTTCAGACTTCATTTGACAGTACGCCGGCCGGTACAAAAATTGGCCTTTCACTCAACGCCGGCACAGCCGAGGTGATTACAGTCCAGTCGGTGGATGTGACCACCAGCAACCTATAGGATCATTGCGCCAGAGAGCTCATATTTTTAACAATTTCAACAACAACATCACTGGGCACGTTCTTGGAACCAGTAATATTCACCAGCGTCGTGTTGGTTGCTAATATAGCTGTGGCTGAATTGTTCTGTAGGTTAGTGCCAACAATAGCCTGACCGGCATCGATATCAACGCTTTTAAAACTGGTGTTGGACTTTTGAAGAGCGTCTAAATCCGGGGGTATAGTGGGTGCCGGCTGTTGGCTGACAGTAATAGTTTGGCTGCCACTTTGGAGCGTATAAAAAACCACGTCGTTGGCGGTTTTTACCGAATCTTTTTGAAAAGAATAACCAATAGGCGGCGGCGAAGGATAATACAGGGCAAAACCAACCGAGCGGCGAATACTCTCAGGAATTGGGCTGCTGTCGCGATGCGCGTAGAACCACCCGCCCGCGCCCACTATTATTAATATAAGTAGGGTAGCGCCCGATAGAACCAATCGCTTATTTTTACGGCGTGATTTCTTTAGCTCTTTAACATCATCCTCTGGCATGTACTTAAATCTAACCCACTTGGCGTATCATACGCAAGACGACACTAGTTCATCGTGCCGGAAGTGGCCACGTAGTTGTATATCATTTGCGAAACATGCTGAAAGTAAGCATCGGTGCTGGTGTTGCCGACGGTCGAGCCAAAAAACATCAGACATATAAGATAGGGTTTGCCAGGATAATAAATAATGCCGCAATCGCTTTGAGTATTAGTAGCGCTGGAACCAACTTTGTGGGCTACCTCGATACCCTGTCCAACGCCGGCGACCAAGCGGTTTTGCTCGACCGAACCTATCAAATAATTAAGTAGTTGCTCGGAGTCGCCGGCCCGCAGAAAACAACTGTAATATAAGCACTTGAGCACCGAGCTGTAGGAGCGGGCGCTGATGTTAGCTTGCTCGTTGCCGGGGTTATCGCCGGTAAGCGTAAAGGAGATGTCCAGGCTTTGAATGGCGTCGGTATCATCATTTAGCAGCGGCAGGACTTTATCCTTAATAACGTTTAGTGTGGTGTTGTCGGAATCTTGCAGGGTTATTTGGGCGGCCTGGCGCAAGCTCAATGTATCACCGGCTTTTAGATGAGTTGGGTCGCCATAATCACTATCGGTATTGATGTCGGATTGCTTAACTGTAGCTTGCTCGTCTAAATTAAGCTTCCCGGCCTCGGATAGTTTATACAGGTCCATAACTACCGGCAGTTTCATTAACGAAGCGGCTACTGAGGTTTGGTCGGCGCCGTCACGGATATTGGAACCATTAGACAAATACTCAAAATAAAAACTGTGGGAGGCATTAAGGCTGGCCAAATACTGTTTGAGGTTTTGGCGCAGGGGATCGAAGTTGATTATTTCTTGGTGGACATTGGGCTGGCTGACTGACGGGTCGAGCAACGGGTAGGCGTTAGCGGTGTCGTAAGCGTGCCGGTTGGCGGCTTTCCAGCCAACAAGTATACCGCCACTGACTAACAGGGCCACCACTAGTATGCTGACGAAAGCCCGCGTCAGCCTGGACTTAGCAAAATCTAGCTTAAATAAACCCATGTGGATACCTACTACTATAGCATTATTTGTGCTTCATTGCTAAAGCTTATAACTGATGTAAGGTGCCCAAAAATGATATTATGTGCTTATGCTTAGAAGAGTAGCCAGCGGCGTGCTTGTATTAGTATTGCTACTTTTGGGTTACCAATCTTTCGGTTTGTTGAAGCCCGGCTTGGCTAACGCCGATATTACCGCGTGCAGCGCATCAATGCACGCCCATGCCGTTAGCCCGAATTCTCAAAACACATTTGATATAAATGTGAGTAACGACAGCGATACTGCTATCCAGTGGATAAAAATCACCCGCCCGTCAAATAATTTCACTGTTCAAAATAGCGACGCACCGGGCTGGACCGGCTCCAACACAGATGAGATTGGTTACGAGTCCGGCAGTAGCCTGGCGCCAGGTGATAACCTGGACGTATCAATCACGGCGCAGTCGGCCAATGTTCAGGCCGACCCGGCTAACTGGACGGTTGAGGCTACCGATTCATCGACCGGGCAAAACCTACTGGTTTGCAGCGGAAACCTGGACATGGCGATTACCGGCGATGTATCTGATATTACGCCGCCGGTTATAAGTAATGTATCCGTGGACAATATTGCCCAGACCGATGTCAGGATATCCTGGACAACCGACGAAGCATCGACGTCGCAGGTTAGTTATGGACTGGATAGTAGCTATGGCAGTTCTACGGACCTTGACGGTACGATGGTTACTCAGCACACGGTTACTTTGACTGGTTTAGCACCGGGCACTGCATATCATTACCGAGTGTCTAGCGCCGATGCCGCCGGCAACCCGGCTAACTCCGCAGATAGCACATTCATAACGGCTGACAAACCGGTTGTGAATCAAAACAGCGCGATCAATGTTCCAATAACCAATCCGGGCGATAAAACCCCGCCTACAATCTCATTGAGCACCCAATTACCACATGTCGTACAATCTATGCCAAATATTAGCGGCGCTGCTGGCGACAATGTGGCGGTAATGCGGGTGGAATATAGCACCGACGGCGGCACTAACTGGCTACCGGCCGACAAAGCAACTGGCCTGGGCGGCAAGCAAGTTACTTTTAGCTTTACGCCGAGTAATTTGGATGATGGCAACTACAGTATTGTGGCCCGGGCAATTGACGGCGGCGGCAACCAAGCGGTTACGCCCGCCCAGGCTGTAGTAGTAGACCGTCTGCCGCCAATTGTGGGCGGCAGTGTTTTATCAATTGGCCCGCAAGTTTTACAGCCGCTTAGTAGCGGAGTGGTTTCGGCTTTAGCCAGCGTTGATGAAAAAATTACGCTAAGTGCCGTGGGCGGCCCGACCAGCATCAATTTGGTGGCGGCTCAACCCGGCCAATCAGCAGCCGGCAGTTTTGCCCTAACTCGCTCGCCGGATAGCGGTCTGTGGAGCGGCGTTATCAGTTTTCAGAAATCCGGCACCTACACCCTGAGTGCTAATTCGCTGGACGGCGCTGGTAATAAAACCAGCAAGCTTATCGATAATATTTATGTTGCCGCACCGGCCAGGATAACTAAACTAGGCACTAGCCAGCCACTCAGCGCCAAGATTACGGTTTATTACCTAGAGCCGGATTCAAATAATTGGGCGGTGTGGGACGCTACGGCTTACAGCCAACAGAACCCTCAGCTAACAGATAAAACCGGCGCGTTTAGCTTTTTACTGCCGGCCGGCAAGTATTATCTAAAGGCTTCAGCCAAAGGCTACCATACCCTCAATAGCAGTATCTTCGAGCTTAAGCAGCCCACGCCAATCTTAGATTCCTTCGGACTAAAACCCGGCCATGATTTTAAGCTGGGCCCGATTGATCTTTCATGGCTTAACTTTTCCAGCCAGACAGCTAAGCTGGGTTCAAGCACGGCTATGCCGCCCAATGATTTAGCTAAAAATACTTTGGTCGGCCAGCCACTGCCAGACTTTAACTTGCAGAGCGTTAGCGGCCAAGCCGTTAAACCGATTGGGCTTTTAGGCAAGCCGACGGATTTAGTATTCTTAAACACTTGGGCGCCGGCCGCCAGCGACCAGTTGCCTACCCTTAACCAATTAGCCGGCAATAAAGCTATTAATATCGAACCGGTGGCCTTACAGCAAAACCTGTCGCAGGTAGAAGCTTATGATGGAATTTCCGGCTATAGCCTTAATTGGCTGGCCGACCCCTACAGCACCACTTCGGCCGGGTTTGGCGCCAGCAATATTCCAACCCACTATTTTGTTAACCGCAACGGCGTAATTAAAAAAGTAATCGCGGGAGTGTTGTCTAAACAAGAATTGCTAAATGAGTTGCAGGCCTTGTGACGACCAAGATACCTCTGTTAAAAAGCTTGTGCTTAGCGTATTATCTAAGTAACTATGACTATTAGGGTGGGCTAGGTGTTGTTGTCGCAATTTTTGGCTCAAGATTTACATTTTGCCATTAGCTTATTCGCGGCGCTAGTATTCTTTGCGGTTTTTTGGCTGTATTTCGACGCTTGGACCAACAAGAAACAGCGCCAAGACATTTATAAGTGGCTGGGCGCCCTGCTCATTTCGATATCGTTTTTGATTCACTCAACCCTTATTGAGCAATCTGTCTTAGGTAAATCAATTTTTGGCAACACTGCCCAAATCGCGGCCAACATTATTAGGCTTCTAGGATACCTAGGCATGATTTTGGGCCAACTGACCGAACCGCTACAAAAAGAACCTGACGTTAAAGGGCTGACCGAGGATTACGTTAAAGGTGATAAAACCAAGCCCGCCAGCCAGCCCAAGGCGATGGCTGTCGTTGCTGGAGTCACTAAATCGTTCGGTGTAGTATTTATTTTGCCGTTTGCCGCCCTGAGCGTCGGACTTCTATACCTTAGACGAGCCACCAAAGGCATGGAGCGGCACCTTAGACTGGTAGCAATTGCCTTTTTCTTGTTGGCGATTTCCGAGGCCTTATCTCTGGCCTCCCTGGCCCGAAACACTGATAATCCCGGTCGCTACAACTTGGTTAAGGCCTTTGGGCCGGCCTGGACCGCCGAACATATATTCTTGCTGGCTGGCGTTTTGGTACTTGGCGCTTGGGTTTGGAGCTACCTAACCGAGCGTTTTCTATCACAGCTGTTTTTGATTTTTATCGGCATGATTCTGGCGATATACCTTCTGACTACCATTACCTTTACTTTTTTGCTTATACGCAGGGTCGAGGACTCTTCGCTGAACAATCTACAGACTGCCACCAGCGTCTTGAGCTACGCCATCGATAGCAAAAAGGCCGAGGCCAAAGCCGACGCCGAAGCCGTGGCCCAAGATCCGGCTATCGTCCAAGCTATTTTGAATAAAGACCACAAGGCATTGGTGACTACAACCGCCGATTTCCTGGCGTCAAAAAAACAGTCGAACCTGGTTATAACTACCGGCAACGCCCAAGTGCTACTGCGGGCCGATAACCCTGATAGGTGGGGTGATTCCATCTCCAGCGATGTCCTGGTGCGCCGGGCTTTGCTAGGCGACGCCAATTCCAGTATTGTCTCCAGTACCGGTGTACTGGCACCGGTTATCAGCATCAGCTCGGCGGTCCCGATTCTCAGCGGTGGTAATGTAGTCGGAACAGTTACTACTTCGGTGTTGGCCGACAACGGCTTTGTTGACGGCATCAAAAGTTCAACCGGCTTGGATAGTTCGATTTATAGCGGTGATAGTTTGTCGGCCACCACCCTAACGGCGCCCGATAACCAAACCCGGCTAATTGGCGTCAAGCTCAGCGACAAAGCGGTCACCAGTAAGGTGCTCGAACAAAAGCAGGCGTTTAAAGGAACGGTTGATATTCTCAACCGGCCGTATTTGACGGCTTACGTGCCGCTTAAAGACGTGAACAATAATGTGGTTGGCATGCTATTTATCGGCCAGCCGCAGTCATCAGTCCTGCAAGACGCCGGCCGGTCAATCGAACTGACGTTCATCGCCGCCGCCGCATTGTTATTAGCGTCCATCGTACCGGCTTATCTTATATCCAGAAGCCTGACTAAGCAGCTGGAGTAATGCGACCGATGCCAAAAATAAATACATTCAGCATCCGGCTCAGGCTGGCTGTTATCTTAGGTATCGGGGTCATCATCGTCTCGGGATTTTTCGTGGGAGTAATTAAAATTGATAATACCAACGAACAGAATTTGTTCCAGAGCCGACTAGACAGTAAACAGACTATTTTTAACTCAACCATCGCTATCGGTTCCAACCAGCTGCAGACTTTTGCCGATAGCTATACATATTGGGACGATATGGTTAGCTTTGTTCAAGGCGCCGGTAAAAATACGACCTTCGCTCACGAGAATATTGATAGCGGCTTAATTACATTTAATACCGATGCCGCTTGGGTCTACAATTTGCAGCACCAGCTCATATACTCGGTTGATGACCAGGGACCAGACATAGGTAAATTCAACCCTGAAGCAACACCACCGTTAGCTGGCGCCGACTTTGATAATCTATTTAAGCATAACGGTTTGTATCACTACTACATTGCTAACAACACCGGTATTTTCGAGATTGAGGCGGCTACGATTCACCCTAGCAGCGACTCGGCGCGGAAAACGCCGGCCCAGGGATATTTTTTTGTTGGCAAACTGTTAGATAAGTCGTATTTGAGCGGATTGGGCAAAGCCGTTGAGGGTAACGCTGTGGTCGACACCAGCCAATCTGATATCCAGAGCTTTAAAACCTCATTCAATAAAGATAGCGCTTTGCTAACGGTAGGAGCCCCTTTGAAAAATTCACGCGGCCAAACGGTCGGTCTACTACTGGGGCACTACACCGCGTCCGACCTAAAGCACGCTTTCATATCTCAAGATCGAATTAATAATTTCGGCATCGCTATTTTTGAGTTTCTGACTATATTCTTAGTGCTGTTCATGCTCAGATGGGTGTTATTTCCCATGAACAAAGTCCAAAGAGCCTTAAAGCAGAATAGCGCCGAGCCTTTGTTTAAACTGCCGCGGCGCCAAGACGAGTTCGGGTCTATTGCCCGGCTGGTAGCTCAATCGTTCGAGCAGCAAAATCTTCTGCAGGCCCAAAAAGCCGACGTAGAAAGACATGTCCAAGAACGTACCGTCCAGCTTAAAGACGAACAAGCCACCTTAAAAACACTTATCGACAGCTTGCCGGTCGGCGTATTCGTAGGCCGCGCTCCGGGGGGCCAGCCAATAATGATTAATGAAATCGGTATCCAAATCCTTGGACGTGACTTAAGTCCTTCAATCGACAAGACTAACTACTCTGAGTTTTATAAATTAGCCAAGGAGGACGGTTCGCCGTATCCATCAGACGAGCTGCCGCTATCAATCACTTTGGCGACACGTAAGGGGGCGATGAAAAACAATGTAATGATTGCCCGGGATGACGGCACAAAAACCTACCTTAGGATTATGAGCGCGCCAATAATTCACAGTGATGGTTCGATGCCCAGTGCGGTGGCGATTTTTGAAGATATCACCAAGGAGCGTGAACTGGAACGTTCCCGCGACGAGTTCTTTTCTATCGCCAGCCACGAGCTACGGACACCGTTAACAACCATCCGCGGCAATAGTTCAATGATTCAGCAATATTACCCGGAAATCCTAAAGGACCAGACTCTAAATGAGATGGTCGGCGACATCCATGAATCAAGCGTCAGGCTAATTGATATCGTAAACGACTTTTTAGATACCTCGCGCCTAGAGCAAAGGAAGGTCAAATATGTGCCGGAGTACCTGGATTTGGTGAGCTTATCCGAATCGGTGGTCAGAGAGTACTCGGTAACTGGTTCTAGACAAAATATCAATATGGAAGTCATCAAGCCATCCCAGCCGATGCCTCACGTATGGGCTGATAAAAACCGTGTTAAGCAGGTGCTAATTAACCTTATCGGCAACGCTCTGAAGTTCACGGAAAAGGGCCAAATTACCATACACCTTAACGATGAAGGTGATTCTGTAAAGGTTCATGTAACTGATACCGGCCGCGGCATGGACAAATATGCTCAAGAAAAATTATTCCGCAAATTCGAGCAGACCGGTGAACAGATTTTGACTCGCGACTCGGTAAGAGGCACCGGGCTGGGTCTATATATATCCCGGATGATTATTGAGCAAATGGGCGGCCACATCAAACTGGAATCTTCCCAAGAGGGGGTTGGAACGACCTTTAGTTTTTCCCTACCGAAAACCGAGATAAAGTACCAGGCCAAGGACCAAACCAATGAACATCGATTACAATAAATTAGCCGTCACCTCACTGTTGCCGACAATCTGTGCGGTATTCAGCTATGATTCGGCTTTTAACAAAGATATAATAGGAGCTATAGATGGGAGCACAAACAAGAGATGAATAAAATACTGCTGATTGTTGAAGACGATCCGTTGATGAGCCGCATGTATCAGAAAATCTTTACTTTCGAGAAATACGAAGTCGAGATGGCTTCTGATGGCGAAGAGGCGCTTGGCTTGGTGTCTAAGTTTAAGCCCACTGTCATATTACTCGACGTTATGATGCCCAAGATGAACGGCTTAGAGGTCTTGGCTCGCCTGAAAGCTAACCCCGAGACCAAGTCGATTCCAGTTATTATGCTTACAAATCTGGCCGGCCAGCAGGATGCCGAGGCGGCTTTGGCCAAAGGCGCCGTAAAATACATAATTAAGAGCGAGCACGACCCTAAAGAAGTTTCAGATATGGTCGAGGAAGTGATTGCCGGCTATACCCGCAACGACGTCCCCGAAGCCGCGCCGCCGGCCGCTCAGCCCAGCCAATAGCCATACTCTCGAAGCAAGTGTTGTAATAAGCGTAACCTGGTTGACTTGCCGCTATTTCTTGCCCTAATATGTCATCAGAAAGGATATCTATGAAAAAATTATCGCTATTAACTGGTGTTTTTGTAGCTGTAACCGTATCGGTTGCCGGTGCGTTGGCTATTACTCCGCCCGTTAAGTGCGCGCCGCACACCCCCGGCACCGTAACGCCGCCCATCTGCAGCATCCAGTTGTAGATTTTTTAGACAAATAGTTAGAAAAAATGTAAGAAACCTCGCTTGTCGGGGTTTCTTATTATTAGGCTGATCAGGAGCCGGCCAGCTTAACCAGATGGAGTTAATCGCAACTAGGCGATATAATAGACATCAAGCATGAGGGGATTTAAGGCCAAGCGGCCGGTTTATTTAGCGATTGCGGCAGTATTTATTACGTCGCTAATTTCATATAATCTGCTGGTCAAATTACCGCCCAAGGCCAGCGCCGCCGCTACAGTAGACACTTCTACCAGCGCCACGGCGACAGCCACATCCGATCAGCGCAAAACTTTTTACGATGCCACCACTTCTCTTTACTGGGCATTTTATAATAATGGCACCGCCATAGCCTATGCCAACTCATCCAATGGCACCAGCTGGACTAACCGCGGAACGTTAGCGGTTAATCCGGTTACCTTTTCGGTTACGGCGGCTTCCGGTGTGGTTTACCTGGTGTATGGCGTGACCCTAAGTCCTCCCCAAGCCGAAAAGGGCACTTTGGGCACTACCTCCATAACCTGGTCTGGTTTAACCGCTTTATCAGCTAATAACACGTTTGGCAGTGCCGTAAACCTAATAGCGCTAGACAGCAACGGCCGGATATGGGTTGTCTATACTACAGCCGTTGGAACTAACAAAACAATGTCCACGCAGAGGTCGATTAACGTTGGCGACACTACCTCTTGGGGGGCAGCACAAACTTTGGCTAACGGTAGTTCAACGACGACCATCTTCGCCGAGGACATTGTACCAATGACGACTGCCGGCAATATGCTTTTTATGACCTATACCCAAACGACTCTTGCTACAAATTTAAATTATGTTCTCTATACTGATGCCACTACTTCGTATTCGGCGAGTACTTCGTTCGAAGCTTTCTCTGGGGGCGCCGGGATGCTTAACGTCGTAGCCGGACCCGGTGATACGGCTTACGCTGCATACACTACCGGCGGAAACGTGTCGTTCGTCGAATACTCCGGCGGCAGCTGGGGCTCCTCGGTAGTCCTAGACAGCAGCGGCGCGGACTCCACGCCCAACATATCGATCACCGCCGGCGGCAGCCTGTACGTATTTTGGATAAACGCTAATGCCATCGAATACGTAAAGGGCGTATCGCCCTTTTCCTCCGGCAGCTGGGATGCCAGTCCAACAATCTTTTATAATACCGGCACTAATGCTTCGATGACTAGCTCTTACGCCCAGGGCAACAGCACCATACAACTGCTGTGGACCCAGGGAACCGGCAGTCCGTTCAACGTCGAATTCGGCACATTGACTCCGGCTAGCAACTCAGTCCCCGCCGCGCCGACCTTATTAGCACCGGCCAGCGGCGCCACCGCCGTGTCCCAAAACCCGCTGTTTCAACTACGGACTACCGACGCCGATTCCGATTATTTGGAATATAAAGTTCTAGTTTACGCATCTGATTGTTCTAGCGGCGTGCAGACGTTTGATCAAACTGTCAGCCAAGCCGGCTGGGCGCTGCAGAATCAAAACTCCGGAACAGCTTATACCGGCGCGGCCACAATCACTAGTTCAACCATCGCTAACTTCGGGCTAGTCGGCTTATCGGCCAACACTACTTATTGCTGGAAGGCGGCGGCCATCGACCCTGGCGGTTCTAATACATTTAGCGGTTTTAGCGGTACTCAGCTGTTTACTACCGGTCCGACTAATCCTGGAACCGTAAATATCAATGGCGGAGCTACCATCAACGGCGGCTCAATTGTCAGATAATAAGCAGACTAGGCCTGAATACGGTCGAACCGATTGACCGCAAAAGCCACGCAAATCACCAAGGTAATCGCTATAACGACTAGGTCTTTGAGCAAGCCAAAGTGAGTCTGGTGAGTCATAGTAAAACGCAGGGCATCGACGCAGTAGCTGAGCGGATTGATTTCGGAAGCAATCCGCAAGAAGGTAGGCACGTTAGTTAACGGATATAGCGCGCTGGACAGAAAATACAGCGGGAAAATTATAAAATTGTTGATGCCCTGGAAACCTTGAAAGTCCTCTACTATGCTGGCCAGACCGGCGCCAAAACTGGTCAGTGCTAAGCACAGTGCTAACATCACCAATAGGCTTACCGGCAAATAGAGCCAACTATATGGCCTAAAGCCCAAGGCGATAGAGATTAACAGCACAAATACGCCCTGCAGAAACGAAATCGTGGCGCCCCCGAGGGAGTTGCCCAGTAAAATTCGCACTCGCGACACCGGTGCCACCAACATCTCTTTTAAGAAGCCAAAGCGCTTATCAAACAAAATCTGGATTCCCCAAAACACTCCCGAAAACAAAATGGTTTGGACGATAATGCCCGGCACCAGAAATTGCAAGTAATTCCCTTCTCCGGCCCGCTTATAGACTGAGCCCAGACCGTACCCCAGAGCTAGTAAAAACAAGATCGGCTGGCCGATAGCTCCGAGCACTCGCGAACGGCTGCGAATATAGCGCTTCATTTGCCTCAGCCAAAGTATGTATAAAACGTCCATTAGCGCAGCCTTTGGTTTCGACGGGCAGTCCGGACATTTAGGCCATTATTGGCCAAGCTGGTTTCGTCGCGGACTTCCTTGCCGGTTAAGCTTAAATAGGCGTCTTCCAGGGTTTTAGTGCCGGTTTGTTTGGCTAGTTGTTGGGTGGTGCCGGTGGCCACAATTTTGCCGTGGTCAATAATTGCAATGCGGTCAGCCACGGCCTCGGCTTCGTCCAAGTAATGAGTAGTGAAGAAGATTGTCATGCCCTCGTGGCGGCTGAGTTTTTCCACATAGTCCCAAAGCAAGTTACGGGTTTGGGTATCCAGGCCCAGTGTCGGTTCGTCCAAAAAAAGAATTTTGGGGTGGTGCAGCAAACCGCGGGCAATCTCCAAGCGACGGCGCATGCCGCCGGAATAGGTCTTAACATAGCTGTCTTTGCGCTCCCACAAATCTACCAGCCTTAATAACTCCTCGATGCGCTTAGCCTCATCGCTCTTAGGAATGCCGTAAAGCACGGCGTGAATAACCATATTTTCATAAGCCGTTAGTTCTTCTTCCAGGGCAGGATCCTGGAAAACTATACCGAAAGATTTGCGGGCGGCGTCTTGCTCGCGGGTGACATCATGTCCATTAAGCGTTAGCTGACCGGAGGTTGGCCGCAGCATGGTTGTCAGCATACTGATGGTGGTGCTTTTACCGGCGCCATTGGGCCCCAAAAATGCAAATATCTCACCGGCTTTGACATCAAAGCTAATATCATCGACTGCTTTAACTTCCCCGAAAGTTTTGACTACATTCCGAGCCTCAATTACTGTGTCCGTCTTCATCCGTACTATTCTACTACACTCTCAAGTATCTCCGCAGATGAACTTCCGGGTTTATATAATTGGTGTAAGATTGGGTCTTTGCGCCATTTACCTAAGATTGGTTGAAGTATCTCCCAGCTGGCCAGAACTTCTTGGCTGCTAGCAAACAGGTTTGAACGACTACGAATGGCATCTACGATAACTTGCTCATAGGCATTAGGCAATCGGTCGAAATACTGCGAGTAAGTAAAATCTAGTGGTAATTTCTGCAGTTCTTCATCATAGCCCGGTTTTTTGATCCACAGGTCCAGCTCAATCCCCTCTCTGGGTTGGACACGTAAGCGCAGTAGATTTGCCTGGGCAGCTTGGGCTTTTCTAAAAAAGATCCGGATCTCGGTAAGCCGCTGGTTTAAATTCTTGCCCGTAAGCAGACGAATGGGGACGCCTTGCCATTTGGGATCAGATGATTTCAGATTAAGCGCGATAAAAGTCTCGACATTGGAAGCAGGATTATCGGCTTCTTCTTTATAACCGATATATTGGGCTGTCCGGACTGGCTGCTTGTCATCAATTTTCAACCGCTTTAAGGCCGCTAGCCGGCGACTGCGCATCATTGAAAAATCAAAAACATCCGGACAAGGTTCCATTAATGTTAATGCCGCAAGTTGCAGCAGATGGCTTTGGACTATATCGCGTAAAGCGCCGGTCTGCTCATAAAAATGAGCCCGGCCTTCAATGCCGATACTTTCCTCTACCACAATTTCAATCTTTTCAATAAACTGCTTATTCCAGACATCTTTAAAGAGCACATTGCTGCCTAAAAATACAGCGATATTCTGGGCCATTTCTTTGGCTAGATAATGATCTATCCGGTAAATCTGATCTTCTTTAAAATGGCGGTTTGTTTGAGCTATTAATTTTCTGGATGAGTCTAAGTCGAAACCGAAGGGCTTTTCCATCAGCAATTTATATTTGGACGTATTAAGCCCGGCTTCACCCAGATGGTCGACTATCGGGAGAACCGTTTCAGGCGGCACCGCGAAATAAAATATAACCTGTGGAGTATCGAGCTTCTCGAGCTCTTCGCGTAATCTCTGGTACTGATTTTCGCGTGAATAGTCCATTCGCAGAACGCTAAACTGCCTATCTAATATACCGGTTGCGTTCTTCAATACATCCGAAGCTTTTATCTCCGTGCGGCTGACGCCCAATATATTAAGGTGTGCCCGGATATCGGAATTCTGGCATATTTCGGACAAGGCCGGCAATAAGTAACGCCGGCTTAAATCGCCAGTGACTCCGAATATGACTAGCGTGGTAGACGGCAAGCTTTGACTCATATCACCCTCTTTCCTATTTAAACCAGTATACTCTGTTTTACGGCCTACGCGGCTTATGGTTTGCAATCTGGCCCAAAGGGGTTCCAAAACCAAGCCCCAAGATGGTACAATGTAGGCTGAATGCAAAAAAGGTGTGAGAGAGCGACCAGGCATGATTATGCTGCCGCCGCTGGGGCTTTGATGGGCGGAGGCGGTGTATGTTGATACCTTTTTTTGGAACTGAAACCGAGCCATTAACTGCCCCTACCCTGTTTCACGTCGGGCCGCTGGCAATTACTAACGCCATGTTATTCTCGGTAATTACCGCCATATTTACTGTTGGTTTTTTACTAATGGTAGCCCGCTACAGCCAGCTGCACCCTAAATCGCGCCTAGCCTACACAATTGAGCTACTGATTGATTTTATCTGGGGAGCAGCTATTAGCACCTTTGGCAACCGCCGGGCGGCGTTAAAGTATCTGCCGCTACTAGCGACTTTGTTCATATTTATCCTGATAGGTAACCTCAGCGGCTCTGGGCTACTACCGGGCGTTGGCTCGATTACAGCTACTACAGGCGGCCATACCAACCCTTTGCTACGGCCGTTTACTACCGACCTTAACGCTACCTTAGCGATGGCTATCTTAACAATCGGTTTAGTGCAATATAATGCCATTAAGGCTTTGGGTATCCGTGGCCACCTTAGGCACTATTTTGCCAGCCCGCTATGGAACCCAATGAACCTATTTATAGGCATCAACGAAGTTTTTGGCGAGCTACTGCGCATAGTCACCCTATCGATGAGGTTGTTCGGAGTAATTTACGCCGGCGAAGTTTTAATCGCCGCGGTCAGTTCATTAGCCGGCAACTTTGGTTGGCTGGCCACCGTACCCACCGTTTTGCTCGAGATATTTTTCTCGATTATCCAAGCTTATGTGTTCATGATGCTTAGCGCCACCTACCTGTCGGTAGCTTTGGGCGACCAGCACGATGAGCCCAAAGGAAAAATAAGCCCCAAGGCAGAGACTGCCGGAGCATAAAGAGTAAGTAAAAGGAGATAAAGTGCATGAACCATGTAGACCCATCATTAGTTAAAGGCTTGGCCATCGGCCTGGGCGCCATCGGCCCGGCTATCGGTGTCGGCCTTATCGGCGCCAGCGCCGTGGGCGCTATCGGCCGCAACCCCGAGATGCAAGGCCGAATCTTATCAACCGCCTTCGTTATGGCCGGTTTGGTAGACGCCGTTTTGGCCTTTGTCCTATTAATCGTATTCACTACGAGCTAACTTTAAGGAGCTGTTCTTGATTTCACCCAATATGCAATTTGCTCAAAGTAGCTCCGGCGGCATCAGCTCGCTGGGGATTAACTTAAAGAGCTTCATTTTCCAGCTAATCACTTTTGTGATAGTACTGATGATTTTGCGCCGCTGGGTGTTCCCTAAATTGGTAGCCACCCTGGAAGCCCGCCGTAAAACGCTGGAAGAAAGCCTGGTCCAGGCCCGGCTAACTGAAGAAACCCTGCACAAAGCTGAGGAAAAAGCCGGTGAAATCTTGCAAAAAGCCCGGGTCGAGGCCGATGCGGCCTTGGCCGCGGCCAACGCCCGCTCTGAGGAAATGATTGCCAAAGCCGAGACCGTAGCGTCCGAACGCTCTGCCCGAATTATTTCCGAGGCTGAGAAGCGGCTGGAGCAAGAACACGATAAGCTGCTCACCCAGCTGCGAACCGAGTTGGCCGGGCTGGTAGCTGTTGCCACCGAGAAAGTCCTGCGCCAAAAAATTAAAGAACCCGAGGACCGGGCTTTAATCGAAGCCAGCTTAAAGGAGCTCGTCTAATGGCTAACTTATCCCGGCGCCAACTGGCCAGCTACGCCGCCGACCAACTACTTGGCAATAAGCCGATGCGGGCCATCGCCAAAGAACTGGCCTCGATTTTAGTCGCCAGTCGCCGCCAAAACCAAACCGAACTGCTGGCCGACGACATCGCCTGGGAGCTGGAATACCGCGGCAAAGCTGCTAACGCCCAAGTTACTATTGCCCACAGCCTAAGCCAACAGCTACATCGGGAGATCATCGCCCACATTAAGAAAGCCGCCGGCGTCGAACAAGTTATCATCAATCAACACATTGATAAGTCAGTTATTGGCGGCGTGCGCATTGATACCGCCGTGCACAGCTGGGATAAAACATTAAGCCGGAAATTAACAGATATACGAGAGGTAATATAGTGGCCCAGAACCAATCCGAATTCGACGTAAAATCATTAGCCCGCGAGGTTCAGGAGGCCATCCAAGGCCTGCGCGAACGCGGCGAAGAACAATCAGCCGGCGTGGTAACCCGGGTTGGCGACGGCGTAGCCTGGATTTATGGCCTACGTTCAGTCGGTTATTCCGAAATGATTGAAATTGAGACCGCCGCCGGCGGCAACGTCACGGCTTTTGCCCTTAACTTATTAGAAGATGAAATCGGCGCCGTTATTTTAGGCGAAGATCAGAACATTGCCGCCGGCGCCCGGGTGCGTTTAACCGGCCAGATTCTCTCCGTACCGGTCGGTCCGGAACTGGTTGGCCGGGTGGTGGACCCGCTGGGCCGCCCACTGGACGATAAGGGCGAGATTAAGACCAAATTATTCGGCGAAATCGAAAAGATTGCGCCCGGTGTGATTGAACGCAAGAGTGTGCACGAACCATTGCTCACCGGCATCAGCGCGATTGACGCCATGGTGCCTATTGGCCGCGGCCAGCGCGAACTGATTATCGGCGACCGCCAAACCGGCAAAACCGCCATCGCGGTAGATACCATGATTAACCAAGCCAAGCAAAAGACAGGGGTTATTAATATCTATGTCGCCATTGGCCTAAAAAATGCCAAGGTCGCCCGTTTAATCGAACGCTTAACTAGAGAAGGTGTTATGGACCAAACTATCGTGGTGGCCACCTCGGCCGCCGACCCGGCCAGCCTGCAGTACTTGGCGCCGTATGCCGGAGCCGCTATTGGCGAGTACTTCCGCGATAACTCCCAACACGCTTTAATAATTTACGATGATTTGTCCAAACATGCCGTGGCCTATCGACAGATGTCTCTGCTGTTACGCCGCCCGCCCGGCCGCGAAGCCTATCCCGGCGACGTTTTCTATCTGCACTCGCGCCTGCTGGAACGAGCCGCTAAATTATCGGATGCCCTGGGCGCCGGTTCGCTAACCGCCCTGCCAATTATCGAGACTCAGGCCGGCGATGTTAGCGCCTATATTCCGACCAACGTAATTTCGATTACCGACGGCCAAATTTATCTAGAAACCGACTTGTTCTACCAGGGTATCCGGCCAGCGATTTCGGTCGGCCTATCGGTCTCGCGCGTCGGCGGTGCCGCCCAACCAAATTCGACCCGCGCGGTGGCCGGTAGCCTGCGTATCAATTTGGCCCAGTACCGCGAGCTGGCGGCTTTTTCCCAGTTCTCGTCTGACCTAGATGCCGAGACCCAAGCCCGTTTGGCCCGCGGCCACTTGCTAACCGAAATTCTTAAACAACCTCAGTATTCGCCACTAAGTGTCTGGCAACAAGTGGTTTCAATCATGGCCGCTACCGAAGGTGCTTTTGACGGCCTGCCGATTGTCAACATTAAACCGGCCCAGGCCGCCCTGCTGTCCCAGATGGAACAAAAGCAAAAGAAACTGATCGATAACCTGGACAAAGGTGTGAAGCCGACCGATGACGACAAGAAAACGATTGTTGATGCCGCCAAAGATATCGCCAAGCAATACAAGGGGGTGGCCAAGTAATGGCCCAGACCCAAGCCATTCAGCGGCGAATCCGCTCGGTAAAAAACGCCGGCCAAATCACCAAGGCCCTAGAGGTTGTAGCCGCCAGCCGGATGCGGCGCATCCAGGATTCGGTAACTAAAGTCCGGCATTACGCCCAAATCGCCGAATCGATTATGCGGCGGATGGCCTCCAGCCGAGAAGCCCACCAACATCCTTATTTCCGGGCCGGCAGTGGCAAAACTAAACTCTACATTCTTTTTAGCAGCGACCGCGGCCAAGCCGGCGCCTTTAATTCCAATGTTTTTAGCCAAGCCCACCGCTCATTTATGCAAGACAAGATCGACGGTTTTAAATCAATGGCCGTAGTATTTGGCCGCAAAGGGGCTAATCACTTTGCTCACCTGGCTCAGGAAATTGAACTGTTGGGTACTTATGAAAACATCGCCGACATGCCAGACGTAAACATTTTTGCCCCAGTGCTAGAAACTATCAAAGACGGCTATGCCGAAAATAAATTCGCTTCGGTCCAGATTATCTACACCGAGTTCAAATCCAGCCTAAGCCAGCAGGTCCACCAAACCCAGTTATTGCCAATCACCTTGGATGAAGCAGTTCAAACCACCGAAGATAGCGGTATTTCCGAAAACACAGTTTACGAGTTCGAGCCGGGCATCGAGGCAGTTTTAGAAGAAGCCCTGCAGTTATACTTTGAGTCTCGGTTTATGGCCGCCCGGGTAGAATCAGCCGCCAGCGAACACGCCATGCGGATGATTGCCATGGGCAACGCTAACCGTAACGCCCGCGATTTAACAGATGCCTTGACCTTGGAGTTAAATTCGGTCCGCCAGGCCGCCATCACCCAAGAGATTGCCGAAATAACCGGCGGCGCCCAAGCAATTTCAGGCTAACACACAGGAAGGAATAGATATGCCAACAACTACCAAAACTAACAGCAAGACCGGGAGCATAATCCAAATAGTCGGCGTCGTAGTCGACGTCGAGTTTAAAGAACACTTACCGGCGATTTATAACGCGCTGGAAACCAAGCACGATGGCCGTACCCTGGTACTGGAAGTCGCCCAGCACCTCAGCCGCCAAACTGTCAGAGCAATTGCCCTGGGCCCAACCGACGGCTTGAAGCGCGGCGATAGTATCACCGACACCGGCTCCCCCATTAGCGTGCCGGTCGGCGACGCCACTCTGGGCCGGATGTTCAACGTGATCGGTGAGCCAATAGATGGTAAAGAAGCGCCCAAAAACCCCCAAATGGGCCAGATTCACCGCAGCGCCCCTACCCTGGCTGAACAATCCGCCAAAGTCGAACTGCTAGAGACCGGCATTAAGGTGGTTGATTTAATCAGCCCAATTACCAAAGGCGGCAAGGTCGGCCTTTTCGGCGGCGCCGGTGTAGGCAAAACCGTGTTTATCACCGAGCTCATCAACAACATTGCTAAATTCCATAAAGGCAAATCGGTGTTTGCCGGCGTTGGCGAGCGCACCCGCGAGGGCAACGACCTATACTACGAAATGGCCGAGTCTAAAGTTTTGGACAAAACCTCGCTGGTGTTTGGCCAAATGAACGAACCACCCGGCGCCCGCTTGCGGGTTGGTTTTGCCGGCTTGGCAATCGCCGAAAGCTTCCGCGACCAAGGCAACGACGTACTGCTGTTTATCGATAATATTTTCCGCTTTACCCAGGCCGGCTCCGAGGTATCAGCTCTGCTGGGCCGCCTACCCAGCGCCGTCGGCTATCAGCCTAACCTAGCTACCGAAATGGGCGCCCTGCAAGAGCGAATTACCTCCACTAAGAAGGGCTCAATCACCTCCGTCCAGGCAGTCTATGTGCCGGCCGACGACCTTACTGACCCAGCGCCGGCTACCACTTTCGCCCATTTGGATTCCACGGTCGTGCTTAGCCGCGGCTTGACCGAACTCGGACTCTACCCGGCGGTCGACCCGCTGGATTCCAGCTCAACCGTACTGGATCCGGAAATCGTCGGCAAAGAACATTATGAAGTCGCCCTGGAAGTCCAGCGAATACTGCAGCGTTACAAAGACCTACAAGATATTATCTCTATCTTAGGTATGGAAGAGCTGTCCGAAGATGACAAAAAATTGGTGGCCCGGGCTCGCCGCATCCAGCGCTTCTTGACCCAGCCGTTCTTCGTGGCCGAAGTCTATACCAGCTTCCCCGGCCAATACGTTCCGCTCAAAGACACTATTCAGGGCTTCCGGGAAATCCTGGACGGCAAGCACGACGGCAAGACCGAACAGGCTTTCTACATGAAGGGCACGATTGACCAAGTCAAGGATTAGCCAGTGATACATTTTGAGCTTGTCTCTACCACCGGCACCAAATACGATGATGAAGCCTACGAGGTTTTGGTTCCGACCCAGGCCGGCACCATCGCTGTGTTCCAAGACCACATGCCGCTAATTAGCGCCGGGCACCCGGGAGTCGTTAGTATCCGCAAAAAACCGACCGACAAAGATGATGATATGCAGAGTTTTGCGGTTAACGGCGGCGTCATGGAAGTCGACGGCAAAAACTTACGCTTTATCGCCAACGACATAACCGCGCCGGAAGATATCAGCGAAAAGGAAGCCGAAGCCGCCCTGGCCCGGGCCGAAGACCTGGTCAAAAACGCCGACAGCCAGTCGGCTCTAATAGAAGCCCACCACATGCTGCACCACAGCCGGGCCCAGCTGAACGTCTCACGGCTCAAACGCCGTCATTACCGTTAATCTATAGAGCGGATTCTAATTTTATCCAGCCGGAAATTGGCCGATAGAATCAGGCTTAATACCAGGCCGGTGTATACCAGTCCCGTGACACAAGAGCTAAGCATTGGGGCGTGAGTACTGATCACCAGGTAAGTACCGCTGGCCAAGGTTGCGCCGACTAAAGCCGATGAAACCCGCAGGCTTTTTAGAGCCGGCCTAAAAACCGTATAGGTCGAGACAACCACGCTGGTTAGGGCAATGATGATGTGGGCAAGCAATAGCATATTCAAATTATTATACGCTATGTTTACGGTAGCCAAGCATTAACCGACAGCATAAAACTAAATACCAGAGTGACGACTAGCGAATAGAAGAAAACCCGACGGGCCCAGGCCTCATCATTGTCCGCACTAAAGCCTTTAACCGCCAGCCGCAGCCAAGCCAGCGCCGCGGCGCCGACTACTACTAAATATGTGTAGCCGGTGTAGCCTAAGACGCTAAGCATAACTACTGCCGCGATAAATGCCAAGATATAGAGAGTAATCTGCGTCTTAGCCGCCGCAATTCCCTTCCTAACCGGCAGTACCGGCAAGCCGGCGGCTTTATAGTCTTTGAACCGATAGACGGCAATCGCGTAAAAATGCGGCATCTGCCAGAAAGTCAGAATCAAAAAAAGTAGCACCGCAGCGCTATCAAATCGGTTAGCTACCGCCACATAGCCAGCCGCCGGCGGCGCCGAACCGGCAATGCTGCCAACTATTGTGCCGTAAACCGTGCGGCGCTTAGTAATCGCGTAAAATACTACATAAACCAAAATGGCGATGGCGCCGATTAGCACCGTCCGCCAGTTGGTATATATGCCTAAAATTGTAAAGCCGAGTATCCCCAGCACCGACGCATATATTAAAGCCGTGCGGCCGGGAATTATATTCCTAACCAGCGCCCGGTTTTTAGTCCGGGCCATATGCTTATCAATACCGCGATCAATATAATTATTAAAAACGCAGGCCGAGGCTATAACCAACGATGTACCAGCTAATACGGCCAGCAGTAGTCCAAACTGAATGTGGCCTTTACTCGCCAGAAAGAACCCGGCGGCAGCGTAGATGATATTGCCGTAAATAATACCGGGCTTGGTCAGCGCGTAGTAAGTTTTTAGCTGGGTTTTGGATAAGTTATGGATGGACGCCCTCGTCTTGAATTATGGCTTTATCGGTTTGGGCTGGCGTTTGCATATTGTAATTGAGGTTATTCATAATCCATATCGAACCCAGCACCAGAATTAGTACCACAATCGCCGCGAACGAGGCCACCAGCAGGTTCCAACGCGGTTTGGACTCACGGTCCAGATGCAAGAAGAATACCAGCTGGACAAACAACTGGGTGATAGCCAGTACCACGACAGTTACCACCAAGAACTGGTGCGAGAACATCGGCTGGCCGGAATTTTTGTGCTGCAGCACCAGCCAATAAGCTACTACCGTCAAGACCAACGACAGGATGAACCCAGCAATGTAGCCGGCCAGGCTGCCGCCCGGTGATTCCTCGTAAACTTCGGTGGCGTTAGGATTATTTTCCATTTTATAAAGCTCCCATTAGATAAACGATGGTAAAGATAAATATCCAAATAATATCTAGAAAGTGCCAGAATAAGCTCAGCAAGCCTAGACGGCGTAGCGAAACCGGCGTTAGGCCGTTTTGGCGGACTCTAACCATCATCACGCCCATCCAGATTAAGCCGCTGGTTATGTGGGCGCCGTGGGTACCAACCAGCGTAAAGAAGGCCGACAAAAAGCCGCTGCGGCGCCAACTGTTGCCCTCGGCGTATAGGTGGTGAAATTCGGTTAATTCCAGACCCAGGAAGGCTAGCCCCAGCACAAAAGTCAGACCAAACAGCATCAAGACCTGGCGTTTATCACCACGGCGGGCGGCCAGCATCGCCAGGCCGCAGACAAAACTACTGGTTAACAGTATTAGAGTTTCGGCCAGCACGAAATTGAGGCTAAATAATTCTTTAGCGCCCGGGCCGCCGTAAGTATTGCCGTGCAGCACTGCATAGGTAGCAAATAAGCTAGCGAACAGCACGCAGTCGGTCATTATATATATCCAAAAACCAAACAAGCTCTTGGATTCTTCTGGTTCTACTGTGACAGTCTTCAGGGTCGAAACAGCTTCGCTCATACGGCGGCTCCTTCCTCGATAGCCCGCACTTGGGCTGCTGATATCCGATATTCGGTATTCTCATCAGATGCCCGGATGATAATAGCCGTGATTATACCCAGTAGGCCTAAAGCCGCCAGCCAGTAAATATGCCAGATAAAGCCAAAGCCGACTGCAAAGGCCAAGCCGGCAATAATTATCGCTATCGGAGTATTTTTGGGCATGTCGATGGCTTCATACTCCAACGGTTCAGTTGTTTTTTTGGCGTGCTTCATCGTCCAGAAAGCGTCGCGGCCAGTAACCTCTGGCAACAAGGCAAAGTTATAAACCGGCGCCGGCGAGCTGGTAGACCACTCTAGGCTCCGGCCGCCCCATGGGTCCCCCGTGGTGTCCATATTTTTGTGCCGGTCTTTAATGCTAACCAACAATTGTAGAGCCTGGAAACCGATACCAGCTACAATAACCGCCACGCCAACCGCCGCTACGATAAACAAACCCTGCCAGCCCATTGAAGCGTCGTAGTGATCTAACCGCCGGGTGGCGCCCATAATGCCCAATATGTAGAGTGGTATAAAGGCCAGTAAAAAGCCAACCAGCCAGCACCAAAAAGCGTAGCGCCCTAGACGTTCGTTAAGCTTAAAGCCAAAAATTTTAGGGAACCAATAGTGCAGCCCAGCCAGGTAGCCAAAAACTACACCGCCAATTATCATCGTGTGGAAATGGGCGACCAAAAACAGGCTGTTGTGCAACTGGAAGTCGGCCGGCGGTACGGCCATCATCACACCGGCGGCGCCACCAACCGTAAAAGTGGCCACAAAGCCTAGGAACCACAGCATCGGCACGCTGAATTTAATTCGGCCGCGGTACATCGTAAACAGCCAGTTAAACACCTTCACGCCGGTCGGCACGGCAATCACCATCGTCATCACCCCAAAGAAGGCATTAACATCGGCCCCGGCGCCCATCGTAAAGAAGTGGTGCAGCCAGACCAAGAACGACAGAGCAACTATAGCCCAGATGGCAATCACCATTGACTTATAGCCAAACAAGCGTTTGTGCGAAAAGGTCGATACCACTTCGGAAAACACCCCGAAAGCCGGCAAAATCAGGATGTAGACCTCCGGATGGCCCCAAGCCCAAATCAGGTTAACGTACATCATCGGGTTACCGCCAAAGTCAGACGTAAAGAAGTGCATACCCAGCAACCGGTCCAGTGCCAGCATGGTTAGCGTAGCTGTTAATATCGGAAAGGCGAAAATTACCAGCGACATCGTGCCCAACACGCTCCAGGCGAACATCGGCATCCGCATTAGGCTCATACCCGGCCGGCGCATCTTTATGATGGTGGCAAAAAAGTTAATGCCGGCCAACAAGCTACCGACCCCGGCAATCTGCAAACTCCATAACCAGTAATCAATCCCGACTCCGGGGCTGTAGCGCAGCTCGCTCAACGGCGGATAGGCCAGCCAGCCAGCCGCCGAGAACTCGCCGAGTACCAGCGACAAGTTAATCAGAGCCATGCCTGAGGCAAACAGCCAGAAACTGGTAGCGTTAAGAAACGGAAAGGCTACGTCGCGCGAGCCAATCTGCAGCGGCAATATCAGGTTTATCAAACCAAACATCAAGCCCATTGCTAAGAAGAAAATCATAATCGTGCCGTGGGCCGAAAAGACTTGCTGGAACTGATCGGAGCTCAAAAAACCGTGGGCATTACCTACCGAAGTGGCTTGCTGGGCCCGCATCATAATCGCGTCGGTTACGCCGCGCAGTCCCATAAGAGCCGCCACGATTATGTACATCACGCCGATTTTCTTGTGATCAACCGTGGTCAGCCACTCGCGCCATAGCCATTTCCAACGTTTAAGATAGGTCAGAGCCGCAACCGCCGCCAACAGCCCCAAACCCATCGAGGCAATTCCGATTAGCTCAACTGGCCCGTGCTGCAGGGCGTGCCAGTCCAGCCGGCCCAACAAGATGCTCCCCGCCTTAATAGTTAACATGATTATCCATCCCCGCCATATTATCAACCGGAACCCCCAGCTGGTGACCCGGCATCATATACTGCATTATCACGTCATCATATAAATTAGCGGCACTGGAACCAAACATGGCTACCTGATTATTTTCGCTGGGCTGGGCCAACTGGCTGTATTGGTTGAGGCTCAGCTTATTAGGCGACTGCTTGACCGTTTTAACCCACTTATCGAAGTCGGCCTGGTTGGTGGCTTTAGCCGTAAACTTCATGCCCGCAAACCCCCGGCCACTGATGTTAGCCGAGCTGCCGGCAAAATCCCCGGTCTGGTCGGCCATTAGGTGCAGCTGAGTGGTCATGCCGCTCATGGCGTAGATTTGGCCGCCCAGCTTGGGTATCCAGAAAGAGTTCATCGGCGCATCGGAAGTTATTTGGAAATTAATCGGAGTGTTCACCGGAAATTGAACTAAATTCACCGTGGCGATGTTTTGCTCCGGGTAAATGAACAACCACTTCCACTGCAGCGCCACAACCTGTACCGGCAGCGGTTTTTGGTTTGAGCTAAGGGTTTTAGAGGGGTCTAGAGCATGCGAGCTGTTCCAGGTAATAAAGGCCAGAATCGTGATTATCGCCAGCGGCACGGCCCACCAGATAAACTCCAGCCTGGCGTCGTGGTCCCAGTTGGGCGAATATTTTTTGGGTTTTTTATTGGTTTCTCGATAGTTCCAGACAATGTAGCCGGTAAGTATGAACACCGGTACTATTACAACTACAGCCAGTAGTGTAGTGATGGCAATTAAGTGTTTCTCTTTTTGGCCGATAACACCGGCCGGGCTCAGTACAGCTATATCATGAGTTGTCAGATAGTGAACCAGCAGACCAACGACAGCTATCAGAAGTACAACTAAAACTCCCAGCTTGTATTTCCTGCTCATGTTTAGATTTATTATAACAGTTTCGAGCGCCTATCCTACAGATACGGTAATCGCGGTATAGTAAGTATACGAATGGCACAATTAGACCTAGCGAAAAGTTTGAATACTCCGCGGCTAACGGCTTTTATTAAGAAGGTAGATAAGCGTTTGGCTGCTGGGGCCGGCACAAGCTCTCCGGCCCTAAAGCCGCTGCTACGCCAGACGCTGGACGCCAAAAGCAAGCGACTGAGGCCGTCATTAGCACTAGCTTGCGGCTTAGGAGCTAAAGCCAATGATAGTTTTATCGCCGCTGGTGCGGCTATCGAGCTAGTGCATTTGGGCAGCTTAATTCACGATGACATTATCGATAAAGCCGATAGCCGCTGGGGCCGTCCCACCATCAATGCCTCGGACGGGCAAGCCGCCGCGCTGCTAGCCGGCGATTTTTTGTTGGCCCGGGCCGCCAGCCAAGCGGCCTTGGTTAGCCCTGTGGCCGTCCAACTTATATCCGATGCAATTGCCACTTTAGCCGAGGGTGAAAGCCTGGAAATTACCGACAGATATAAGCCCGGCCGAACTATAGATTCGTATTTGGCCTGCATCAGCTCTAAAACCGCGGCCTTAATCTCGGCGGCATGCCGGCTGGGCGCTACCTGCGCTGGGCTCAACAGCAAGCAAACTGATGCCTTGGCTGTGTACGGCCAAAACCTCGGGTTGGCCTTTCAAATGATTGACGATTTAATGGACATCTTATCTACGCCTCAGTTACTAGGCAAACCGGTTGGCAGCGATGCCAAATCCGGTGTGTATACCCTGCCGGTTTTAGTTTCCTTACAGAGCCCAAACCAAAAAACACTCAAGGTTTTACTGGCTAAACCAAGTTTTTCAAACTCGGCATTGGCAAAACTTTTGCTTGATAATGGTTCAATTGCTCAAGTTATTGCTGAGATAAAAAAATATAACCGCCGGGCCCAAAATGCTTTGGCCGGTTTTGACATTCCAGTTGTCGCCAGACTGTCAGCTTTTCCCGATAGCTACCTGGACTGGGCGCTGAGCAATCAAGTCGCTCCAACCTATCAAGCTGAAGTTAATCCATACCGATATCCCGGATAGCGACTTGTGCGACATCAACCGAGGCTGGAAAGATTACTATCTGAATCCGATTAAAGCCCTTCTGGAAAAATCGTAGAGAATTTTTAAGCTCGGCGTGAGGCCAAAGCCAAGCGCAACACTTCAAGGGGCATGACCTCCGCGGCGCGTGGAATTAAGCCGGTTTTAGGACTAGCTTTGAGCCCATCTATAGATACAGCGTAGTAGTCTTCAAGCCAAGCTTTTGACTCCGGCTGGTTGTCAGGGCTCCAGGGACCGCCGACCGAAGCTCCCACTAGTTCTCCAAAGCGATTGACTACCGGGCCGCCGCTGGCCCCGCCCCTAATCGAATTTTCAGTCTTCCGCCAGTACTGCAAACCGGATAACACTGTGTAGGTTGCCGGCCAATCAAAGTCTTGAACTACCACGCCGCCGTATGTATAAGGTTCGCCCATGGGCGCCTGGTTCTGGTAGTTCTTAAAAAACACCCAGTCGCCGCGACCAGGCTGTTCGGCCGCCAGTTTTAATACACCCGAGCCGATTTTATGGCTGAGTATAAGCACTGCAATATCTATATCCGGCGAGATAAACTCTTTCCTTTTTTTCCCATTTATGACTACGCTTTGTTTGACTGCCGGATCGTAGATTTTACCATCGCTCTCAAACATATAACAGCCGCCGAGTACTTGGCTAGATTTATTGTTGCCATCATGCACCTTAATTAAATTCATCGGCATATGCCGAGGAACGTGGGCAGCGGTAATTACTACCTCCCTCCCCTTATAATCCTCAACCAACTCTCCGCTACCGGCCCGATCGCCGGCAACAACTTCTACCAGAGAATTTTCAACTTTTTTATCTGTCGAAGGCGACAAATCACGCGGGTCACCAATAATACCCTGCTTGGTAGCGAGGAGTTTTAGAGGTTTGTGATTAGCGATATTCTGCTGGTTTTCAATTCTATATTGTTGAGCCCAGGTGCGTTCCCAGCTAGGATAGGCGTAGCTATTCTTAGGTGGTGCCGGTGGAATAGAATTCATAGTCGTATTAGTGCGCGGTTGGTCGTAACAACGTTCTAGGCCAGGCAACGTTTCTGCAGCGCTGGCCCGGTTTGTTTCATTCCAAAAGAAGACACCGGCGCCCAACGACAAGCCGGCCACTATAGATAGAATCTCCCAGCGCGGTCTGCGCCCAGGCAAGAATTTCATTTCTGCGTTAATCATATCGGCGATATTATACAAGATTATACGATTATTGTCCAGCTATCAGGGGGTTGACATTGGGGGTAGCCGGGAATAGCATAAGCGTAGTAGGCGTAAATCCTTAAAAAAGAAATACACTACAAACAGATTCTATCCTGCTTGCAAGGGGAATAAAAAAACCAGTCTGATCAACTGGTTTTTTTGTAAGCTTACTTGGAAAGCTTAATTATATCTATCAGGCTGTTAACCAGCTCGGCGTGGCTCCAAACTAGCGGCGTAACACCTAGCGGCGAGTTATTCTCAGGATCGAATTGCTCGCTTAAAACCCCGCTGGATTGCTCGCGAGCCAGCGCCCAATCTATTAAGTGCCGAGCCGGCTCGGTTTGTCCGGCTACCAGATAGTATTGGGCCAGCCATAGGGTGCAGACTATCCACGGGTTACCGGTGTAATCATGTTTGGTCAGGAAATAATTGTCGTGTTCGTAGCGCGCTACGCCGCCGCTGGGAGAGGTGTTGAGCAGCCGTTTTTCGACTTCTTTGGCGGTACTGGTTACCCGCTCGTCGTCTATCGCCAGGCCGGCATACATAAACGGGCCGTACAGGCTGGAGATATCCAGAGTATTATCGTAAGTTAAATCACCGTTTTCCTCTAGCAAAAAGCCTTTGATGAAGTAGCCGTCTTGGTGGTAGAGCTTATCGATGTTACTCAGAATACTCTCGGCCGCCCGCTTCCAGCGTACGGCGTCGTCCGGCCTATCTAATGTTTCGGCCATTTTAGCGGCGGCTTTAAGGCCGGCAATCACGGTGCAGGTTGTATAGGTAGAGGTTAAGAACTTCTCTTCCCACAAATCGTAGCTGGCATGCGGCAGGCCGGTCTGCTCATCAATAAAGCGGCTCATAAAGTTGGCGCACGGCACGATAAAACTATGGTAGAGATTTTCGACCAGCGTTTTATCTTTACTGGCTTCGTAGTACTCGCCGATGATAAATATTACGCCGGCGGTCTCATCTTCTTGAATAGCCAGTTCCTTGCGGCGGCCGTGAACTAACGGGTGCCAGGTGCTACCGATGGCCCGGTCCGGCTGGTATTTGTGCATTAAGTAACCGTCTTTGTGCATAGTCGCCCGAGCGAAATCAAAAAACTGCTGTGCTTCGTTAAAATGCCCCAGCCGAATGAGCGGCCAAAGAGCGTAGACCGCATCACGCGGCCAACAATAACAGTAGTAATCGCGGCCGTAATTAAAGATGCTGGAATCACCGCTGGCTAATACTGAACCACGTTCGTCGCAATGGGCTTTGATTATCATCAAACTATGCTGCAAACTGCGCCGGTAATTATCCGGAATATCCAGTTTGTTCTCGGCCAGCCACTGCCGCCAGTGGTTACGGACTTGTTCCAGTTTATCTTCCATATCTTGGTTTTTGAACTTAGCGTGGATAACCTGAGCATCGCTTTGGCTGCTGGCGGCTACTACCCAGTAGTCCAAAACAGCTGATTCGCCGCCCCTTAAGCTTTTGCGGAAGCGAATCACGCTATCTACACCGCCGTGCTCCACGGCATTACCGGATAACTCGCCGTCTTCGGCATCAAGATAGGTGCCGGCTTTGCCTTCAATCCCGTAATTGCCGACGGCGTATTGGTCAAAGGTCTCGCCGTTGGCAAACTTGCCGGCAATCAATAGCGACAAGCGGCCTTTGTAATCCAAGATGTAATCATCCTCCGGCACATACAGCGCCGTATCGGCCCGGCCGGCCCGGGATATCTGAAAGACCTGGTGCATAAACAGGCGGATATCGCGTTCGGTATCATGTTCGTTGGTTAGTGTAATGTGCCGGACTAAGGAGTTAGACTCATCGTCAATATAGTCTTGAAGTAGTAGCGATATGCCCAAATCTTGCGACCGCATCTTAATACTGCTGATCAAGGCCTGGACCTCAAAGTCGACGTGGATCTCCCACGAGCCGTCATTGGTCCATTTGAACTGGCCATCGGCCCAAACCCCGATTTTGTGCTGGGAGCTACGGGCATTGGTCAGATTTTCCAAGCCGACGTAGGGGTAATAAAAATCGTGCACCAGGCCGTTTTCGTCCAGGCCAACGAACATCTGCCCATTACTGAGTACTACCAACCGGCCCATTAACAGCAACCCTCACGAATATATGAACTTTTCACAATCCCACCCGCTTTCAAACTGATTATACCTTAATCCCCTGCTCGGCCAGACGGAATTGTAAATCGTGGTAAGCATTCATGAAGTTGATATAGGCCTCGTACGGCGAATCATAAGGGCTAAAGTAGGCGTGGATGTCGCCGTCGTTGAACCATTTGGTGCACATATAGTAAAAATGGTCGGAGGTCTGCAGGCGTCGCCAATCCTCAATCAGCGCCAAGTCTTTACTATCGATAATTTTTGATTGCAAATCGTACAAAGCCTTGATAGCCGCGCCTTGCATGGCATTACCCAGCCAGGCCGACAAGTCGCGCTCGGTATCGGCCCAAGTGACCGTTTGCGGCACGTCTATCTGGCCGACCGGCTGGTTGGCGTCAATTACTTCGCTGACAGTCATAAAGCTGTGCCCCTCGGTTTTTAGCCACTCGCCCGGCAAGTGGCTCAGAAAATCAAATATGCCGGATTCTTCCCATTGGTGCTCGCCGAAAGTTTCGTAGTCCATAAACAGGTTAAAGTTTGTGCCATTGCGGTCTTCGCTGAGCCAGTGCGAGAATTTGTCGGCGGTTAGCGGCCACTCCGCCCAGTCGTGGTCGCCGAACCTAAAGGCGATGTCGTCGCTGAGTTTGTAGTTTTTCATTAACAAGCGGATTTGGTCAGTGTAAACCGGCCGATAAACAAAGTTTGGACTGCGCCACTCCAGCACCGGGTCCCAGCCTTCGGCCAAGATACCTTTGTAGCCGGCGCCGTCCGCCCAATAAGCCAGGTCATTATTATAGGCCAGCTCGGTGTTGCGGAAAACTTGCGGTGTTTGGCCAAAGACCTCTTGGATTTTACGTTTGTGCATATCAACCTGCATCTCAAACTCGGCGCGGGAGTAGAAAAACGCCAAACTGTGGTGGTAGGTTTCGGCCAAAATCTCTACCCGGCCAGTGTCGCACAAGTCCTTGAATGATTGCAGGGCCTCGGGCGCCCAGCGTTCCAGCTGTTCAATAACTGTTCCGGTCAAAGACAAGCTGAGTTTGAATTCCGGATTATCCTGCAGCAGTTTCAGCAAGCGGGCGTTGGTCGGCAGGTAGGACTTTTTAGCGACCTTTTTTAAAATCCGCTCGTTGTTGGTCTGGGAATCATGGTCGGTATCAAAGTAATCGTGGCTAACGCCGCTATCAAAGATTGTGTAATGCCGGATGCGATAAGGCTGGTGCACGTGCATATATAAGACGATGGCTTTGCTCATACCGCGACCCCCGGAGCGTGCCTTTGATATAGGCTGGCGACTTTGTCACTGGCGCTATCCCAAGATAGGCGGATATATTCCCCGTAGGAACTATGTAATAGCTCGTCGCGCAAAGAGTCGTTTTGGACCACTGCGGTTATTTGGTTAGCCATCTCGTTGATATCCCAAAAATCGACTTTCAAACAGTTGAGCAGCACTTCGCTAATGCCGGATTGTTTGCTAACTAACGCCGGTGTGCCATAACCAATAGCTTCTAGTGGCGTTAGGCCAAACGGTTCGGAAACCGACGGCATGACAAATAGGTCGCCGATAGCATAGGCGTCGCGCCATTTTTTACCGCGCTGAAAATCAGTGAACAATACGTTCGGGCCAATGCCCAGTTCGGCCGCCAGGTCAATCAATTCATAGTACTGTTCGCCGCTGCCGACTATTAAAAATAGGGTTTTGGGCGCATGAGCCACAACCTCTTTGGCGGCTCGCATCAGATTGGGTAGGCCTTTTTGAATGGTCAAACGACCGACATTGACCACCACCCTATAGCCTTGTGAGCGCATCATGTCTAAGTAGCGATAGATGTTATTATCGTCCAACGGCGCTATATCGCCCGGTTCGATACTGTTATGAACCACCTCTATCTTATCGGCCGGAATTCCATAGTCTTCAATAATGGCGTTCTTGGTGCGCTGGCTGACGGCGATTACCCTATCGGCCATCAGCATCGACATCTCTTCAATTTCCCGCACGAATGGGTTGCCGTGTTTGCTACCCGAGCGGTCGGATTCTACGGAGTGAACATGCAGAATAATCGGGCATTTTTTAAGCTCTTTAACTCGCATAGCCGCTCGGAAAGTCAGCCAGTCGTGGGCGTGCACGATGTCAAACTCCTTAGCTTGGACCAACCGGACAACGGCTTCCTCATATAACTGCTGTTGATCGTAAATATCCAGCCATTCCTCCGAGCCGTCATCCCTCACATATTTGTGGCTATCATAAGCTATGCCGGAGCGCAGCACAGAAGCCACGCCTTGCGGATGGGCCGCCGTAACAGTCATAAAATCGATGCCGTGGTCCGCCTGGTACGGCAGAATAAATTCGATATCGATATTTTTTTTGGCTAGCGCCTTACAGAGCTGGAAACATGCCATTCCCAGCCCCCCGCTATTGTGAGGAGGTAGCTCCCACCCGAGCATCAGGATTTTCATCGCCCTCTTTTTTATTAATATTTTTGATTTTTCCGTGCTAAAAAACACAGATACGAGCCGCTAGGCATAACCGCTTTACCCCTAAATCTTAACACAGGTATTACCGAAGTCAAACTACTGTCAGCCTGATTCCAAAATGCCGCGTATCGCACGAGAAAGGTTGCTCGGGATATATCAGGACTCTTGTTCGGTAAAGACTACCAGGCGCTGACTAAACAGGTAGGTGCCCGGTTTGATTTGTCCGGTACAGGTTATTAGGTTCAGCCCCGGTTGGCCGGCAGTAATCGGCTTGGTGGCGGCCGCCATATCAACATTCGTACTGCTATAGGCTTGGGTCTTTACCACCCGATAAGTAAACATTTTCCCATCGCCCCTCTGTATTTGAACTTCGTAGCCAATCTTCAGGTCTTTTAGGCCGTAGAAAACACCGTGGGTGCTCAAGCTGGAAACGTGGCCGTCAATCAGCATCGCCCCCGCCTGCCCCGGCAGCGAGCTGGCGTTATACCAACCGGTGTCATAGACGTTGGTTGGTACCATCAGTTGGTTCTGGCTATTGACCCCTAGCGGCTTGATCCGGGCTTTAACTCCCAGCTCAGGAATAATTAGATATCGTGGCATGTTTGGGGCAACCGTGTAGCTATTTATGTCACTCGCACCGGGCTTGACGGTACTCGGCACGATGGTATCAGCGGCGCCGGACGGAGTTTTTTTACTGAGCGCTGTGACTTGCTTTTGGTTGGCCCGGTTAATCCGCCAATCGTTAAGGCCGATGGCAATACTGACGATGAAAAGCACCACCGCCAAGCTAATCAAAATTGTGGCAGTTTTAGGCCGCCGGCTAGGTCTTTTCTTGTGAGAAACAACATTATAATGCTCAACGGCTCTAGGAGTAGGCGCTGTCGCCGGGCCGGCGATTGGCTTGAGCGGTCTTAACGGCCGCGTATTAATATCATTTATCAGGTTCTTTGGCGCGCCATCCGTCATTCTATGCCTATTGTAGCAAAGCGTATCGGCTGACCCGCTCTAGTGTGGCGAGACTTCGATTGACATGTCGTATCTGTCAGCGGATAATCGATATAATCACATACTTAATAAAAATCGTTTACTCAAAAGGGGCGAGCATTGGTAAAATCATCGTTAAGCAAAGGCTATTGTAAAGTTGTCTTAGGGGCCAGAAAGTTAACCCCCCGATTGATGCTGATTTTGAGCGTCGTGGCTTTTGTGGCCGCCGCTTTGGCGCCGTTGGCCCGGCCAACATCCGCTAGCGCTTCGGGCAATGCTACCTATAGATACACTAAGACTTTCGATACGACCAACGGCAGTGCTACTGGCACTAGTGTGACAACTGACCATAGCGGGAACGTTTATCTAGGCGGAATTTTTTCCGGCACAGTTATATTTGATGGCTCTGGCGGCAGTGATAGTCAAAACGCCCCGGGCGGCCAGGATAGTTTTATCACTAAGTACAATCCGAATGGCAGTTACGCCTGGACCAGAACGTTTGATACCACGATTGGAAATAGCAGCATAATTAGCGTGGCCGCCGATAACAGCGGGAACATTTACGCGGCAGGTGTGTTTTCCGATACCGTAATATTTGATGGTGTGGGCGGCAGTGATAGCCGAACTTCTGTCAACCAAGATAGTTTTCTGACTAAATATACTGCTAACGGCTCCTACGGCTACACCAAAATCTTCGATACTACCAATGGAGGGGCTGACGGCTACGGTGTAGCTACTGATTCCAACGGTAACCTTTATGTAGAAGGGTACTTTTTTAGCACTGTAGTATTTGATGGCGTCGGTGGCAGCGATAGTCAGACAGCTGCCGGCGGTAACAATAGTGCCTTTCTGACCAAGTACAATGCCAACGGTTCCTACGGCTATACCAAGATTTTTGATACCACCAATGGCGGTGCTGCCGGAACCGGCGTGGCCACCGACGCCAGCGGTAACATTTACATGGCGGGCTACTTTACTGGCGCCGTGATATTTGACGGAGCTGGCGGCAGTGACAGCCAGACAGCTGCCGGCGGTAACAATAGTGCCTTTCTGACCAAGTACAACGCTAACGGCAGCTATGCCTACACTAAGAGTTTCGATACCACCAACGGTAGCGCCACAGGCGCTGGTGTTGCCGCCGATGCCAGCGGCAACGTATATATAACTGGTAGTTTTGGTGGGACCATAGTGTTCGACGGCGTAGGCGGCAGCGACAGCCAGACCAACGCCGGTAGCGACACTGCCTTTCTAACTAAATACAATGCCGATGGCAGCTATGCATACACTAAGAGCTTCGATACTACCAGCGGTAGTGCCAGCGGTAATAGCGTCACAACCGATGCCAGCGGGAATATATACCTCACAGGCAATTTTACTAACACTGTAATTTTTGACGGTACTGGCGGTAGCGATAGCCAAAATGACGGCAACAGCGGCAGTGGAGATTCTTTCCTGACTAAATACAATGCCGACGGTTCTTACGCCTACACCAAGACGCCCGACGCCGCAGGTGGTAATGCCTTTGGCAATAACATAGCCGCCGACAGCTTCGGTGATATTTACGTAGCAGGCAACTTTACCGGTACTATAATTTTTGACGGTGTTGGTGGCACTGATAGTCAGACAGATGCCGGGGGTAATAGTAACAGCTTTTTGCTTAGCTACGGTACGGGTGTGCCCAGTCCTCCGGTAACACCACCACCCGAAGCGCCTAACACCGGAGTTGGCCTGGCCGCTATACATTATAGCTATAGCTTGGGGCTCAGTATGATTGCTGGCAGCTTATTGGTTATAGGTATAGTTCGTTATCGCAAAGAAGCCATAGATTTGAAATAGTTCTAACCGAGACAGTCAATAGATTAGAACCTGCTCAGGCTTGATGTACCATAGAGGTATGAATAAACTAAAAATCTCCGGCGGCACAGTACACGCAATGCCGGCAGATTTAAAAAAAGCTCTGGCCTCTGACGAATCCGCGCAGGAACGGTGGGAAGACCTTACGCCGCTGGCCCGTAATGAGTGGATTTGCTGGAATGTAACTAATAAGCTGCTCCAGACCAGAAAAAATCACATCGAACGGACGATTACGGAGCTTTTGGAAGGCAAGCGCCGCCCGTGCTGCTGGGTGGGCTGTATGCACCGTCAAAAAACCGGCAAATAAGTTACTTTGCTTCGGCGCCTTTGATAATTAGCTGTAGCCCAGCGGCATAGGCTTTGTCTTCAATATCAACGCCTTTTCGGTATTCTTTGACAGCGCTCGCGAGATTAGGATAAGCGTCGGAGAAGTCGCTATCCACGAATGTAGCGATGTCCTTGGGTTTTGGTCCCGCTTGCTCCTCAATAACAAAGCCAAAGGTATACTGCACGGCAGTCATTACTGTATATAGTGCTGTTTTTTGACTGATGCCCGCACTAGTCAAAGACAAAACCGAATCCTCGAATATCTGTGCCAATGTCTTCGCCGGATCCAGTCGTGCGCCAGCCACGACTCGGCCGCCGTCGGGATAAGCCAGCATTGCCTTGCGCAGTTTAGTCATGTGCCGGGTTAACCAATCTTGCCACGTCTCATTCTCGGCCCGAGGTTTAGCCTCACTAAATTCTCGCCTCAAGATGGCCTCAGCCATATAATCAACCAGGTCCGATTTGTTTTTGAAGTACCAGTACAGCGCCGGGGCTTTGATATCCAGCTTTTTGGCAATATCGCGAAGTGACATTTCATTCAAACCACCGCTGGCCAAAAGCTCGAGAGCCGCAGATATAATCTGCTCCTGCTTGAAATTTAGCTTGCCGTTTAGCTCGGCTGTCTTTTGATCAAAGCGTTGGTTAATCCGCTGGCGATGCGCGTCGAGTTGTTCATTAATTTGCGCCCGCTTGCGCTCAAGCTGCTCCATAACGTGTTTTCTAATCTGTTCGTCCATATCGGTGAGTATAGCACTTGACATCAAAATTGAACAGTGTTAAGTTGAAAGTAAGTTTATTTAACACTGTTAAGGAAATAGTTTGAAACAACCAACCAACACAAATCTAGCGGTCGAGGCCAAAGGATTAGTAAAAGTCTTTGGAGACAACCGGGCGGTAGACGGCGTCGACCTAAACGTAGCAACCGGCAGTATCTACGGCGTACTTGGGCCTAATGGCGCCGGTAAGTCCACAGTAATCAATATGCTGGCGACGCTTATGAACCCGGATGGCGGTTCGGCTAAAATATTTGGCCACGATGTCGTAAAAGAGCCGCAAGTTGTACGGCAACTGGTCGGCGTCACCGGACAGGTAGCGACTGTTGATGAGGGCTTATCTGCAACCGAAAATCTAATTATCTTTAGTCGCTTACTCGGGCTAAGTAAATCTCAGTCCAAGAAAAAAGCCGAGGAACTTTTGGAAGAATTTGGGCTGACTAAAGCCGCCAAGCGGCCGCTTGCTAAATTTTCCGGTGGGATGCGCCGCCGGCTCGACCTGGCTGCCAGCCTGATTGCCCAGCCGCCACTCATTTTCCTGGACGAACCCACCACCGGCCTTGATCCCCGAACCAGAAACCAAATGTGGGACACTATTCGCCAGCTGGTTTCAAAAGGCTCAACTATTCTACTGACGACCCAATATCTGGACGAAGCCGACCAACTGGCCGACCGTATCGCCGTCATAGACCGGGGTAAGGTTATCGCCGAAGGTACCGGTTCTGAACTAAAAGCATCCATCGGTACCGCCACTCTGCAGCTGAAACTGGCCGCCGAGAAAGATATCAATGAATCCATGCTGATTACCCAAAAAGTGCTTGGGGTAAAAGCCAGTAATCCAAGCGAGAAGCGCATCACCGCACCCATGGCTAACCCCGATTTAGTAACTGACTTGCTGGTCGCGCTGCGCGCTAGCAAGATTCACCTAAGCCAAGTCAGCGTACAAGAGCCGACCCTTGATGAAGTTTTCTTAACGCTCACCGGCAAGCCCACACAGGCAGAGGAAGGAGCCACGCAATGACCGACACGCAAATTGTCCCAGGCGCCCAACGCCAACTAAAGAATCACGCCAGCTTGCGCCAAACCATCCGTAACTCGTTTACGATGGCGTATCGCGGACTATTGAAGTTCCGCCGGACTCCCGAGCAGTTTTTTGACGTAGTGCTACAGCCAATATTGTTTGTCCCGATGTTCGCTTATATCTTCGGTGGCGCCATAGCCGGTGGGGTAAAGTCGTATCTGCCGATTATTATCCCAGGTATCCTGGTGCAGACAATTATTACTGCTTCGGTCGTAACCGGCGTACAGTTGCGCGAGGATATGGAAAAAGGCGTATTCAACCGCTTTAGGTCTTTGCCGATTGCCCGGGTTGCCCCGCTGGCCGGCGCCCTGATCGCCGACACTGTTCGGTATGTTATAGCCGCCACCATAACCTTTGCTATGGGCTATTTACTCGGTTATCGGCCAGGGGCCGGGGTTGAGGGTGTCGTATTGGGCGGCTTGCTGGTCATTTTGTTTGCCTGGTGCCTGAGCTGGATATTTGCTTTCTTGGGCATGATAGTCCGTACCGCCGCCAGCGTCCAAGGTATTTCACTACTGGTACTCTTCCCGCTAACTTTCCTGTCTAATGCCTTTGTGCCGGTTAAAACCTTACCCCATTGGCTGCAGGGTTTTGTTAATACTAACCCAATCTCTCACCTCATCAGCGCCATCAGACAGTTAACGGAACATGGCACTATCGGCCATGACTTTTGGCTGTCGCTGCTCGGCGCGGCCATCATCGTAGCGGTATTCGCCCCGTTGACTGTGCGCGCCTACATGAAAAAAGCCTAAAGGTACTTGGCCGGGGGTGAGGGTTCGAGTCTCTACCCCAAAATCAAACATTCAGCCTTCTTTAAAAGGGTTGGCAAGCCGCAATGACTCGTCAAGAGATTCTAGGCGCATCAGCTCATTGTGCTTGGCAGTCCGCTCGCTTCGGCTCAAACTTCCGGTTTTAATTTGATCCGCGCCGGTGCCAATAGCCAAGTGCACGATTGTAACGTCTTCTGTTTCGCCGCTTCTATGCGAAATAATTGTCCGCCAGCCGTGCTTTTTCGCAAGTTGGACGGCCTGAATTGTTTCGGTAAGCGTGCCGATTTGATTTGGCTTGATAAGAATCGCGTTGCCCGCCTGCTGGTCGATAGCACGCTGCAGCCTTTCCTGGTTGGTAACCAGTAAATCGTCACCAACTAGCTGCAAGTTCTCTAGCCTCTTCGTCAAATCTTTCCAAGCGTCCCACTCATCTTGGGCTAGGCCGTCCTCGATAGATAGCAATGGGTATTTTTGTGAAATATCTGCCAGATAGTCAATCATCTCGGCGTTATCTAGCTTCCGGTTTTCTGTACTTAAGATATACTTGCCGTCCTGAAACAGTTCAGACGCCGCTACATCCAGGGCATAAGCTACGTCAGTGCCTAATTTATAGCCCGCTACCTCAATTGCTCTGCCAAGTAGGTCAAACATCTCGGTGTTATTTTTGACGGGATATGTGAAGCCGCCCTCGTCGCCGACCGCAGTGGACGCACCGGTCGCCGCAATTTCGCTCTTTAGAGACTGAAATACCTCGCAAGCCACCCGCACGGCATCGGCGTATTTTTCTACTCCCCGCGGAATAATCATATACTCCTGAAAGTCAGCGGAGTTAGAGGCGTGTTGACCCCCGTTGAGGACATTCATCATCGGTAGAGGCAAGGACTGCTGGGGCTTGCCGGCAATATCGTTGATCTGTTCGTATAGTAATATTTGCCGAGCTTTGGCGGCCGCGTGGGCGCAGGCTAGTGACACCGCCAGAATGGCGTTGGCGCCAAGTCTTGATTTATCCGGTGTTCCGTCCAACTCAATCATTTTTTTATCGATCAGAAACTGATCATCAGCGGCTACCCCGCGCAGGCAATCGGCAATCTCAAGTTCAATATTCGCTACGGCCTTTAGCACGCCCTTTCCGCCGTAAGCCTTGGCTTCGTCTCTTAGTTCATGGGCTTCATGGGCTCCGGTCGAAGCCCCAGAAGGCACGGCTGCCCGCCCAAAAATGCCACCCTCCAGCCACGCGTCACACTCAACCGTGGGCGTGCCCCGAGAGTCAAGGATCTGCCTAGCTACCAAGCGTGTGATTCTCATAACCACATTCTCTCATACCGCTAATGTATAATGAACCTCAACATGGCCCAGATATATTTCTATGACTCAACCGAGCTCGACAAACAGCAACTCAGTATTGCGCTTCAAGCAACCGATCACCACTGGGAATATATTGCCGACAAGCTCGAGCCTAGTAATTGCAAAGCTGACGCCGAGGTTATTTCTGTGTTTGTAACCAGCAGCGTCACTCGCGATGTGTTGGAAGCTATGCCAAAGCTTAAGCTCATCGCCTGCCGCTCAACCGGTTTTAATAATATTGATTTGCCAGCCGCCGCTGAACGTAACATCACGGTTGTCAATGTCCCAACCTACGGCGAGGCGACTGTCGCGGAGTATGCCTTTACTTTACTGCTGGCTCTTCAGCGCAAGCTGCCGTCTGTGCTCAAGTCCGAAAAAGAACAGCTCTCGCCGGACGATCTCATGGGTCACGACTTGGAGGGTAAGGTCTTTGGCGTAATCGGAACGGGGCATATTGGGCAGAAGGCTCTGAAGATTGCTGATGGTTTTTCAATGCAGACCATCGCTTACGACAGCTACCCAAAAACAGAGCTGCAGGAAGGTTATCACTTTAAATACGTTGAGCTGGATGAGTTGCTCGAGCAGTCTGACGTAGTGTCGCTCCACGTCCCCTATATGCCCTCGACCCACCACCTCATGAACCGGGAACGGTTAAATAAAATGAAACCCGGAGCCATTATTATCAATACCGCCCGCGGTGAGCTTATAGAGACAAACTCGCTTATAGAGTTACTCGATAGCGGGAAGTTGGGCGGAGCTGCCATAGACGTCATCGAAGGTGAAGCCCTGCTGAATTATCACGAAGAGACGGCACTGCTGCGAAGTAGCACCCTGCCTGAAGGAACTTTGCGCCACGGTGTTGAAATATCGGTTTTAGAAAAAATGCCCAATGTCATAATCAGCCCCCACAATGCCTTTAACACGGTTGAGGCAATTGAGCGCATTAACCAAACTACTGCAAAAAATATCATCGACTTTTGGTATGGCGATGTCACTAACAAGGTCTCGCCAGCCAAGAAATCTATTGGAAAATTACTAATCGCCCGCCACGCTGAATCGGAGTGGAACGCCACCGGAAAATGGACAGGTATTACCGATGTTCATTTGAGTGAGAAGGGGTTTAGAGAATCCGCTATGCTCGGGCAAGCTCTCAAGAAAATGGATATGCATGTCGACAAGGCCTACTGTTCCCAGCAAATCCGTACCCGCGAGACACTGGAGGGTATGTTAGACGCCGCCCAGCAGTTTGAAGTGGACATTATAACCAATAGCGCTTTGAACGAGCGCGATTACGGAGAGTATACCGGTAAAAATAAATGGGAGATGAAAGAACTTATCGGAGACGAGGCCTTCAACGCCCTCCGCCGTGGCTGGGACGTACCGATACCTGGCGGCGAAACGCTTAAAATGGTTTATGAACGAGTCACTCCGTTTTATAGGGAAACAATTCTGCCGCTGTTGCTGGACGGTAAGAATGTCTTGGTTGTCGCCCACGGCAATAGCATCAGAGCGCTTATGAAGTATTTGGAATCTATCACTGATGAAGACGTTAGCCAGCTGGAGATGTTATTCGGCCAAATTATCATCTATAGCGTTTCACCTGATGGTTTGCGCGCAGACTCATCGGTCGTCCAGATAGATACCACGCCGCCCAATGCCTAGGCTCTGCTGAGTTGCGAGGCAACCGCTAGTTTTTCAATAATCTCATCTGTTACTTGCTGGCGGCTCTTGGTTCCGTCAATCTCTATTAGCAAACCTTTATCTCGATAGAATTCTATGACCGGAGTCGTTTTATCTTGGAATTTTTGGAGTCTGGTTTTTAGCACACTGCGGTGGTCGTCGCTACGATTGCCGCGATCATGAACGGCTTTGGACTCCTCGAAACGCCGCCAGGCTTCGTCTTCGGACAGCTGCAACACAATCACGGCTTTTATCGGATGGCCGGAGTCGGCCGCGGCCTTCATTATGGTTTCTTCTTCCCCATGTGAACGGCCTACCGCGCTTAGTACTAGCGGCTTATTTTTAAAGCCAGGCTGCGACAGGTAAGGGACTAGCATCCCAAGGTAAAAATCAGATGGGATAATCCCGCCGCTAGCCATTATCTGCTCAATCTTTGCCGGATCGTGGTGAGACCGTAAGATGTCGCCGCCGCCGATGAGCGCCCCATCAAACAAGTCTGCCAGTATTCGGCCTTGGGTGTCCTTGCCCGAAAAAGGTCTGCCAAAAATATTAATCGAACCCGCACCGAGCCAATCAGAGATTATTTTTGTTTGAGTGTTCATTAAGTTCAATTATACGCCAGCCTTCTTGAAGATATATCACGGCAGATATTCTTTTAGGATTAGGAAACGGATCAGAGTCACCGCTCTAAAGGTAAAAAGCTGGTATAATGCCCCAGCGAAATCAACTATAAAAACAGGCGGGATTAATAACTATGAATAAGCACATTAAATTTTTTAAAGAGATATCGCTGCCCGACGTTCCAGAGGTTGGAGGCAAAAACGCCAGCCTAGGCGAAATGTATCGCTACCTAGCCCCTAAAGGCATAAACCTGCCAAATGGCTTTGCTACTACGGCTGATAGTTATTATTACTTTCTTGACCAAGCCGGCATTCGCGGCAAGATCGAAGACATCCTAGAGAAACTGGACGTAAAAAATATGAAGGACTTGGAAAAAAGTGCCGCCCGTATCAGGTCAATCATAGTCAAAGCCAAGCTGCCAAAAGATTTTGAAGATGAAATCAAGCGCGGTTACAAAGAGCTAAGCCAAGAATGCGGCAAAGGCGACCTTATAGTAGCCATCCGCTCATCGGCCACGGCCGAGGACCTGCCCAATGCTTCTTTTGCCGGCCAACAGGCTACCTATTTGAATATTAAAGGCGAAAAGAACGTTTTGCGTGCCACGAAAGAATGTATCGCTTCACTCTTTACCGACAGGGCTATCGTCTACCGCGTCGAGAACCACTTTGAGCATATGAAGGTGGCGCTGTCCGTCGGCGTTCAGCAAATGGTAGCAGTACGTTCAGAGTCAGCCGGCATTATGTTTACTATTGATACCGAATCAGGTTTTAAAAACGCCGTGATAGTGAGTTCAATCTACGGGCTGGGCGAAAATATCGTCCAGGGACGGGTAAGCCCCGATGAGTTTACTGTTTTTAAACCAACACTGGCAATTCTGAAACGCAAAGTCGGGACAAAGAAAGAAAAAATGATACCGGTCCATGGCAGTAAAACCAAGAATATTGCTGTTTCTAAAAAAGACCAGGAGCGTTACTCCATCACCGATGAACAGGTGAAAACACTAGCCAAGTGGGCTATAGAAATTGAGAAGCACTATGGCAGGCCGATGGATATTGAATGGGCGCTTGATGAGGCTGACGGCAAACTTTACATCGTGCAGGCTCGTGGTGAAACGGTCCAGTCCAGGAAGAATATGAATGTCATTGAAGAATATCGGCTCACTGAAACCGGGACCATTATTGCCAAAGGCACCAGTGTCGGCAACAAGATCGGCAAGGGCAAAGCCAGTAAAATCATGAGTACCAAAGACATCGATTTGTTCAAAGAAGGCGACGTGCTTGTAACGGAAATGACCGACCCGGACTGGGTGCCAATCATGAAAATAGCCAGCGCCATCGTGACCGACAAAGGCGGGCGCACCTGTCATGCCGCCATCGTTTCCCGTGAGCTGGGCATACCATGTGTGGTCGGTACCGGGAATGCTTCCCAAAAGATTGCCGACAAGAGCCCCATTACAGTCAGTTGCACAGAAGGCGATGAAGGCTTGGTTTACGATGGCGACTTGAAGTTTGAGGTAAGACGAACGGATATCAAAAACCTAGAGCGGCCCAAGACAAAAATCATGATGAACATCGGCTCTCCAGATCACGCTTTTGCCTATTCCATGATTCCCAACGACGGCGTTGGGCTGGCCCGGGAAGAATTCATCATTGATTCGCATATTAAAATTCACCCTCTAGCCTTGCTACACTTCGACGAAGTGACAGACAAGAAGGCCCGCGACCAGATAACCGAGCTAACGGCCGGGTATACCGACAAATCACAGTACTTTATAGATAAACTGGCAGAAGGTATTGCAATAATTGGCGCCGCGTTCTATCCCAAAGACGTCATTATTCGTTTTAGCGACTTCAAGACCAACGAGTACGCTGGACTGATCGGCGGTATGCAGTTTGAGCCTAAAGAGGACAACCCAATGATCGGCTGGCGAGGTGCCAGCCGCTACTACTCCGATGGTTACCGCGATGCCTTTGTGCTGGAATGTAAAGCATTCAAAAAGGTCCGCGACGGCATGGGTCTGACAAATATAAAGGGCATGGTGCCCTTCTGCCGCGACTTAACGGAAGCCAAAAAAGTTCTGGACATCATGGAAAAGAACGGTCTTAAACGCGGCGAAAACGGTTTTGAAGCCTACGTGATGATTGAGATACCTTCAAATGTTATCCTGGCGGAGCAGTTTGCCGACCTGTTTGACGGATTTTCAATCGGTTCCAACGACCTAACGCAACTGACGCTCGGTGTTGACCGCGACAACCACACCGTAGCCCACATCTACGACGAGAACAATGAAGCGGTCAAGGAACTGATTCGGCAGGTAGTCAAAGTCGCTAAAGCCAAGCACGTCAAGATTGGCCTTTGCGGCCAGGCGCCGTCAGACTATCCGCAGTTCGCCCGCTTCTTGGTCGAGACCAGCATCGACAGCATGTCACTGGCGCCGGATACGATAGTCAAAACAACGATTGATATCAAAAAAACCGAAGATAAATTAGGTAGATAGAAATCTACTTATTCCGTCATCGCTTTAGGACAGCAGAGCTCCGCCGTCCACGACTATTTGCTCGCCGGTCATGTAACTGGACATTTCGCTGGCCAGAAAAAGAGCCACCATGCCAATCTCATCGGGTTCACCGATGCGGTGCATAGGAATTTTCTCCATAAAAGCCTTAGTCTGTGCCTCTATCTCTTC
>Ga0265338_10000926_pt1 | contig 49501 bp, 40 predicted proteins | sample 42126metaG_FD_193579 | JGI IMG/M metagenome (GOLD analysis project Ga0265338, IMG submission 193579) | Rhizosphere microbial communities from Carex aquatilis grown in University of Washington, Seatle, WA, United States - 4-21-26 metaG | ecosystem: Host-associated > Plants > Roots > Rhizosphere...
CCGTGGCGGCGATATATAAAAGCAGCGTAATAAAGAACAATTTGCGGCGGCCAAGCCGGTCGGTCAGCCAGCCGAAGCCCAGCGCGCCGAGCACTGCGCCGGCGATGTACGCGCTGCTGGCGAAGCCGACCTCGGCGTTGCTGAAATGGAGCGTGGGGCTGGTTTTAAGTGCACTGGCGACCGACCCCGCAAGCGTGACCTCAAGCCCGTCGAGCAACCACGTGATGCCCAGCGCAACCACGATCAGCGTGTGAAAACCGCCCCACGGCAACCGGTCGAGCCGGGCCGGCAGGTCAGTCTCGATGACTGTGCCCGCCGGCTCTACCGCAGCGGGGGCCGCACGCGCGGTTGCACTTTTCCGCACTATTTGCCGGATGCAGCCCCGTTAAGGGGGGGGCCAATGTGGCCGGAAGGAAAGAATGCATCCCATGCCGCTCGTACCCCGGTGGCCACCGAGACGTCGGCCGCAATCGTGTCGGTCTCGCCCGATTTAACCGGATCTGCCACCAATCCGCGCCAGTGTGTAAATGCGACCACAGGCTTTTCGGTCCATCCCTCTTCACCAAATTTCGCAAACGCGGTGCTCTCGTTGGTGAGCTGCACTTCATACCAGCCGTGCCGCTTGGGATCAAATTCGGCCGCGTCAAACCAATCCGTCGTATCGATGTCCATGTCGACCTCCTCCGTATTTATTCTTTGGTCTCGGCAATCGCGAGATCGTTCCGAATACTTTTATCCACGCGCGATTCTTCTTTAAAAGGAATTGAATCGCAGGGAAATTGAACTGCCAGCCAGCGCGGCACTCTGATAGCTTAGGATACAGGGCGTATCCCAACCCATAGTTTTGCAAGTCATGACTTAAATAACCTGAGAAAGTATCCATTACCATGCCCCGTTTAGTCGCAGTTTCGAATCGCACCGCGGATTTACGCAAGGCGGCCGCCGGCGGCCTTGCAGTAGCACTGGGCGAGACCCTGAAACAGACAGGCGGGCTATGGTTCGGCTGGAGTGGCGACATCGTCGAAGAAGCCGATGGCGGAATTCGGGGCGAAGGCGAGCTGCACGTGCGCAAGACCGGCAATGTCACGATGGCCACGGTGGACCTGTGCCGCGAGGATCATGACGCTTATTATCTCGGCTACGCCAACGACGTGCTGTGGCCGGTTTTTCATTATCGGCTCGATCTGGCCAACTTCGACACGCGTTTTGCCGCGGGATATCGGCGTGTCAATACGCTTTTCGCGCGCAAACTACTGCCTTTGCTCAGGCCCGACGATCTGATCTGGATACACGACTACCATCTGATACCGCTCGCCGCTGAGTTGCGTGCACTCGGTTGCACGAATCGGATCGGCTTTTTCCTGCATATTCCTGTGCCGCCACCTCAAATCATGGCGGCCATTCCGGAACATGCATGGCTGATGCGCTCGCTATTCGCCTACGATCTGGTCGGTTTTCAGAGCCACACCGATCTCACCCATTTCATTCACTACATCGAAGGCGAAGCGCAAGCGGAGTCGCTGGGCGACAACGTTTACCGCGCTTACGGCGGCACGGTGCGCGCCAACGCCTATCCAATCGGCATCGACGTCGACGAGTTTGAACAGATGGCCCAAGGCAAGGAAGGCCGCGCAATGTTCGAGCGTACCCGCCAGGAATATTCGCGGCGCAACCTGTTGCTCGGTGTGGATCGCCTCGATTATTCGAAGGGGTTGCCGCAGCGCATTCTCGCATTTCGAGAGCTGCTGGCGCACTACCCCGAGACCCGCAACAATGCCGTGCTGATCCAGATCGCATCGCCGAGCCGCGAAGCGGTCAAGGCTTACGATGAGATTCGTCGCCAAATGGACAGCCTATGCGGCGCCATCAATGGCGATTACGGCAGCCTGGACTGGATGCCGGTGCGCTACATCCACCGCAACATCGCGCGCAAACGACTGCCTGGGCTGTACCGCGCGAGCCGCGTGGCCCTCGTGACGCCGCTGCGCGACGGGATGAACCTCGTGGCCAAGGAATTTGTCGCCGCACAGGACGCGGCCGACCCGGGCATGCTGGTGTTGTCCCGCTTCGCCGGGGCCGCCGAACAATTGAAGGAAGCCTTGTTGGTGAACCCTTACGACACCGAGGGTACGGCGCATGCGATCCAGCGAGCGCTTACCATGTCGCTGGATGAGCGGCGCAACCGCCATGCCGCGTTGCTGCGCCGGATTCGCGAGCAAGACATACATTGGTGGAGCGCGTCGTTCCTGCGCGATATGAACGAAGTGGAAGTGGCGCAGCCGGCATGAGGTCGCGGTGCGCATCGGCCGACTTCATAATCGCGTCATTGTCGTGTGTGTTATTAATCCGTCGCTAACGTGCAAATCCAGGCACAAATCGGCGCTTAGTTCGCACACCTCTGCTATTATTTAAATCACTATCTCCTCCTTGCCGCCTGATTTTCGCATTGCGGCAATCCGCGAGCCCTGCTCTACAGTAAAGCCCCGTATTTCTCGATTCGCCCGGCTTTACTGATGTGATTGTCTACGCGGACGAATTCATGTCGACAACGGTTACCGGTGAAGGCGCTGGCGAAAAGCATGGCGACCATGACGGCATCATTGAATTCCAGCGTCAAAAGACATTACTAAAAACCGGCGCGCTGCAGGATGCCATTTTCAATAGCGCCTACTTCTCCAGCATTGCCACCGATGAGAAAGGCGTCATCCAGATTTTTAATGTCGGCGCCGAACGCATGCTCGGCTACGAAGCCGCCGATGTCGTAAATCGGATTACGCCGGCCGATATCTCCGATCCGCAGGAATTGATCGCACGCGCGGCGGTGCTGAGCCTTGAACTGGACACCCCCATCACGCCCGGTTTCGAAGCGCTGGTATTCAAGGCCTCGCGCGGCATCGAAGATATCTACGAACTGACCTATATCCGCAAGGACGGTAGCCGCTTCGGCGCCATCGTCTCGGTCACGGCGCTGCGCGACGCGCAAGAAAATATCATCGGCTATCTGCTGATCGGCACCGATAACACCGCGCGCCAACAAGTCGAAGCGGCGCAAGCGCTGCTCGACCAGCAACTGCGCGACCAGCAGTTCTATACGCGCTCGCTGATCGAATCGAATATCGATGCGCTCATGATGACCGACCCGCGCGGCATCATCTCGGACGTGAACCAGCAGATGATGGCGCTCACCGGTTGCACGCGCGACGAATTGATCGGTGCGCCCTGCAAGAACTTCTTCACCGATCCGGTGCGCGCCGATGCAGCGATCCGGCGCGTGCTCACTGAAAACAAGGTGAGCAATTATGAATTGACGGTGTGCGCCCGCAACGGTGAGGAAACCGTGGTGTCGTACAACGCCGCCACGTTCCATGATCGCGATCGCAAGTTGCAGGGCGTGTTCGCCGCTGCACGCGATGTCACCGAGCGCAAGCGCTTCGAACGCACGCTGGAAGAAAAAAATATCGAGCTGGAACATGCGAGCCGGATGAAATCGGGCTTCCTCGCCACCATGTCGCATGAGTTGCGTACACCGTTGAACGCCATCATCGGTTTTTCCGAGGTGCTCAAGGATGGCTTGATTGGCCAGATGACCGAAAGCCAGCACGAGTACATCGGCGACATTTTCGCCAGCGGCCAGCACTTGTTGTCGCTGATCAACGACATCCTCGATCTGTCGAAAGTGGAGGCCGGCATGATGGCGCTCGAACTCGAAGCGGTCGACTTGAACAGCCTGCTGTCGAACAGCTTGTCGATCGTGCGGGAAAGAGCGGCCGCCCAGCGCATCCGGCTCGAACTCGCCGTGGGCGAGGACCTCGGCGTGCCGCTATTGGACATGCGAAAAACCAAGCAGATCGTCTATAACCTGCTGTCCAACGCCGTCAAATTCAGCGCGAACGGCGGCCGCGTGACCTTGAGCGCGCGCCGCGTGCCGCGCAGCACCGTGGGCACGCTGCCCGGCGACTGGTCCGTGCAAAGCTTCCCTCTGGCGGATAACGAGTTCGACGATTTCCTGGAAATCTGCGTCAGCGATAGCGGGATCGGCATTTCCAAGGAAAACATGGCCAAATTATTCCAGGCCTTCAGTCAAATCGATAGCAGCCTCGCACGCAAATTCGAGGGCACCGGCCTGGGCCTGGCGATGGTCAAGCAACTGGCCGAGCTGCATGGCGGCGCGGTGGCCGTGGCCAGCGCACAAGGCGAGGGAGCGCGCTTCGCGGCATGGTTGCCACTGCGCACGCAGGATCAAGTGAGCGCCTCGCCGCCCCCGAGCACAGGCATCGCCATGTTGCCCTCAGGCGAGTGCAGTGAATACGTCGCTCTCGTGGTGGAGGATGATGAGCTGGCCGCCGATTTGATCCGTCTGCTGCTCGAGGCCGAGGGCTTTGTCGTCGTACATGCGGGAAGTGCCGAAGAGGCGCTCAAGTTGGCGTCGCATCACACGTTCACCCTGATCACGCTGGATATCCAATTGCCGGGCATCGATGGCTGGGAATTCCTGCATCGCATTCGCGAGAGCAGCGCGCTCGCGCATGTGCCGGTGGTCATTATCGCCGGCGAGGCCGACATCAGCCTCGCCCTGATCGGCGGCGTCTCCACCGTATTGCAAAAGCCCGTCAGCCGCGCTCAGTTGAAAAGCGCCTTGGCGAATCTGGGCTTGCACTCGGCGCAAGAACAGGCCCACACGATACTGGTCGTCGACGACGATCCCAAGGCCGTCGAAATGCTCGCGGCTTTCTTGCCGCCTCCAGCCTACGCAGTGGTGCGCGCGTACGGCGGCGCCGAGGCGATCGCCTTGGCGCAACGGGTGCGGCCCGATTTGATTTTGCTCGACTTGATCATGCCCGAGGTGAGCGGCTTCGACGTCGTGGAAGCGCTTCGGCGCAATACGGTCACGGCGCGCATCCCCATCCTGATCGTGACTGCCAAACCGATCACACAAATAGATCGTGCCGAGCTCAATAGCGAATCCGGCACGATGATCAATGTGCTCGAAAAGCTCGATTTCAACAAGGAAGATTTTATCGCCGAGGTACGGCGCGCGTTACTACCACAGTAGGAGAGCCGACGATGGCTAAAGTACTAGTGATTGAAGATAACCCTGCCAACATGAAATTGGCTTCTTTACTGCTGCACAACGCCGGCCACATAGTGCTAAGCGCAGTCGATGCAGAAACCGGTTTGATGCAGGCGCGCGCCGAACGGCCTGACCTGATACTGATGGACATCCAGTTGCCCGGCATGGACGGGCTCGCGGCGACCGCCCTGCTGAAGCAGGATCCGGCCACCGTGGCAATTCCCGTCATTGCGCTGACCGCGCTGGCGATGAAGGCGGACCAGGAAAAGAGCGAGATAGCGGGCTGCGACGCCTATATCGCCAAGCCGTTGCGCTATCAGGAGTTATATGCGGCGATCGACGCGCTGCTTGTAAGAGATAGGTCGCCAGCGCTCGCCTCATCCCATCGCGTGGGTCAAACGCCATGACCCGCGCGGCCGCGACCATCCTCATCGTCGATGACGAACTCCGCAGTTGCAAGCTGCTCGAGGCGATGCTGGTGCCGGAAGGTTATCGAACCTTTTGCGCATCCAATAGCGACGAAGCACTCGCCCTGATCGCGCAGCACGCTCCCGACCTTATCCTGCTCGATATCATGATGCCGGACGTGGATGGCTATCAGTTGGCCGGCATGTTGAAGGCCGATCCTGCCACAGCGAACATCCCCATCATCATGGTGACCGCGCAATACGACCGCGCAGCGCGGCTGGCGGGCCTGGATGCCGGGGCGGAAGAGTTCCTGACCAAGCCGATCGATCGGGCCGAGTTGTGGTTGAGGGTGCGCAATCTGTTGCGCATCAAAACGCTTAACAATTTTCTGCAAAACCACACTGCGATCCTGGAGCGCGAGGTGCAAAGTCGCACCGCAGACCTGCAACGCTTTCGCGCCGCGATGGACGCGACAGCCGATGCGATCGTAATGGTGAATCGCAGCACCATGAAGTTTGTCGAGGCAAACGCGACGGCTTCCCGAATGCTCGGTTATACCCGTGAACAATTATTCGACATGACCCCGACCCAGATCGGCGTGGCCTCGGTCGAACGAATGGAGCTCGCGTACGATGCGCTGATTGCGGGGCACGACAACGGCGATCTGAGGGAGACCCGCGTGCGGCACAAGGATGGTACCCAGATACACGTGGAGGTACATCGACACGCTCATCGCGCCGGCGCCGACTGGATCATCGTCAGCGTGATACGCGACATCACCGAGCGCATGGAAGTGCAACGCCGCCTGCATCATATGGCTCACTACGACGCACTGACGGGCCTGCCCAATCGCACGCTGTTCTACGAAGCGCTCACCAAGACCCTGGCCAAATCGGCGGAACATGGCTGGATGGTCGCGGTGCTATTCATCGACCTCGACCACTTCAAGAATGTGAACGACACCCTGGGCCATGCCGTGGGCGATGAACTGCTGCGCCAACTCAGCAACCGTCTGGTTCAATGTGTACGCATTCGGGACACGGTCGGCCGCCTCGGGGGCGACGAATTCGCGCTGATCGTCATCATGCAGGAAGGCCAGCAAAGCGCCGTGCTCGTCGCCAATAAAATCCGCGACGTGCTGCGCGCACCGTTCGACCTGAAAAGCCATGAGGTCCCCGTGACCGCCAGCATCGGCATCACCGTTTATCCGGTCGACGCCCACGACCCGGAGACGCTGATCAAATACGCGGACACCGCCATGTATCGGGCGAAGCAGGCGGGACGCGACACCTTCCGTTTCTTTACCGCACAAATGAACACCGAAGTGCTCGCTCGACTCGACATGGAGACGGCGCTGCGGCGCGCCGTCGAGAACGAAGAATTCGTGTTGTATTACCAGCCCAAGGTGCACCTGCCCACCGGCGAGGTCGCCGGCCTGGAAGCCTTGTTGCGCTGGCAGCGCCCCGGACATGGCTTGGTTTCGCCGCAAGCCTTCATTCCGATACTCGAGGAGACAGGACTGATCGTGCGCGTAGGCAACTGGGTGATCGCCACGGCCTGCAGGCAAATCGGCCTGTGGATACAATCCGGCGTCGGCCCGATACAAGTGGCGGTCAATGTGGCCGGACGCCAGTTTGTCGAAGGCGACCTGCATGGCGACGTCGTCAAGGCGCTCGCCGATAACGACATCTCGGCCGAGCTGCTGGAGCTCGAGTTGACCGAAAGCTCCTTGATGGTGAATACCGAGCACACGATCGCCACCTTGCAAAATTTGCGTGCGCGCGGTGTCCAGATCTCCATCGACGATTTCGGTACCGGCTATTCGAGCCTGGCTTATCTGCGGCGGTTTCCGATCGATAAGTTGAAGATCGATATCGCCTTTATCCGCGACATCACGACCAATCCCGACGACGCGGCCATTGCGCTGGCCATCATCGGCATGGCGCATAGCCTGAAGCTCGATGTAGTTGCCGAGGGCGTGGAAACTGAAGCGCAACTGGCGTACCTGCATCGTCACCACTGCGATCAGATACAGGGGTATTGCTACAGCCCGCCGCTACCTGTGCCGGAATTGGAAGCCCTGCTGCGCGCGAAAAAGCCGCTATGGGCGCCCGGCGGCGAGTTCGCCGCGCGTGTTTCGGCACCGCTGGCGATAGCGGGGGGCCACCCGCTACGCTGACGCGTGCGACTTCTTCGCGGCTAACGAAGACGGGTCGCAAGCGCGAAGGGGCGAAGGCTCCAAGGCAAATCGCAGCCTGAGCGGATCCCCGACGACGGCACCGGACGCACCAAAACGGTGGCGCGGGGCCGCGCCGCTGTGCACAACGTATGCAACCGTCGCACCAACTCGCCGCATTTCGGCAATCTTCGAGCTTTTGTCATCGTTCGGTCATCTGCCCCGATTCGCCGACTCGGCCTCGCGCCCCTATACGGCGGCGGTTTTGCCAAATCGGCGCGACGCGCGGGAAAGCTGGCATGGTGCGTGCTTAAAGATGCTTGATATATCAGAGTTGATATATCACAGCGGTGCCATCGGAACATTCGGAACCATTGCGACGATAACCGACGGCCCCTTCCCCATTCTGCGCGTCTCGCGATCGGCTCCGGCCGGCTCAGCGCGATAGCGCGCTTTACCCGAAAGAGTTATGAACACACCGACACGAAACTTCGAGACCATCGGATCCGTGCAATCCACGACATCCGCCGGCACCCGGTGGGTCCAGTTGCTGCTCGGCCTGATTTGCATGATGGCGATCGCCAGCCCGCAATATGTCTGGACGCTTTTCACCAAGCCGCTCTCGGCAAAACTCGGCATCGCACTGCCCGAGTTACAGGTCACCTTCTCCATCCTGATCGTGCTGCAAACGCTGTTTTCCCCGTTTCAGGGCGCGCTGATCGATCGCTACGGTCCGCGCTTGCTGATCTCCATCGGCACTGTGCTGTCTGGCCTGAGCTGGGTGTTGGCATCGCAAGTGCATAGCACGTCGATGCTTTACTTGACCTACGGCGGCTTGGGCGGGCTGGGTACCGGCATCGTGTACGTCGGCGTGGTCGGCCTGATGGTGCGCTGGTTTCCGAACCATCGCGGCATGGCGGCCGGCGCGGTTGCCGCGGGCTACGGCATGGGCGCGATCGTGACCACCTTCCCGATCGCCTCGTCGCTCGAACAACGCGGTCTGGAATCGACGCTCTGGCTGTTCGGTGTGATCTTCGCCGTGGTCGGCCTGATCGCTTCGCAAGGCCTGCGCACGCCGCCCGCGCTATCGGCTGCCGCACAGGCGCAGGCCAGCAACGACTGGCGCCCGACGCAAATGCTGAAGACCCCGGTGTTCTGGCTGATGTTCCTGATGATGACGATGATGTGCAGCTCGGGCCTGATGGTGACGTCGCAGTTGGCCACGTTCGCGCGCGACTTCGGGGTGGGCAGCATGACCGTGTTCGGCCTGGCCGCCATACCGCTGGCCTTGACGATAGACCGGTTCACAAACGGCCTGACACGGCCTTTTTTCGGCCTGATCTCCGACCGCTTCGGACGCGAGCAAACGATGTGTTTTGCGTTTGCGCTTGAAGGTATCGCGATGGCGTTGTGGTTGGCGACGCGCACCGACCCGGTATTGTTCGTGTTGCTGTCGGGTGTCGTGTTCTTCGGCTGGGGGGAGATTTTCTCGCTGTTCCCCGCAACGCTGACGGATACCTTCGGTGCCAAGTTCGCCACGGCCAACTACGGCTGGCTATATATCGCGTTCGGCATCGGTGCAATCTTCGGTGGCCCGCTCGCAGCGCTGATGCATCAGCAAACCGGCAGCTGGGTGCCGGTATTCGATACCGCCATCGCGTTGGATATCGCTACTGCCGTGCTCGCGATTTTCCTGCTCAAACCGCTGCGCGCACGCTTGATGGCGCGGCGGCTTGCAGGCGCGCGCTAGCCGGTCGCGGACATCCCGCGCCGTGCGCCGCTCACCGTAAAAATCGACACAGTGCGGTTCAGCTTTTCAGCCTGCTCTTCGAGCGACTGCGCAGCGGCCGCAGCCTGCTCGACGAGCGCCGCGTTTTGCTGCGTGACATCATCCATCTGGCCGATCGCCTGATTGACTTGTTCGATGCCGCGGCCCTGCTCGTCGGACGCGACCGCGATCTCACCGATGATTTCCGTCACGCGGCGCACTGCGTGCTGCACCTGAGCGGTTGCCTGCCCAACCTCTTCGGCCTGAGTCGATCCCGACCGTATCGTCTGGACCGAACGTTCGATCAGGCCTTTGATCTCCTTGGCCGCCGCCGACGAACGCTGCGCCAGGCTGCGCACCTCGGTGGCCACGACCGCGAACCCACGCCCCTGCTCACCAGCGCGGGCGGCTTCTACGGCCGCGTTGAGCGCGAGTATGTTGGTCTGGAAGGCGATGCCCTCGATCAGCGTGGTGATATCGGCGATCTTGGCCGAACTTGCCGCGATCTCGGTCATGGTGCCGACCATGCGTTCGACCACAGCCCTGCCTTGGTCGGAAATCGCCGCGGTGTCCGAGGCCAAGGTGCTCGCCTGTTTCGCGCTCTCGGCGTTTTGCTGCACCGTGGTAGTCAGTTGCTCCATGCTTGCGGCGGTCTGTTCGAGCGAGGCGGCCTGCTGTTCGGTGCGCGCCGACAAGTCGACGTTCCCCGCCACGATTTCCCGCGAGGCGATGCTCACCGAATCGCTCGACATCCGAACGTCGCCGACTACCTCTTCCATGCGTGTCAGCAAGCGGTTCAGCGCAACGGCGGTATGGCCGATTTCATCCATATGCTCGACCCGCGCATGCCCGGACAGGTCGAGTGACGTGCTGACCTTTTGCAACGTGCGCTGCAAGGCGCCAAGACCGCGGCTGATCAGCCGGTAAAGATGCAGTCCGAAGCCGCCGGTCAGCGCCAGCGCCGCGATAACGATTGCTGTGAGCAGCCAGAACGCCAACTGATACGCGGTGGCATTTTCCTGACGCACGGCGTCAGCATGCTTGATGGTGTATTCGATATGCGCGTGCAGGCCTTCGTCGAGCGCCACCGCCGTGTTATGCACCAGGCCCTGGTCATGCAATAACCCCAAGGCACCGTCCTTGTCGCCCGCACGCCATTTTTCAAAAAAGCTCGCACGTGCTGCACGATAGGCCGTCATGTGCGCCTTGTCCGCTTCCAGCAGCGTGCGATCGGTGTCGTCGGCAATGTCGTTTTGCGCGTAATCGGCGATATGCGCGTCGAAGCTCTTGTCGGCATCGTCGACTGCCTTCTGCATCGCTGCCTGGCTCGCACTGTCGATCCCATCCACGACATACCGGTACACCGTCAGACGCATCGTACCGACATCGTCGAGCGCCATCGAAATCGTCTTCAGCCCGGGAACCGTCTGCGTCTCAAGGCCGTCCACCCGCTCGTAGGAATGATGCAGTTGCAGCAAGCCATACCCACCGACAAACACCAGCGCGATTAGCGCGATAAACAAAGTCAGGATCAAGCGTCGAACGATAGTCATAAAGCCTCGAAAAAAATCGGGTAAAGGCGCTGTTTAGAACATCGATGCACTTCGCGCCGCGGATCATAGCAGGCGCGTGAAAACATTTTATGTCGGCGGTGGAATTCGCGCTGGCGCTGCTGGCATGGGGAGAAGCGAGGCCGCCGGCACCGATGCAGCAGGCACACCGGGAAGCGAGGACGCTCAGGTAGGCCGCCCAGGCAAACTGCTTAGGCAAACTCCTTAGGCAGGCCGCTTCGTGCGCCCAGCCGCACGTGCAGATGCACGTGCGCCCGCGTGTGCACCCGCGTGTGCACCAACACCCGCCACCAGAAAATCGATAAAAGCGCGCACGCGAGCGGCCAAATGATGGCGGCTCGGGTAATACACGAACAGGTCCGCCGGCGGCAGCGTGAACGCGGGCAACACCAGTTGCAAGCGTCCGGTTTCCAGATGCTTGGCCAGGTCCCACTCGGAGCGAATCAGGATGCCGTGGCCGTCGAGCGCCCAGCCCAGCACGATGTCGCCATCGTTGCTCGATAACGCACCGTGGACCTTGACCACTTCGCTCTTGCGATTGCGCGTAAAGCGCCAGACGCCATAAGCATCATCGTTCTGCCGGTGAATGATGCAGCGATGCTGCGCAAGATCGGCCAGCGTCTGGGGCTCGCCGTGCTGCTGCAGGTACGCCGGCGAGGCGCATAGAAAACGTCGGTTCGACATAATGCGTCGCGCGCTCAGCCGCGTGTCGGGTAGTTCGCCGAACCGGATCCCCAGATCGAAGCCCTCCTCGACCAGGTCGATCGGACTGTCGGTCAACTGCAACTGAATTTCGACCTCCGGATAGCGTTGCGCGAACGCGGAGATCAGCGGTGCGATAGTGGTGCGGCCAAAGCCCAGCGTCGCATTGACTCGCAACATGCCACGCGGAGCCGCGCGGCTGCTCGCCACCAGATCGTCCATCTCACGAATTTCGGCAAGAATCCGAGTGGCATGCACCAGGTAGATTTCCCCTTCGCTGGTCAGGCTAACGCGCCGCGTGGTGCGATTCAACAGCCGCACGCCCAGGCGCTGCTCCAACTGGGCCAAGCGTTTGGTGGCAGCCGGGGGCGTGATGTCGAGCGCACGGGCAGCGGCCGAGAAGTTCGCATGTTTGGCCAACAAGACGAAAAAAGTCAGCTCGGAAGCGGCATCGTTCTTCATGCGTCACCTGAGTTTATTATTCACCAAAAGTAAATAATGGTATGAATTCAGGTGAATTATAGACGCGTGTTTCTTGGGTAGTCTAGGGGATCGGCTGCTGAGCTTGCGATGCAGCGCTTCAATAACGTCTTATTAGCGCCGCTTTAACGGTCGCTTTAAGGGGCTTTTTAAACGTCATCTCAAGCGCCCCATTCAAGCGACCCATTCCTTTTTCCTAATACCCGCTCACTAAGAGATGTAGCCATGAAGATTGTCGAGATCCGCGAAAAAACCATCCCCATCAGTTCCCCGATTCGCAACGCCTATATCGATTTCAGCAAGATGACCTTGAGCCTGGTCGCCGTGGTCACCGATGTGATCCGCGACGGCCGCCCGGTCATCGGCTACGGCTTCAATTCGAATGGCCGCTATGGCCAAGGCAAGCTGATGCGTGAACGTTTCATTCCGCGCCTGCTGGAAGCCGCGCCGGAAAGCCTGCTTGACGACGCCGGCGACAACCTCGATCCGCACAAGATCTGGAATTGCATGTACACCAACGAAAAACCGGGCGGCCATGGCGAGCGCTCGGTGGCAATCGGCACGATCGACATGGCGGTGTGGGATGCGACCGCGAAGATCGCCGGCAAACCCTTGTTCCAGTTGCTCGCCGACCGGTATGGCAACGGCACGCCGGATCGCAAGATTTTTGTCTACGCGGCGGGGGGCTACTACTACCCGGGGCAGAACCACGATGCGCTCAAGGATGAGATGCGCAGCTATATCGATCGCGGCTATACGGTGGTGAAAAAGAAAATCGGCGGCGCCTCACTGGATGAAGACCTGCGCCGCATCGACTCTATTCTCAGCGTGCTGCAGGACGGCCAGAAGCTCGCCGTTGACGCAAATGGCCGTTTCGACCTGGACACCGCGATTGCCTACGCCAAAGCGCTCTCGCAATACGACCTGTTCTGGTACGAAGAAGCAGGCGACCCGCTCGATTTCGAGCTGCAAGCCACCCTGCGCAATTACTACACGAACCCGATGGCGACCGGCGAGAACCTGTTCTCAATGCAGGATGCCCGCAACCTGATCCGCTACGGCGGCATGCGCGCCGATCGCGACTGGCTGCAATTCGACTGCGCGCTCAGCTATGGGCTGGTCGAATACCTGCGCACGCTCGACATGCTGCACGAGCACGGCTGGTCGCGCAAACGCTGCATCCCGCACGGCGGCCACCAGATGTCGCTCAATATCGCCGCGGGTCTGGGCTTGGGCGGTAACGAATCCTATCCGGATTTGTTCCAGCCCTTTGGCGGCTTTCCGGACGGCGTGCGTGTCGAGCAAGGCTATATGACGATGCCCGACCTGGTCGGCATCGGCTTCGAAGGCAAAACCGATCTCTACAGCGAGATGAAAAAACTCGCCGAATAAGCGAGCTAGGTGGTGCGAGCCAAACCCGGCGATCCAAACCCGGCGATTCAAGCCCGCGGTTCAAGGCCCGCAGTTCAAGGCCCGCGACTCAGGGCGCGCGGTTAAAGGCCAGCGATTCAACGCCGACGACCGAGGATCAAGGTAAGCACATCGAGAACCTCCCACTGCATTGCAACGCAAACGGCGTGGTGCGGCCTGCTTTGTGAAAGCCATAAAAAGCCGCACCGGAACGCCGAATAAAAAAATATTCCCGAAACATTCGAGGAGACAACGATGCATAGTTCACGGCTCAAGAGCATTTTTTCCAAGCTGTATTTCCAGATTTTGCTCGGCATCATCGCGGGCGTGATCGTCGGCTATGTGGATCCCAAACTGGGTATCGACCTCAAGCCGCTTGGCGATCTCTTCATCAAGCTGATACGCATGCTGCTCGCGCCCATCATCTTTGCCTCGGTGGTGGTGGGCATCGCCAGGATGGGCAATATCCGCGAGGCCGGGCGTGTGGGATTGAAGGCGATACTCTACTTCGAGATCCTGTCCACGCTGTCCCTGGTGCTCGGCATGATCGTAATCAACGTCGTCAAGCCTGGCGCCGGCATGAACATCGACGCGGGGCATATCGATGCGGCCTCGATCACGAGCTACACCACCGTCGCGCAACACAGCACGATTACCGAATTCTTCATGAATATCGTGCCCAATAGCGTGGTCGGCGCGTTCGCGCAAGGCGAGATGCTGCAGATCATCCTGTTTTCGATCCTGTTCGCGATTGCGCTCACGCGCATGGGCGAACGAGCGAAACCGCTGGTCGATCTACTGGACTTGTTCCTGCACGGCATGTTCGGCATCGTCAGGATCGTCATGTATGTGGCGCCGATCGGCGCGTTCGGCGCCATCGCGTTCACCATCGGCCGATACGGCATAGGCACGCTCGCGTCCTTCGGTCAGTTGATGGTCGCGGTGTACCTGACATGCGTGCTGTTCGTGGTGGTCGTGCTGGGCACGGTGATGCGCTTGTGCCGGATCTCGCTGTGGAGCTTCATGAAATATATCAAGGACGAGATCCTGGTCGTGTTCGGCACAGCCTCGACCGAAGCGGTCTTGCCGCAGATGATGATGAAGATGGAAGCGATGGGTTGCCAGAAATCGGTGGTCGGCATGGTGCTGCCTACCGGCTACACGTTCAATGCGGACGGCACGGCCATTTACCTGACGATGGCCGCACTCTTCGTCGCGCAGGCGACCAACGTGGACCTGTCGATCTGGGATCAACTGGTGATCCTCGGTGTGATGCTGCTGACCTCCAAAGGCTCGGCCGGCGTGGCCGGCGCCGGCTTCGTCGCGTTGGCGGCCACGCTGTCTTCGATGCACAAGATTCCGGTTTCGGGCTTGGTGCTGCTGCTCGGTATCGACCGCTTCCTGAACGAAGCGCGAGCCGTCACCAACCTGATCGGCAACGGCGTGGCCACGATTGCGATTGCGCGCTGGGAAGGTGTGCTCGATGATCGTCAGGCGGCCGCGGCATTGAGTGGCAGGCAGCGTGGGACGATCGAGGCAATCGACGCCTCCGCGGCGACGAGCGCGATTGAACCGGAGCGCCCCAGCTAAAGCCGAAGCGTTCCAGCTTTAGCCGAGGCGTTCCAGCAAGGCACGCGCCGCGGCTGGCGCGCGCTCCTTCGCTCCATTGATGAAATAGACAAAGACGTCCCGTGGCTTGCCCGGTGCGGGCGCCTTCGTCTCAACGCGCGGCAGATCATCGGGCGCCGCGCCCTGGGCCCACGTCTGTGCGCGCTCGGCCCATAGCCCCAGCGCCTTCGCCGCGTAGCCCGTCTTCCTCTCGGACTCGCTGCGCATTAATCGCGCGTACACAAAGTCGCTGGTCAGATCGGGGAGCAACGGAAATTTCTCGGAGTCGGTAAGCACGATAGCGGCCTTGTATTTGCGGGCGAGCTTGATGAACTCCGGCACCGCGAACGATTCGTGCCGCACGTCCAGCGCATGCCGCAAGCGATGTGCATCGATTTTCTTCGGCAACAATGCGAGGAACGCTTCGAAGTCCGATGCATCGAATTGCTTGGTCGGGGCAAATTGCCAGACGATGGGCCCGAGCTTCTTGCCCAGCACCGCGATGCCGCTTGTGACGAAGCGTTCGATCGATTCGCCGGCCTCCGCCAGCACGCGGCGATTGGTTGCGTACCGGCTCGCCTTGAGCGAGAAGACGAAGTCGTCGGGCACTTCGTCGCGCCATTTGGCAAACGTCGCCGGTTTCTGCGAGCCATAGTAGGTGCCGTTGATTTCGATGGCCGTCACCTGACGGCTCGCGTAGGCGAGTTCCTTGGTGTGTGCCAGGCCTTCGGGATAGAACGTGGTCCGCCATGGTTCGAAGTTCCATCCACCTATGCCGACGCGTATGTGCTGCGCCAGAGCGCGAGGCAACCGTTCGGCTGACTTGTGGGACGTGCGCGGATCATCTGGCATGGGTAGATCGTCCGAAGTGGAGACGTTCAGGGCGAAGGGAGCGGTGCCGAACCAGTGCGCTAACCGAGTTCGCCACAATGATGCACTGGCTTGGGCAGCGCCGCCATCTTGCGATATAGGGTGTTGCGCGATACCCCCAGGCTACGTGCCGCCGCAGATACGTTGCCGTCGTGCGCCGCCAATGTCGCCGATACCGCCGCCGCAGTCAGGTCTCCCAGGCTCATGCCGGCACTCGCGGATGCCGGGTGCGATGGCGCAGATAGGGAAGCGGCTCGGCTGCGCGTTACGGTCTCCACACCCTCTTCGAGTTCCTCCAGGAAGTCGAGTGGCAAATGGATCGTCTTGATGGTGGATTCGAGCGGCGATTCGTGGTCGTCCAGCATCGCACACGCGGTGCGCAGCACGTTCGCGAGTTGCCGGAAATTACCGGGCCATCGATGGCGTGCGAATAACGCAAGCACCTCCGGCGCAACGGCTACCGGCCGCCCCACGAACGGTTCGGCGCGCAGAATTTTCTCCACCGTGCTGGCGAGGTCGGTGCGCTCGCGCAGCGGCGGCAGCGTGACCTGCAGACCATTGATACGGTAGTACAGGTCTTCGCGAAACGCCCCGGCCGCCACCATCTTGCGCAAATTCCGATTGGTGGCGCAGATCAGTGCGAACTCGACTGGCACCGGCTTGCTGCTACCCAGCGCCGTGACGCTGCGCTCCTGCAATACACGCAACAACCGGCTTTGCAGCGCGTAAGGCATGTCGCCGATTTCGTCGAGAAACAGCGTACCGCCGTTGGCCTGCATGATGCGCCCGGCGTTACCGCGCTTGGCGGCTCCCGTGAAGGCGCCCGGCGCATAGCCGAATAGCTCCGCCTCGATCAGCGAGTCGGGGATGGCGGCGCAATCGACGGCCACGAAGGGCCCGCGATGGCTAGGCGAATCGCGATGGATAGCGCTGGCCAGCACCTCTTTGCCAGTCCCCGTCTCCCCGCCGATCAGGATGGGTATCGATTTGCCCATGACCTTGCGCACGCGTTCGAGCAGCGCGGCAACCTGCACGTCTCCCGTTTCCAGATAGCGCAAGCCGGATAGCTTCGATTCGGGTTGCGGCGCGCGGTAAGCCGGCTTGCAGGCCGGGTCGCGGCCCGGGTCGCAGCCCGGGTTGCAAGCCTGACCGTCGGCCGCGGCGCAGGAAGTCATCAGGTTGGAGCGGCGAAATTCGATGTTGGCGAATACGTTGACGCCGCTGTGCAGGCACAGCGAGAAAATCTGATGACCGATACCGCTACGCACGCGATCGATCAACTGACCGCTCGATAGATCGAATAGCGACGACAATGTGTGGGCGTGTAAACCCGCGAGTGGCATACCGAGCTGGAACTGCGCACTGCGATTAGCCGAAAGGAAACGGCCATCCGCCGCGAACGCCGCGATCCCTTCCATTAGCGTGCCGATAAATTCAGGCCGGCTGTGGAAGTGGATTCGCAATGCTTCAGGAAACGCGTTGGTGAACAAATGATTCTCGATCATCTGCGCGGACATCTTTGCCAGCGCCAGCGTGTGTCGATGATGGCTGCGGCAATCGCCGGTCACGTCGAGTACTCCCATCAACTGCCCGAACGGATCGAGAATGGGCACGCTCGAGCACGCGAGGAACTGGTTGACCCGCAGGTAGTGTTGGTCGCCGCATACCGTCGTGGCGTCGCGTTCGGCGATCGTCGTGCCGATCGCATTGGTACCTTGCTGTTGTTCGCTCCACAGCGCGCCCGCGCGCAGGGCAACCTTGTCGGCCCGTGCGAGAAAGTCGTCGTCGCCCAGCGAATGCAGGATCAAGCCGTCGGCGTCGGTCAGTACCACCATGCTGTGGGTATTGACGATTTGTTCGTAGAGCGTTTCCATCACAGGGAACGCATGACTGCAGAGCTCACGGTTGTGGTCGAGCTTGAGCGCCAGATCCGTGGCGCGCAACACGCCGTAATCGGGCTGCATCGAGACGGTCAGCCCGAACGTCTTGGAGCGCTCGTGAGACTGGGCGATCCGTTCCTGGGCGCTCCAGCCGGTGGCCGGCACGGCCCCGGCGTGCTGATCCAGCGACGTATGCGGCAATGTATGCGGCAACGTGCCGGCCGACATGCCCGGCGAGAAAAATGCAGAGGAAGCTGAGGAGGAATCTCTATGCGGCACCATCGTGCTCTCCTTTGATCCGTCGCAGGAGGGGCCGGTACGCTTGCCGCCTCCAGCGCTGATACGTGGCCGATCAATGTACCACTAGCCGGGATTTCGGAGAATTCGGGGATTCCTAGGGAACTTCCGGTGGGGGCTTGTTGTGAGCCGTACCGTGAATTTCCCTACTGACGTTCCTGAGCGGTGTTTTCTAAGAAAAAACCCGCTCGACAGGATGCTGATCCAGCCATGCCGACTCGCTGTCGTCGTAAAGCCGGGAACGCGTCAGGAAGCGCAAGCCGGTCGGGCGCTCCAGCGAAAACATGCCGCCATTGCCAGGAACCGCATCGATGATCAATTGGGTGTGCTGCCAGTACCCGAACTGCGATTCGCTCATGTAAAACGGGGCACCCCCGATCGCACCGAGCTTGACGTCGACCCCACCCACCATGAATTCATTGATGGGAAAGCACATGGGCGCACTGCCGTCGCAACAGCCGCCGGATTGGTGAAACAACACGGGCCCATGCTGGGCCACCAGCGCAGCGATCAGTTCCAATGCGGCAGGCGTGGCGACCACGCGCTCGATCGTCTTCTCGGCCATCGTGTGTTCCTCGAAAGAATTCCGGCCGGCCGCATCACAGCTGAAAATCACAGCTGAAAATCGCATCCGACACTGCGATGCGGCCCAACGCCGTTACCTCAAGACCTTCATTGCACCCTCATTTACCACCACCCAGCCCGCCTAGAAGAAGCCCAAGGGCTTCTGGCTGTAGCTCACCAGCAGGTTTTTGGTTTGCTGGTAATGGTCGAGCATCATCTTGTGATTCTCGCGACCGATGCCCGATTGCTTATAGCCGCCAAATGCCGCATGCGCCGGGTAGGCGTGATAGCAATTGGTCCACACCCGGCCGGCCTGGATCTGCCGCCCGAAGCGGTAGGCACGCGTACCGTCGCGTGTCCACACACCGGCACCGAGCCCATACAGCGTGTCGTTGGCAATTTCCAGCGCCTCTTCCTCGTTCTTGAAGGTGGTGACCGACACCACCGGACCGAAGATTTCTTCCTGGAAAATCCGCATCTTGTTGTTGCCGCGAAATACGGTCGGCTGCACGTAATAACCGTTCTTCAACTCGCCTTCGAGCATGTTGCGCTCGCCGCCGATCAGGCACTGCGCGCCCTCCTGCCGGCCAAGATCGATATACGAAAGGATCTTCTCGAGCTGCTCCTGCGACGCCTGTGCGCCTATCATGGTCGTGCTGTCGAGCGGATGACCCTGCTTGATCGCAGCGACGCGCTTGAGCGCGCGTTCGATAAAGCGGTCGTAGATTTTTTCTTCAACCAACGCGCGGGACGGGCAGGTGCAGACTTCCCCTTGATTGAGCGCGAACATCGTAAAGCCTTCCAGCGCCTTGTCGAAATAGCTGTCGTCGTGATCCATCACGTCCGCGAAGAAGATGTTCGGGCTCTTGCCGCCGAGCTCCAACGTCACCGGGATGATGTTCTGGCTCGCGTATTGCATGATCAAGCGGCCGGTAGTGGTCTCGCCGGTGAATGCGATCTTGGCGATGCGCTTGTTCGATGCCAGCGGCTTGCCCGCTTCCAGGCCGAAGCCGTTGACCACGTTCAATACGCCGGGCGGCAGCAGGTCCTCGATCAATTCGATGAGCACCAGTAGCGACGCCGGGGTCTGCTCGGCGGGCTTGAGCACGACGCAATTGCCGGCCGCCAGCGCCGGGGCAAGTTTCCAGGTCGCCATCAGGATCGGGAAATTCCACGGGATGATCTGGCCGACCACGCCGAGCGGCTCGTGGAAATGATAGGCCACCGTGTCCTGGTCGATCTCAGAGATCGAGCCTTCCTGGGCCCGTATGCACCCCGCGAAATAACGGAAATGATCGACTGCCAGCGGCAGGTCGGCCGCCATCGTTTCGCGCAGCGGTTTGCCGTTATCGATGGTTTCCGCCACCGCGAGCCGGCTCAGGTTGGCTTCGATGCGATCGGCGATCTTGTTGAGAATATTCGCGCGATCCGCCACCGAGGTGGCAGCCCAGCCTGCCTTGGCGCGATGTGCGGCGTCGAGCGCCAGTTCGATATCGGCTTCGCGCGAGCGCGGAATCGAGGTAAACGGCTCACCGGTAATCGGCGAGATGTTATCGAAATATTCCCCGCCGACAGGTTTCGTCCACTGACCGCCGATGAAATTACCGTACTGCTTCTTGAATGGGAACTCGGCGTTCAAAAACTGCATTTCTGCATGATTCATGTGCTTGCTCCTTCCATATCGTTTTAATGTACCCGAGGCATGACACCCACCGACGGTGAACACGGATATGCCAGATACATGCCAGCAATACGGTTGCGCCCAGCCCAGTGCATACGGCGTTTGCCGGCGGCCCTGACACGGTATTTCGCCGCGGGGCACGTTGGTCGAGGCATTGCTTCGTTTAGATACAGGCGAGTGGCGAATGTTCCGAAATGGAACAGCGCAGTGTGCCGCGTTTGCGCGAACCTGATGAGGCTAACGAGGGGCAAGGAATGACGCCGGCAATGCCCCCAATGCCTACGCCAACAAAGGCGCAAGCAAGGAAACGCGCCGCCCTGCGGCGACGCGTCCAGGATTGAACTCGACCGGCCTCATGCGGATCGACTGGACCGATCAGCTCTTGCCTGATTGGAGCGACGTGTCGAGCCTGGCAGCCCGCGCCGATACAGAAGCCGTCGCCGAAGCCGAAGCCGTCGCCGTCGCCGATGTCGATTTCGGCTCCGGCCCGCTTGCCGGCTCGCCCAGATACGGCCGGTCCGGCCGGATCCAGCGCGTGGCAATCGGGCCGAGCAGCAAGAACAGGATAGACAGCGCGAACACCGGCTGCCATGAATCGGTACGATCGACCAGCCAGCCCACCAGTGGCGGCGATATCGAAGCGGCGATACCCAAACCGGTGTTCATGATGCTGCTCGACGTTGCGGCATGGTTGGGCGCGAGATCCATCGACACGGCCCACAGCGGCGCCGTGACGAGCTCCGAGAGAAACAGCGCGGCGCCCAGGCACAGCGCTGCAAGCGTCGCCGTCGGGTGCAGGAACATCGGAACAAAAAATAAGATCGGGCTCAAGAATCCGAACGTGATCACGACCTGACGCGCGCGGCGAATGTCTCCCGTTTTCCTGAACAGAAAATCGCTCAGCCAGCCGCCCAAGGTGGTGCCCACCACGCCACTCATAAACACGCCGGAGCTGAAAATCGCCGAGTGCTTGATGTTCAGGTGGTAGGACTGCGCGAAAAACGACGGCATCCAGTTAAGGAAGAACCACAGAGTCCAGCCGTGGCAAAAACTCGCCACCGTGGCCGGCCACAGTGCGCGCAACAGCGGCCGCCAACGCATCGGCACCCGTGTCTTGCTGACCTTGCTGGGCAGGCGCGCGATGTCCGCGGGCGTGATGCCTGGGTGGTCCAGCGGATCGTCGCGGTAATACCAGAGCCACAGTCCCACCCACGCCAGGCTTGCGATGCCCAGGATGACAAACGCCATGTGCCAGGAATAAGCGGCGATCAAGCCCGCGATCAGGATAGGCGTGGAGGCATTGCCCAGGCGCGCGCAAGCGTGCGTGATGCCTTGCGAGAAACCGCGCCGTTCGGGCTCCATCCAAGTGGTCAGCGCGCGGGCCGAAGCGGGCACGATCGGACTTTCGCCCAAGCCCACGACGAAACGCGCCAGCAGCAACGTGCCCAAACCGCTGGCAAAACCGGTGAGCAGCGTACCCGCGCCCCACAGCACACCGCAAATGGCAAGCATCTTGCGCGAGCCGAGCTTGTCGGCGATAAAACCGCCCGGAATCATGGCAACCGCATACGTCACCGCGAATGCAGAAAACACCACACCCAACTGGGCGTTGTTCAGGTGCAGATCTTTGCTAATGGCGAGAGCGGCGGTCGAAATATTGGTTCGATCGACATACATCAGAAACGACATGACGCACAGCACAGCAAGTACGCCAGTCGCCGCGGAGAAGGTCCGCGTGCGCTTGGGTTGCATGGTGTCTCCTTCATGCGCACGTGACGGCGGTCGCCGTCACGCTTGGAATAAGCTGCTGTATTTTTTGTTTTACAGCTTATAGCGCGTTATTCGAGTACTTCGCCGTGCACCCCGGCTGCCAGCGTTTTCTTTTCCCAGCGTTCCATCGGCACGACTTCCGCGACCGGGCCGTTCGGCGAGCGGAATTTCACCGGCAAGTGGCCGGGAGCGGTCAGGATTTCGCCGCCATGTTTCTTGATCAACGCGATGAATGCATCGAGGTCTTCGACTTCCATGCCGATGTGGTGAATGCAAGGCGCCGGGCCTGCGAAATCCGCTTCGTCGGCATTGGCTGCTTCGTAGTGAATCAGCGTCAAATCCATGTAGCCGTCGGTCATGTGATGCGAAATGTGATCGCCGGTCTTGCCCTTGCGGCGCACCGTATTGACGTGCTTGTAACCAAAAACGTTCTCGTAGAACGCGCGTTCCGTGTCGACGTTCTCTACTTTGAAAGCGATATGTTTGATGAAATTGGGCATGAATGATCTCCGGGGATTTTTGCGTCAACCGTGGCGCAACGGAAAGAATCTTAGGGTCACTTTTTTCTCACGTCAAGCGAATCATTCGAATGATTCGAATGGTAATATGTCCCTTATCGTGATCCTGATGCGATTCTGGCAACCGCCGCGGTACCAACCGTACGCGGCCTTGCCCGTTGCATTGGGTGCGCAACCTGTCGAGCCCTGATGACGATCCTGTATCCTTCTGGAATTCGGCGAACCTGACATGACGAACGTGACATGAATCCAGCAGGTTCGATATTAAAAAAGCGCGTTGCAGGCTCGGTTTCGAGCCGGCCGGACGCGCCTTTAATCATTACTTTTTGCTCCGACACGATGCCAGCCCCTACGGGAGACCAACCCCTTTACGAAATTGTCCGCACGGGCATCATGGAACGACTGCGCACCGGCAGTTGGGCTGCCGGCGACAAGATTCCGACCGAGCCGCAACTGGCCCAGGAATTCGGTGTCGGTATCGGCACCATCCGGCGCGCGGTGGAAGAACTCGTCGCTGAGCGGCTGCTCATACGCCGAGCCGGGCGCGGCACGATCGTCGCCAAATTCACCGACCAACATGCGTTCGATCTGTACTTCAGCTTTACCGACACGCAAGGCGAAACGCTCGCGGTGAGCGCGCGCCTGCTGCGCTTCGGCAAAGAGCGCGCCACGCAGGCCCTGGCCACGACCCTGGAGCTGGAACGCGGCGCCCGGCTCGCGCGAGTCGAGAACCTGCGGCTTCGCGGCGATGTGCCCATCATGCTCGACCGCTTGTGGTTTCCGCTCGATCTGTTCCCCGGTCTGGACGCCGAAAGTTTCAGTGCGCGGCGCGGCTCGATCTATGGTTTTTATCAGGAGCGTTACGGGATTTCCGTGGTGCGGGTCGCCGAGAACCTGAGCGCTACCCTGGCCGACGCCGATGTCGCGGAGATGCTGGGTGTCCAACCCGGTGCGCCAATTTTGAGGATCGAGCGCACGGCTTACACGTTCAAGGATAAGCCGATCGAATTCCGGATTCGCTTCGTCGATTCAACGCAGTGCTCCTATCGAAATGTGCGTGGCTTGCAAGATTGAGCTTCGATCCGGTAAATATCGCCCGCACTCGGCGGCGGCGGCCCCAACTCTCACTTGAAGGAACCATGATGAGCGACCAGACGCAATCCACGGAGTTTCCAAAGACGCCCGGTTTGACCCGCGATGTTGCTCGATTTATCGTGGACACAAGCTACGCCGATTTGTCCGACGAGGTGATCGAACTGGGCAAGAAGTCCATCCTCGACGCGATTGGGCTCGCGCTGGCCGGCTCGATTGCCGAAAGCGGTGAAATCGCTCACGCCTATTTGCATAGACTGGGGCTCAGCAGTGGGCCCGCCACGGTGATCGGCACCGCCCTCCATGTGCCGGCGCGCTTCGCGGCGTTCGTCAACGGTATCGCCATACACGCCGACGACTTCGATGACACGCAACTCGCGGTGGCCAAAGATCGCGTGTACGGGCTGCTGACGCATCCGACCGCCCCTGCATTGCCGGCCGCGCTGGCGAAGGCAGAAGAGACCGGCAGTTCCGGCGCGGCGCTGATGCTCGCCTATCACCTGGGCGTCGAGGTCGAGTGCAAGATTGCCGAAGCGATCGCACCGCGCCACTATCAGGATGGCTTTCATGCGACGGCCACCTGCGGCACCTTTGCCGCGGCCGCCGCCGCGGCAAAGCTCGACGGCCTCGACCTCGACCGCACCCTGTGCGCGCTGTCCATCGCGGGCAGCCAATCCGCCGGGCTACGCGAAAATTTCGGCACGATGACCAAGCCGTTCCATGCCGGTCGCGCCAGCGAAAGCGGCGTAGTCGCCGCGGAGTTGGCCGCAATGGGATGGACTGCAACCGACAAGATCCTGGAAGCGCCCCGTGGCTTCTTTCATGCCGCGGGCGGCGGCTACAGCCCCGACGCGATTGTCGGACGGCTCGGCAATCCGTGGACCATCGCGTTTCCCGGCGTGTCGATCAAACCTCATCCGTCGGGTTCTTTGACACACCCCGGCATGACGAAGATGCTGGCGCTCATCGCCGAGCACGGCCTGACTGCGGACGCCGTCGAGAGAGTGGACGTCGGTACGAACCACAACATGCCGAATACGCTGATCCACCGCCGCCCGCAAAACGAACTGCAGGCCAAATTCAGCATGGAGTTCAGCATGGCGATCCTGCTTTTGGATGGCAAGGCTGGACTGCTGCAATATACGGACGCGGTGGTGCAACGTCCCGATGTACAGGCGATGCTCGAACGCGTCAATTTCCATGTCCATCCCGAAGCCGAAGCTGCAGGCTACGACAAGATGACGACCATCATCGACATCCATATGAAAGATGGCCGCACGATTTCAGGACGCGCCGATTTCGGCAAGGGCAGCCCGGCTAATCCGATGAACTACGAGGAAGTGGCTGAGAAGTTTCGCGGTTGTGCCGAAGCCGCTCGTTGGCCCGCAGCAAAAACGATGGCGATCATCGAAACGGTGCGTCGATTGGAAACGTTGGCCGACGTTCATGAACTGACCGCGCTGTGCACGCGTGCCTGATGCGAACATGCTGAGCAGCGCAGCGGCGAGCAGTGCTGAAACACGACGGTGCGCACTGCGGCAAGCGCTATCGGCGACACTGCGGTAGCACTGCAGCAAGCGCTACCGTAGGCACCGCGGTGGCGCTCCCTTAAGCGCCGCCGTGGGATCGCGCAAGCACGGCAAGCAGGTGCTACTGAGCTTTCAAGCCAGCCCCTTGTATGACGCCCTGCCACTTCTTCGCATCGTCCTGCATGACCTGGGCAAACGCTTGCGAACCGCTGCCGACCGGTTCGCCGCCCAGCTCGTTGATGGTCTTGCGCAAATCCGGGTCCTTCAGGTCCTTGACGACCTCCTGCTGCAGCTTCATCACGATCGCGGGCGGTGTATTTTTCGGCACCACGAGCCCCTCCCAGCCTTCGACCACTACGCTCGGAAATCCCAGCTCGACAAACGTCGGCACATTTGGGTAGCTTGCGGCACGGCGTGTGCCCAGCGTGGCGATCAAGCGCAATTGACCCGAAGCGATCAGCGGCGCCGCCGTGGGCAAGGTCGAAAACATCAGGTCGGTTTGCCCCGATGCCAGGTCCATGATCGCCGGACCTTCGCCTCGGTTCGGCACTTGCTGCATCTTGATATGCGCCTTCGCCGAGAACAGCTCCGCGCCGAGCTGGTTCAGGTTGCCGACACCGCCGGAGCTGTAATTGAGGCCGCCGGGTTTGGTCTTCGCGAGCTTGATCAAGTCGGCCACGGTCTTTACCGGCGAAGCCGCGTTGACCACCAGACCAAACAAGATGATGTGCGTTTGCGCAACCGCGGTGAAATCCTTGAGGGGGTCGTACGGTATGTGGTTGTACATGAACTGGTTGACCGACATCGTGCTCGGCACCACGGCCAATATCGTGTAGCCGTCGGGCTTGGACTTCGCGACGTAGTCCGTGCCGATAATGCCATTCGCACCGGGGCGGTTCTCGACGTAGACCGAAGTGCCCAAGCCCTCGGTCATTTTCTGCGCGACCTTGCGCGCCACCAGATCGACGCCCGACCCGGGCGCCTGCGCGACAACCAACCGGATCGGACGCGATGGATAGTCGTCGGCGTAGGCGAGCGTCACGCTCATGCCGGCGGCGAGCATCGTCGTGCAAAAGAAAGCGCGGACGAGGCGCCGGGTCAATGAGGTTGCTGTCATGGGTCTCCTTTGATTTTTTAGTTGATGTGGTTCTTTCAGCGCGGGTCTTTCAATGAGACGGCAATAAAATCGACGAACGCGCGGATACGTGTGGATAGCTGGTGCCGCTGCGAATACACCGCGAAGATATCCGCATTCGGCGTCTCGTAGTCGGGCAATACGCAAACGAGATCGCCGCTGTCCAGGTAATGGCGGATATCCCACTCGGCGCGCATCAGTATCCCATGGCCGTCCAGCGCCCACTTGACCGCGATCTCGCCATCGTTGGTCGTCAGGTTGCCTCGAATCTTAACCGTATCGGTGCGGCGCGTGCTGCCTCGGCCACTGGACAAGCGCCACACGCCGTAGGCTTCATCGCCTTGCCGTATGCCGATGCAGTTGTGCTTTGTCAGGTCGTGCGGTGTCGCCGGTACGCCGTGCGCCTCGAGATAAGCGGGCGAGGCGCATAGCAGCCGCCGGTTCAGCGCAATGCGGCGGGCAATGATCCGCGTATCGGGCGGTTCGCCGAAACGGATGCAGACGTCGAAGGTGTCGTCGCTAAGCGGCGGCGGACTCGCCGACAACTGTAGTTGCAGCGTGACCTGCGGATATTGCGCGACGAAACGCGAAATGGCGGGCGCCACGTGGCTGCGCCCAAAACCCAGCGTCGAATTGACCCGGAGCAAACCTTTCGGCTGCTCCTGCGAACTGCCCAGCAATTGGGCCAAATCGTCGATGTCGTCCAGGATGCGCCGCGCGTGCGCGAGATATAGCTCGCCTTCGGGCGTGAGGCTCATGCGCCGCGTGGTCCGATTGACGAGCGAGACGCCAACGCGCGTTTCCATTTGAGCCAGATGCTTGCTCACCGCCGCAGCCGTGATCCCCAGCTCGCGAGCAGCCGAACTCAGGCTATCGCAGCCAGCCAGTGTCGAAAAAAAACCCAAATCCAACGGATGTATCGTCTCCCGCATCTGCCTGACCTCGCCCCGGCTTGTGAACCACTGCTTGACGAACCGCCGCTCGTGAATTGCAGCTCGATGAGTTGCGGCTCGATGAATCGTTGCTCCATGAATCCTTGCGCGTGGCTTCGACTCATGGATCGCCGACTTATGAATTGAAGTTAAAGATGCTTTTAGTCTAGCACTGATCTTATCGTTCCAAACACCGGTAAAGTCTTGCGATCGATCAACCCACATTGAGGCTGGAAACACCATGAAGACATATCGCATCGCGACCATTCCTGGCGACGGTATCGGCAAGGAAGTCGTGCCTGCGGGGCAGCAGGTTCTGGAAGCGCTGGCTCAGGCAAGCACTTCTTTCAAGTTTGAGTTCGAGGATTTTGACTGGGGCGGCGACTACTATCGCAAGCACGGCGTGATGATGCCAGCCGATGGCCTCGATGCGTTGCGCGACAAGGACGCGATTTTGTTCGGCTCAGCCGGCGATCCGGATATTCCCGATCACATCACGCTTTGGGGTCTGCGCTTGAAGATCTGCCAAGGTCTCGACCAATACGCGAACGTGCGCCCGACCCGCATCCTGCCGGGCATCGACGCACCGCTCAAGCGCTGCACGGCTGACGATTTGAACTGGGTGATCGTGCGCGAAAACTCGGAAGGCGAATATTCGGGTATCGGTGGCCGCGTCCATCAAGGCCATCCGATCGAAGTGGCAACCGATGTGACGATCCTCACGCGCGCGGGCGTCGAGCGCATCCTGCGCTTTGCGTTCCGCCTTGCGCAGTCCCGTCCACGCAAGCTATTGACGGTCATCACCAAAAGCAATGCGCAGCGCCACGCAATGGTGATGTGGGACGAAATCGCCAACCAGATCGCCAAGGAGTTTCCGGACGTCAAATGGGACAAGGAACTGGTCGACGCCGCGACGGCGCGGATGGTCAACCGGCCCGCGTCGCTGGACACGATCGTCGCCACCAATTTGCATGCCGACATTCTCAGCGATTTGGCAGCGGCCTTGGCCGGCAGCCTGGGCATCGCTCCGACCGGCAACATCGACCCGGAACGCCGCTATCCGTCGATGTTCGAGCCTATCCACGGCTCGGCATTCGACATCATGGGCAAAGGGCTGGCCAACCCGGTCGGCACGTTCTGGTCGGTCGTGATGCTGCTCGAACACCTGGGCGAATTTGCCGCGGCCAAGCAAGTGATGCGGGCCGTGGAAGCCGTGACAGCCGACGTTTCGCTGCATACGCGAGATCTCGGCGGCAAAGCGACCACCGCGCAAGTGACGGCGGCCATGTGCGCACACCTGGCCAAGGCTGAAGCACTGGCTGGCTGAAGCATCGAGCTGAAGTATCGAATTCAAGCATCCGGTTGAAGCAGCCTGTAGAGCAATGCTCAACCTCCCAGGAGGAGACAAATGACTACCGATCTCGAAGCACGCGTTTCGCGCAAGATCATGCTGCGCATCCTCCCGTTCGTCATGCTGCTGTATTTCGTCAGCTTCCTCGATCGCGTCAATGTGGGATTCGCCGCGTTGACGATGAACAAGGCGATCGGTTTATCGCCGACGGCGTTCGGTTTTGGCGGAGGGATCTTTTTTCTCGGCTATTTTCTGTTCGAAGTTCCCTCGAATCTGATACTCCATCGTGTGGGGGCTCGGCTCTGGATTGCGCGGGTGATGGTGACGTGGGGCATCGTCTCGGCGGCGTCGGCCTTTGTCGTCGGCCCCAACAGCTTCTATGTCCTGCGATTTCTGCTCGGCGTTGCGGAAGCCGGTTTTTTCCCCGGCATCATTCTCTATTTGAGCCTTTGGTTTCCTGTGCGGCAGCGTGCAGTGGCCGCCGCCTGGTTCATGGCAGCCGCGCCTATCTCGACTGCGATCGGCTCGCCGATATCGGGCGCGATCATGCAGATGCCAGCGATTGCCGGGCTTGCCGACTGGCAACTGCTGTACATCATCGAGGCCGTGCCGGCGATCATCCTGGGTTTTGTGGTGCTGAAGTACATGACCGATGCGCCGGCTCAGGCGCATTGGTTGCAGCCGGACGAGCGCGAATGGTTGACGGCAACGTTGAAAGCGGAAGCGCAGGCTAACAAATCCCATGCGGGTCATTCGGCGGGCGCATGGCGAGCCCTGCGCGATCCTCGGGTACTGGTGCTCGCGCTGATTTATTTCGGTACGTCGGCGGGGCTTTATACGCTCGGTCTGTGGGCGCCGCAAATCATTCGTCAGTTCGGCTTTACCTCCTGGCAAACCGGACTGCTCAACGCCATTCCGAGCGTGATTGCCGTCGTGGGCATGATCGTCTGGGCCCGCCATTCCGATCGCAAGGAAGAGCGTACCTGGCACGTCGTGATTCCTTGCGTAGTCGCCTGTCTGGGATTTGTGCTGGCTGGTCAGGCACAGACGGCGCTGTGGGTGGTGGTGGCGCTGACTGTCGTCAATCTTGGGATCAGCGCGGCGAAGGCGCCGCTGTGGGCGATGCCTACGATGTTTCTTTCGGGCGCCGGCGCCGCGGCCGGTATCGCGATGATCAATGCGATCGGGAATGTCGGCGGGTTCGTCGGTCCGTTCGCGATCGGTTGGATCAAGGATAAGACAGGGAGCTATGCGGGCGGCTTGTATGTGGTGGGCGCGACGCTAGCGGTTTCTGCGGTGCTCACTGTGCTGCTTAGTAGGCAAAAAGCGCGGCAAGTCACTGAGCCAAGCGCGGTCGCGCAGGCGCAATCGGATCGCTGAAGACGCTCTTCCGAAGCGGCGTATTGGAATGACGGCCTACACACTGTATGGCACTGATGGTTTCTATTGAATCTGCAAATGCCGCCTGACCCGTTCGATCACGCCATCCCAATCGCCGATCGCGGTCTGCCTGAATAGGCGCATCGATGGATACCACGGACTATCGTCGCGCTCGGTCAACCAACGCCAATCCGGGCCGTAGGGTAACAAAACCCAGACCGGCTTGCCCAACGCACCGGCCAAGTGCGCGACCGCGGTGTCGACCGTGATCACCAGGTCCATGCAGGAAAGCAAGGCCGCGGTATCGGCAAAATTCTGCAATTGGTCGCCGAAATGCGCGACGCCGCGCTGCGCAAGCCATGCCGCTTCCGTTGCCTCATCGCGTAGGACCTTTTGCACGCTTACGTACTGCATCGGCATGTCCAGCAGCGCACCGAGCGCAGCCAATGGCAACGAGCGACTACGGTCGTTGCTGTGTTCGGGGTTACCGCTCCACGCCAAGCCGATTCTCGCCTGGGCAGTCCTCGTGCCTAGGCGCGCTTCCCAGCGTCGAACCCTGACGCCCTCCCCGTGCAGATAGGAAGCTGGGGCCGGGATGTTTTCGAGCGTGGTCGCGCAAGCCAATGCCAGGCTCAGCAACGGGCATTGATAGTCGAACTCCGGCAACGCCTCGCCCCGGGCAAACACCTGGGCAATACCGGCGATATCCGCCGATTGGACCAGCAGCGACTTTAGCGCCGGCTGCACTTCGAGGATCACATGGGCGCCACGCTCGGCAACAAGCTGCGCATAGCGACAAAACTGGATGGTGTCGCCGAAGCCTTGTTCGGCATACAACAAGATCCGCTTGCCCGACAACGGAACCTGTCCGTGCCAGAGTAGCTTACTTCGTGACTTACTTCGGGGCTGACTCGGAGGCCGCCCCGACGACGCGCCCGCGGATCCCTCCGACTTCCCCTCGGCCTCCCCCGTTGACGCCTCCGAGGACTGCTCGAAACGGCGAACCTGCGGCAGCATATCCGGCGTCTTGAAGCGCCACTCATACTTTTCCCAGCCCACTGCCATGTCGCCGACCAACAAGCGACACAGCCCCTCGTTCATATGCGCCACCGCATGCTCGGGATCGATGTCGAGCGCGACGGCGTAACTGGCCAGTGCTTCGTCATAGCGCCTCAACGCGCGCAGCACGTTGCCGCGGTTGCACCACGCTTCGGGATGGGCCGGTTTGAGCTCAAGCGCGCGATCGTAATCGTTCAACGCTTCCGCATAGCGAGCGACCTCGCCTAGCGTATCGCCTCGGTTGGTCAGGATCTCGGCGGAATCGGGCTGCAACACCAGCGCCTGGGCGATTGCGGCGAGCGCATCGTCGAAGCGCTTCAACGCACGCAATGTGCTGCCGCGATGGGAGATCGCCAGGCAGTAATCGGGCGCGATGGCCAACGCCGCGTCGTAGTCCGCCAACGCATCGTCGAACCGACCCAGGTCGAAGAGCACGTTGGCACGATTGAACAGAAGTACGGCAGACTGCGGATCGAGCGCGAGGCCGCGGTCGAAATCGCCGAGCGCCTCGTCGAAGCGGCGCAGCTCACGCAGCACGTTACCGCGGTTGGCCAGTACATCGGGCCGATCCGGCTTGAGCGCGAGCGCGCGGTTGTAATGGGTCAGGGCTTCTTCACGGCGTCCCGCATCGCGCAGCGTGTTGCCAAGGTTCGAGAGCGCTTCGACGAAATCAGGCCGCAATGCCAGCGCACGCTCGAACCGCACGATGGCCTCCGGGTATTTGCCCAGCTTCTGATAAGCGCTCGCGAGATTCGAATAGGCAAAGGCGTTCGATCGGTCACGCGCGAGTGCCTGCGTAATCAGATCGATGGCGCGCAGGGTCTGGCCGTTCTGCAGGGCAATCACGCCCAGGAAATGCAAGGCGTCGAATTGCCCGGGTTGCTGCTCAAGCACGGCCTGATAAGCGGCTTCGGCCTCGGTTAGACGCCCCTGTTGGTGCAGCGCCAGCGCCTGCTGCACCTGCGCCTGCGCCGCCAGCGCCGCCAGCGCCGTCGGAGGCGCGGTGGCGCGTGGTTCAGGGAAAGCGTCGGCGAGAGGTCCTGTATCCATGTCCGTTCTGTAATCCGGCGGTCCGATCGACACGCTCATCGAACGAAAGATTACAGCAAATTCTCCCGCCGATCTGCTAGAACCTCTGCTGTACACCAACAAGGACGCCGAGCTGTTTCGCGCCCGTCACGGTGAAGTAACCGGCACCCACAGCGTAGGATGCGCGGCTGTCGTTCTGCATAAAGCCGAGCATTGTATACACGGAAGTTCGCTTGGATAAGAGATAGGTCGCACGCATCACATAGTAGTTGGCATTCTTTTCGTCTGTTGTCGTGATCCTCGAGACTTCGCCGTCCAGTTCGATATCTGGCCGGACCATGTACGATGCGCCGCCGTAGAAGATGTTGGTCTGGTAATTCGAAGTTGTCGTTGTCTCTCGATGAATTGCACCACCGCGCAGGTATAGTTCGCCTATGTGAAAGTAGCCGCTGGCCATGTAGCGCGTGGTCTTTTGACTGGCCGACGAAAGCAATAAAGGCATAGACGGATCGTAGGACACGCTGCCGGGCAATGAGCCCGGCCCGCCACGCAATTGGTCATAAACCAACTGCACGCCCATCGCTTGCCCCCAGTATCCGGCCAGCGCCGTAATCTGCCGACATGCCATCGAATTGCCTGCGACATTGCCCGGGCAATTCGTAGCGCCCGGATTGAACGCCGCGCCCCCGTCGGTTGCCGCGCTTCCTGTTGCAGTCGCGCTGTCGCGCCCCGTGCTGTATGTCGCTCCCGCGACAAAGTGACGAAACTCCCCAAAATAACTCACCGTGTTGTCGGATCGAGCGTTCGGCAGGTACGGGTCAAGCGCGGCGAGCGAATAGAGTGCAGGCCCGAGGACGGTCGTTTTCAGCAATGCAATGTACGTCATATTCACCTGACGTCCCGCCCGAATCGTGCCGTAGGGTGTTTCGAGTCCTACCCACGCGGACCGGCCAAAAAGGCGGTTGCCGTTTTGCAAGACCCCGGAATTTGGCGCGAAGCCACTTTCCAGTTCAAAAATCGCATTCAACCCGTTGCCAAGGCTCTCCGTGCCATGCAAGCCCCAGCGTGATGGCAGTGCTGAGGAGAGCGACGTCATTCGGACCGCAGAGCCCGCTGCGTTGGTTTGCCCCGGCGCGGTGGCCGCCTTGTTCTCCCAGTCTATGCCTGTGTCGATCAGCCCATAGAGCGTGACGCTGCTCTGCGCTAGCGCGGGAGCCGAGGCCAGCAGCGCAGTCGCGACTGCCGCCGCTGTCAGTATCCTATTCATGTCTCCAGTCCTTTTTTAGGTATATTATTTTTTTTGCTGCCATGCCGCATTCGCACTGCTTGGAAAGCACTCGATTCGGCGCTGTCCGTCAGGTGTCAATACGTCCCTTCTTATCTGAGTAATCCTCAATAGTCCGCCAACTTACCCAGATGACTACACGCTGCATGCCTCGCGACCTCCGCGAAGAACGATAGGGGGATGCGGACAGATCCTTGCGGCCCGGGTCGACAACGCGTACAGAACTCCGCCATGACGCACTACCCGGGTATCAAGATCCAGCCGCAACCACGTGTACCTTCATCGCAACTTAGGTCAACTTAGGTGATTTACTTTATGTTAATATCTTAACTTAAGAAATATCCTTTAACGTATATCTGATATGCCATCTGCGTATCATGGAATATATGGAAATCAAACAGCTCCAACACTTTTCCCGCATCGCCGAGCTCGGCAATCTCACCCGGGCGGCCAGCGTCCTCGGCTTGACGCAGGCAGCCTTGAGCCGACAGGTCGCACAGCTCGAAGCGGAGCTGGGCACAGAGTTATTTCGCCGTAACGGCCGTGGACTGGTCCTGACTGATGCGGGACAGCGCTTGCTTGATCATGTCCCTATGGTTTTGCGCCAGGTCGCGCTGGCCGAACGTGCGGTCAAAGGCACGACCGGGCCGGTCCAGGGCACACTGGTGCTGGGCTTGCCGCCGAGCCTCGCACGCACGGTGGTCGTGCCACTGATCGCCGCATTCCAGCAGCAGCTGCCTGAAGTGACACTGCGCACCGTCGACGGCCTGTCGTCGAATCTTGTCGAACTGGTCGGCATCGGCAAACTCGACTGCGCTGTGGTCTACAACCCGGCATCAAGCGATGCCACCCAATTACGGCTACTCGCCGACGAAGACCTGTATCTCGTCTCCGGCCTGCTGGCCGTGCGCGCGAACAAACTGCCACCGCGCTCGCTTGCGCTGGCTGACGTGGCCTCGCTGCCACTGGTGACAGCGGGCAACTCGAATGCGGTGCATGCGGCGCTGGCAACCGCGCTGGCGGCGCTTGGCCTGGCACCGCAGGTGGTTCATCAGATCGAGAACCTCACGGCCATCCTCGATCTCGTTCGCCAAGGCTACGGGTACTCGGTGATCCCGTTGAGCGGCGTGCACTCGTGCATCGGCGACCCCGAGTTGCGCCTGCACCGTATTCGCAAACCGGTTCTACGCTGCAGCCTCTCGATTGCGACGCCGGCACGCGCGCCCGATGACGTCCTTATCGCGCGTAGCACCGAATTGCTGCGCGAGGTCGTCCGCCAGCAACTCAAGCAGTTCCATGCTGACGTCGAGAAGGCCATCGGCGCGTGAATGAGCGCTAGCGAACCGGCTATCGTTGTGGACGAATCGTCATGCTTTGTGGACCCTGCGGTATTCCGATCGATCAGGCTGCTGTCTAAACTACACCGGTTCGCAAACGATGTTTCTCGTCGTCGGATCAACTGTTTCCTATAAGGCCTGAGGTCGCCGACGAGAAGTGCTTAAGCGCTCGTCCACTCTCAGCATGAAGGAACACTATATGTCGCTCTACGTCATCGCACTGGTCATAGGGATAGTCGCCGGACTACGCGCTTTTGTCGCGCCTGCCGCGCTCAGTTGGCTAGCTTACACAAACCCCAGCTATGTTCTGGGTACTTGGGCCTCGTTCATGTCCAGCGCATGGACCGCCGGGATTTTCAGCATTCTTGTCATTGTCGAGTTCGTGACCGATCAGTTGCCGAAGACGCCCAGCCGGAAGGTGCCAATGCAGTTCATTCCGAGATTGCTCAGTGGTGGCTTTTGTGGCGCGGTACTAGGTGCTGCGAGCGGCAATACCGTTGGATGTGCCGTGATCGGCGTCGTCGGTGCTGCAATCGGCACGTTTGGCGGGTTTGAGTTTCGTTCGCGTCTTGCGAAGCTGTTCGGCGGGAAAGATCGCCCAGCGGCAATCATTGAAGACTTGGCCGCTCTAGTCATCGCGTTTGCAGCAGCGAGTAGTCTGTTATAGCCGCGTTGCATCACTTGGCGGACAGCCAAATTGTGCTTTGAATGCACGACTGAAAGCCGCGTCCGAGTTATATCCGCTGCGTTGCGCGACTTCAGTCACCTTCAGCCGGCCTGTTTTTAACAGGTCGGCGGCAAGGGTAAGCCGCCATCGAGTCAGATAGCGCAGCGGCGACTCTCCGACTGTCGCCATAAATCTTTTGGCAAACAGCGACCGCGACATTGCAGCGACATTGGCTAGCGCTCCCAGTGTCCAATCTCTTTGCGGCTCGTCGTGCATGGCGCCGAGTGCACGCGCAATACGCTCTTCGTTCAATCCGCCGAGCCAACCGAGATTTGACGTGCGTGCGCCGGCCCACGTACGTAACGCACGGATCACAAGCAGATCGATAAGCCTGGATATCATCAACGATGATCCGGGACGGGCATTGTGCGCTTCTTCAAGCAAGAAATGGGTGATCGCCTCGATCCACTCGGGGGCGCCGCTATCGTCGCCCGGAATATGAATCAGTGCAGGCAACACCGACAGGACAGATGCCAACGGATTTCCGTCGAAGAAAAACGATCCGCTGATGAAGCGCGCGGCATGTGTGGGATCGTTTCCACAGCGCAGAAAAAGTTTGTGCGCGTCGAAATGCTCGGGACCTAAAGGTCCGATGTCCGCGCCATGTGAAGACGCGCCGCCAAGGATCGTATGCCCGTCGCCTCGCGGCAATAATACCAAGTCTCCCCTCTTCAGTTCGACCGGTTCCAGCGACGCGGGGATGATCGTCATCTCGCCATGCTGGACGAAGTAAAAGTGAGCGGGCCCCGTAGGAAATACGACGCCGCAGGCGTGCGACAGTTCGCCGCGGTACACGATTTCCCCACGCAAGCGGATCAACATCAGGACCTGAGATAGCACGTCCAGGCGTGGTGACGCGAGGCGAAATGTGTGATCGCCATCCGCGACGAGGGTGTCGCGTTCGTACTTGCCATCTTTTTCGTTGGACATGAGTGACCTGCGCAGGCGTAATCCCCTGCAACGTTACCTCAAATGTCAAACAAGGACACGGCTTGTGCAACGCCGACGGCTTGCTGGCGCATTGCTTCCGAGATCGATGCAACGGCTTCGACGAGTGCCGAATTCTGTTGTGTAGTCAGGTCGATCGCCGATACCGCCTGCTCGATTTGCGTCATCCCCTGTCGTTGCTCGGCACGCTGGGTGATATCTCCAACTTACCGGCGGCCAAAGCGACCGCCACCCGGGTGATTTCCCGCAAAGGCCGATAAAGCATGCGAGTCAACACTGAACCGGCGATGCAGAAGATCGGAAACAGGACGGCCTTCGGTATATCTGCCAGTAGCGACGAGGCTTGCGCATTGAACCAAGCGTCGCGGGACCACCCGAGCGATTCCACGAACGCATCGTTCACATCTTCCACCTGGCCGTCCAGTGCCACCATAACGAGAGGGCGGCGTGCATTTGGCGTCATATGTCTAACTACAAGTCCAGCACCAGCAACTTCGACAACGAGCGCGAAATACAAACCGCCATGCAGTCCCCTTGCGCCCGCTCCCGTGCGGTGAGGAAGCTATCGCAGTGCTCAGGTGCGCCCTCGAGCACCGTGGTTACGCAGGTACCGCATACGCCTTGCTCACATGAGGTTTCGATGTCGACGCCTTGCTCGCGCAGTACCTCGACGATGGTCTTGCCCGCCGGCACCGTAACCGTCACGCCTGAGCGCGCCAGCCTGACTTCGAACGACGTCTGCACCCCTTGATCGACTGGCGCGCTAGCCGCGAAGTATTCGAGATGAACGGCGCCCTCAGGCCAGCCACAGCGGCTGGCGACGTCGCGCACGGTTTCCATGAACGGCTGTGGTCCACACAGGTACAGATGACCGTGTTCACGTCGCTTGCAAAGTACGTCACCCAGCACTTGCTCGACCGCATCGCGCTCCAGCCCATCGAAGAAGCGCGAGGCGTGCCGCAGCGAACCCTGTTCAAGTTCAGGCCTGAATGCCGCGTGCTCGATCGAGCGTGAAAAATGGACAAGCTCAAATTCGCCGTCCTTATCGTGCAGTGCGCGCGCCATGCTGATAATCGGTGTGATGCCGATTCCGCCCGCCACCAGAAGGCTGTGTCCGGCATCCGAAGCCAGTGGAAAATGATTCCGTGGAGCGGAAATATCAAGTACCGATCCCGCCTCCAGCGACTCATGCACGAACTTTGATCCGCCTCGGGACTGCGGTTCCAGTTTGACCGCCACCTGGTAATTCGAGGGGTCGCCAATCGGCCCGCATAGGGAATACTGTCTCGTACACCCAGGACCCAGATGGAGGTCGATGTGGGAGCCAGGAGCCCAGTCCGGCAAAGCTGACCCATCAAGCGTTGTAAGCGTCAACAAACGAATATCGGTGGCGACGGTCTCGGCGGAAATAACACGAACGGGGATAGTCTTCATTTCTGTGGCACAAATAGATCGGGATTTTCCACATACCGCGAACAGTAGGATTCCTTGGACTCCCCTTTGTCGATTTCTCCGGTAATCACTACCATGTCCTTGAAGTCGTTATCGGCCTCGCTACGCACGACACCAGCGGGATCCTGCCCGGCGGCGACCACGTTCGCGGCTTCGTCCAGCATCCTGCGGGCGCGTACGATCGCGATATCGGATGAAGACAGATGTTCGCCGCTCTGTTCGTGGATCGTGCCTTGCGACTGGGTAATCGCGATGTCGTGCACGGAAAAGCACTCGCCCAGACCAAGATAGGCCTTGCCGTTCATCGAGTCTCTATCCTGCGAATAGAGGTTTTCCTTGGCTCGCCACATGCGATCGCCCTCGACCTTTTCGGCCTCGTACTGCTTCGCAAGCGCCGCTTTGTCGAGCTTTCCGCTGCGATGAAAAATGAACTCCCAACGCCAGTGATGGTGGTCGTCGACAGGCACGTCCCAAAGCATCGTCAGCCCGCCTTCACCCAGGTATCCCTCAAAGCCCCCTACCGCACACGCATTTGGCATCACGAAGTTGGTAATGCGGATCGATGAGCGGTCGGTACCGTCGATCTTGCGCGATGTATACAGCCGCACGCCAAAACGCGTGTCCTCGACCGCCAATTCAGGCCGGGCCTGATTCGAGAATACCCCCCAGCGGGCTTGCATGTCGGCGCTCGACAATTCCAATTGATGCAGATAGGAGGTGTGAACCGGATCGATGTTGCCTTCGCTCGCTTGCATCCAGTTGCAATCACCGAACCAGCGCGTCGTATAGCGATGCTGCGCATCGCCGGCAAGCGCCGGATAATTGGGAAAAAGCGGAGGCTCGCCCGGCCCCATATACGTCCAGAATGCCCCGGCCGCCTCGTGGATCGGATAGGACTTCATACGGATGCGGTCCTTGGCCGTCGCCGATATTTCGGCCGGCTGGTCCAGGCAGCGGCCGTTCACGTCGAACAGCCAGCCGTGGTAGGGACAGCGGATGCCACCGGCTTCAATGCGACCGAGCGCAAGGTCGGTACAACGGTGAGCGCATTTTCGGTCGATCAACCCTACCTGGCCGTGGTCATCCCGGAACAGCACCAGGTCCTCGCCCATGATGCGCACCGGCTGCGGTGCAGCCCCTGGCGGCAGCGAGTCGGCCAACGCGACCGGCTGCCAGTAGCGCCGCAACAGTTCGCCTGCGGGAGTGCCGGCGTTGGTTTGCGTGAGATATTGATAGCGATCGGCGCCGCGTGATTTGGGTTTGAACACCACAGGTTGCGTGGAAGCGTCCATGAAGTCTCCTGTATTTTGAAATGCTGCGAATCGCCGCCGCACTGGGCAGCAAAAGATTCATGCAGTGTGGGCAACACTCGCAGTGCCCGTCTTGACGGGCTCCCTGCTCTAATTAGAATTACTTTATGTTAATATCACACTCATTGACATATCGTTTTATGCATAACTGATATACCAACTCCATGCCGCATGACACGTGTGAGCGCGATACCCTCAAGCGTCCTCCAGTACCAGCAGGCCATACGCAGTGTTCGATGCAGGCACGTGATAGAAACGATGAACCAAGCGTGCGGCCTCATTGAGCGCGCCACGCATGACGAGCCACATGATGATTTCCAAGCCTTCCGATCCGGCCTCTCGCAGTAGTTCGGTATGGCCGATGTTTGCGAGCGAGTGCGGATCGCTTGCCATGCCGGCTAGCCATCGCTGGTCATAGGGAGTATTGATCAGTCCTGCGCGCTCACCCTGCAACTGATGCGACATCCCCCCCGTCCCAAGCACGGCGACTTTGATGTCAGGTCCGTATGAATCGATGGCGCGGCGGATTGCCTGCCCGAGCTTGAAGCAGCGTAGCGCCGTCGGCTGCGGATACTGGATGACGTTGACGCATAACGGAATCACGCGGCAAGGCCACTGTTGCGGCTGGCCAAACATCAGCGATAGCGGCACCGTGAGGCCATGGTCTACCGACATCTCGCCGACAATGGCGATATCGAACTCGTCCTTGAGCACCAGCGATTCAACCAAGTGCCACGCAAACGCAGGATCGCCCTGGCATGAAGGTATAGGCCGAGGGCCATACCCCTCGTCGTGCGGCGCAAACTGGTCCCCCACGCCGATTGCGAACGTGGGTGTCATATCGAGCCCGAATCGTGATGCGTGGTCGTTGTACACAACGATGACAACGTCCGGCTTGGCCGCTTCGATCCAATCACGGGCTGGCTTCACGCCATCGAACAACGGCTTCCAATACGGATCCTGCGTCTTGCCATGATCGATAGCGGCGCCAATGGAAGGCACATGCGATGTTCCAACACCTCCAATGAATTCAGCCACGGCGAAGCTCCTGCACACTGCGGTTACCCTCGATCGAGCGGCCACCCGAGCCCATCATTGCGCGGAAATCCTCGACGCTCATCCCATCGGCTGACATCGCAGCGCCCACGTGCTGCATCGTCAAACCGTCGAAGATCGCCAACTTGAATGTGTAGTAAATATTGCCCCCCAGCCGCAGCATCCCGAGCCAGTCGCGCTCAAGCACTGCGCGACGCTGTTCGATACTTAGCTTGAACCGGTCCAGATAGGCACCCGCATCAACGCGGAACGCGTCGCGGTTGCTCGCAAGATCCAGCGACTTGCAAAACATGTTCAACCCGTATCCCTTGCGGCAATGTTCTCCGTCGAATACGTAGGTGCCTGGAATGTCACGGTAGTCTCGTGCGGTTGTGGTGTTCACTGTTCCCTCCAATAAAGGTGCATAGGGTTATCAACAAGCAGCTTGCGCTGCAACTCAGGCGTATTGGCGATATGCGGGATGAAGTCGACCAGCAAGCCGTCGTCGGGCATGTGGTCCTTCAGGTTCGGATGCGGCCAGTCGGTACCCCACAGCACCCGGTCTGGAAAGGTCTCGACCAGGCGCCTGGCGAACGGCACCACGTCGCGATAGGCATTGCGTTCACCGTTCAGTGCTGGCGGTCCGGACATCGAGAGCCGCTCCGGACAACTGACCTTGGACCAGACGTTCGGGTGTTCGTGCATGAACCTCACGAACAACTCGAACTCGTCTGCGTCTATCGGTTTGGAGACGTCAGGCCGTCCCATGTGGTCGACTACGATCGTGGTCGGCAAGCCGGTAAAGAAGTCCCAGAGCTCGGGAAGATCTATCGCCTCGAAGTAGACGACAACGTGCCAATCGAGCTTGGCGATGCGATGCGCAATCTCGAGCAGGTCCTCCTTGGGCGTGAAGTCGACCAGCCGCTTGACGAAGTTGAATCGGACGCCGCGGATGCCGGCAGCATGCAATTCGTGTAGTTCGCGCTCGGTCACGCTGCGCTTGACGGTGGCTACGCCGCGCGCTTTGCCGTCCGAGTTGGCACAGGCATCCACGAGCGCCCGATTGTCGGTACCGTGACAGGTGGCCTGCACGATTACGTTGCGCGAAAAACCGAGGTGGTCACGCAGCGCGAACAACTGCTGCTTGCTGGCGTCGCAAGGCGTGTATTTCCGCTCGGCCGCATAGGGAAAACGCCCGCTTGGGCCAAACACGTGGCAGTGGGCATCCACTGCACCCGCTGGTAGCTGGAATCGTGGCGCGGACGGACCCGCACACCAGTCAAGCCAACCGTGGGTCTTTTGGAATTGCATGTTCATCGTCATCGCGCGGTCTCCGTCAGTCGATGTTCCGAGGCCGGCCGATTCCAGCGTTTGATCACCTCGAACCGTCAGGCATGACATCATTATTTTTGATTATCTGATATTCTGCAATTTCATATCGTGTATAGTAGTTATGTCATATCAGTATTTCCAGAGGTTTTCATGGAACTCCGCCAGCTTGAGTACTTCGTCCACGTTTCCGAACTAGGCAGCTTCACTCGCGCGTCAAACTTCCTGTCAGTCGCTCAGCCCGTGCTCAGCCGTCAGGTGCGGGCGCTTGAGATCGAGTTTCGGCAGGCGCTGCTCGAACGCAACGGCCGAGGGGTAACGCTAACGGAAGCCGGCAAGCGCCTACTCGAGCACGGGCGCAGCGTTATCGCGCAAATCGAACGTGCGCAGCACGACATGGAAGAAGGTCGAGGAGCGTGTTCAGGGCGTCTTGTCGTAGCGCTCCCGCCTAGCGTGGGCCTGACGCTGACTCCCCCCTTGGTAAGAGCCTTCCGTGAGCACTTTCCAAAGGCGACCCTCTGCGTGCTCGAGGGCCTGTCCACTTATGTATTGGAATGGCTGGCTGTGGGGCGCGCCGATTGCGCGGTGGTCTACACCGTCCCCACTTCTTCCGCCGTGGAGCTTGTGCCGGTGCTCAACGAGCCGCTTTATCTGGTGTCGAGTCGGGCAACGACCGAGCGGTCGCCGCAAACGCTGATCGGCGATGAGATCAGCCTGGCTGATGTGGCCGAGCGATATCTCGTCATGCCGAGCCGGCCACACTCCATTCGCATGCTGCTGGAGGCAGCAATGGCACAAGCGTCACTAAAATCACGTATCGAGCTCGAAATTGAAAGCATCCCGGCAATCCTTACGCTGGTTCGAGACGAGGGCATGCACGCGGTGCTGTCCCTTAAAGCGGTCCGCTCCAGCGGCCGTGAGGACGACTTCCATGTACGTCCCATCCGGAAGCCAACCTTGGAAACCACGCTATGGATTGCGACTTCGGCGCAGCGTCCGTGCGGGCCTTTGCTCAGCCAAGCCGTTTCGCTACTGCAAACGCTGTTGCGTGATCACTGGGCAACAGGCACTGACATAGGACTGTTGCCACCGAAGCCCTAGAGGGAGCGAGTCTATGGCGGACTCAAAGCCTCCCTTTCGACGGCGCTTACGAATAGGTCCGGCGGTCCGATCGACACGACACGCTCATCGGTCGCAACATCAAAGCGAACTCCATTAAACCCGTCCGTTAGTCCAATGCCTTGTCCGACGGATGCAAAAAGAGGTCATGCATTTCATCAGACATCGGATATTGAAGATTCATCCCTTTGGGCGGGACCGGCTTGTCGAACCATTTATCGTAGAGTTTCGCGGCCTCCCCGCTGCGCTGCGCATCCGAGATGACCCCATCGATGATGGATTTGAAATCCGCGTTGTTTTGCCGGAGCATGCATGCGTAATTCTCTTTGAATAAGGGGTTGCCGACCACGACGAAATCTTCCGGCTGATGCGACTTCGCGCGCTCCCCGTAGAGCAGCGGCTCATCCATCACAAACGCGGCCGCTCGGCCGGTCTCCAGATCGAGGAACGCTTCTGAGTGGTCCTTGGCGCTGATGACCTGCATATTCCATTTTTTCTCTTCGTTGATTTTTCTTATCGCCTTTTCGGCAGACGTGCCGGCGGTCGAAACAACCGTTTTTTGCTTCAGGTCTTCGAAATCCTTGATCCCGCTATCGCGTTTCACCAGCATCTTCACACCATAGACAAAAAAGCTGTCCGAGAAGGCGACCTGGCTTTCGCGTGCAAACGTGTGCGACGTCGAGCCGCAATCGAGGTCGATGGTGCCGTTTACGAGCAAAGGAATCCGGTTTTGCGAGGTGATCGGCATGGTCTTCACCTTCAGCGTAGGCAGTCCCAGTTTCGTCCTTAACGCCGCGACAATTTTTTCTGCCAAATCCTGCGAATAGCCCACCGTCGTTTGATGGTCGTCATAGTATGAAAAAGGAATCGACGACTCCCTGACACCCAAGATTATCGTATCGGTCTGACGTAATTTGTCTACGGTCTCGCCGGCCTGCGCCAGTCCGAAAAAGGCCGAAGCGACCGAGAACAACAGGCAATTCCTGATAATCGACACTCTTAACATGTTCGTACTCCGAAATTTTATGATTTAAATACCCGAAATTTAATTCAAGCACGCGTCAAGTCGAGTAAGTTGCGGACGCTTTTTGATACACCAAGGACGCGACCGCTGCATCCTGCAAAGCCATCCCTACCGCTTTGTAGACGACGATGTCTTTACAGTCCGCGCGGCGACGCCTGTCTTCGCCAATTACCGACGACAAATCGACGACACGCTTTTTCTCGAGACAACCTTCTGGCAAAAGCAGGAGATCGCCAGCCTCCCGAAGCGTCTGTTCCTTCCAATCGACCACGATCTCGGCCGCCCTTTCAATGCTGCCGTCATCCAGCTCACGGCAGTCGGGCCGTGTCGATCCAATGCCGGCGACAAAAGATCCTTCGCCTAGCCATTCGCCCTTTATCACCGGCGAAGTCGCTCTCGTTGCAAGGACCACGATATCGCAGCCAGCCGCGGTGGGCGCGTCGCTCACCGCCACGCGCACACCATGACGATCGCGTAATTTCCTTGCGAGCTCGGCCTCATTGCCGACACCGGTAATATGAACTTCCTCGATCGCCAGCGTGCTCAGCAATAGCTCTGCGTGGGCCGTCGCCTGAATGCCGCTGCCGAATATGCCCAAGGTCGTCGCGTTTGGCCGCGCGAGATAGCTTGCCGCCAGCACCGTGGTCGCAGCGGTGCGAAAGCGAGTCAAGGCATCGGCCTCTATCACCGCTAGCAGGCGACCGTCTTCGATGGAATACAGGGCGACGTGGAATTTGAAATGGCTATTGATCGTCGTGTACATCTTTACGGCGGCAATGCCCAGCGACGTAATAATCGCGGCCATCGTGCTGAATTTTGCCGCCGGGACGCCTATCCGACTACGCGCCTGTATCGCTGCCCCGCCCCGATACAACTCCTGGTATGCCATGCGAATCACATCGATACTCGGGTTTTCAGTCAAACACCGGGTCACCGCTTCGTTTGAGTAGTACTTCATTTGGTTGCACCCAACTGGCGCGCAGTGTTTCGGTCAGCCTCGTGGTCGGCTTCGCTAGTCAGTTCTACGGCGCCGCTGAGCCAACAGCCGGCATGGAGGCCGTCTGCAGGACCCGCAAAGCGTACCTTGATCTCCGACGGCCGCCCCATGGCCAGCCCCTGCTTCACGGTGATCGCCTCACCCGCCGCTGGCGAAAAGCCGTAATGACGTAAGCCGTAAAGCAGTGCCGTGGCCGCAATCCCCGTCGCTGCGTCCTCGCGATAGCCCGACGAGCGCGGGAATTGGCGCGCATGAAAGACATGACGCGTTGAGTCCTCTACCGCGAATGGATAGAGTCCGGTCGAATCCAGGGCCGTGCAGACCGCTTCGACGGCTGCGAAATCGGGCCTCAGAGCATGTAAAACCTCTGGGGACCGCAACGCAATCAAGGTCTTGATCCGACTCGTCTTTGAATTCAAAACCGAAAGCGGCATCATGTCGCCAGGACGCAGATTCAGCACTTCCATCAAGCTGTCGATTGTTGCCCTATCCGCGAGCGGGTACACGACGCCCTCAGGTTGACTGACTTCGATTCGCTCCGCGTCCGGGCCCTGACCGCCTGCGCTTGCGACCCTGCTCACGACCGCATTGACCAAACCACTCATAGTCTCTACGCGCGCCCGCGGCGTCGTCCATAAACCGTTGCGCCTGAGCAGCCAGAGCGCGCCAACGGTCGCATGCCCGCACATCTCCATTTCGTGATTAGGCACGAAAAACCGAAAACGGAAATCGTTGTTACGGTCTTGCGCAGGCAAAACGAATGCGCTCTCGTGTCCATAAGCTGCAGCAATCTGCTGCATTTGCGCCGCGTCGAGCCGGCTTGCATCGAGCACGATAGGGGCGGGATTTCCGCCACCCGGTCCGGCACTAAATACCTTGACGACATCGACTTGGCAATCACCCGCAGGATCGCCTACCCTGCGCCTCGAATCCTCTCCGACACCTTGCATTTTTTCCGCTCCATTCATTGTTGGAGCCAGCGTAACGCGTCAAATATGATTTTTCGCGCCGGATCGGGCCAACCTATCGGCACGATCGGGCCACGGAATTGGGCTAAATGGTCAGGCTAAGTGCGCGGGCCGCGTGCAAGGGCCTGCGTGCAAGGGCGTTAGACGCGTGGCGTGCGCGGGTGTTGCACGCCGTATTTCGCAAATAATTTCGCCAGGTAAGAGGGCGACTCCAGCCCGACCGCCAAGCATACGGATAAGACCGTGGCTCCCGGACTGCTCAACAAAACGGCAGCGCGCTGGACGCGCAGCCGATTGATGAACTCGACGATACTCAACCCGCTTTGCTCGCGAAACACCCGCGTGAGATGGCGCCGGGAAATGCCAAATTCGGCCGCGATGCTGTCGATTTCGATTGTCTCGTCGAGCCGCGCTTCGATGAACGCCTGGATGCGCTCAATCAAGAGCGTGCGCCGCATGCCCGTCGACACGGGCACCGATTCGGCGAAGATGCTGTGCTCAATGCACAACGCTGCAAGCAGTCGATCGGTCAGGTCGTCGCAGTATTGAAGCAAACCCTGGGGTGCCGTGCGGTCCAAGGCATCTCGACACGCTATCGCAGCCCTCAGTCGCGCGGGCACGTCCCAGATCAACGTTTTGTCTTGCGCTATCGGTCGTCCGGCTTGGCCCTCGCAATATTTTACGAAGTCGCCGTCTACGTAGACGGAAAGATGCGCTTGCCGGCAAAGGTTCGCCTTCGTCGAATGGTAGATCCCCGATGGAACGAGTGCGTACTGCGCGCGAGCAACCTGCAAGGGCGCCTTCGAAATCTCGGTTGAAATCGACAGGTCGCCACTTCGAGGAAGAATGAACATGTACTGGTCGTGAGCATGCCAGTCGGTTTCATAGTCGGCCGTGTCGACCAATTGAAACTTTGCCGCCGCGCCAGGCAATAGATGAGAGCGTGTCGTTTCGTAGGACATATGCCGCGTCCCTCAAAAAGAAAGAGAAATGCCAGGCTCGAAGCTCGGACTGGCGAATAGCTCAATATTACTCGGTAGTGACCATTTTCCGCTGCAACCCTTCCGTCCCTTTCCAATTGTTGCGTCGCCGCAAAATTTAACACGATTTATACACGTTAACCCCTAGAATTCGAGCCGCTTGCATAAACGCCGGTTCGTGCCTCAATTGACCGACCCTTATGCAGGCTGCTTTCGTTCGGTTCGAGCCGAGCGCGAGCAAAGCGTTAACTCGCTGCACAGCAGCATCACAGGCCTCGTCACGCATGCAATCGCCTCCTTATTTGAGTCTCGCCATTTGGGTCCCCATCCTGTTTGGCTGCGCGATACTCGGGTTCAGCTCGGATCGTACCCCGCAAAGGACGCGGTGGCTCGCGCTCGTGGGAGCCGGCGTCGGGCTGCTGCTGACCTTCCCGTTGATCGCTCACTTCGACAACCATGCCGGGCAGATGCAGTTCGTCGAACAGTTGGCCTGGCTACCGGCGTTGGACATTTCTTACCATCTTGGCATCGACGGCGTCTCGCTATGGCTCACCGTGCTGACGGCCTTTACCACGCTGATTATCGTGATCGCGTCGTGGACTGCCATCACCGTGCGCGTTGCGCAATATCTCGCGTCCTTCATGTTTCTGTCGGGGCTGATGGTAGGCGCATTCACCTCGCTCGATGGCATGCTGTTCTTCGTGTTCTTCGAAGCGACGCTGATCCCGATGTATCTGCTGATCGGCGTCTGGGGCGGCGCGCAACGCGTGCCTGCGGCGCTCAAGTTCTTCTTCTTTGCGTTTATCGGCTCGCTCGCGATGCTGGTTGCGATGCTGTACCTGCATCGGCAGTCGCATACGTTCGACATGGCGACGTGGCAGACGATGCAGCTCGGCTTCACGCCCCAGATCCTGATCTTCCTCGCGTTTTTTGCGGCCTTCGCGGTCAAGGTGCCGATGTGGCCGATCCACACGTGGTTGCCGCAAGTCCACCTGGAAGCACCGACCGGCGCCTCCGTCGTACTTGCCATGCTCAAGCTCGGCGCCTATGGCTTTCTGCGTTTCTCGCTGCCGATCACACCGGACGCGAGCCATTTCTTCGCTCCCGCGATGATCACCCTGTCGCTGGTCGCGGTTATCTACGCGAGTCTCGTCGCGTTGGCGCAGACCGACATGAACAAGCTGCTCGCGTATTCGTCGATCGCGCATATGGGGCTCGTCACCCTGGGGCTGTTCCTGTTCAACCGCATCGGCATGGAAGGCGCGATCGTGCAGATGATTTCATACGGGTTCGTCGCGGGCGCCATGTTCCTGAGCATCGGTTTGCTCTATGAACGCATGAACACGCGCAGGATCGACGCGTATGGCGGTATCGTCAACGCCATGCCGAAATTCGCCGTGTTCGTGATGTTGTTTTCGATGGCGAATGTCGGCTTGCCCGGCACCTCGGGTTTCGTCGGCGAGTTCATGGTGATCATGGGCGCGATCAAGTTCAACTTCTGGATCGGCGCGATTGCCGCCCTCACGCTGGTTCTCAGCGCGTCTTATACCTTATGGATGTACAAGCGCACGATCTACGGCCCGCTGGGCAACGAGCAAGTGGGCAAGCTCGCCGATTTGAACAAGCGTGAATTTGCTATGCTCGGTGCGCTCGCAGCGCTGGTGCTCGCGCTGGGAATCTATCCGCGGCCGCTCACCGATGCCATCGATGCTTCGTCCACGACCTTGCTCGGGCAAATCGCTCAGTCGAAGCAACCGTCCGATGATGAGGGTGCGCCTGCGCGCAGCGCTATCGTGCAGAACCGTGGCCCGAAAATCGGTGGTTCGCAAGCGCCAACGTAATTCTTATTGTGTTCGCGCTTCTTGCTGGCACTGCTTGCTGGCACTACTTGTTCGAATATTTACGAAACGGAAAGGCCTGCTGCTTCAGATACCCTTCAGGCATGTAATCGCCAACCACGCCGTACTCTTTCGGAAATTCGCGTTGGGTCTTGACCGCGGTTCCGAACAGGTAATCCAGAAAAGCGAAGTGCGCCGCGTAATTGCGATCAATGGCTTCCTCTTCCGAGGAGTGGTGCCAGTGATGAAAATTGGGCGTCACGATCAAATATTTGAGCGGCCCCCACGACATGTGGATATTCGCGTGGATAAACACCGCCTGAAAGCCAACGATGATGATGTAGGTATCGATGACGCTTTTCTCAAAGCCGAGCAAAAACAAAGGTGCCAGCACCGCCACTCGGGTCGCCGTTATTTCCAGCAAATGCAGCCGCGAGCCGGCCAGCCAGTCCAGCGTCTTGACGCTATGGTGAACCGCATGGAACTTCCATAGCCAGGGCACCTCGTGATACGCACGATGCGTGGTGTACTCCATCAGGTCCGCAACCAGCACGCACAGCAGCACTTGGGGAAGATAGGGAATATTTTCGACCATCTGTTGAAACGGCGCGGGCCCGGCCCATGCCAACAAACGGTGGATGAAAAAATTCACCACCAACAGCAGCAGCCCGACCAACAAGTGGTTGACGCCAAAATGCGTGAGGTCCGTTTGCCATTCCTTCCTGAAAACGACCTGGGCTCGATTCAAAGGGAACAGCTTTTCCAGAAGGACAAATACCGTGGTGGATCCCAAGAGATCGAGGATCAACCAGTCCAGCCCGAGATATGGCGTATGGTCCGGGAATGCTCCGACGAGGACTTTCGATCCGCC
>Ga0265338_10000927_pt1 | contig 49486 bp, 32 predicted proteins | sample 42126metaG_FD_193579 | JGI IMG/M metagenome (GOLD analysis project Ga0265338, IMG submission 193579) | Rhizosphere microbial communities from Carex aquatilis grown in University of Washington, Seatle, WA, United States - 4-21-26 metaG | ecosystem: Host-associated > Plants > Roots > Rhizosphere...
GCAGTGCCATTCGCCGGAGGAGTTACCGGGTTCGTAGAGAATGCCGCCGTCACACCGCTCGGCAGGCCGGAGGCGCTGAGCGTCGTGGCTGCGTTGAAGCCGCTCAGACTGGTGACGGTGATCGTGATGGTTCCGTTCGAGCCCTGCGTAACAGTCAGCGAACTGGGGGCAGCGCTGACTGAAAAGTCGGGCGTCCCGGTCGTGCCGCAGCCCGGGAACTTGAAGTTGGCAATGCGGGTGTTCCAGTTAAAGCTGCCGGTCGTCTTCATGTACTCTTCGGTAAACCAGAAGGTACAGTCGTCCACGGGATCGACCTGCATGGCGCTGTAGTCGCCCCATCGCGAGAGGCTGTTGCCGCTCTGCGAGCCGCTTCCGGCGACGATGCTGACTTCCGCTTCCAGCGTGCTAGCCGGGTCGGTTGGCACGCGCCCCGCGAAGCGGACCGACGGCGAGACCGAACTGCTCGAAACGCTATAGCCGAGTGCCAGGTCTCCGGCCTGATCCATGGCAACGGATCCCATCCAGCGATAGTTGGAATCCGGCGCGAACGTGCTCTGCTGCGCCACGGTGGGCGTGCCTGATGGATTCTGAATTTCGTACCAGCGAACTCCGCCTCCTGAGCCCGCTACCACCGAGTGGTTCACCACCAATGATTCATGCGTACCAAAGTTGCGATAGGCCAGCCGGTACATGAGCCGATCAGCCAGCGAGTCGAGTTGCTGCGTCGTGCTGGGTTGTGGAACGCACGTGCCTCCTCCGCACAGCGGACTGAAGGCCGCCACATTGATGACGGTCGGCCCGGTGAAAGTGGAGTTCGACGGAGTCGTGAAGTCTACGTGGAATTTGTACAGGTTCAGATTGTTGGTGCCGAAATAGACAAGGTAGTTCGGCGACCCCGCAGGCGGAGCCGTAGTGCCATCGAGATCGGAAGGCAGCAATCCTCCGACCGACGCGCCTTGCTGAAAGCAGACTTGTGTCGCCGCGGTGCCGGCCAGCATGGCGGCGCGGTTGTAGGCACAAGCGTCGGCGCCGACGAACGTATTGCCGCTGAACATGTTGAACGTTTCGTAGTACGCGTCTGGCCATACCCCCATCTTCGGATAGTCGTCGAAGTTCGAGTATTGGAACGAATATCGGTTGTATGTTCCGGTCGCATCTGAGGTTGTCGACACGGCAATGCACTGCAGAAACGGCGAAGTCGACACCGAGAATTGACTGAAGATCCAGCGCTGCGCGAGTTTGTCGTACAGCACGATAGGATCGCCATCATTATTCGTCTGGCAACCCCCGCCGAATCCCGACCATAACGTGTTGCCCGCCGTCGGTCCGGCGACGAGAGCTCCGGTGGACTTATTGAAGACCGCAAAGGAAGTGTTCACCCACTGTACGTATTGCGTGGCACCGACCGTACCTTCCGTGTCGGGGGGAGCACTGGTCACGCTAAATCCGTATTGCCCGTTCCCCAATCCTTCAAAACCTTGCGTGACGGGTGGCGTCGGCGGGGGAACCATCCCGACCTGGATTACCGGATCTTCTTGCGCCCGCATCAATCCAGACGGCAGAGGAATCAGCTTCATGGGCTCGACCGGGCGCCGCGCCAGCGACGGAGGAGGAGCATGCCGGATCATCTCCGAGAGCGGCGGTGAAACGTCATGATGAACATCGCGCCGAATGGTGGTGGGGCCGGACTGGGCAAGTAACGAAGCGGTAAACGACAACAACATTCCCGCCAGCGCGAAGCGCCGGACAGTCGTACAACTTGGCGTGGACATGTTTTCTCTCTCCTGGGCCTCTGAATTGGCTGCGTGTTTCTTCACGACGACCCGGCGCGCTTTTCACCGCACATGCCGCACATTGCTTCTACTTTTCCAAGCAGCTACTAGCCAAAATAGTTGGCATAATAACGGAATCCAGATGTTTTGTTTCACAATTATTTTGGGCTTGTGAAAAACGAACACGGCCTTCCCGAGCTGGGAATATCAGGAGCGGAAGTTCTTTCCTTGCGCTGCGGAGAAGTTCTCCCTATGCTAGGCGAATCCCCAAAATCATCATTTGTGGTGTAGACGATGACCCACCGACTGAACCTCCCTCTGCTGTGCCTGGTGGTCCTGATCCTGTGCACGATTGGTTGCCAGGATACGAAGGCAATCTTCGCCACGCGGCCTACTGAAAAGATGCCGCTCTACAAGCCGGTCGACGTCCAGTTCATCCACCAAAACTGGACCGCCGATCAGCGCGAGTGGATGTATCACACTTCGCAAGGAACCGAACTGGTCCCGTACAAGTGGTTCCTCGCACTGGAGCAGCCGAAGATCAAGCTCTTCGGTACGGTTCCTCCCTTTCGCGACACGGAATATCTTGCGCGCTTCGGTTTCTTGCCTGACGCGGTCAGCCCCCAGAATCCGGACGGCCTGCCGGTTGGCTTCGCCAAAGACAACGTGGTCGATCCCGACACCGGCAATACTGTGGAGGTCGTGGGCTTCACCTGCGCCGCCTGCCATACCGGTCAACTGGAGTACAAGGGCAAAGGAATCCGCATCGATGGCGGTTCCGGAACTGCCGACCTTCTCGCCTTTCAGACCGAACTCGGATACGCCGTGGCGTTCACCGACAAAGTGCCCTTCCGTTTCGATCGCTTCGCCAAAACGGTTCTAGGCGACAACGCATCCTCCGACGCCAAGCGGCAATTGAGGCAGGATTTCGAGGCCTTTTTGAATAAAGGCCTGGCTGAGAAGAGCGCCGCCGAAACCGGAGACATTTATCCCACAGCCTCCGCGGGAGGCTTTGGCCGCACCGATGCCCTCGCCCGCATCGGCAATTACGTCTTCGGAACCGAACTCGACAACGCGAACCTCCGCGTGGCCAACGCTCCCGTAAGTTTTCCGCCGATTTGGTATGACAGTTGGTTCGCCTGGGTCCAGTACAACGCCTCGATCCAGCAACCGATGGTGCGAAACATCGGCGAGGCCCTCGGAGTGCGCGCGCGCGTCAACCTCACCAATCCGAAGAATCTCTTTGCCTCGACGGTCAACGTGAAGAACCTGTGGGAAATGGAGAATCTTCTTGCCGGCCCAACGGCTTTCACAGGTCTCCATTCGCCGGCGTGGCCCGCAGACATCTTCGGCCCCATCGACACAACCAAGGCTGAGCAAGGTAAGAAGCTTTACGCGGAACGGTGCCAGCGCTGCCATCTCCCGCCGTTGGATTCCGCCGAACTTCAGCAGCCCCGGTACTGGGAACCGGGCCTCGCGGGTCACCGCTTTCTCAGCCTGAAAGAGCTTCCTCTGGAGGTGATCGGCACCGATCCCAACGCCGCCGCCAATTGGCATGAGCGCAAGGCAAGCACTGGCGCACTCGGACTAGGGACGATCTCCGCCGCCACTGGACTTGAAACCGTGACCCGCAAGATTGCCGACCTGAATTATGATGCGATGCATTTGACGCCCGCGCAGCGGATGGAATGGAGCGGCTTCCGCGATGAAAAGGTCACCGACAACCTCGTCTATCGGGCGCGCCCGCTTGGTGGCATCTGGGCGACTCCGCCATTTCTACACAACGGATCCGTCCCCAATCTCTACCAGCTTCTGCTCCCTGCCGACCATCGTGACAAGACCTTCTATGTCGGCAGCCGTGAGTTCGATCCCAGGAACGTCGGCTTCGTCACCGCTCAGTTTGACGGCGGCTTCCAGGTCGACACCAGTCGACCCGGCAATTCAAACGCCGGACACGAATTTCGCAACGCCCCAGCCGGCACGAATGGAGTGATTGGTCCGGAACTCAGCGATGAGGAACGCTGGGAGATTATTGAATATCTGAAGACGCTCTAATCGAGGCGGCCGGCGGCAGGGCCTAACTCTTCCTGCCTCGTGAAATCGCTTCTCGAGCTTCCTTATCCGCGGTCCGCCGACGGTCGGTCTCTCGCTTGTCCCAAAGCTGCTTGCCCTTAGCCAGGGCCAGTTCCACCTTCACCCTGCCATTCTTGAAGTACATCCGCGTAGGAATCAGGGTCAGCCCCTTTTGCTGCGTCTTGCCGATCAGCTTGCGGATCTCCTCGCGGTGCATGAGCAGCTTACGGGTGCGCAGGGGCGCGTGGTTGAAGATGTTGCCGTGCTCGTAGGGGCCGATGTGGGCATTCAGCAGCCAGAGCTGGTTGTCCTTCACGAGCCCGTAGGAGTCCTTCAGGTTCGCGAGGCCGCCCCGGACGGACTTCACTTCGGTACCCGTCAGGGCAACGCCAGCCTCAAATTTTTCCAGCAAGAAGTAGTTATGGGAAGCGATCCTATTAACGGCAGCGTCTCGCTGGCCGGAGGCTGTGGGATCACGGCGTGGGGATTTCTCCGGGTTGGCCTTGGTTTGGTGCGTGGATTGGCGAGCCATGGCGTTGTTGAAATGTATCTTAACAGCAGACGAAGGCGGACCTCAGGCAGCAGAACTTCAGGCGCCGATGGATAGCTGCTGAGGATTACGTTCGTGGTCTGAGGTCTGAGGTCCGAAGCCCGCTCGTAGGTCCTACGACCAAAGAGTGTAACTCTCGTGTGGACAAGCACTTCGGGCGCTGGAAAAGGCGATGCTATAATCGCGACAACGAAACCTTTTTCGTGCTTTTCAGCATACTTTCCTGGCGATACGCGCCGGCAGTACGCGGCGAACCGCGCAAGGATCGTACCGAAGTCCGCTGGTCCGGCGAAGATCGTATTAATAGAGGATCCATCTCGTGAGGATTATCGAATGAGACGCCTGTTGCGCCCGGCTCTATTGCTATTGCTGGTCGCGGTCGTAATACTCCCCGCCACCTCCGCCGACAAAGCCAAGGATTTGTACGCCAAAGGCCAGGACGCGGAAGCTCGCCAGAACTACGAAGCCGCCTTCGGCTTCTTCAAACAGGCCTACGACCTGAAGCCAAAAGACCTCCGATACCGGGCGTCGTTCGAAAGGGTCCGTTTTGAAGCGGCCGCTTCAATTGTCCATCACGGACAGCAACTCCGTGAAGACGGCAAGCTTGACGAAGCCGTGGCTGAGTTCCAGAAGGCATTGACGATCGATCCCTCGCTGTTCATCGCCAAACAGGAACTGATCCGCACTCAGAAGATCATCAACGACCAGAGGAATCCTCCGCCGCAGGCCGCAGGCCCGCCCAGCGGTCTGGCGCGCCGGGTTCATGAAGCGCCCGGACCGGTCGAGCTTGCTCCCATCTCGAGCACTCCCATCACGGTCAAAATGCTCGCCACCAAGTCCGATGTCGTCTATCGCACCGTCGGACAGTTGGCCGGAATTAATGTATTGTTCGACCCCGACTACACCGCGAGAATCATCAACGTTGACTTAAATGGTGTGACGCTCGAAGAAGCTCTCCAGATCACCGCATTGGAATCGAAAACCTTCTGGCGGCCGGTTACGGCAAACACGATTTTTGTAGCTCAGGACAATCCTGCGAAGCGCAAGGAACTGGAACAAAGCGTCCTCAAAACTTTTTATCTTACGAATCTTTCCCAGCCGACTGAGCTTCAGGATGTAGTCAACGCCATTCGCGCCGTGCTCGACGTACAACGTGTGCAGCAACTTCTTTCCCAGAATGCCCTGGTCGTGCGTGGAACTCCCGATCAGATCGCGCTGGCCGAAAAGCTGGTTGAAGATCTCGACAAAGCCCGCCCGGAAGTGATCGTCGATATCGCAGTCATGCAAGTTAGCAAGGCAAGGTCGCGCACCCTGGGCCTGAGTCCGCCCACCAGCGCCACCGTGACCCTGCAGAGCAATATCAACAACACGACGACCACTACTACGGATCCAACCACGGGCCTGCCAACCACAAGCCCGACCACCGGAACCCAGGGGATCAACCTCAACAACCTGGCCAACCTGAATGCGACGAACTTCCAGGTCACGATTCCCTCGGCAAACTTGTCGGCGGTTATGTCGAACAGCGATACCAAGCTGATCCAGAACCCCCAGATTCGCGCCCTCGATGGCCAGAAGGCCTCGCTCAAGATCGGTGATCGCGTGCCGGTTGCGACCGGATCATTTCAGCCCGGCATTGGCGGCGTTGGTATTAACCCGCTGGTGAATACGCAGTTCCAGTACCTCGACGTAGGCGTCAACATCGACATCACACCGCGCGTGCACGCCAACGGCGAAATCACTCTCAAGATGACGATGGACGTTTCTGCCGTCACCGGACAGCAGAACATCGGCGGTATCAGCCAGCCCATCATCGGACAGCGAAAAATCGAGAATGAGATTCGCTTGAAAGACGGCGAAGCCAACCTGCTGGGCGGAATCATGGAAGATCAGGCGACCAGGTCGCTGAGTGGAATTCCCGGCCTGGCGCAGATTCCGATCCTGAAGTATCTCTTCGGACAAACGACGCAGGATCACTCTGAAAACGAAATCATTTTTGCCATCGTGCCGCACATTATCCGCGGAACCGATGTCAATGAAATGAACCAGCGCCAGATCGATATCGGAACGGCCAACACCATCTCGTTGCGGCATGTGACCAAAGCCGCGGCCACTCCCGCGAAGACGGATTCGCCCTCCATTCCAGCGGTGCCCGCGGCCCAACCTCCGGCCAATCAGCCTCCGGCAAGTCAGCCTCCAGCGACGCAACCTCAGGCAACGCAGCCGCAGGACGGGCAAGCGCCCTCGCCGAATTCCGGAGCGGCCAACGGGATGCCCAGTTTCATGTTCGATCCGTCAACCATTCAGGCCGTGAAGGGCAACACGTTCGCCGTGAATTTGCTGATCTCCGGGGCCCAGAACGTGTATTCAGTTCCCGTGCAGTTGAACTACGATCCGAAAATGCTGCAACTGGTAAACGTGTCCAACGGTGGCTTCCTCTCGCAGGATGGCCAGGCCGTCGCGCTCGTTCACCGCGAGGACGAAGCGGTTGGCCAGTTGCAGATTACGGCCACGCGCCCGCCCGGAGCAGGAGGAGTCTCCGGACAAGGCTCTGTCGTCACCATGACTTTCCAGGCAAAGGTCAGTGGACAAACTCCCCTCACCATCACGCGAGGCGGAGCCCGCGATCCCGGCCTGCAAGCCATCACTGTGAACGGCGCCCAGGCAGCAGTGACGGTTCAATAGAGCGACTGAATCTCGGCTTCGTCGCCGACGAGAAGACAGAATAATGATATCGACTTTCCATCGACGCACCAATGCAAAGCCCGAACAGGGCTTCACGCTGATGGAGTTGATCGTCGCGGCCACGATCCTGTCGATTCTGAGTCTGATGGCCCTGCCGCTGGCGCGTGTGACGATCAAACGCGAGAAGGAAAAGCAACTCCGCCAGGCCCTGTGGGAGATGCGTGACGCGATCGATCGCTACAAAGATGCCGGCGACCGTGGAGCGTTTCAGATCAAGGCCGACAGCATGGGCTATCCGCCCGATCTCGATACTTTGGTGAAAGGCGTAGAAATCCAGGGCGGCAAGAAGGTCCGATTTCTTCGTTCTATCCCTATCGACCCCATGACCAACGGCAAGGAATGGGGCATGCGCTCCATGCAGGACGATCCCGATTCCGATTCCTGGGGCGGACAAGGCGTATTTGACGTCTACACCAAGTCGCAAGGCGAGGGTCTAGACGGCACCAAGTACAAGGACTGGTAGATGCCAAGGGGCGTGAACAATTCGCGATGCGGAGCCAGTTCCGTGAACCGGTCATGGACATGGGCGCCCCATTTCTCCCGTCCTTTGCGAGAAGTGTGTCTTTTCTCCGGTAGCCGGAGATCGAATCGCCATCGCAAATCGACCAGCGGGTTCACTCTTCTTGAACTGATGATCGTCATCAGCATTGTCATGATTCTCATGGCCGTCGCTGTCCCCATGTACAACCAGGCGATCATCCAGGCGCGCGAATCCGCGCTCCGTTCCAACCTGAGCACGTTGCGCAACGTCATCTCGCAATACACGCTCGACAAGCAAAAAGCTCCGCAGTCACTCGACGACCTCGTGCAGGCCCACTACTTGCGCGAGATCCCGCTTGATCCCATGACGCGGTTACCCAACTGGGAGCCTCATCAGGAAGACACGCTGATGTCCGTGGACCAACAGGAGCCCGGCATCGACGACGTCCACTCCGCCTCAAACGGCACCGCCAGCGACGGCACAGCCTACAGCAGTTGGTGAGCATCAGCGCCGGCGGAAAACGTCTAGTCCTTTCCAACTATTGAAGGCCTGTCCACCTGTTCAATACATTTTTGGACACTCGCGGGGCAGTGTTTCTGGGTAGATCCCCTGCAACACTCCGATGCAGTTGCCACCCGAGAATCTTCTGTGGAGTCCTCCATGCGAACGCTGTCCCTCATTGTGTTCACTCTGACTCTCTCCGGCTTTGCGTTTTCCCAAAGCAACTACGCGACAGTTTCAGGCACCGTGCGGGATTCTCAATCTCTGCCGGTTGCCAACGCCACCTTGCACTTCAAGGCGCTCAGCACAGGCGCGATGCGCGACCTGACCGCCAACGGGAGCGGCTCCTTCTACGCACCTGCGCTTCTGCCCGACGACTACCAACTCACGACCTCTGCCTCCGGCTTTGCGCCGGTGGTGCAGTCGCTCCATCTCGAGGTCGGGCAGAATGTGTCCCTCGACGTTGCGTTGAAGGTTGGCCTAGTCCAGGAGGGCGTGCAGGTCAATGCAGCAGCGGATATCCTCCACCCTACCGATGCCGCCGTTGGCGAAGTTGTCGAACCAAAGTCCATTCAGGAACTGCCGCTCAACGGACGCATGCTCATCGACCTGGTGCTCACCGTTCCCGGCGCGCACGTCGGATTCGGCGCGCAGACCGGGCAAACGAATCCTCTGTACTGGCGGCCTGGACAGCGTTCCGCGGTGGTCATCGGCGGCGCGCGTCCGAACGCCAACTTCTTCCTGCTGGATGGTGCCACTAATACCGATCCCACGTTCAACACGCAGAACTTCAGCCCGTCTCCTGACTCCGTGATGGAATTTCAGGTCGTGACCAGCAGCTACACGGCCGACATGGGCGGAGCCGGCGGTGGACAGGTCAACATCGTCACGCGCTCGGGCACAAACCGGTTCCACGGCACGGTCTACGAATTTCTCCGCAACGGCGCCATGGACGCCAGCCCTTTTGAAGCCATGGGAAACAACCATCTCGTCCAGAACAATTTCGGAGCCTCGTTCGGCGGCCCCGTCCGTGGCAAGGACAGCAAGACTTTCTTCTTTCTTAACTACGAAGGACTCCGTCTTTCGCAGGCTGACGCCCAGATTCTCACGGTTCCCACGGCTGCCGAAACTCAGGGCGATTTCAGCATGAGCCCCATCGCCATCTACGATCCAACAACGGCGGTCGCCAACCCGAACTACAACCCCGCGTTGCCGACCGGGCCTTCGAACTATCCCTACACGCGCAGCCAGTTTCCCAACAATCAGATTCCGAGCGATCGCATCAACCAGAATCTCGAAACGTTCCTCATGAAGTATGTTCCGATGCCCAACATGATGATGGATGCGGGCATGGCTGATTCCAACAACTACCTCGACATCCGCAACGAGACGCATTTTCAGAACCAGGGAACGGCGCGAGTCGACCACGAGTTTTCCAACAAAGATAGCGCGATGGCGCGATACTCGCTCAGTTCCGAGAAGGGATTCTCTCCCAGCAACGGCAGCACGGCGACTACGGAGAACCTTCCGGGCTTCGGCGCAAACTTCGACAATTTCTCGCAGCAGGGCGTGCTCAACTGGACACATCTGTTTCCCGGAAACAAGCTGAACATCGCTTCGCTTGCCGTGTCTCGCCTGTCAATGGATCACACTTCGCAGAATGACAATGTGAACAATATTGTCGGAGACCTTGGCATTCAGGGGATTGGCTTCGGTGGTCCTGGGGCGTGGGGCGCTCCCTGGTTCGCCGCCCAGGGCTATACCGGTATCGGAGATACTTTCGCCGCAACTCCCATGCATGCCTGGGACACGACCGTCGAACTGCGCGATTCATTTTCGTGGCAACACGGCCATCACGCCATGCGCTTTGGGGGCGATGCCCGGCGCTACATCTGGCCCATGTGGGGTTTCTTCCAGAACCGCGGCTTCTATCAATTCACCAATGGATATACGACGCAGTTTGGCTTTAACGACGGCAGCGGTTCCGGCTTTGCGAGCCTGTTGCTGAGTCTACCCACCGTGAAGCAGCGGCAGGCTGGCATACCGCAAATGAATTTGCGCAACTGGGGATATGACGGTTTCGCCGAAGATAGCTGGCGCATCACGCCGACGACCACGATCAACCTCGGCCTGCGCTACGAATACACGAGTCCACTCTATGATGTGCGGGAAACCAACAGCAACCTGATCTTCAACAACGGAGTGCCGTCCGTCTTTATCGGAGGTGAGAACGGCTATCCGAGCGGGCTCATGTACGCCAACAAGCACAACCTTGCGCCGCGCTTCGGAATCGCGAAAAACCTTCCGCGATTCGGCTTGGTGGTCCGGGGAGGGTACGGTATCTTCTTCACTCCGGTAGATCAGAATACGTGGTGCAACCAGCGCCACAATGTGCCCTTTGTCTTCCCGGAAACACAGCAGGCCGACAGCTTCACTCCACCCCCTGCGCTGCTCACCAACACCTTGAACTTCGGCACGCCGGTTCTGGGCACCGGAACGCTGCCCGCCACTACAGTCAGCTTCACGGCATTTGATCCTCACGCGCCCGCCGAGTACATTCAGCAGTGGAATTTGCAGGTAGAGAAAACGCTGGGAGCCTACACCGTCGAAGTTGGGTACCTGGGGGCGCGCGGATTCCACTTGCAGCGCTCACACCTCATCAACAACGCGCCTCCTGGGCCCGGGCCGATCGGGCCGCGCCGGCCCTTCAAGACTCTGAGCTTCGTCCCTGACACGGTTCTCACCCCAAGCAGCGCCGACGCGGTGATTCAGAGCCAGACGTTCCCGGTAAGCACCATCAATCTCCTCGAAGACACGGCACAGAGTTGGTACGACGCCGGCTATGTAAACGTACGCCGCAGGTATTCCCACGGGTTCAGCCTGCTGGCCAACTACACCTTCGCCAAGAACATTACCGACGCTCCCGACTTCCGATCTCCGATGGATGAGAGCGCGATCCCACAGAACAACAGCGATCTGGCCGCAGAACGAGGCCCGGGGTGCGATGTACGTCATCGCTTCGCGTTGAGCGCAGTGTACGCCGTTCCAGCGTTGCAAAGCTCGACGTGGACAAAACTCGTAACCCAGAACTGGCAGCTCAGCACCGTCTACCAGATTCAGTCCGGCATGCCGTTTACCATCTCGGTCTTCGGCGACACCGCGAATGCGGGAACAGTCCTCGGCGAGAATCCCATTCGCGCCAACGTAACTGGACAGCCGATATTCGCTTCTGGCACGCGCAACGCCAATGAATGGTTCAATCCTGCAGCCTTCGCAACCCCGCCGGCATACACGTTCGGCGACGAGGGACGGAACTCTGTCTATGGACCGCGGCTTCGCACACTGGACCTAGCGGTCGCTCGCAGTTTCCAACTGACCGAACGTGCCAGCTTCCAGTTCCGCGCGGAAGCGTTCAACCTACTCAACATGGTCAACCTGGGAACCCCAAATCGTTTTGTGAATACTCCCCAGTTCGGCACCATCACCATGGCGATGACACCAGGCCGCGAACTCCAAATGAGCGCCCGCGTCTCGTTCTAGGGCCAGTAACTCCGCAGTTGTGCAGGGACGGACGCATGTCGTCCGACTTGCCGCCTGTCTTTGGGAGTCTCGTTTTGCAAGCCGGTCTGAGCTTTCCCATTTGAATACCGCCGCGTTGAGCAAGTAACATCTATCCATGCCCGTAGAAACTGAAATTCAGGCTCCGGCGTCGATCCGTGCGCCGCGTGGCAACGCGATCACCTGCAAAGGCTGGCAGCAGGAAGCTGCCATGCGCATGCTCATGAATAACCTCGACGAAGAGGTTGCTGAGCGTCCCAAAGACCTGGTCGTTTACGGCGGAACAGGCCGCGCCGCGCGGAGTTGGGAAGCCTACCATGCGATCATCGCCAGTCTGAAGAAGCTCGCCAACGACGAAACGCTGCTCGTGCAGTCTGGCAAGCCTGTTGGCGTGTTCAAGACGCACGATCATGCGCCGCGAGTGCTCATTGCGAACTCGAATCTGGTTGGCCATTGGTCGAATTGGGAGAAGTTCAACGAACTGGAGCGCGCCGGGCTGATGATGTACGGGCAGATGACCGCCGGTTCCTGGATCTACATCGGCTCGCAGGGAATTGTGCAAGGCACATTCGAAACGTTCTCCGCCGCAGGCGAGAAACATTTCGGCGGAGATCTCGCCGGCAAGCTCATCGTCTCCGGCGGAATGGGAGGAATGGGCGGCGCTCAGCCGCTGGCGGCGACCATGACCGGCGCAGCGTTTCTGGGGATTGACGTCGATCCGGAACGAATCAAGAAGCGCCTGAAAACTGGATATTGCGACTTCATGGTGACCACGCTCGACGAGGCGCTGCGCATCCTGAAGAATGCGGTGCGCAAGAAGGAGAATGTTTCCGTTGGACTGGTTGGAAATTGTGCCGACGTCATCCCTGAACTGGCCGAGCGCGGCGTCGTTCCTGACATTCTGACCGACCAGACCTCCGCACACGATCCCCTGAACGGATACGTCCCGAACGGCATGACGTTCGAAGAGGCGACTGAGCTGCGCGCGCGCGATCCGAAGGCATATCAGGAAAAATCGCTCGACGCGATGGCACGCCACGTGGAAGGCATGCTGCGCCTGCAAAAGATGGGCTCCGTCACATTCGACTACGGCAACAACATTCGCACTTTCGCCTTTCAGCGCGGCGTAGAGAACGCCTACGACTTTCCCGGATTCGTGCCCGCGTACATTCGCCCGCTGTTTTGTGAGGGGCGCGGACCATTCCGCTGGGTGGCGCTGTCGGGCGAACCGTCGGACATCCATGTGACGGACGAGTTGGTCTTGGAGCTGTTTCCCGAGAATCGCATTCTGCGTCGTTGGATTGATCTGGCGCGGAAACGCATCAAGTTCCAGGGCCTGCCGGCGCGCATCTGCTGGCTTGGCTATGGCGAGCGCGCGCAATTCGGCCTGGCCATGAATGATCTGGTGAAGAAGGGCAAGATCAAGGCTCCGATCGTGATTGGCCGCGATCATCTCGATTGCGGCTCGGTCGCATCCCCATTCCGCGAAACCGAAAGCATGAAAGACGGCTCGGACGCCGTCGCCGACTGGCCGCTGCTCAATGCCCTGTTGAATACGGCAGCGGGCGCGTCGTGGGTGTCAATTCACAACGGCGGAGGCGTCGGCATTGGCTACTCCCTGCACGCAGGCCAAGTCACCGTCGCTGACGGAACCGACGCGATGGCGAAGCGTATCGAGCGCGTGCTGACCACAGATCCTGGCATGGGAATCATCCGCCACGCTGACGCGGGATACGACGAAGCGAAGGAATTCGCTAAGAAGAGCGGCGTGAGCGTGCCTATGGAAAATCAATAGTTGTCAGCGGCGGTGCGGATCAAGATTAGCCGCAAGCCGTATTCGGTAATCCGAGGAAAAGTAATTTAGGCGCAAAGAACCCCAAGGATTCGCGAAGGGCTCCAGGTAAGTCCTAAGTTCCCTTCGGAGGCAAATTGATCTTCTTGCCGTCAAGTCAACCTTCCGGTGCTGCTAGACTAGCGGATGCGTGACTGCTACGAAACGAGCTTTCCCAGTGAATGCCCTTCTTCTGGCCAACATTGGCCAGCTTCTTACGATTACCTCCGCTCACAAGCCAGGCCCTCGCCGCGCATCTGACCTGAAGCAGCTCGGCATCATCGAGAACGGCGCTATGTTGTGCCTCGGCGGGAAGATTGTTTGCGTCGGGACGACTCGCCATGCCCTGCGCGATCCATGGCTGAAGAAGAATCGCAAGAAAATCACCGAGATCGACTGCACTGGCAAGGTGGTTCTTCCCGGATTTGTCGATTCCCACACGCATCCCGTCTTTACCAGTCCTCGTCTGGTGGACTTCGAAAAACGGATCGAAGGCGCATCTTACGAAGAGATTGCGGCGGCGGGCGGCGGAATTCGATCGAGCCTGGAAGGTGTGCGCAAGGCCGGCAAGAATGCTTTGGCCTCGAAAGTCCTGGCGGTGCTGCAGGAAATGGCTGCGCACGGCACGACCACCGTCGAGGCGAAATCCGGGTATGGACTGACGGTCGAATCCGAACTGAAGTCGCTGGAGGCAATTCGCGAAGCAGCCTCGCGCTGGCCTGGGACGGTCATCCCTACCCTGCTGGGCGCTCACGTGGTTCAAAAAGAGTTTCAGGGTTGCTCACAAAAGTATGTTGAGATCGTCTGTAAGGAGATGATTCCGCGGGCGGCGAAACGGAAGCTCGCACAATTTGTGGATGTCTTTTGCGACGAAGGAGCATTTACGGCGCGAGAGACCGAGCAGATCTTCGAGGCCGCAAAAGAGCACGGTTTAAGCGTGCGCGCGCACATGTGCCAACTTTCTGAGACGGTGCTGTCACCGTTTCTGCGTTTCAACCCGGCGTCATTCGACCACATGGACCACGTGAACGACGACGACATCCTGCAAATGACCAGGCACGATACGGTCGCCACCCTGGTGCCGGGAGCAAACTACTTTCTGGGCCTCAAAGGCTATCCTAATGCGAGGAAGTTGATCGATGCCGGGGTTCCCGTGGCGCTCGCGACCGACTATAACCCGGGGACGTCGCCGACGATCAGCATGCCGATGGCGATGTCTCTGGCTTGTACGCACATGAAGATGTCCCCGGGAGAAGCGATTGCGGCGGCCACAATCAATGGCGCGTGGGCCCTGCGGGTCGCGGATCGAAAGGGGAGCATCGAGCCCGGAAAAGATGCGGATCTAACCGTATTCACGGTGAAAGACTATCGCGAGATTCCGTACTGGTTCGGGGCCAATCGCTGTTCGATGACGGTGTTAAATGGGGCGATTGCGTCTCCCGATTGAACTTTAGCGAAGTGTGTTCCGTATTACGCTGGAGTGAACGATCTGCGTCTGCGTTCTGGGGCACTCCGGCAAAAGCCAGAAGCTACTAGTTGAGGAAGCAATCCGATTCAATCTTCTGAGGGAAACCAATGAAACGAATTCTTGCAGTTATGACCTTGGTCGTGCTGACACTCTCGCTGGCCACAGCGCAGCGACTGCCTGAGGTTGCCAGGCCGGATAATTACAAGCTTAGGTTTACCCCCGATCTTGAGAAGGCCACCTTTGAGGGCGACGAGACCATCGCCATCCGAGTGCTGGAGTCGACCTCGGAGATCACGCTAAACGCCGCCGATATTGACTTCCACGATGTCAGCATCACCAGCGGCGGCGCCACTCAAAAGCCCAAGGTCACGCCGGTGAAAGAAAAGGAAATGGTCGTGTTGTCGGTTGAAAAGCCGCTGGCCGCTGGCCCGGCATCCATACACGTCACCTACACCGGCATTCTCAACAGCGAGATGCGCGGGCTGTACCTGGGAAAAGATGATCAGGGCCGAAAGTACGCGGCTACCCAGTTTGAAGCGACCGATGCGCGGCGCGCGTTCCCCTCATTTGACGAGCCGGATTACAAAGCGACGTTCGACATTACTGCGGTCGCCGACAAGGGTCAGGTCGCAATTTCCAACTACAAAGTTGTGTCCGATACGCCCGGACCGGGCGACAAGCATACCGTCAAGTTTGCGACGACGGCGAAGATGTCGTCTTACCTCGCGGCCCTGGTTGTGGGCAACTTCGAATATGTCGAAGGCTCGGTCGATGGTATTCCGATCCGCGTGTACAGCGTCCCCGGAAAGAAAGACATGGGGAAGTTTGCACTCGAGTCCGCGGAATACGTTGTCGGCTATTTCGACAAATATTTTGGAATCAAGTATCCCTACGGCAAGCTGGACCTGATTGCCCTGCCGGACTTCTCCGCAGGCGCCATGGAAAACATTGGTTGCATTACCTACCGCGAAGTCCTTCTTCTGATTGATGAGAAACAGGGATCAATTGATCTGAAGAAGACCATCGCGTCGGTTACATCGCACGAGATCGCGCACATGTGGTTCGGCGACCTGGTCACGATGAAGTGGTGGGATGACGTGTGGCTCAACGAGGGGTTCGCCACATGGATGTCGAGCAAGCCACTCGAAAAATGGAAGCCGGAATGGAACTTTGATCTGGACGATGTGAGCGGAACCGGCGGAACTCTCAACGTAGATTCGCTGGCCAATACGCGTCCGATTCACCAGGCCGCTGAAACTCCGGCTCAGATTCAGGAATTGTTTGATGGCATCGCGTACGGAAAGGCGGCATCGGTGTTGCGGATGCTGGAAGCGTATCTCGGCGAAGAAACGTTCCGTGCGGGCGTGAACGCGTATCTGAAGGAACATCAATACGGAAACGCGACGGCAGACGATTTCTGGGACGCGCAGGCAAAGACATCGAAAAAGCCTGTCGACAAAGTCATGCCCACGTGGGTGAAGCAGCCGGGCGCTCCTATCCTCAACGTGAAGGCACAATGCTCGGGCAATTCTACGAATGTGGCGCTCTCGCAACGGCGCTATTTCGTCGACCGATCCAAGTTCGAAGCTGCCAATGATCAACTCTGGCAAATTCCGCTGTGCCTGAAGGGATCCGCTGGCGGCGCGACGAAGTGTGAGCTGATGACCACGAAAGAAGAGTCATTTACGCTGCCGGGATGCTCAACGTGGGTATTGACCAATGCGGGCGCGACGGGATACTACCGCACGGGATACCAACCGGATGCGGTTCGTGCGCTGGCCACCGATGCGGAAAGCAAGCTGACTCCTGGCGAGCGGATTTCGTTGCAGAACGACATATGGTCTTCCGTACGAGTCGGGCGGGAGCCTGTAGGAGACTATCTGGCATTTGCGCAGGGCGTACAGTCGGATCGCAATCGCGCGGTGCTGGAAGATGTGTTGGGGCGAATTAACTACATAGGCCAGTATCTGGTGAATGACAACGATCGGGAGGCATTTCGCGGGTGGCTGCGGCAATATCTGACGCCGGCGATGAAAGAAGTTGGATGGGAGGCGAAAGCGGGCGAGAGCGACGAGCAGAAGACGCTGCGGTCGCGTTTGTTCAACGCACTGGGCTACGACGCCCGCGATCCGGAAGCCCTGGAGCAGGGGAGGAAGATCGCAGACAAGGCGCTGGCCGATCCGTCGTCGGTCGATCATGAACTCGCGGGTGGCGCTTTCACCCTGGCTGCGCTGAACGGCGACGCAGCGTTCTACGACAGGCTGATGGCGGGATTGAAGAGTCCGAAGTCGCCGGAAGAGTATTACCTTTACTTCTTCACCCTGCCGCAGTTCAGCGATCCAAAGCTGCTGCAAAGGACGCTGGATTTTGCGGTCACGCCCGAAGTTCGTTCCCAGGATGCCCTCGGACTAATCACCAGCGTGCTGGGAAATCCGGCCGGCGAAAAGCTGGCGTGGGACTTCATTCAGACACATTGGGATGCGATCGCAAAGGCAGGTGGCCCTTTCGCCAGCGCACAGATTGTGGGAGCGACCAGCGTTTTCTGCGATGCTGGAATGCGCGATCAGGTGACGGAGTTCTTCACCGCTCACAAGGTCGAGGCGGCGGAACGCACCTACAAGCAATCGATTGAACGCATCAACAACTGCGTCGACTTGAAGTCGCAGCAGGAACCGCAGTTGGCGTCGTGGCTGGGGCAGCACGGCAACGCGGGCGGAAAATAGGTTGGCGGGAGGTAAGCGCGGCCCGGGAATATTTCCCGGGCCGTTTGTTTTTGGGAACTATGGGACGACCGGCAGCACGAGATGCGACGGTAATGTTGGAGAGCAGTAGACTCGCTGCGTTGCGGGCACGAAGTCGGCTGCCGTTGCCTGATAGATGCTGGGCACGAACTTTTGCGGATTGCGGTCAATTACTGGAAACCACGTCGACTGAACCTGCACCATGATGCGGTGGCCTTTCAGGAAAACGTGGTCGTGATCGCGCAGAGAGATATTCCATTCGGCAGGCTTGTCCGGTGTTACCGGGTGCGATTTTTCGTAGCTGGTGAGATAGCGACCGCGGCGCACTTCCATCGCAATGGGTAGCTCATAGCCGTTCAGAGACTGGGCGTATTGGCCGGGCTTCGGTCCTTCCTCAGGATCCCAGGCATTCTTCTGTGCGTCCTGCGGATAGACGTCGATCAACTTCACCACGAAATCGCTGTCTGTGCCGGACGTGGAAGCGAAAAGATTCGCCGCTAGCGGTCCCGTGATGGTGAGGTCGTGATCCAACGATGCGCTGACGAATGTGAGCACGTCGGGGCGGCCATCCACAAAGCGCTGGTCGGCGGCCTCCCATGTACGCCAGTCCCCTGCGGGATAGGTCGGCGAGATTGGACGCTGGCGATATGGCACAGGACTGGCGGGATCGGAAACGTATTCGCGGTAGGCCTTGTCGCTCTTCGCCCCGTCCGGCGAAGAGAACGAGAGCGTGCCATCGGCGTGCAGGTAGAGGTTCGTCGGCTTCGCTTCTTTAGGAGGCCACGTCGTGTAGGTATGCCAGGTGTTTGACCCGCTCTGAAATGTACTGGCCTGCCATGCGGGCTTGTCACCCTTGCCGTGCAGGTAGTAACGGAAGAACGGCGCCTCGATGTTCTCGCGGAACTCGCGGGCGGTTTCGTGACCTGCAAACGGAATGATGCCGATGCTGTCGCCCTTGGGGTTCTGCCACTCGCCGTGATACCAAGGTCCGGCCACGATGAAATTCGTATGTTGCGGATCGTTCTCTTCAGAGTGGCGGAAAATCTGCCATGGACCCCAGGGGTCCTCCTGATCCCAGAATCCGCCGACGTTGAGGTTGGGAACAGTCGAGGCGTGAAGCTGGCTGACCCAGGATTCCTTCTTCCAGAAATCGTCGTAGTCGGGATGTTCGACGCTCGAGTTCCAGTAAGGAATCGATCCATGCAGATATTTGGTGTTGATATTCGAGAGCGGGCCGAGGTCGAGGTACCACTGGTAGCTATCGTAGGTCTCGAAGTTGAAGTACGTGTTCTTGTTCTTGTCGGCCTGCTCCATGACGGCGTATTCGAAGTCGTAACTTTCGCGGAGAGCGCCGAAGCGGTGGTCGTCGTCATTCATCCACTGGTCCACGGGCGAGGCCTGCTCGCTCATGGCTTTCAGCGCGGGATGCGGGTGAAGAAGGGCGAGCGCCGTCGTGAGGCCGTCATAGGAAACGCCGTACATCCCGACTTTGCCGTTGTTGTTGGGGACATTTTTAACGAGCCACTCGATCGAGTCGTAGGCGTCGGTGGTTTCGTTCGTGGCCTTGGGATCATTCAAATCGACCCATGAGGAGAGGTTGAAGACACCTTCGGACTTGAAACGTCCACGCAGATTCTGAATGACAAAAATATAGCCGTCTTGGGCGAGCTCCTTGAAGGAAGGCGGCATTTGCTCGAATGGCCGATCGGGAACTCCATAGGGGGTGCGGCGAAATAGGATGGGAAGCGGGCCTTGCTGATCGACCGGGGTAAGGATCGCGGTTTGAAGGTGAACTCCGTCGCGGACGGGGATCATGACTTCTTGAAGCTTGAATAGCGCCTTCGGGGCGGGCTGCTGCGAAGCTGGTTGCGCCACGGTTGACATCGCAAACAACGCCGGCAGTACGAAACGCAGGATCGATAAGCGCACCCGTTTTCCTCCAGTGGTTTTCTTCATATGGTTGAGGGCGCAGTATATCAATGGCTGCAGCCGGGCGGAAATATAGGCAAGAAGCAATCGAGCCGCGCTCGATGGACAGCCGCGGGCGGCTGTCCCCACACTCAGAACAAGCGGCCAATGGAAAAATTTACGCGGCTCTGGCCGGTAGGGCTGGCGCTGGCCGCCAAGGTGATCGGACCCACAAAAGTGTCTGCAATCACGCCGAGATTGAATGTACCCCTCACGACCACTGGACCAGGATCGCTGGCAGTCGTGCCGAAAGCGCTGCCTGCCTCGTACCATCCGCCCCAGTAGACTTTCTTCCCGACGATTGAAGGGAGCCGGTAGATTTCGCGCCGAAACCCGAGGGACGAATACGCATAGTGATTCCCCAAGAATTCCTGCGGCAGATACGCCCCGAGGCGAAACTGGCCTCCAAGAGCGAAAACCTGAAAGGGGCCGGCAGAGCCGCGGAAGGTCGTGCCGCCCGAGACCGCGAAGAAAAGCGACGTTTTTCCGCTGACGGGCAGGAAGGTGGAAGTCTGCACATCGAGTTGCCCGATGGGATGTTGAAGTCCGGGGCTCTGCAGCACACGCGAAAGCGTGGCCACCACGCGAGTGCCTTCGCTGGGAATGGTAGGGCTGTCCTGTCCGTCCCAAACATAACGCGCGCGGAATTCTCCGGTGCTGCCACTGACTATGGGCAAGCCTGCGCTGCCGATCAGCGGACTCAGACGTCCACTGAAGATTTCATAGCCGATGCGGTACTCACTGCGGCGCAGAGAGAGGCCTATGTCGAGACCTCCACCAGCGCGCTCGTCGCCGAAGACGGCGGCACGGGTCAAGCCGGTGAACGAGTTGCGTGAGGATTTCGATGCGAAGGCAAAAGGGGCAACGAAAAATCGCGACCCTGCCAGCGGCTGGTAGAACTCGGTGGCAGCGAGATTACTGGAGCCGAAAAGAAGATCATTGCGCCATTCGCCACCGTGGTGGGCAATGTCCATGAGAGTGACGCGTGCGCCGGCGGAAAAATTAAAGGCGGCCACACCCGAGCCATCGACGTTGACGGCAAGATCGACAAAGGGCGGGCCATAGGATTTTTCATGGGTGGTTACGCGCAGACCGGGGAGTCCATTTTGCGTGAACCCTTCGTACCCCAGACGGTCGAACTCTCCTTCTCCGGCAATGCGGGTAAGTTGGGTATCGACGGTGCGCAGGTCGAGGGGTCCGCTGAGGGGCTTGCTGAGACGGTGTTCGAGTCGGCTGTCGGTGCCGGGATCGGAGCCCGTAACCTGGACGGCTTCAATTTTCTGCGGCTGCGGATGCTTGCGCGCAGCGCGAGCTGCCAGGTACTGCTGCCATTCCGCTGGATCCTGAATCGCATACGGGAGCAGCGCGGCAGACTGGGTGGCAGCGCTCTTGTAGCCGAGCTGTATGAGTTCTTTGACCCTCCCATAGTCGTTCAGGGCAAAGCCTGTCATGTTCACGCTCACCGTTGCCTGGGCCAACGAGAGCGAATGGCGCTCGTTTTGCGTGACCATGATGGCAACGGCGCGAGTCAGCACCCCGGTGAGAGTTTCCAACTGCGCTTGATCGCCGGGAGGGATGCGGAGTTCCACGGCAATGATGGCATCCGCATTCATGTCGTGGACAGTCTCGACGGGAATGTTTTGCACCATGCCACCGTCCGCCAGCACGCGACCATTGATCTCGACCGGAGTAAACACGCCGGGGATGGCCATGGACGCGCGCACGGCTTGGGCCAGCGATCCATCGCGCAGCACAAGCGCCTGGCCGCTGAACATATCGGTCGCGACGCAGCGGAATGGAATGGGCAGATCGTCGAAGCTGGCAACATCCGACTCCGGAAATGCGATGCGATCAAGCAATAGTCCGACACCCTGACCGGAGTTGTAACCGTTGGGCCCGTTCAGGCCGTGTTTGAGGCCGAGCGAAGCCTTGATCAAGAAATCGCGGCGGTCCTGTTTGCGGCGATACGAGAGATGCGCATAGGTGGGCTCCGGAAGAAAGGCTTCGTCCCAGTCGATTTTCTCGGCAAACTCCTGCATTTCAGCGGGTGACATGCCGGTGGCGTACATCGCGGCAATGATGCTGCCCATGCTGGTTCCGGCGATGCGGTCGACAGGAATGTGGTTCTCCTCCATCCACTGGATGACTCCGATTTCGGCGAGGCCAAGCGCTCCGCCTCCGCTTAGGGCTAGTCCCATGCGCGGGCGATGTTGCGGCACGGGCGGGGTCGGGGCGACGGTGGGAGCGGGCGCATCCTGCGCCCAGGCAACGGGCACAAGAACTGCGCCCAGCAAAAGGATGAATGGAAGCCGGTTACGAATTGCGGCGCAATGAAATGATTGCATCAAGCGCTCCTGGGATGCGGACGCAGACTTCTCTTAGCTTGACTACAGGGTGAGAAGAAAAGGTTAGCAGGTTTGGGCTAAGGGAGCGCAGGCCTTACGGAGGCCTGTGCGTTCCGAGCTAGTGCAATTCGGGCCTGGTCCACGATTTTCTGCACGGCATCGATGACCACGTCGGGACGGTCGATCTGAATATAGTGCGCGCTGTTTTTCGCGACGGCCTGAGTTCCACGCGTAGAGAGATGCGCCAGTTCTTCCTGCATCTTCTCCCAGGCGTCGTTGGTAGGTTTGGCCAGGTCGGGCGGAAGCTCGGATGAGGGCCTGTCGGGGTCGTGCGAAAGAACCGCCAGAGGCATGTCTCCCAGCGTACCGGTCGCAGCGGCTTGAGCGGCGCTTTCGGGAAAAGCCTTCATCTCCTCGACGCCTTCGCGCGCACTATTCCAGGTGCATTCGGCAGCGCGTAGCACGGGATCCTGATCACAAAATCCGAGTAGCCGTGGAATTCCGAAAGGCATGGAGTACTCGATAAATTCGGCTTCTCGGAGCCAAGTGCCTGCCATGTTCTTCAGTTCCGGTGGAAAGCGGTTGTTCTGATCGGGATGAGAGGCGTCGACCAGCACCATGCCGGCAACCTCACTGCGGTAGAGCGCGGCATAGAGGCGGACGTCGAAGCCTCCCATCGAATGTCCAACGAGCACGTATGGGGGTGCCACGCTTGCAGCTTGCAACAAGGCGTGTAACTCCTCAGCGATAACTCGACTGGTGCGCGGCCGTGAACTGGGGTCACTGTAGCCGAGTCCCGCGCGATCATAGGAGCAGACGCGGGCGAACTTCGCGATCTGGGGCTGCACCTTGCGCCAGGAGACATAGGCGTCGCCCAAGCCAGACTCGAGGATCACAGTGGGACTTCCCTGCCCGATGCAATCGATATGCATCTGGGAACCACTGACATTGACCATCCGCCCAGGCATGGGATTTTGGCGACTGTCGCGAGTTCCGGCGATGTTTTGGTACAGAAGACCCACAGCAATGAGCATCAGCACGAGGATGAACAGGGCGCGCAGCAAGCGGCGGAGCCACGAGCGCGACGGCGCGGATGGGGAGACTCTATGCATGAGCAACGCGTGGCCCTGGCGCCGTGCCACTCTCGCCGCATTCTACATGACTGGCGGCACGGTGATCCCCATAACTGCAAGGGTACGAGTCAACTCCCGGCGAACCACGGCCACCGTGGTCAGCAGGAACTGTTTTCGCTTCTCGTCCGCTTCGATCAGAATGGGATGGCGATGGTAAAAGGTATTGAAAAGTTGCGCCAGCTGAAAGACATGCTTGGCCAGGCACGCGGGCTCTGTGGTGGCTATAGCCTGGTCGATCACGTAGGACGTTTTGGAGGCAGCCAACCAAAGTTCCCAGATCTCGTCGGCCTCGGGTCCAGTCAGATACCTCGAAAGATCCGAAGGAGCCGCCACATGGGAAAAGCTGTCGGGGTCCATGCCCGCCTTTCTAAAGATGCTGGTCGCGCGGACCACAGCGTATTGCGCGTAGGGCCCGGTCTCACCTTCGAAGCTGAGGGCTTCCTTGAAGTCAAAAGCAATGACGGACTGCTTGGTGTACTTCAGCATGAAGTAACGCAGGGCCCCGATGGCAATCTGCGTGGCGATCTGGACGCGCTCGGGTTCTGTCACCTCAGGATGCCGGGAGTCCACTTCGGTCTTGGCCGAAGCGATGAGTTGATCGAGCAGATCGTCTGCCTTTACACCGAAACCTTTACGGCCGGAGACCCCGATCCAAGGGCGAGACTTCTCCTCTTCAGTCAGGTCGTAGCCGAGTTCGGCGGCACAGCGCGGAGTGAGTACGACCATGCCGTAGGAGAAGTGCGTGAGACGACCTGCCGCCTCCCCGTGCCCCAGGTCTCGCAACGCTTCGATCACCGTGTTCTGAGCCTCGGATTGGCGCGCATCGATGACGTTGTAGTTTTCGGTGACGGCTCCGAAGTGCGGATGGTCCCTGGCCGCTTCATGATCTTCAGGCGTAGTTGAGATCCAGCACTCGTGCGCGTTGGGATAGCGATAAAACTTGCGATAGCTGAAGTCGCGACCAAGCAGTCCGAACTTCCACATGTGATAGGCAATATCTTTGCCCACATAACCCACTGTACCGTTCGAACGAACGATGACCTTCTGATCTTCCTCAGCAAGATCTTCCTCTGTGTTCTCTGTATCCTCTGTGGTGACACTTGCCTCTGCAGTCCCGGCGCGGCGCATGATCCAGCAACCTTTATTCTTGCCTTCGTTTTCGAACGTGAGCACGCCGGTCTCTTTCAGTTTCGTGAAGGCCGCGTCCCAAAAGTGCAAATGCAGGATTTCGCTTTCGCGCGGAAGGAAATCGTATTCGATGTCGAGCCGGTCCATCGTTTCGAGGTGCCGGCGCAGGACCGCGACTGAGATGAGGTCGGCGATCGCAGCAGTCTCGCTGGCGGCGTCTTCGATGGCGTGCAGGGTCTGCAGACGCACCTGCAGATTTTGCTTGTCCCCGGCATACCAGTGCGAGACACGAGCGTAGAGATCCCAGCAGTAGTAGTCGAAGCGCGGCTGGCGGGTGAGAGCTTCGATTTCCGCACGGGATTTCTTCTCGATGTGCGTGAACCCCACCACCACGTCGGCCACCTGTACGCCCGTGTTGTCGATGTAGTTCTGAATGTCGACTTCCCTGCCCGCATAGCGCAGCAAGCGCACGAAAGTGTCGCCGAGAATGGCGTTGCGCAGATGTCCGATGTGCGCGGCCTTGTTCGGATTAATGCTGGAGTGCTCGACCAGAATCTTTCCCGCCGGAACTTCCGTCGGAGGTTTCTGGCCGACGGCGAGGATGTCGGCCATCCACCCGCGATCAATCTTGGCATTCAAGTAGCCCGGAGGCGCTACTAGCATCTCGCTGATGCCTTCGACTGGACCAATCTCAGCGCGGATCGTTTCAGCAATCTTGAGCGGAGCCGAGCGCAAGGGCTTAGCGAAGGGAAAAATTGGGATGGCAAAGTCGCCGAGATCGATCTTCGGCGGCTGCTCGACGACCACGCGGGGCAGAGACACGCCCGGGTAACGACGCTGCAGACACTCCAGCACGCGCTGGCCAAGACGGTGTTCGAGATGACGGTACAAGAAAGTCCCCTAAGCTATTGAAGAAACAGTGATTTTACCAGAGCGGGCTGCGGGCGCACGTTTGACGGAGTGGGACGGCTTCCCTATGATGAAAGTTTCCGTCGTTGGTCGCTGGTCGTTGGTCGTTGGCTCCGAAGTTTTCATTTTGCTTTGACAGCCAGATGCTTGGCTCGGATTTTGGTTTTGCCTAACGACGAATGACTACCGACCAACGACGGTTTTCCCTATGCGGATTGCTTACCTTGAGTGTTTTTCCGGCATGAGCGGCGACATGTTTCTGGGCGCGCTCGTGGATGCCGGAGTTCCGGCGCGGGTGCTGGAGGAGGCCGTGGCGGCTCTGGCGGTAGGCGCGCGGCTGGAGATATCGCAAGTGGTACGCAGCGGGATTTCCGCGACGAAGGTGGACGTTTGGGTCGAGGGCGAGAAAGACATGCCGCGGGAAGAGTTCTGGGCAAAGGAAAATGAAAATGTGGCGCGGGCGCCCTCACCCGCGAACTCTGATCACAAGCACAGTCATGACTTGGCGGAACATCACCATGGACACGATCATCATCATCACGACCATGAGCATTCCTCCACGGACACAAAGACACGGGACGGGGCCCCCGCGCCACACGAACACAAACACGATCACGGCCGTGGTCTGACCGAAATTCGCGAGATTATTCGCAAAGCCGGCATTAGTGAATCGGCGAAAGGCACGGCTGTCGCCATCTTTGAGGCGCTCGGCGCGGCGGAGGCTAAGATTCACGCCACCTCCATTGAGAAGGTGCATTTTCACGAAGTCGGTGCCGTGGACGCGATGGTCGACATTGTTTGCGCGGCGGTCGGAGCCGAGGCTCTGGGAGTCGATCAGATCATCTGCTCGCCACTGAACGTCGGCGGTGGAACGGTGAAGTGCGCGCATGGGACGCTTCCGGTGCCGGCTCCGGCTACAGTCGAGTTGCTGAAAGAGGCTCCGGTGTATTCCTCGGGAGCGCAAGTGGAATTGGTCACCCCGACCGGAGCGGCGATCGTGAAGACGCTGGCTCATCGGTTCGCCACATTCCCTGCGATGAAGATCGAGAAATCGGGATATGGCGCTGGATCGCGAGATTTTCCGGGGCATCCAAATGTTGTGCGGTTGGTGGTGGGGGAGATTTCTGCACCCTCGCTGGCGTCGAAGACGGCGTTGGAGACTCTGACGGTGCTCGAAGCGAATCTGGACGATCTGAATCCGCAGGTGTTCGGGTATGTGATGGATCGATTGCTGGAAGAGGGTGCGCTAGATGCCTTTGGGATGCCGGTGCAGATGAAGAAGAATCGTCCGGGAACTCTCTTGACCGTACTTTGCAAGCCGGAAGATGCCGGAAAACTGACGGAGCTGATCTTTACCGAGAGTACGACCCTGGGCGTGCGGCGGCGCGAGGAAGTCCGGCAGACCCTGGCGCGGCGATGGGAGAGTGTCCGCACCCAGTGGGGCGAGGTGCGGATGAAGATCGCCAGCATGAATGGAACCGTCACCAACTATGCGCCGGAGTACGAAGACTGCCGGCGAATTGCCGCTGAGCACCACGTGCCGCTGAAGACGGTGATGCAGGAAGTTTCGCGAGCTTATCTCGGCAAGAGCGAAAAGCTCTAACCACAGAGGACACTGAGGAACACAGAGAAGCCCCGTGCGACCTCTTTGGCTAAGAACATTATGAGCAGAAAGTTTTACATCACGACTCCGATTTACTACGTGAACGCGCGTCCGCACATTGGGCATGCTTACACGACGATCGCCTGTGACACGGTCGCGCGGCGGCAGCGGATGCTGGGTGCGGATACGTTTTTCCTCACGGGCACCGACGAGCACGGGCAGAAGATCGAGCGGGCGGCGCAGGCTGCAGGCAAGACTCCCCAGCAATACGCCGATGAGATTTCGGCGGAGTTCCGTAATCTCTGGAAGCGAATGGGGATTTCGAACGACGACTATATCCGCACAACCGAAGAGCGCCACAAGAAGCGACTGCAGGAGTTGTTCCGGCGCATCCGCGACAACGGATACATCTACAAAGGCACGTACACGGGACAATACTGCGTTTCTGACGAGCTTTATGTCGATGGCGCGCAACCGGGCGATCCCTGCCCCACCTGCGGGCGTGTCACGGAGACGGTGCACGAAGAGAACTACTTCTTCAAGCTGTCTGCGTTTCAGGACAAACTCCTGGAGCTTTATGCGAATCCGGAGTTCATTCGTCCGGAGACACGGCGCAATGAAGTGATTTCTTTTGTGCGCTCGGGGCTGCGCGATCAGTCGATCAGCCGATCGACGTTTTCGTGGGGCGTTCCAGTGCCAGACGATCCGAAGCATGTGATCTATGTGTGGTTCGATGCGCTGGCCAATTACATCACCGCCATCGGCTACGGCTCGACGCACGCGGGCGCGCAGGAAGCCTTCAAGAAATATTGGCCGGCCGACGTACAGATGATCGGGAAAGAGATTGTCCGCTTTCACTGCGTGTACTGGCCGGCCTTCCTGATGGCTGCGGGATTGCCCGTACCCAAGGCTATTGTCGCGCACGGGTGGCTCTTGTTTGAGGAGAGCAAGATGTCGAAGTCGCGCGGCAACATTGTGCGCACGGAGACGATTCTCGACGTGCTGGGCGCGGACGCGCTGCGCTACTTCCTGCTGCGAGAAGTTGTGTTCGGGCAAGATGGATCGTTTTCGTTCGATGCCCTGGTGCAGCGCTACAACTCCGATCTCGCCAACGGGTTGGGAAATCTGGCCAGCCGCACGTTGACCATGATCAATCGATATTTCAAGGGCGAGGTGCCGTATCCGTCGCACGCGGCGTCGAAGACGCCGGCCGACGACGCAGTTGCGGAGACCGCGCGCAAAGCGATTCGTGAGTTCGGAATTCTGTTTGATCAATTTCAGTTTTCGCGCGCGCTGGAAACGGCGTGGGGACTGGTGGCCGCAGTCGACAAATACATCGTCGAGAATGAGCCGTGGTCTCTGGGCGAGAAGACGGATGACGAGAGCCGGGCGCGGCTGGCTACGGTGCTTTATACCTCGGCCGAAGCGTTGCGCATCGCAACGGCTTTGGCGCATCCGGTCGTGCCAGATGCGACGTCGAAGATATGGATGCAGATGGGGCTGGGAGACATCAAGAAGGTCGCGTTGGCCGATTTGGCGTGGGGACAGCTGCCGCTCGGCACAAAATTGGGCGACGTGTACCCGGTTTTCCCGCGGGCAGATAAGAGCGCTGTCGAAAGGATGCAGCAGATGGAAGATCAGCAACGAAGTCCAGCCGCGGAGGAGAAGCCGGCGACAGAGGTAAAGCTGGTGGCGGAGATTCCAACGCCGAGTCCGGTACAGACTGCACCTGGCGCTGGGACATCCGCTGAGGGCACGAAGATCACGATAGATGACTTCGCGAAGATCGAGTTGCGCGTGGGCGTTGTGAAGGTTGCCGAACGCGTGCCGAAGGCTGACAAATTACTACGCCTCGAAATTGATATTGGCACGGAAGTGCGACAGGTGCTGGCCGGGATCGCCGAAGCCTATGCTCCTGAGACTTTGATTGGCCGCAAGGTGGTCATAGTAGCCAATCTGGCTCCACGAAAGTTGCGCGGGTTGGAGTCGAACGGGATGATTGTCGCTGCATCGCTGGATGGCGGAAAACCGGTACTGGCGAGCTTTCTGGAGGATGTGCCGGTGGGGGCACGGCTCAAATAGCAAAGTCAGACCTCAGGCGTCGGACCTCAGGCATCAAAAGACGCAGGTTTGCGCGGGAAGTCCAAGGCCGGAGGGCTGAGGTCCGAGGTTTAAGGTCCGGGTCCGATCTCCAATGTTCGTCGATTCGCATGCACATCTCGATGGTAAGCAGTTTGACTCCGATCGCGAGCAGGTGATTGGCCGCGCGCGCGAGGCCGGCGTCCAGACCATGGTTGCGATTGGCAATGGGGACGGCCCTCCCGTTCTTGATGCCGGGATTCAACTGGCGGATAAACACCCGTTCATCTATGCGACGATCGGGATTCATCCGCACGAAGCACGGCTCGCGGACGAGGCGGCCTATCAGACGATGGAGCAACTGGCGCGACATCCCAAGGTGATCGCGTGGGGCGAGATCGGACTCGACTACCACTATGACCACTCTCCGCGCGAGACGCAGAAGGTGGTTTTTTCGCGACAAATGGAATTGGCAGCGGTGGCCAGGCTACCGATCGTGATTCACTGCCGGCCTTCGGACGGGAGTGAGAATGCCTGGGAAGACTGTCTCGAGTTGATCGCTGACCAGTGGGCACCGAAGGGTCTGGGCGGAATTCTGCACTGCTTTACCGGAAACTCGGCGCAGGCAAAGCGCGCGCTCAATATGGGATTCATGATTTCGTTTGCGGGCAACGTCACGTTCCCCAAGGCGCAGCAGATTCGCGACGCGGCGCTGGAAGTTCCGCTGGACCGAATGCTGATTGAGACCGACTGTCCTTACCTGGCTCCGGTGCCGCACCGCGGCAAGCGGAACGAGCCGGCATTCGTCAAAGAGACAGCGCGCAAGCTGGGCGAACTATGCGGACTGTCAATGGAGGAAGTGGGGGAGCGAACGGCGCGCAATTTCTACAATTTTTTCAAATTGGCTGAAATGGTTGAAAGCAAAGTTCCGGCGCGCTAAACGCGCGACTCTGGTACCCTCAGGGGTAAGATTCCATTGTTTCAGAAAGATTAGAAATGTATGCCCGATAACAGTTTCGACGTGGTGAGCAAGATCGATCTGAACGAGGTCTCGAACGCGATCCAGCAGTCGCTGAAGGAGATTCATACTCGCTTCGACCTGAAGGATTCGAAGTCGAATATCGAGCTGGAAAAAGATGCCATCGTTCTGCACTCGGCCGATGAATACAAGTTGAAGGCCGTGAACGACATCCTGCAGCAGAAACTGGTGAAGCGCGGGGTTTCGCTGAAGGGCCTGACCTACGGCGCGGTGGAACCAGCAGCGGGCGGAACGGCAAAGAGGCGCGTCACGATGCAGCAGGGCATCGCCATCGAAAAAGCCCGAGAGATCGTGAAACTCGTCAAGGATTCGAAGAAGAAGGCGCAAGCCTCGATTCAGGGTGACCTGGTCCGCATCAGCAGCAAAGATCGCGATACGCTGCAGGAAGCCATCGCGTTGCTGAAGGGGCACGACTTCGGGATCGACTTGCAGTTTACGAACTACAGAACCAACTGACCACAGAGGACAAAGAGAGCACCGAGGAATTGAGCGCACCGGCCACCATTAACGGGAAAGAAGTTTTCGACCTGCTGCGGGAAGATCTCGTCGCGCTGGAGGGCGAGTTCGGCCGCGACACGGTCTCGGGTGTGCGGGCCATCACCGAGATTGGCGAATATCTACGCGCGGGCGGAGGAAAGAGAATCCGGCCGGCGCTCTTATTGCTTTCCGCAAAATTGCTCGACTACCAGGGGCAAGGAGCGGTGCGCCTGGGAGCTGTCGTTGAGATCATTCACACCGCGACTCTGGTGCACGACGATATTATCGATGAGGCCATGACCCGCCGCGGCCGTCCTGCGGCCAACACGCAGTGGGGAAACTCGAAATGTGTCCTGGCTGGCGACTGGCTCTACATGCAGGCCTTCAAGATCGCTGTGCAGGAGCGCAACTTCCGCATTCTCGATACGCTCATCGAACTCACGCAGCAGATGGTCGAGGGAGAACTGCTGCAGATGGAGACCCTGGGCAGGCTTATCACCCTCGATGAGCACTTCGACCTGATCTTCCGCAAAACGGCGAGCCTGTTCTCGGTGTGTATGCGGTTGGGTGCGATTCTCGCCGGAGCCACTCCCGAACAGGAGACAGCGCTGGGCCAATATGGACATGACCTGGGCATGGCGTTCCAAATCGTAGATGACGTGCTCGACCTGACCGCCTCAGAAGATGTGCTGGGCAAACCCGTGGCCAGCGACCTGCGCGAAGGCAAGGTCACGATGGCGGTAATCCATGCGCTGGAGCGTTGCACTCCAGACGAACGAGCGAAGATCGAAACGATTCTGCGTGAGCGGGCCTTCAACGGCGTGACGCACGGTCATATTCTGGAAATCCTGCAGCGGTATGGTTCGCTCGAGGCCGCCAACAACCGGGCCGCTCGTTATGCCGAGTCGGCGCGAAAGTCGATTTGCACGTTTCCTGATTCGGAGATCAAGCGGGCGCTGCTTTGGGCGCCAGATTTTGTCGTGGCGAGAGAGAAGTAGGAGCGGTTTTCAGTTCTCACTTTCGCCCGTGCCACATACTTCTTTGCCCCCTCCACATCGTAAGTCCTTTCAGTCCCGGCATTTGGTCTCATGACCGCCGTCACACAGAACGGTGACCCCGGCCACTGACTTTTTTTGCCTTCGCTCCCAAAATGCGGCCAGTTGGTGGGACTGTTCGCCGGAGCGGAAGGCTAACGAGACGCACTGGCATGCGATGGGGCACGGTAAACCGCGACCTCAATCCTCTCCCCCCGGCACTTGTGAAAGGCAAGTCGCTGAGGGTCCTGTCCGCGGCGGGCACACCAACCACGAGAGACAGCGGCTTCAGTCGAAGCTTTAGACGAAAGGCGCCCTGGTTTTTCGACGCGCCGGCCCGGACAGGGCCGGAAAAAACTTCGAGTGCAAGCCGCTGTTTTACTCACCCTGGACGGGGAAAGTCCCCCTGAGAGGCTTGGTCCCCGTTACGATAAAGCCGGGCGTTCGTCCTTCGGACCCGCCCGGCTTTGTTTATACTGAAGCCTTTCCTGGTTCGGCAGAATCAAAACCGTGCGACTCGAAATTGCACGAAACCACGAACTGACTCTTCGCAGACTCCTTATGAACGATCTGCTCTCGATGATGGCGCGCCACGGGTATGCCCTGACCTGCGGCATATTGTTTGCCGAGGCGATCGGACTTCCCCTCCCGGCGGCGATCGCATTGGTGGCGGCTGGGGCTGCGGTCGCGTCCCACACTCTGTCGGGGCCGGGAGTCCTTTTCGGATCGATGATCGCGCTCATGGTCGGCGACATTATTCAATTCTGGCTTGGGCGCTATGCGGGTTGGGCTCTGCTCGGGGTGCTCTGCCGCATGTCGATGAACCCGGAAACCTGCATCCTGCGCTCGGCGGAATCATTCTACAAACGGGGCAGGGTCACGCTGATCATTTCCAAATTCATCCCCGGCATTAACACCATGGCGGCACCGCTGGCCGGCAGTATGAAGATGCGCTTTAGTCAATTCCTGCAGCTGGATTTCGCGGGAGGATTGCTGTATGCAGTGACCTACTTGCTGGTGGGATATGTGTCGCGCGACTTTCTGGCCGCGACATTGAACGGGTTTCACGCCGCGGGTCGCGCCATGGAAGTGATCATCACCGTGGCAGTGGTGGTGTACGCGGTCTACCGCATCTCTCAATTCCGCCGCTATAAGGCGTATCGCGTTGTACCGCGAGTGCAGGCGCAGGAACTCGCCGATCGTTTGGCAAACGAAGCGGATCGAGTCCAGATTGTCGATGTACGCAGCCACGGGTACTACGACATCGGGGCTGAGCGCATCTTCGGCTCTATCCGCATCGAACCCAACAATCTTGAGGAAGAGATCAAGACGCTGCCCAAGGATAAGGACATTTACCTCTACTGTACTTGAGCACGCGAATCGACTAGCGCCCGGGTGGCGCATCTACTGCGGGAAAAGGGATTCAACACGTTTGTGCTCGTCGGGGGATTGACCGCCTGGCGCAAGGCCGGGGGACATCTGGAGTCGGTTCCGAAGAATGACCTGGTACGGCTGCCGACGTTTAGCTAGAGCAGGCCTTGGGACTTTGGCCTTCGCAGCGCTAAGAGAGCAAGAGCGCATTCTCGGTTAGCCCTGCGAATCTACCTCACGCTGCGAATTGCCGCAGGTGATGGTCGAGATGTTTGTACATTCCTCGGCTCCAGTCTTGTGGATTGAGCGCGCCAAAGAAGGGATGCGGATGCCGGGTGCATCGCGCTTCCCCGCCTTCGTGAAATTGTCGAATCTTCACTTTGAGCTGTTCCTGCTCGCGTAAGAAATCCCGCGGATCGGATACGACCAGCTTCTTGTCGGTGGGATTGTTCCGCGAAAACGGCTTTTCGTTAGTGTAAATCGGTCTAACGATCGGTCCGAGGATTCTGCCGATGAAGATGCGAGGCAGAACAAGCCGTCCAGATGCCATGTCGAGCGCGGCGGAGCAGTGTGCCATCATCTGCGCGACATCCATCTTTCCCCACTGGCGCTGAGCCGTAGGCTGCAGCGTGTCGATCCGCGAGATCACCTCGTCGACCGCTTCTTTCTGGAATAAATTCTTCACAATCCCCCCGGATCGTGGGAAATCATAGCACCGGAAGGGCTAGAGCTGATCCCGCGACGGTCTCGTCCAGAGTGTACAATTAGGGGCTTTGCTTGAATGAATTCTCCCGCCATTCGCGAGGAAGATGAGTTGCGGCCGCCGCAGTCACCGCATTCCTCAGCACCCGGCGCCGAGCGCGGAATGAGCAAGGTGCTTTTCCTGCTCGGCCTGTCGGTTCTGATCAACTACATCGATCGCAGCAACCTGTCGATTGCGGCGCCCCTGATCAAAGATGAATTGGGAATCTCGGCTTCGCAATTGGGCACCCTGCTCTCGGCGTTTTTCTACACCTACGCACTACTGCAGATTCCCGCGGGATGGCTGGTGGACCGCTTTGACGTGAAATGGGTTTTTGCGTTGGGATTCTTCATCTGGTCGGCGGCCACAGCGGTGACCGGAGTGCTCCACGGATTTGCGGCTCTGCTAACTATCCGGATTGTGCTTGGCGTGGGAGAATCGGTCGCGTTTCCCGCATATGGCAAGATCGTTGGTGGCCACTTCGCCGAAGCTCACCGGGGATTCGCCAACTCTGTCGTGATCGCGGGTCTCGCCCTTGGCCCTGCGGTTGGAATGTTGATAGGAGGAAACATCGTCGGGCGCTTCGGATGGCGTCCTTTCTTCGTGACCCTCGGCTTGGGAGCATTGCTGTGGCTGATACCGTGGTGGGCGTGGATGCCGCAGAGAACCGTCTACCCGCCACGCGGGCGGCAAAAGCAGCCGGGAGTACTTGCCATCCTGTGCCAGCGGTCAGCGTGGGGAACCTGCATCTGCCAGTTCTCCTTTAACTACGCTTCCTATTTCCTGGTGACCTGGCTACCGTTTTACCTGATCCGCGAAAGGCATTTTTCGATGACGGAGATGGCCAAGATCGGAGGACTGGTCTACGGCATGTTTGCTCTTTCGTCCATCGTGCTGGGAAAACTTTCTGACCGATGGATTGCGGTGGGCGGGTCTCCGACCCGAGTACGCAAGACCTTTGCCACTGTGGGAAATGCCGGCATGGGCCTCTTTCTGGCTGCCTCGGCAATCGCACCGCCACCTTTGTTTGTGTGGGTACTCACGTTGGCGGGAATATTCATGGGCCTGTCATCGTGCAACATCTGGGCCATGACGCAGACCTTGGCGGGACCTGCTATGGTCGGCCGATGGACTGGCGTGCAGAACTTCGTCGGAAATTTCGCCGGCGCCGTGGCACCCTGGCTTACGGGATACCTGCTCGACCGCACCGGGCACTTTTACTGGGCATTTTTCATCACGGCTGCGGTGGTCTGGATGGGAGCCTTCAGCTGGATCTTCATTGTGGGCCCGGTGGAAGAAGTGAAGTGGCAGATGCCGACTCCAACACCGAATGCGATTCTTGCTCCGCCCTCGCCATAGTCCAGTGTCGTAATAGACTTCTTCTATGCAGAAGGAAATTGAAATCAAGTTTCGGGTCGCGGATCTGCCAGCCTTGGCGCGCAAACTGCGGGCGGCAGGATTTCGCTTGGCTACTCGGCGCACCCATGAGATGAACACACTGTATGACCTGCCGGGAGAGGTCCTTCGTGCGCGAAAGGAATTACTGCGACTGCGAAAATATGGCCTGGCGTGGACTCTGACCCATAAGAGCGGCGGGGTGAAAGCCCGCCACAGTAGCCGGATCGAGTTGGAGACAGGCGTTACAGACGGGAAGAAAATGGAAGCGATCTTGCGAGCGCTCGGCTACACGCCGTCGTTCCGATACGAGAAGTTCAGGGCGGAGTGGACCGACGGCAAGGGGCAGGTGGTGGTCGATGAAACGCCCATCGGAAACTTCTGCGAGATTGAAGGTGCGCCGAGGTGGATTGACGCCACGGCTCACAAGCTGGGAGTAATCGCAGCGCAATACATCACGAAGAATTACGCGACACTATTCCTGGATTGGAAGCAGGAGACAAAGAGCGCGGCGACAGAAATGACGTTCGCCGCCGTTCAGCGATGACGCGGGTGCTCCGTCCTTATCGCGTTCTTTTGCGGCAGGGCGGAGATTCTGACTTACACGACAGGCCACTCCTTACAAAGTCAAAGGCCCCACCCGGTCGCACAAAACGCGACAACGGGGCACCAGAAGCTTAAACGGAGCTTCCTACGCTCCGTGGCACTTCTTGTATTTCTTTCCGGACCCGCAGGGGCAAGGATCGTTGCGTCCCACTTTTTCCTGGCCGCGGACGACCTGCTGCACTTGCGGTGCTTCTCCGCCGCCAGCCATGCGCGCTTGCTCCAGCTCGCGACGCTTACGGCGCATGAAGGCCTCTTCCAATTCGTCGGCGGACGTCGAAACCATGCGCGGAGGACGCCGCCCGTTTCCGTCAGCACCATGCTGAGCAGGCACACCCGCATCCGGCCCTTGCCCCGACGGCTCGCCAACCGGTGGACCGCCCGCGCCCGCATCCGGCGGCCGCTCCAGGATCTGCATCAGGTAGAGATAGCGGACCGTGTCTTCCTGGAAGCGCTGCATCATCGCTTCGAACATGTCGAAGGATTCTTTCTTGTACTCGACCAGCGGATCGTGCTGGCCGTAGCCGCGCAGGCCAATGCCCTCTTTGAGGTGATCCATGCTGAGCAGGTGATCTTTCCACTGCTGGTCGATCACGCTCAGCATGATCATGCGCTCGTGATGGCGCATGGCATCGGGGCCAATCAGTTTTTCTTTGGCGTCGTAACGTTCTTTTAGCTTCTCAAAAATCGCGTCGCCCAGTTCCTGCCGGTTCAGCGTGTCGGCCTTCACACCCTCTGCGAGAAAGTCGACGCCGAAGCGGGTGAACACCGCGTCTTTCAGAGCCTTGACGTTCCAGTCGTCGGCGTGCGCCTTGGGTGGACAATACTGCTCGATCAACTCGGCAAGAATGGCAGAAACATAGTCCTCGAGAATCAGATCTTTCTGATCCATTCCTTCGAGCAAGCGGCGACGCAGACCATACACGGCCTCGCGCTGCTTGTTCATCACGTCGTCATACTCGAGTAGGTGTTTGCGCGATTCGAAGTGCTGGCCCTCTACCGCTTTCTGCGCGGTCTCAATACGGCGGGTAATCAGCTTCGACTCGATGGGGACACCTTCTTCCATTCCCAGCCGCTCCAGCAGTTTCGACACCCACTCCTTCGCGAAGATGCGCATCAGGTCATCTTCCAGCGCGAGGTAGAAGCGGGAGGAACCGGGGTCACCCTGACGTCCGGCGCGCCCGCGAAGCTGGTTGTCGATACGTCGCGACTCGTGACGCTCGGTGCCCAGAATGTGCAGGCCGCCGACGGCGGTTACCTCGTCGTGCTCGATGTCGGTCTGTGCCTTATAACGACTCAAGGCCTCGGTCCACTTGTCGGTGGGAACGTTGTACTCGTTGCCGTTGTAATAGAAGATGGAAGTCTCGCCGTCTTCCTGCGGCCCTTCGATCTTGCCCTGCGCCACTCGCAACTGCTGCGCGATTCCCTTTTTGACCATCTCCTGCTTGGCCATGAATTCGGGATTGCCGCCGAGCAGGATGTCGGTACCGCGGCCAGCCATGTTGGTTGCGATCGTGACCATGCCCTTGCGCCCGGCCTGCGCAACGATTTCAGCCTCGCGCTCGTGGAACTTGGCATTCAGCACCACGTGTTTGAGGCCCTTCTTTTTCAGCAGTTCCGAGAGCCGCTCCGATTTTTCGACCGATGTCGTGCCCACCAGCACCGGCTGGCCTTTTACGGCGAGTTGCTGGATTTCATCGGCCGCGGCGAAATATTTTTCCTTCTCGGTGCGATACACAACGTCCGGATTCTCGATCCGCAACATCTGTTTGTTGGTCGGAATCACAACCACTTCGAGCTTGTAGATCTTGTCGAACTCAGTGGCTTCCGTCTCCGCGGTGCCGGTCATGCCCGCCAGCTTCTTGAACATGCGGAAATAATTCTGGAACGTGATCGTGGCCAGAGTCTGGTTCTCGCGCTCGATCTTGACGCCTTCCTTGGCTTCAATCGCCTGGTGCAAGCCGTCGGACCAGCGCCGCCCCGGCATCATGCGTCCCGTAAATTCGTCGACGATGATCACTTCTCCGTCTTTGATGACGTATTCCACATCCTTGCGATAGAGCGCGTGCGCCTTGATCGCAGTCTCGACGTGGTGCTTGAGCGGCCAGTTTTCCGGATCGGCAATATTGCCAATGGCAAGCAGTCCCTCGACCTTCTCCCAGCCCTCGTCGGTAACGGTAATGTTGCGATGCTTCTCGTCGACCACAAAGTCGCCGGTCAGTTGCGCGGGTTCCCCCGGCGCGACTTCGAGTTCTTCCCCCTTCTCCAGCTTGGGGATGATGCGGTTAACCTTGTAGTACTTGTCGGTCGATTCTTCGCTGGCGCCGGAAATGATGAGCGGCGTCCGAGCTTCGTCGATGAGAATGGAATCGACTTCGTCGACGATCGCGTAGTTGTGCCCACGCTGCACACAATCCTTGATGTCGAACTTCATGTTGTCGCGCAGGTAGTCGAAGCCGAACTCGTTGTTGGTGCCGTAGGTGACGTCCGCGGCGTAAGCAGCACGGCGCTCTTCGTCGTCCAAGTCGTGGACGATGACGCCGACGGTGAGGCCAAGAAAGCGGTAGAGGCGGCCCATCCACTCCGAGTCGCGTTTGGCAAGGTAATCGTTGACCGTGACCACGTGAACGCCGCGCCCGCTCAGCGCGTTGAGGTATACGGGAAGAGTGGCGACCAGCGTCTTGCCTTCCCCGGTCTTCATTTCTGAGATCGTGCCCTGGTGCAGCACCATGCCGCCAATCAGCTGCACGTCGAAGTGGCGCATGTTGAGAACGCGGCGCCCAGCCTCGCGGACCACGGCAAAGGCCTCTACCAGAATGTCGTTGAGCGCTTCCTGCAAGGCTTCGTATTCACGTTTTTCGAATTGCTTCTGGCGATCGAAATCGGGCTCGTCTTCCCCGGGTTCGGCGCCCTCAGGTTGAAGATCTTTGTCCTTGACGATGCGGCTCAACCGCTCCTGAATGCGCTGGCGAAACTCATCCGTCTTGGCGCGCAGTTCGGCGTCGGTGAGCTTCTGGATTTGAGGCTCAAGGGCGTTAATGGCCTGCACCTGCGGCATCAGCGACTTGACGACTCGCTCGTTCTTGGTGCCAAACACCTTGCCTAGCAGCTGATTAATCAAACGGAAACCCTTCGGAGGGCAGCACGCCCAAGACTATCTTTAAAAGCCTAGCATATTAGATGCAGGCATGGCCTGCCGCGGATACATCACCTTGAACCTTGAGTATAATGGCGACTTCGGTCGCTGGTGTGCCGGAGGCTCCCATGATTGCACGCCTCTCCTTCCTGGTTCTTCTCGTTTCGCTCCTGGCTCTGCCGCTCCGCGCGAAGGATAAGAAGAAGTATTCCCTTCCCGAGTGTGTCTTGAAGGCTCAGACCGTACGCGTCGTGATCTTCCCCGACGCGGGAGAACCGATTGACCAGCCAATGGCAAACGCCACCGCCCGCGACAATGTCGAGAAGGCGTTGTTGCAATGGGGGCGCCTGCGGCCTGTGCTGGACGGGGACGAGTCTGACCTGGTGATTGCAGTGCGAACCGGCGGCGGACAATCAGCGCGACCGACCATCAGGGGCGGACCGGTCGACAATCGCCCCGGGGTCGTGCAACCCATCGACGGTGGCATTCGAGTCGGTGGGCAGCGCGGCCAACTGCCCAACGCCAACGACCCCAGCACAGGGCCGCTGGATAGAACTCCACACCTCGGCAAGGAGATCGGTCCGTCCGACGATTTGTTCGAAGTGTATCGCGGAGGCGTAGATGCGCTGGATTCCCCCGCTGTCTGGCGGTACATAGCCAAAGACTGTCTGCGCGCGCCCTCGGTTACGGCCGTCGAGGCGTTTCGCAAAGCGATGGCCGAGGCGGAGAAGCCGCAACCCCCGAAGAAGCCCTGACGAGCGAATAAGCCTGCGCAAACACTGCGGCGTGAGCCGCTTTTCGTGTATATTCCCCACGACCCATGCCCACGTTCTACGACCGTTTTGTGGAATGCTCCGAGCGCTGGCCCGACAATGTCGCGCTGGAGCTGCAGCGCCACGACCACCTCGAAAGCTGCACCTACACCGAGCTTCACCGGATGGCCGAATCCGTCGGGCGCTGGATCGGCGAGAATGGATTCGCCAAGGGTTCGCGGCTGGCGATTCTGGCCGACAATCATCCCCGTTGGGTCGCTGCCTATCTTGGGATCATTGCCTCCGGCTGTGCCGCTGTTCCGCTCGATACTGCCCTGCACGACGACCAGGTCACGAAGCTTCTGAAAGACAGCGGCGCGTCCGCAATTTTCTGTGATGCCAAACATCTTCCCGTCACGCGCCCGGCGGCCACCGAATTGAACCTGGGTATGGTCCTCATGGACCCGGACCGCATGGCCAGCCATTCCATCGAGGAGCACTGGCTGGGAAATCTGCCCGCAATCTTCGCCGACGGACCGGGAAAGTTCATCCCCGCGCCTGCGAAAGATGACGACCTCGCATCGCTCATTTACACCTCGGGTACGACCGCCGACCCGAAGGGTGTCATGCTGACGCACGCCAATTTTCTGGGCGAGGTCGAGGCAGTATTCAACTGGGTCGATCTCGGCCCCACCGATGCCCTGCTCGGGGTTCTGCCACTGTTCCACGTGCTGGCGCAGATGGCGAATCTGCTGCTCCCGCTGGTCAAAGGATCCCGTGTCGTCTATCTGGAAACCTTAAATACAACCGAGTTGATGAAGGCACTGCGGGAGCGGAACATTACGGCATTCGCGGTTGTCCCACAGTTCTACTACCTGATTCACGAACGTATTTTTCAGGAAATCGAAAAGCGTGGCGCCGCTACGAAGAAGATTTTCGCAGCCATGGTGGTGCTCAATCGCACGTTGCGCAAGATCGGCATCAATGCGGGGCGAGTCTTGTTCCGCAAAATCCACGACACGCTTGGACCGAAGATGCGCTACCTCGCGACCGGCGGGTCGCGCTTCGATCCGGCGATTATGCGGGACTTTCACGATCTCGGCATCGACGTGCTACAGGCGCTGGGACTCACGGAAACCACCGCGGCCATCTTCGTAAATTCACCGAACGACAACGTAATCGGATCGTGCGGCAAGGCCATGAAAGGCGTTGAGGGCAAGATTGTCGACGCGCAGTCGCAGGAAGAGGGGCCTCCCGTCGGTGAACTGGCCGTGCGCGGTGCCGTCGTCATGAAGGGATATTGGAACCGTCCTGATGCCACCGCCGCCGTCATGCGCGACGGGTGGTTCATGACCGGCGACCTCGGATACTTCGACTCGGCCGGCCACCTGTTTCTTACCGGACGCAAGAAAGAAGTCATCGTTCTCAGCAACGGCAAGAACGTTTATCCCGAGGAGATCGAAGCGTACTACCTGAAATCACCGATCATCAAGGAAATGGCGGTGATGGGTCTGGAAGGCAAGCCGGGCGAGGGCGGCGATCGTCTCCATGCGGTAATCGTCCCAAACTTCGACGTGCTCCGGCAGCGCAAGATCGTCAACGCCAAAGAGGCCATTCGCTACGATGTCGAGAGCCTGTCGCAGAAGATTGCGACCACCAAACGCGTTGGCAGTTACGAAATTTGGCAGGACGATCTGCCCCGCACCACGACGCGCAAGATCAAACGCTTCGAAGTCGAGAAGCGGGTCAGGGCAGGTCGGCTAGGGGGGAGCGACGACTCGGAACTGCCGGCCGAGAAGCCGCTGACCGCCGACGAGACCGCGTGGCTGGATCAAGCAGATGTACAGCGCGCACTGAAAATTGTCCGCGAAGCTGCCCGCTCCGGACCGCCGACCCTGCGGCCGGCACACAATCTGGATCTCGATCTCGGCCTCGACTCCATGCAGCGCGTAGAGTTGCTCAGCCGGCTCGAAGATGAGCTGGGCGGCAACGTTGAGGAGTCGCAACTCACGGAACTCTACACCGTCCGCGATCTGGTCGATGCTGTGCTGCAGAGCGCGGCCAGCGGCGCCGGTGGCCCGGGAGCGCGAGTTACATTTGCGGGATGGAGGGCGATTCTGGCTGAAGATCCCGACGATCCTGAAATCCTGGCGCTCGCACATCCGAATCGCTTCAATGACGCCTTCTGGTACGTGGCGTCGCGGATGATCCAGGTGATCGCCCTTGACCGCTTCCGATTGCGGGTGAGCGGACTCGAGAAGCTGCCGAAAAATGGTCCCTACATTATTTCATCGAACCACCAGAGCTACCTCGATCCGTTGATTCTGGCGAGCGTTCTGCCGTCGGAAGTGTTTCACAACCTTTTTGCCGTCGGCACCAGCGACATTTTCGGCAAAGGATTCATGCGCCGGCTGGCACGTTCCATCAAAGTGGTAGTGCTCGATCCAGACGCCAACCTTGTACCCGCCATGCGCGCGGGCGCATTCGGCCTGAGGCAAGGACTCTCTCTGATTCTCTATCCCGAGGGAGAGCGCTCGATCGACGGCACGCCAAAAGTCTTCAAGAAAGGCGCCGCGATCCTGTCGATTCATTTGCAGGTGCCGATTGTGCCGGTGGCGATTGAGGGATTCTATGAGGCCTGGCCGAGGAATAAACCGTTCCACGGCTTTACTCCCCTGAAGATGGTGTTCGGTGATCCGATCTTGCCGCCGCCGGAATCCGAGGCGTCAGAGGGTGCGTACGAAAACCTCACGGCCGAGGTGAAGGCGCGAGTGGTGGCGATGTGGGAGGAACTGCGAAGGACCAACGAATCTGGTTGAGGTCAGGCTCCCGCTCCCGCGGCTTGTCCGCCAAAAGCCTTGGTGAAGCCGTTCACGACGAGCGAATCATAACGGCCGCCCGCGCGCTTGGCGACCTCCTGACTGGCCTGTGCGGGCGACATCTTGGCGCCTCGCTGCCCGGTGGTTAGCGCGTCATACTCTTCCGCCAGCACGAGAATCTGCACTTCGATCGAAGCGTCGTCGGGCTTGCCGCCGTCTTGCCGCAACTGCCGCTCCGAGAGAAAAATCGGGATGGCGCGGCGTAACGATCCACCCAGTGCACTGACTTTCGAGAGTCCCTTGTGGCGATTCTGCGGTGCATGATGCAACTCGTCTTCTGAAACTTGCGCGGCCTTGCACAGCACTTCGTTGGTGATTCCCAGCTCTTTCAGATTGAACAGCAACGCAGCCATCCTCAGGTCCTCGATGCTCCCCGCATCCAGTCCAACCGCCTCGGCAATCTTGGTGGCACACATCGAAATACGGTAGGCATGGGATTCGCTGTGTTTTTGGTTAGCCAGGAAGTTTTGCAGGATCACGAGCATGCCATCGTATCCGTCTTCCATCTCGCGCAGCGTTTTCTGATTGCGCTCGTAAAGCGTGCCGGTCACATAGCCGGCGACCATCAGAACTCCGCCCCAGACCGCAAGATCGAACCATCGGGCATCCCACGGAAGATCTACTCGCCGCATAAACATGGCCGGATTGGTATTGATCAGCAACACCACCAGAACAATGCTGGCCACGGCTGTGAGCGTGGCATGGCGACGTCCGAAGTGATAGGCGGAAAAAAGAGTCGGAAGAAAGTAGAAGACCAGTACCATCTTCTGCGATGCGACGAGAAAATTCAGCATCGCAGCAATCAGCACCAGAAACAGCAGGAGCCAGAGCTCCGGATTGATCTTACGCACAGTGCCTCCCCGGGGGGCAGAGGTACCAAAACCAGAGCCAACGACAGAGGGACTCCAGTTCCCAAGCGTTCCCGTTGCATATATTTTCGAACGTGCAATCAGTCAGCCCAAGTTACCGAGGTCACGGAGCGGGGCGCTGTTACTTTGCGCGGGGATGGGTCTGGTCATAGACCTGCAGCACATGCTTCATCGTGAGCTGCGTATAGCGCTGCGTTGTCGCGAGGCGCTCGTGGCCGAGCAATTCCTGGATGGCCCGCAGATCGGCGCCTTCTTCCAGCATGTGCGTCCCAAAAGCGTGCCGCAACGTGTGAGGGTGTACATCCGGGGAAAGGCCCTTCGCGACGGCAATCTTCTTGATGATGCGTCCAACGCTACGGGTGGTAAGCCGTCCGCCACGCTGGTTGATGAGTAGCGCCGAAGTATTCTTGCGCGCCTCCGCGATCGTTTGTTGGCGCGCTGGCAAATACGCCGCGAGCGCGCCTTTCACCGCATCACCGAAAGGGACGTACCGCTCCTTCTTCCCTTTGCCGCGAATCAGGATCGCTTCCGCACTGAGCCGGATGTCATCGAGGTTAATTCCCGTCAACTCCGAGTTGCGGATGCCGCAGCCGTAGAGCAGTTCGAGCATCAACCGGTCGCGCTCAGGAAAGGCCGCCACCTCTGGCATGGAGCCGTCGAGGACGGAGTTCATCTCTTCGATGGTCGGCACGCGCGGCAGTTTCTTGGGCAGCTTCGGCGTCGCCACCAGCTTCGCCGGATTCTGCTCAACCACACCTTCCTGCGCCAGCCAGCGATACAGCGACCGCACCGCAGCGAGTGACCGGGCAACAGAAGTTTTGCCCAGTCCTTTCTCGTAAAGCTGCGACAGAAATCCGCGAATAGCAATGTGGTCGATCTGCTTCCATCCGCGAGAACCGGTATAGGCCGAAAAATTGGTCAGGTCGCCGCTGTAGGCCTTGATCGTATGCGGCGAGGCGTTGCTCTCCCGCAGATGGCGGAGGAAGTCGGCCACGGCTTTCTCGACGATGGTGCGTGCTGTCGGCATGGCTTTCAGATTTCAGATTTCAGATTTCAGATTGTAGATTTCAGATTGTAAATCTCAGATTGCAGGATTTGAGTTCTACGATTCGCCGCGTTCAATCTGAAATCTAAAATCTGCAATCTACAATCGCCTTACCTCGCCTTCGCCCTCGGATGATGCTTCTGATAAACCGTCCTTAGCCTATCTAAGGCCAGATGCGTATACACCTGCGTGGTTGAAATGTCCGCATGGCCGAGGATGGTCTGCACCGTACGCAGGTCCGCCCCGTTCTCGACCATATGCGTGGCGCACGAATGCCTCAGCATGTGGGGCGACGCCTTGCGGCCCGTTGCAACCGCGGCCGCACGCACCATCTGCCACACCCGTTGGCGCGTCAACTTGCGAGCCCCACGCCCGATAAATAACAGCGGAGAGGACTTAAGGAGAACGATGGTCGCCTTTCCACTTCCCTTCGCGGCCGCCAGCCCGGGACGCGACTGCGCCAGATACTCCGTCAGCGCCTCTTGTGCGGATCTCCCCAGCGGCACAACGCGTTCCTTGTCCCCTTTGCCGCGCACCAGCATGTATCCGGCTTCGAGCTTCAGGTCTTCGAGCTTGGCGTTGATCATCTCCGAAACGCGCAGAGCTCCGGCGTAGAAGACCTCGAGCATGGCCCGATCGCGAACCGCCAACGCCGCGGACTCCTTCGTCTGCGCATGGCCGGCGCCACGCGCACGCGGAGCGTTCAGCGTCGTCTCCATTTCATCGCGAGCCAGCGCCTTAGGCAGAACCTTCCATTGCCGGGGCGATTCAATGTTCAGCGTAGGATCGAGCTCCGTCTTCTCGTCGAGCAGCAAGTAGCGATAAAGATGTCGCAACGCCGAGAGCTTCCGCCCCACACTACGCCCGTCCACCTGATTGGAAAAAAGCTGCTGGAGAAATTCGCGGACGTCGGTGCGCCGGGCAGTGAGCAGTAAGCGCTTCCGCTTCTCCAGAAACTCGGCAAACTGGCGGATGTCGGTGGTGTATGCGCTTATGGAGAGCGGCGCCAACCCCTTCTCGATGCGCAGGTAGTCGAGAAAGCCGGAAACGACGAGCGCGTTGGCGTCCGAAACCATAAGGGAAGAGATCTAGTATGCGCGTTATCGGACACAGGGCAAAGTGATGAAGAGGGTGCGGCGGAGGTTATAAGAAGTTACGTGGGGACAACCGCCCTCGGCTGTCCCCACCTACATCTCACGCTCACCAGCCTGTGGCCATCAATCGATGCGCGGCGCGCAGCCCACATTTCTGATATTTGTCATAGGCTCTGGCAGAACGATCTCGAATCTGTTCGTTGTTCTCGCCCTCAATCCAGCCGTCCAGCGCGCTCTTCAGCGTATACGCCTCGGGAGCCATCAATCCTGTCGTCCACAGCAAAGGATAAGCACCAGAAGCCCGTACCGGCTCGGCGAAGAACTGCTTGCTCGCGCACGCCAACACCACCGCATCGCGATGGGCGTCATTCTTCTTTCGTGGAAACCGGGAAAGCTGGAAGTCCATCAGTCCGTCGTGACCGATGTAGGCCACCAGATTTGCTCCACCACGAATCGGCAGCTTCAGCCCGCCCGACGGCAGCGACAGATTCATCGTCTCGGCACCATCACCCGCTGCCGAGTCGAGAAAATCGAGAATGGCCTGCCTGATTTCGATTCCCCGGTACGCATCGGCCACGAGATAGACATTCGACGCACGATGCATGAACACGCACCGCTCCAGAATCTCGGCCTTCGGTTTCTCTCCACAGGAAACCAGCGCCCAGTCGGCGCTGCGGCTGAAGAATGTCTTCACCCCGTACGCGGATCCCCAGTACAGATTGCGTTTCGCATCTTCCCCGTTCCCGAGTACTGCAGCGACGGGAACGATGCCCTGATGCTGATTGTCGGCAAGAGCGACGAAGACGTGCACCGTACGCAGCGCCGAATCTTGGCCCCAGGCCGCGCTGGTCACCGCATAGAGCATCGCGATAGCGAGGCCAGCAGAACCGCATCGGCGAATCATGCTCCCCCCGCACCGGTCACTTCCCGCAGTAAATCGACCGCATACAGCGCGCCCTCCGGCGTCTCCTCATGCTTGAAATAAGCAAACACGTCACGTCCAGCGCTCATGTGCTGAGCGATGCGGTCAACCATGGAACGACGTTCGTCCCCCGTATAGCTCGGCTTGCGAAAGCGGTAGTAGACGAAAGCCGCCGTCGCGACGTCAGGCGTCGTCAGCGTTTCGGTCTCAGCCACGCACAAGGCGATGTTGCTCGCCTTCAAGAGATCCCAGGTCGAGTCCGAGAACCATGACGCGTGCCGGAACTCAAATGCCGCCGGCACCGTGCGCGGCAGGATGGCAAGAAAATCCTTCAACAGCACCTCATCCGCCTTCAAGTTCGGCGGAAGCTGAAACAGCACCGGACCCAGCTTGCCCGCAGCCGCCAGAGGTTCGATCGTCGCCAGAAATCGCGGAACGAAGTCCTCCGTCGCCTTGAGCCTCTTGATGTGCGTGATGACCTGATGCGCCTTGATACCAAAGCGAAAATGCGCCGGCGTGTCGTGAAGCCAGTTCTGGATGGTCGTTTCTTTCACAAGCTGCCGGAAGGTGAAATTGACTTCGACGGTATTAAGCTGCGTCGCGTAGTGGCCCAGGAATTTCTTCTGCGCCAGCTTGGCGGGATAAAAGTCGGGCTTCCACGTCGGGTAAGCCCATCCGGAGGTTCCAGCGAAGAATTGCGCCATAAGCTAAGAGACCTTGGGGGATCCCATGCCTCCTGCCTTCCTGTTGCGAGAAGTATGGACGGCCGATCAAGGGTCCGATTATACCTTGCGCTTTTTCGTTCGGACCGTGCTCTTCGCCGCGCTCCGCTTGGCCGGCGCAGGATCATCTTCATCGGCCTGAGCCGCAATCTCGACAGGCTCAGGCGCCGTGGCGACCGCGGCTGCCTTCAAATCCGGCAACCGCTGTTTCAGTTCGAGCACCGGCTCGAACAGATCTCCCATCTTCTCGAAGCGCCCCACCACCTGCTTCGCCTCGAACACCAGCAGGCTCGCATCTTTCTTCTTCAGCGCCTTCTCGACCTCGTCCCAGCTCACCGGAGTCGAAACCGTCGGATGCTCGCGCGCCCTGAGCGAATACACGGCCACAGTCGTCTTATGTTCGTCGTTCTGGCTCCAGTCCACAAACACTTTACCGGTGCGCGCTGACTTGCTCATTTCCGACAGCACCAATTCCTTGTGGTCATGTTCCAGCAATTGAGCCAGCGCGTGGGAGAAGAGCTTGGTCGCCTCGAACGTCGTCGGCGTGTTCAGCGGAATGTAAATCTGCAGCCCCTTCGAGCCGGAAGTCTTCGGAAAGCTCTGCAGTCCGAAGTGCTCGAAAATCGCGCGCAGCCACAATCCAACCTGGCAGCATTGCACAATATTGGCCGGCGGTCCGGGATCAAGATCGAACACCATCTCGGTCGGACGCGTAATATCCTCCGCCAGCGCCAGCGACGGATGCAGTTCGAGTGCCGCCAGATTGGCCAGCCACACCAGCGTGGCCAAATCATCCGCAAGAATATAGTTAACGGTGCGCCGGTTGCGCCCGCTCCAGATCGGCGCCGTCTTCACCCAGTCGGGCTTGTGCATGGGAGCGTTCTTCTCGAAGAACGGCTCACCCTCCACTCCATCGGGATACCGCTTGCGAGTCAGCGCGCGCCCCGCCAGATGGGGAATGATCGCAGGCGCGATCCGCGCGTAGTAATCGATGACATCCTTCTTCGTGAAACCCACGGCCGGATAGAGCACCTTCTCCAAGTTCGACAGCTTGAGGTGCCTGCCCTGAATGTCGACGGCTGAGTCGGTCAAGTGAGCTCCGACTGCCATTGTGCAACAACGATGACCGCACTGTCAGCACAGCCTTTGACCCAGTCCAGGCTCCGGACTCTCTTAATTGCAACTCTCTTGCATTGTGCAAGTCCCCATGCATATTCTTTGGAAAGCCCCTGGGGATACCGGTCTGCGATTCGGGTCAGCGCCCACCGGCGAATAGTGCTCCTCCATGGCAATTCACATTAGGAGTTAGGCAATGAGCAAGGTCCGAGTCCTGGTTGGCACACGCAAAGGCGCATTTATTCTTACGGCGGATGGCAAGCGCGAGCGCTGGGAGGTCAGCGGCCCGCACTTCGCGGGCTGGGAGCTTTACCACCTCAAGGGATCTCCGGTCGATCCCAATCGCATTTACGCGTCCCAGACCAGCGGATGGTTCGGGCAGATGATCCAGCGCTCCGACGATGGTGGCAAAACCTGGCACCAGCCGGGAACGCCGGCCGGTGCACCGCCACCCTCTGGTCCGCCAAAAGCGGCAAGCAATAAGTTCCTTTATGACGTATCTCCGGAGACAGGCAAGCCGCTGACGACCCACCAGTTCTATGACGGCACGCAGCACCCGTGGGAGTTCAAGCGAGTGTGGCATCTTGAGCCGTCGCTCTCAGACCCGGACACGGTTTACGCCGGAGTCGAGGACGCGGCGCTGTTCCGCTCGACGGATGGCGGAGAGAACTGGCACGAACTCTCAGGCTTGCGTGGTCACGGCACGGGTCCCCAATGGCAACCCGGCGCAGGAGGCATGTGCCTGCACACCATCATTCTTGATCCGAGCAATCCTAAACGAATCTACATCGCTATCTCGGCTGCCGGGGCCTTCCGCACCGACGACGGTGGCGCGACCTGGAAGCCCATTAACCAGGGCCTGCGCTCGCAGTACATTCCGGATCCGACTGCGGAGGTCGGCCACTGCGTCCATCACATCGCGATGAATCCGTCACGGCCGGGCGTTCTCTTCATGCAAAAGCATTGGGATGTCATGCGCTCCGACAACGCTGGCGACCAGTGGAAAGAGATCAGCGGCAACCTGCCCACCGATTTCGGCTTCGTCATCGACGTACACGCTCACGAACCGGAAACCGTCTACGTGGTTCCCATCAAAAGCGACGGCGAGCATTACGTGATGGACGGCAAGCTGCGCGTCTACCGCAGCCGCACCGGAGGCAACGAGTGGGAGGCCCTTACCAACGGCCTGCCGCAGAAGGATTGCTACGTTAACGTTCTACGCGATGCCATGGCGGTCGACTCGCTCGATAAATGCGGCGTATATTTCGGTACGACCGGCGGACAGGTCTACTGTTCTCCGGATGCTGGAGACAGTTGGAGTCCGATCGTGCGGGATCTTCCGGCCGTACTGTCGGTCGAGGTGCAGACGTTGCCGTGACTAGCAACTGGATACTGGCGACTGCCT